>JACKQG010001735.1_pt1 | contig 29518 bp, 32 predicted proteins | sample 8237621 | NCBI WGS metagenome assembly JACKQG01 (sample SAMN15677084, study PRJNA649215) | marine metagenome | biome: marine; feature: Black Sea; material: saline water; isolation source: suspended particulate matter (SPM) from the Black Sea western gyre | collected 2013-06-09/2013-06-10 | depth... | reverse complement strand
AAAAGAGGGCGTAGAAAAAATTTATTGTGCTTGTTCACATGGGGTTTTAAGTGGCAATGCAGTTGAAAAGATAGAAAAATCACCAATTATTGAATGTATCGTTACAGATTCTATCCCACTGGGTAATAAAATCAAAAAGTCTACAAAGATTAAGCAACTTTCAATTGGGCAGCTCTTAGCACAGGCTATTACGAGAATACATAATGAAGAGTCATTAAGTGTTTTATTCAAGACATAAAATCAGGATGGATAATATGAAAATAAATGCTAAACTTAGAGATACAGGAAAAAAGAAAGCGAAAGAATTAAGGAAAAACAATAAAATACCTGCTATATTGTATGGAAAAGGCTTTGATTCTATTTCTTTAACATTGGATTACAAAGAATTTTATCACTATTACAAAGATAGTATTGGTCATCAAAATTTTGTTTTTCTTAAAGTTAAGGATAAAGAGTATAGAAGCCTTGTAAAGGACATGCAATTAGATCCTTTATCAAGAAAAGTTATTCATATTGATTTTCAGGAAATCTATGCAGGTCAAAAGATTGAAGTTAAAATTCCTATTGCTGTTATAGGAGATGCTCCTGGTCTTAAGGAAGGCGGAATAATTGAAATGAATTTACGAGAACTTCAAATTATATGCTTACCAAAAGATTTACCAGATTCTCTAAAAGTAGATATTTCAAAATTGCAAATAGGAGACTCTGTTCATTTAAAAGATGTAATAAATCAAATCCCTAATATTGAAATCCTTCAATCCGCTGAAACTTCAATTGTCTCAATTATTATGCCTAAAGCTGAAAAAGTTGTTGAAGTAGAAGAGGAAGTTGAAGAACTTGCTGAAGAAGAGAAAGTTGAAGAAGCTGCCAAAGAAGAGAAAAAAGAATCTGAAGAGGGCGGGAAATAATATATTTGTTCAGGGTTAATGTTCTCTAAAATATCCCCCAAACTTATTGTTGGCTTAGGAAATCCAGGAGAAGAGTATGAAAATAACCGTCATAACATTGGCTTTCTTGTTCTTAAAAAATTGTGTGATAAATATGGAGTTAATAAATTCAAAAAAAGACGAAGTTATTTTATTGCAAGTAAAAATGATTGGTTGTTTTTAATGCCACGCACATTTATGAACCTCTCTGGAATTGCTGTGCAAAAAGCTATGAAAAAATATAAAATCAGCTTGAAAAATCTTTTATTAGTGCTTGATGATGTAAACCTGCCGGTTGGCAAAATTAGAATAAGAAGAAGAGGGAGTGAGGGAGGCCACAATGGGCTTAAATCTGTAATCACTGAACTCAATTCCGAGAATTTTCCAAGGTTACGAATAGGCATCTGTTCTATAAAGGATATGGACAATTCAGATAGAATGATTTCATTAAAAGAGTTTGTCCTGTCTGATTTTACAGAAGATGAAAAAAAAGTATTAGAAAACTCTATTCCACAAGCAGTTGAATTAATATCACACTTTATGATTCAAGATTATAAAAAAATGAGTGATGTTTTTAGTCAAATCAATTCCTTATCTTGACAAATCCTCATAAGGATTAAACAAGATTGCCATCCGCCAGACCCCGACATAGTCGGGGACTCCCCGATATATCGGGGAGCTTGCGGAAATAAAACCGAAAGGAACATAATGAAAAAAAAATATGAATCTATGCTCATAATCCACTCTGCTTCAGATGAAGATGTTGCCAAAACCATTGAAACGGTCAAACAATTTATTATGGATAAAGATGGAGAAATTATAGAAGTAAAAGAGTGGGGAAAAAGAAAATTTGCTTATGAAATTAACCATATAGATGAAGGTTATTACTTTATTCTTTACTTCAAACTTGATGCTACTCATATTTATTCTTTAGAAAAATTATATAAACTTAATGAAAACATTATCAGATTTATAGTTATCAAACGAGATAAAGAGTAGTGTAAACAAAAGTATTTGAGTTTTTTTTATTGGACAGAATAACAAAATAATCAATTGGAGGAAAAATGGCTAAAAAGTTAAACTTCCCAAGAGTAAACAATGTCATTATCTCTGGTAGACTGACCAGAGATGTTGAGCTTCGCTATACTCCTTCTGGCACACCAACTGCTAATATTGGACTGGCATCTGATAGGAGCTATCGTGATAAGGATGGAAATTGGCAGCAAGAAACCAGTTTCTTGCGAGTGGTTGCCTGGACAAGACAAGCAGAATGGGCTGCAGAAAATCTTAAAAAGGGCTCACCTGTCATCATTGAAGGTAGAATTCAGTCGCGTAATTGGCAGGATAAGGACGACAAAGCACGAACAACAGTAGAAATTGTGGCAAATAGAATTCAAGGTTTAGAAAGAGAAGTTCCAGAGGGACAAGAAGAAAATGTTCCTCAAGGTGAAAAAGATAGTGAAGAGGAGGAAAAATCAGAAGATGATATACCGTTCTAACCGTTCTAAAAGAAGAAGAGACACAAGATTTTTTTTAAAGAAAAGGTTTTGTAGGTTTTGCAAATATCCTGATACTGTTATTGATTACAAAAATATTGATATTCTAAAAAAATATATTATTGAATCAGGGAAGATAATTCCTCGTAGAATTTCAGGAAATTGCAGCAAACATCAAAGAAAATTGGCTCGTGAAATAAAAAGAGCACGACAAATGGCTCTCATACCATATTCCAGTTAATATTCTGTAATAATGATTCTGTTTGTACCTCTTATTGCTGTTATTTCAATTTTTTCTCCAATAATAGGACTGATTGTAGCTATCCCTTATTTTACTAGAAAAGTGTTTGACAGTGATGTTAATAGTATTGATGCTACACCCGGTAAAACACCAGAAAATGATATTCTAAAATTATTCGTAATCTTCTCTGCTTCAATTGTATTTTTAAAAGTTATTAGTATTATATCCCTGCTACAAGGTTTTGAAATATTGATTAGTGTAGCACTTTCAGCTACTTTTTTTGCTTTGATTTTGTATAGAACAAAGGATTTTGAAATTGCTTTACTTTCTGGCGCAGTTCCCGGACTCTTGTTTATAGTGATAAAAAATCTTTTTTTCTTTAATTATATTAGAGAACAATTTGAACAAAGCAACCAATTAGTAATGGAAAATATTAGAATAATGTTCTCCCCAAAGATGTTTGATAGTATAATGCCAACTATCTTAAAAATTCAAGGCATATTATTAAATGGAAATGTTGCTATCTGGATGTTTAGTATTATTCTCGGAATTTTCATAGGCACATTAATCTTTTCAAAAAAATCAGAATCTATTAAGTGGAATTTTGCATCAGTAACTTTTCCCTATTATTTACAGATTGGAATTGCTGTTAGTCTAATATTATTCATCTTAAATCAAAAGATATTATGTTATAATTTACTTACAATCTGCGGATTATTTTATCTTATTCAAGGGTACTCATTATTGTATTTCATCTTACAGCGAATATCAATAAAGAGTAAATTTCTTGGAATAATTATATTAATCATACCTTTCTTAAATATTTATTTATTATTTATAATTTCCTTAATAGGTCTCTTAGACAGTTGGATACATTTAAGAAAATTTGTTATTTCAGAAGGAGAGAGATAATGCAAGTGATATTAAAAAAACAAATTGATAATCGTGGAGCAGTTGGTGATGTCATCAAGGTTGCAGATGGCTATGCAAGAAATTATCTTTTCCCAAAAGGATTTGCAATTCCCGTTATACCTAAAAGTCTTACTCTGATTACTCGTTTGAAAAATGCAGAAGAAAAACGACTTGCAGAAGAGTTAAAAGAAGCGGAAATGATTATTAAACAAATAGAAAAGATAAGCTGTTCGTTCAAACGACTTGCAGATGAAAACCATCATCTTTATGGTTCGGTAAATGAAAATGATATAGTAAAAGCCCTTGAAGAAAAGGGGTTGTCAATTGATAAAAATAATGTAAAAATGGAACACCATATTAAAAAAATTGGAAAGCATCTGGTAAATATAGAAATAAATGAGAACATAAAAGGTAAACTAAAAATCAAGATTGAAGAAGAGAAGAAAGAGAAAGAAAAATGAAGAAAATATTTCGTATAATTTTAGAAATAATAATGTGGGTAGTTATTATACTTGCTTTTGCAGCACTTGGATTAGGTAGCGATAATCCATCAATCTCTACATTGATTTGGGCGATTGTTGCAATAATCATATTTGCAGTGGGTTTCATTATAGCAAAAAAAACACGAAGGCGAACAGTAACCACTCATGCTCAAATCTTAATCAGAAGGATAATCGGAATAATTTTAGTACTATTTGCTTGTTTCTTACCCTGTCAGGTATTTAGCAAATTTGGTTTCCCTCTTAGCCAGCTTGTATTGATTTTCATTTTTGCATTCATTTTAGTTGCTATTGGAGTATTTGCAATTTTCTTAATCAATAAAGGTGCTTTTAATTCCTTTCTTGGGTATATTATATTAATAGTTGCTGCCTTCCTACCCGCCCTGGCAATGTCAGGTTATGACCTTAGTTATAGTGCATTAGGCACTGTATATTATCTCACTGTTGCCCTTGCAATATTTTCCTGGATTGGAATATCAATGTTCACTGCGAAAAAAATAAGATAAATGAGCTATTTTGTCCCTATCGGAAATATCATTGAGAACCTTATAAAAGAACTTTCTCATAAAGGATTTTCAAGGGAAATTAGAATTGCTTTGCTCTGGAATAGAACAGTAGGAAAAATTCTAAGTAGGAAGGCTCAAATTACTAAACTTGAAAATAATATCCTGTTTATAAATGTAGAAAACAATGTCTGGCTTCAAGAATTGGTTCTACAAAAGTCAAAAATTTTAGAGAAAATAAACAGAAAACTAAACCCTTCTGAACAAATTCAAAATATGTTTTTTTCCATTTCTGATATATAAAGATTTATAACCCTGCAAGTTTTTCATCAATATTGTGAAAGTAAAAATTGCCGCCTCAATACTTTCAGCAAATTTTCTTGATTTAGAAAAGGAAATCAAACAGATTGAAAAAGCCAGGGCAGACATAATCCATTTGGATATTATGGATGGACATTTTGTGCCAAATATTACATTTGGTCCGGGATTAGTGAAACAAATAAGAAAAATAACAAACCTCCCATTAGATGCACATTTGATGATTGCCAAACCAGCACTGTTTATTGATAGATTCATTGAAAGTGGAGTAAATTATATCTCATTTCATATTGAAACGGATTCTGAATATAAGAAATTATTGAACAGAATTAGAAAAGCTAATGTTAAAGCAGGAATTGCAATCAATCCAGAAACACCAATTCACAATGTTAAACAAGTCCTGGATTACATTGATTATGTTTTGATAATGACTGTTCATCCAGGATTTGGTGGTCAGAAATATATTGATGATTGTACCCAAAAAATCCATAAGATTTTGGAAATAACAAATCAGAATTTATCCCCGATTAAGTCCGTTCCTGACGCTCCCCGATTAAATCGGGGGCAGGAATCGGGGATTGAGATTGAAGTAGATGGTGGAATAAACTACCAGACTGCAAAATTAGCTAAAGAAGCAGGTGCAAATATTCTTGTGGCAGGCAATTTTATATTCTCCAGCAATAATTATAAAGAAGTAATTAATGGGTTACGAAATGTTTGAGTCACTCACAGGCAGACTTACAAAAATTTTCTCAAAGCTCAAAGCTCGGGGAAAACTATCTGAGAAAGATATTAAAGATGGTTTGCGAGAAATTAGATTGGCTCTGCTTGAAGCAGATGTAAACTACCTTATTGTAAAATATTTCATCAAAGAAATTGAAAAAAGGGCTTTGGGAGAAGTGGTCCAAAAATCCATTACTCCCGGACAACAGATTATAAAAATTGTTAATGAGCAACTTATTGCTTTAATGACATCCAGTATTTCGGAAAAAGCTTTGCCCAAGAACAGAACTTCCGTATTAATGATAGTTGGGTTGCAAGGTTCGGGTAAAACAACTGCTTGTGCAAAACTTGCATTACATTACAAAAAACAAAATTACACACCCCTTTTAGTTGCTGCAGATGTATATAGACCTGCTGCAATTAAGCAATTGGAAACTTTGGGAAAATCAATTGAAGTGCCAACCTATTCAGAAGATTCTAATAGGGTCTCAAAAATTACCCAAAATTCTCTGAAATTTGCAGAGAAAAATCAATACAATCTGCTAATATTTGATACTGCTGGAAGACTTCATATTGATGACAAAATGATGACTGAAGTTGAGGATTTATCCAGAATAATCAAACCTGATGAAATTCTGTATATTGCAGATTCTATGACTGGTCAGGATGCTGTTAATAGTGCAAAAGAGTTTGATTCCCGTCTTAATCTTACAGGTATAATTCTTACTAAGTTAGATGGGGATGCGAGGGGTGGTGCGGCACTATCTATCAGAGCAGTTACAGAAAAACCGATCCGTTTTGTTAGTATTGGTGAAAAACTTAACGACTTAGAAATTTTTCATCCTGACAGAATGGCTTCCCGCATTCTGGGTATGGGAGATGTCCTTACTTTGATTGAAAAAGCAGAAGCGTTTTTTGATAAAGAAGAAGCAGAAAAATTAGAGAGAAAACTCCGCAAAAATCTTTTTACTCTTGAAGATTTCCTTATTCAGATACGACAGATGCAAAAAATGGGTTCATTAGATGATATTTTGAAAATGATGCCCGGAGCAAATTCTAAATTAATGAAGAATATAAATATTGATGAAAGTGATATTAAGCATATTGAAGCAATTATTCTTTCAATGACAAAAAAAGAAAGAGAACATCCAGATATTATAAATGGAAGCAGACGCAATAGAATTGCTAAAGGTAGTGGAACTTCTCTGCAAAAGGTCAACCAACTCCTTAAACAATTTGATATGATGAAAAAAATGATGAAAGGAATAAGTAAAGGTAAATTCAAATTTGCAAAGCAGTTTATGCAGATCTAACAGGATTGAATAGAAATAATTTAACGGAAAATATTTTATAAATATAATGCGATAAAAAGTAAAAAGACAGAGATATTTGAGGAATGGTAATTTAAAAACTTGACATTAAGAAACAAGGATTATAAAAAAAATATGTAAATAGTAAAAAAAATTATATTGTCAGAGATTAAAAATTTGTTAAATTTATTAGATTTTATATTATTTTAAGTAGATAATTTTATGAATAAAAATTTAAATAGCTATTTAAAAGATATTTTAAAAATTAGTGAAAAAAATTTAAAAAAGACCTTTTCTAAGGGTAGATATGCAGAATTTTTAGAAGCTGTATATCCATTAGACGATTTAAATGATAGGAATGAAATAATAAAAGAATTTTCCAATATTTATATAAATTTCGTGAAGGAGGACTATCAAAGACAATACAGGGGTGTCAATGAAGATTTAACGAATTTCATCGAAAAAAAGGAGGATGGTATAAAAATGATTTGGGGAGACTGTTTCAAAGTATTAAAAGGGATGAAAACAGAATCGATTCATTTAATAGTTACTTCACCTCCATATTATAATGCGAAGAAGTATTCTCATTGGAAAAATTTGAATGAGTATTTGGGAGATATGAGGAAAATTATTAGGGAATGTTATAGAATTTTGGATAATCATCATGTGTTTGTATTTAATATTGGAGATATATTTAATAATGACAATATAACGACAAAGTCAGTCTGGGGGAAAAGAAGGTTGCCTTTAGGTGCCTATTTTATAAAGATATTTGAGGAAGAAAAATTCACTTTTATTGATGATTTCGTGTGGAATAAAGGTGAAGTGCAAAGTGAAAGACATAAAAATGCAAATCGACCTTATCCGTTTTATCAATATCCTGTCAATTGTTATGAGCATATCTTAGTTTTTCATAAGCATAGATTAGATGAAACACGATACCCTTGTCCAGTTTGTGGAACTCTTAAAGTAAACGGAAATACTCAATCGGAAATTGGTGTTAGAAGTTGGGAATGTAAAAACTACAAGTGTTTTAAACGTAGTAAAAGCAATCGTGGGAAAAGGTTCTCATTAAAATCAATAATTACTCAGTCACATCAAAAAAAAGAATATGAAATCAATAAACAATTAATAAAAAAATGGAGAAGGGATATTTTAGAATTTCCTCCAGTTATTAAAATTAATAGTAAGGGGAAAAATACATTGGGACATACAGCTCCATTTCCTGTTGATATTCCTGAATTTGCTGTAAATATGTATTCATATAAAGGAGAAAAAGTTTTAGATCCATTTGCGGGAAGTTTTACTTCGGTAATTGTTGCTAAACAATTTAATAGAATTGGCATTGGAATTGAAATTAACAAAGATTTATTTAGAGAATCTGCACTAAAAAATATAAAAAACAAATTACAGCCAGACTTTTTTAATAAAAGTGAAATAAAAATATCGGAGTTTGATTATAATTATGAAGGAGAATAAAAAGACAGCAACCGATTTAAGCACAAAACACTTTTCAAGATATGGTGAATTTTTAGTCTCTTTTGAATTATCTAAATACGGATGGAATATTTATAGTCCGGTTTATGATGAATATATAGATTTTATTATTCATAAACATGTTTGTAAACAATGTGGCAAAAATTGGAACTTAACTCCCAGATTAGTATGTAAAAAATGTGGAAAAGATTTTTCAAAATCTCAAAAAAAGAATATAAAACCCAAAAAAATTTGTAAGAAGTGTAAAAATGTAATGTTTGGAAATTATACAAAATGCAATAAATGCGGAAATAGAGATTTATTAAATTGCCCTACCTGTGATGTATGTGGAGGAGGAGTTGAGATGAAAGATAATACTTGCGAATGTGGGAATAAAGAATATATTACAAAGTTTAGAACTATTCAGGTGAAAAGTTCAAGGATTGAATATAAAAATGGTATATCAAAAAATACTTATGGAATTGATATGAAACCTAAAGATTTATTGAAGAAGCAAACACATTTTTTTGTTTGGTGTCTTATAGATGACGAAGATAGACCACACTTTTTGGTTATGTCTGTTAAAGACTTTAAGAGAGTTATGGGAGATTCATTAAAAGGAACTTCTTTTTTCAAAGATCAAGACAGACAACATTTTAGTTCAAAAAATTTTGGAAAATGGAAAGAATTTTTAAATAAATTTAATAAGTTAGAATGAAATTAATAACCTATATTACAACAAATTCTGCCTTTTAATTAAATACGCAACAAGTGCTTTATCATAAGGAGTGTTCGTATTTATAGGTACATAGTCAATATATGAATTTTGACATTTGGATGAGAAGAATTTTTTCATCTCTTCCATTTTTTTCAAATACATCTTTTTAATTTCCCTAAGCGGATTAATTTTCTATGTGCTATTCTAATTATTAAATTTAAATGATTTCCCATTTTTTTCTTCTTGACTTTCTAAGTATATTCATGCTTCCATGACTTACGGAAACAATAAAGATATTATCATTTTCCAATTTATAAACAATTCGATAATTATGGAATATTAATTCTCTAATGTTTTCCTGATTGAATTCTGGAACTATTCTTCCAAGCTCTGGAAAATCAGTAAGTCTCTCTACATACTGTATAACTTTTTCAACAAAATTTATTGCATAAAAGGGAGAATCTTTTGCAATAAAATCTGCAATTTCTTCTACGGGGGGTAGAATAAAATAAACTATACATTTACAACTCTAATATTTTTTAATCCGCCGGCTGGCAGATACTTGTTACTTGTCCCGATTTATCGGTTTTCTATTCCACCCCCTAAACTTTGATTTGCAGTTAATGACCAATAGAATTTGCCCACTTAGTCATCCTTTTTCTACCTTCCTTATGACTTATAATTCTACCTTTATCAATGTCTTGTAGTCCCTGTTCTACTTTATATCTAAAATATAATTCTGCCATAATGTCTGTTAGAGTACATTCATCTGGTAATCTTTGAATAATTTTAATAGCCTTTTCTTTTGTTTCAGTCATATTAACCTCCACATAGAAAATTAAGAAATTAATAAATGTTTCAAGGAAAAGTTAAAAAATTCCTGAAAAAATCCCTTTATACTTTTTATTTCACGACTTCCAAATCCCGTTAGCGAATCCTTTCTCTAACGGGACAAATATAGAAATACCTCTTTACCATTCACATCCCATTTTTTCATATTATCCGAGCTATCCTTAGAAACAATTTCAACAGCTAAAGTTTCAGTTTTTATGTAATCACCAAATTCTGCAAAAGTTCTCTTTATTTCTTTATCTTTTGAAAAACAGGAAACTTTTATCCTATCCATAATATCAAAATCATTCTCTTTTCTCATAAACTGAATTTTGTTAACCAGTTCTCTTGCATAACCTTCTAAAATCAATTCCTCATCAAGTTTTGTATCTAATGCAACAAATATATTCCCTTGTTCTTCAAAAACAAAATTTTCCTTATTAAGAGTTTTTATATCAAGAGAGCCAGCGGTTAGTTTGATTTCAACATTCTCTATATCAAGATGATAAAAGCCATTTTTATTAGTTTCATCAACTATATGATTTGCATCCATATTTTTTAATGCTTCTGCAATATGCGGTAAATGTTTTCCATATTTTGGTCCAAGTGTCTTAAAATTTGGTTTAACTTCATAATCAATAAACTGATTTTTATCAGAAACATAATTTATATTTTTTATATTAATTTCTTCAACAATCAATGGTTTTATTCGTTCCACAACATCTTTGAATTTTTCAGGTAGATAAAGAGTTCTCAATGGTTGCCTTACCTTAATCTGAACCTCATTTCTTGCAGCACGAGCAAGAGTAACAATATCTATTACATTTTTCATATTTTCTTCTAATTTTTTATCTATAAGTGAGTTATCAAATTCGGAATATTTCTCAAAGTGCACGCTTTCATTATTTGTAAGGATTCTAAAGATTTCTTCTGAAACAAAAGGAGCAAATGGAGCACAAAGTTTAGATACATTCAGCAGGATTTCATAAAGAGTAAGATAAGCTGAGATTTTGTCGTCTTTCATTCCTGATGCCCAGCAGCGCTTTCTTATGCGTCTGACATACCAATTACTAACATCATTAACTACAAAATTTTGAATTAAACGCACAGAACGAGTCAGGTCGAATTTCTCGTTATATTCAGTTACATTCTTTATTATTGTATTCAGTTTTGAAATAGCCCACCTATCCAGCTCCGGACGATGTTTGGGGTCAATTTTATAATTATTATAATCAAATTTATCAATATTTGCATAAGTTATAAAGAATGATAAAACATTTTTCAAAGTGCCAAAAAATTTATTATTAACTTCCTTTATACCATCTTCATCAAACCTTGTGGGTGTCCACGGTGGGCTAACAGCAAGCATATACCAGCGGGTAGCATCAGCACCGTATTTATGCAAAATGTAAAACACATCAACAGCATTACCTTTTGACTTGCTCATCTTTATACCATTTTTATCCAAAACAAGGTCATTAACCAAACAGCTTTTATATGAAGAAACTCCTTTTATAAAAGTAGAAATAGCAAGTAAAGTATAGAACCAACCTCTTGTCTGGTCAATTCCTTCTGCAATGAAATCTGCCGGGAAAAGTTCGGTATCAAATATATCACTATTCTCAAATGGGTAATGCCATTGACCAAAAGGCATAGCACCAGAATCAAACCAGCAGTCAACCACTTCTGGAGTGCGGTGCATTTTTCTCCCACATTTTGGACAGGTAAGTTTAATATCGTCAACATAAGGACGATGAAGTTTTATATCTTCAGGCACAGGTGAACCATCTGACATCTTACCTTTTTGTATCAAACTTTTGATAGAATCAGGTGAATCCTGAGTTTTACATTTTTCACAAACCCAGATATTAAGTGGAGTTCCCCAGTATCTATCACGGCTTATAGCCCAATCAACATTATTATCAAGCCAGTCACCGAAACGTTTTTCACCAACATATTTTGGATACCACTTAATTTTTTTATTGTTTTCTTTCATCTTATCTGCAAAGGCTGTGGTTTTGATATACCATGATTTTCTGGCAAAATATATAAGAGGACTGTTGCATCGCCAGCAAAAGGGATATGTATGTTTCATCCGTTCGCTATTATATAAAAGCCCTCTGTCTTTCAAATTATGAATGATTCCTTTATCTGCATCTTTGACAAAAATCCCAGACCATTCAGTAACTTCTTTTGTAAATTTTCCTTCTTCGTCTACTGGCTTGATAAAAGGCAAGTCATATTTTTTGCCGGTTTTATAATCATCTTCACCAAAAGCAGGAGCAGTATGCACTATTCCGGTCCCATCTTCCATAGTAACATAATCACCAGTAACTACATAGAATGCTTTCTTATCAGGAATAACAAAAGGGAAGAGTTGTTCGTATTCAATATTTTCAAGTTCAGAACCTTTATACTCATCAACTATTAAATATTTTTCTTTTATTACATCTAATCTTGCTTTTGCTAAAATAAGATAATCATTGTCTGTTTGAATTTTTACATATTTATATTCAGGATGAACCACAAGTGCCACATTGGAAATCAAAGTCCACGGAGTAGTTGTCCATGCAAGAAAATAGACATCTTCATCATTTTTAATTTTTATTTTTCCATTTTTCATTTTGAATTTAATAAATATGGATGGATCTTCTACTTCACGGTATCCTTGTGCAACTTCATGGCTGGACAAGGGTGTTCCACAACTTGGGCAATATGGCACGATTTTATTATCCTCATAAATCATCCCTTTTTTCCAGAATTTATTTAAAAGCCACCAGACGGTTTCAATATAATCGTTTGTCAGCGTAATATATGGATTATCCAAATCTAACCAGTAGCCAAGAAGGTTTGTCATCTGGCGCCATTCTTTTTCATACTTGAAAACTGATTCCTTGCATTTCTGGTTGAATTTTTCAATTCCATAATCTTCAATTTCTTTCTTTAGAGTAAACCCAAGTTCCTTCTGAACCTCAATTTCAACCGGCAAGCCATGAGTGTCCCATCCAGCTTTTCTTTTAACTTGAAATCCTAGCATTGTTTTATAACGACATACAACATCTTTTAATGCTCTGCTAATTACATGATGAATACCAGGCATTCCGTTTGCAGTAGGTGGTCCCTCATAAAATACAAATTTTGGTTCAACATTCCGGATATCCTCGCTTTTTTTAGCAATGTTGTTTTTTTGCCAATAGTTACGAATTCTTTTTTCCAAATCTACTGGTTTTTCTTTTACATTTATCTGTTTATACATATTTTTCTCCAAAAGATTATTAGCCACCAACTTTACCCCGTGAAATATAAAACTTAAAAACAAAATAATTTACCATTTTTTGTAACTATTATTTCACAGGGTAAACACAAACTTACACTAACTTTTTTATTTTTTTATTAAATTTTAGTTTGTGATAGTTAGTGCATGTTCGTGGCTGGTTTCTATTCAATTAAAAAAACCGCAATAGGCTATCCCATCGCGGTTAGACAGATTTTATACATATAACCGGTTAGGGATTAAAAATAATAATTATTATAATGTTAATTTTCATATATCAATAAAACTTATTACAAATTATTTATGTCAAGAATTTTTTTACCTCTTAGATAAACCTTCTCAACGATATTTTTATTCCCACAATAAATTATTTTTGCTAAAATATTTTTCGGGTCAGAAAATATATCATTATCTTTATAATCATCCAGTTTTTTATAATTAATAATCAGGAAATCAGCAGATTTACCTTTTTCTAAGCTGCCTGTTTCTTGTTCAATTGATAAAGCCTTTGCACCGCCAAGAGTTGCTAAATAAAATGCTTCTTCAACTGTCATTGGTTTATAATGTTTTTTAGAATTTATAAAGTTTATCATTTTAGAGGTTTCTATCGCTTCTTTCATTTCATTAAACATTGAGAGGCTATAACCACCAGCTACATCTGTGCCTAATCCAATAGTAAAACCTTTCTCTTCTAATTTTCTGTAAGGCATAATACCGCTTGCAAGAAATCGGTTTGCAGTTGGACAATGACTTATCTTTGTTCCAGTTTTTCGCAAGACTTCAATTTCCTTTTCGTTTAAATAAATGCAATGAGCCATAATTGTCTTTTGTGATAAAATTCCAGCTTTGTAGTAGATATCAGTATAGCTACCAAAATCAGGATATAGTTCCTTAATAAGCTTAACTTCTGCTCTGCTTTCTGCTAAATGCGACTGAACATAGACATTATATTTTCTTGCTAATTTTCCGATACCTTTTAGCATTGAGAAAGAGCAGGAAACTGCGAATCTTGGAGTGAGCACATAACGCAGTCTGCCCTCATCATAACCATCCCACTTTTCTATTAACCCTTCAGAATCCAATAACTGCTTTTGAGTATCTTCACACAAATTCATTGGAACCTGCTGATCCATCATAACCTTACCAATAAATGCTCTGATTCCACTTTCCTTTGCAGATTGAAATGCTAAATCTGTGGCTTGCTTGTGTACTGTTACAAAGGTAGAAGTTGTAGTAGTTCCATTTTTTAGAAGATGATGGAAAAACATTTCTGCTGACTGTTTGGCGATTTCTCCTGACTTAAACTTTTCCTCGTGAGGGAAAACTAATTTGTTTAACCAAATAAGAAGATTGGTATCCGATAGTCCAATTAAAGGCAATTGAGATAGGTGGTTATGAATATCTATAAATCCTGGGCAGAGCAGTTTTTCAGAAAGGTTGTAAAATTGAAAATTCTTATATATATTTCTTGGATTACTCCTGGTTAATTCTAAAATTTTTCCTTTATTAGAGATAACGAGATAACCTGGTTTAAGAAATAGAAGCTTATTCTTAGAAATTGGGGACAGAATTGTCCCCTTAAAAATTGCATTCATACAAGATTTTCTGGAAATAATTGTTAAGTACAAAATAAAAACAAGAACTACTCATCTTTTATTTTGTTTTTCTCATCATCAGATATTCTTATGATAGTTTCACCTTGCTTTGCCATACCGAGTTCTCTTGCCTTTCTCTCAATCGTCATCTCATTTTTATTTTCTAAATTATCTTTTGTGATTATCAATTCCTCTTTTTTTTGCTTATAATCCTTTATTTGTGCTTGTTTTTTTGCTATTTCCAGTTCATTTTTTAGAATTTTTATCACACTGTATTTACTGATAAATAGAATCCAGAGCAGGATAATAAAAAATATAATAAGAACTATTTTTAAATTAGAACGCCTTTTTTTTCTCATTCTTACCTCTCTACACGCAAATAAGAAAAGAGCATATAATGGACTTCTACACTAAGTTTTGAAAATCTCTTTACTTGGAAATACAGCAGATTTTCCAAGTTCTTCCTCAATGCGTAAGAGTTGATTATATTTTGCAATTCTTTCAGAACGAGAGACTGACCCTGACTTAATTTGTCCGCAATTGGTAGATACAGCAAGATCTGCAATGAATGTATCACAAGTCTCACCAGAGCGATGTGATACAACTGTAGTAAAACCAGCCATTTTAGCCATTTCTATGGTATCCAGCGTCTCAGTTAAAGTGCCAATTTGATTTAATTTAATTAGTATTGAATTAGCAGATTTCTCTTTAATCCCTCGTTCCAGTCTTGCTCTATTCGTTACGAAAATGTCATCACCAACAATCTGGATTTTATCTCCAAGTTCTTGAGTCATCAACTTCCAACCTTTCCAATCATCTTCAGCAAGACCATCCTCAATTGAAACAATAGGATAATTACTCACCCATGTTTTATAGATCTCTACCACATCTTCACTTGAAAGTTTTTGCAAAGACCCGATCATCAGATTATACTTACCATTTTTGAAAAACGATGATGCAGCAGAATCAATAGCAATAACAATATCATCTCCGGGTCTATATCCTGCATTTTCAATTCCTTTTATAATGAATTTTAATGCATCTTCATTTGATTCAAGATTTGGTGCAAATCCTCCTTCATCTCCAACTGCTGTATTATATCCTGAATTCTTGAGAATCCTTTTCAAACTATAAAATGTCTCAGAAGCGATTTGTAAAGACTGTGTAAAATTTAAGGCTCCAATAGGTATAATCATAAATTCCTGTATATCAACATTATTATCAGCATGTTTCCCACCATTAAGCACATTGAACATTGGAATAGGAAGGAGTTTCGCATTGACACCACCGATATAACGATATATAGGGACTCCTAATTCATTTGCAGATGCTCGGGCAATTGCCATTGATACAGCAAGGATAGCATTGGCACCCAACTTCGCCTTGTTTGGAGTGCCGTCTAAATCTATCATTATTTTGTCTAATCTAACTTGATTTATACTCTCTTCTCCAATCAATTTTGGTGCGATAATTTCATTAACATTTTTGACAGCTTTTAAAACACCTTTTCCGTTGTATCTATCTTGATCATTGTCCCGGAGTTCAATAGCTTCATATTCTCCTGTTGATGCTCCCGAGGGAACAGCAGCTCTGCTTATTACTCCTGAATCTAAAACCACATCAACTTCAACTGTTGGATTACCCCGAGAATTCAATATTTCTCTAGCAAAAATCTCTTTTATTTCTGACATTTTTACTCCTATATAACTTTGTGTATTACTTTAGAAAAACAACCAATCTGCACAAAAACCGACAAGTCAGGTTATATAGATTTAATGTTAGTGGAAATTAACATTTCTCCTTTCTCTGAATAACTAATATGAGATCTGCAAAATTGGTTATTTTACTTAATCTTTGCTCTAAATTGTCATTCTGAGTGAAACGAAGAATCTCATAATTATTAATATAAATGAGACTTAGAGATTCTTCACTTCGTTCAGAATGACACCTTTGGATGTTGTTTCTCTATTTTGCAGATATCATTGAATAACCAATGAGGGTCTGTCCGTAAACTTGACTTTCGAGTCGTAAGGAGCTCGCGACGACGACTCGAGACAGCTTTAATATGCCCTTTACCTCCTATGAAACCACATTCTAACTTCTTAAAAAATAAGAGATTATAATTTTCTGGAAAATGAACAAGATAGGTGTTTTGTTTTACGAATCTTGGTTTCATCTTAATGGACTATCAGATTGCTGATAGCGGGGAGCTCGACTCGTCGTTCCTTACGAGTCGAAAAAACCAACTTTGCGGACAGACTCTAATTATCATTTAATATTTTTTAAGTTACGAATTCAAATATACAAATAAATTCTTATTTTACTTCATAATCAATTTTTTTCCCTTTAACATAGAGAAATTTAGGCTTTCTGGGATAATCTTTTTTCTTTATTTTATCTGAATCACCCTTCTCTTCTATGCGCCAGACTTCCCATCTATCACCACTACCATCAACACAGAAAGTAATCTTCTTTCTAATAAATTCATCAATTACAAACTGAATGTTTTCTAATGGACTTATCTTGGTTACGGGAACGCAGAATAATTCTGCATCATAAATATATTTCTCTTTTGTTTTCTTTTTTCTTCCCATTTTTTCTCCTAACTTTTTTATCTCCTTAGTTTTTTTATTAAGTACAAAACAATTTAATTGGTTTTATTAATGGCAAGATATTTAACATATTCCTCTTCAACTAATTGGCATAATATATGTCCAATAGTAATGTGAGCTTCCTGAATCCGAGCTGTTTCATTATGTCGGATAATAATAAAATTATCTGCAATCTTCTTTATCTTGCCACCATCTTTACCAGAAAGCAGAAAGGTTTTAATTCCTTTTTTCTTTGCAACTTCAAATGCCTTAAAAACATTTATTGAATTTCCACTGGTACTTATGCCTATCAAAAAATCACCTTTATTACCTAAACTTTCAATCTGACGCGAAAAGATATTATCAAACCCAAAGTCATTACTACAGGCAGTGATAATAGATGTGTCTGTAGTAAGCGACAGAGCGGGAAGAGATTTACGGACAAAATTACTTCTAAATCTAACTACAAATTCAGCTGCTATATGCTGAGCATCAGCTGCACTGCCACCATTCCCACAAAGCATAATCTTGCCATTATTTTGTAAGGTGTTAGTTATTTCATTAGCAGTTATTATTATTTGCTCAGAAAAATTTGAAATAGATTTAATCACCTTTATATGTTCATAAAGACATTTCTGAATTATATTTTTCATAGGTTCCTCTGTGACAATTTTTGCTTTTAATTGAAAAATATTTCAAGAAAAAATTTTTTTTTGAATTATGAGTTTACTATAAAAACCCGCGAAACACACGAAATACCCGAAAATGGTTCATGTAAACCCAGTAATATCCGTATGTATTTTTCGCGTATTTCGCGGGAAATACCTTTTTAGATTGAACTCAATTATATAAAACTTCTTTCTTTAGCATATTTAAAAAATAAACTTACTGCCGCCATATTTACAATAAGGCTACTACCTCCATAACTAATGAATGGCAAAGGTATTCCGACAACAGGAATAATACCAATATTCATTCCAATGTTTATAACAATCTGGAATATAAGAAAAGAAAGAATGCCAATTATAGCAATTCTTTTTGTTTGATTGCGAAGTTTTTTTAAGATAAAAACTCCTCTCCAGATGAGTAAAATAAAAATTATAATTAGTAAAAAGCATCCAATAAATCCAAGCTCCTCTCCTATGACAGAAAATATAAAATCTGTCTGTTGTTCAGGTAGAAAATCTAAATTCTTTTGGGTTCCATTCAAAAACCCTTTTCCAAAGAACCCACCAGAACCAATTGCAATTTTAGATTGTATAATTTGATATCCGCTTCCGAGAAAATCATGTTTTGGATTTATAAATGCCAGTATCCTCTCCTGTTGATAATCCTTTAAAAAACCCCAGAAGTAAGGTGTTAGCAAAGATATGAAAGCATTGCCAACTACTATAAATCCACAAAAAAAGTATGAAAATCGCTTTCGTAATAGTATAATCAATAAAATAACATCAAATACTATCCACCAAAATACGGAAAAACCTACAATTATACTTATTATTGGAGAAATGATTAGTAATAGTGTGAAAAAAGATACGCCTGCAAAATAAATCATAGGTAAAGTAAATGCAAAAAAAATCAGAGAACTCCCAAGGTCAGGTTCTTTTAGGATTAGTAATACAGGAAGCAAAATAACTAAAAACGAATAAAGAACTATCTTTCTCTTTAGTAAATGTTGCCTGGGGATAATCTTTGCTATTAACAATATTGAGGAAAGTTTAGCAAGTTCAGAGGGCTGCAAAGAAAAACCCCCAAAATTTATCCAGCGATGAACTCCACTTATCCCGGGCAAAAACAACACTAAAACCAATAAAAGAATTGTAATGATGTAAAATGGTACTACGAGAATATCCATAAGTATTTCAGGTATATATAAAACAAGAACAAAAACAATGGCTCCAATAAAAATCCAAATTAACTGCTTAATATAATAATCGCTTACAACATCTTTATCACCATATTTTTGTATAGAAGCACTGTAAATAGCCAGCTCCCCAAAGAGAATTAATGCCACAAGAATAATTAGCAGAAGCCAGTCAATTTTTAGTGGGAATTTGGTGGTCATTATAATATGTGAAATCTAACTTCCCTACTCCCAAAACTTCCTGTCTAAACTACGATATTGTATTGCCTCGCTGATGTGAGATGGTGTAATTTCCTGGCTTTTATCCAAATCCGCAATAGTTCTGGAAACTTTTAAGATTCTATCATAAGCACGAGCAGAAAACCCAAGTTTCTCAATTGCGATTTTCAGAAGTTGCTTGCATTCATCATCAATTCGGCAATATTTTCTAAGATGTTTGGATTCCATATCAGCATTTGAAAAAATATGAGGATTTTCAGCAAATCGTTCAAGTTGCACTTTTCGGGCTTCATTAACCCTTTTTCTTATATCTTCTGACTTTTCGCCTTTTGGGTCAGCGGAAAGTTCTTCATATTTTACTGCAGGAACCTCAATGTGAATATCTATTCTATCCAGAAGCGGGCCTGAAATGCGAGACATATACTTTTGTATCATTGATGGTGTGCAGGTGCAAGTGTGACCAGGAACATTGCCACCAAAATATCCGCAAGGGCAGGGATTCATAGATGCCACGAGCATAAAATTAGCTGGAAAGGTCAGAGATTGCACAGCACGAGAGATAGTTACTATGCCATCCTCAAGGGGTTGACGCAATACTTCCAGCACAGATTTCTTGAATTCTGGAAATTCATCCAGAAAGAGGACTCCATTATGAGCCAGAGATACCTCGCCGGGTTTTGGATAACTGCCACCTCCGATAAGCGCAACATCGCTGATGGTATGATGTGGAGTTCGGAAAGGTCTAACCGCTATCAAGGAATGCTCCTTTTGTAATTTGCCAGCAACAGAATGAATCTTTGTGGTGGTCAATGCTTCTTCAAGTATCATCTGTGGTAAAATGGTTGGCATACGACGGGCAAGCATTGTCTTGCCAGAACCGGGTGGTCCTATCATCAAGATATTGTGACTGCCTGCAGCAGCAATCTCCAATGCGCGTTTTACATTATACTGCCCTTTTACATCAAACATATCAACTGTGCTGACTTGTTCCTTTTCAAAAACTGAGGAGAGTTCAACTTTCAATGGGGAGATACTGATTTCATCATGCAGAAATGAGATACATTCAGACAAATTTTTTACAGGATAAACCGATATTCCTTTTACAACTGCTGCTTCTCTGGCATTTTCTTTTGGAACGATAATCCCATCAAGACCATTATCTCGGGCAGAAATGGTTATGGGCAGGATTCCTTTAACTGGACGTATTTTGCCATTTAAGGAAAGTTCGCCTACAATTCCAATATCATCAAGATGATTTGGAGAAATCTGTTTTAAAGAGGAAAGTAAGCCAATTGCAATCGGAAGGTCAAATGCCACACCCTCTTTTTTCACATCTGCAGGCGCCAGATTTACAGTATATGCTTTCGCAGGGAAGTAGTAATTGTTGTTTCGGATAGCAGTAATCACACGGTCTTTGCTCTCTTTTACAGAATTCGTTGGCAGACCCACCATTGAAAAATATGACATAGATGACGCCTTTGCGTCCATTTCTACATCAATAGGTATGGCGTCAATCCCTAATATTGAAAATGAAATTACTTTTGTGAACATAGTTTAAAATATCCCGATATATTTTTATTAGTCAAGTAAAAGATGTTAATGTTGCCGATTATGAGCTTTTATTTTAAAAATATTAAAGATTAAGTAAGAAATAATTCTCATATAAAAATAGCCTACAGATTACACACCCCGTCATTCCGTTCCCGATTGAATCGTGGACGGAATGCCACCCCTCTCAAGAGGGGATTTTTTTGTATTCCACTCTAATAAGAGGGGAAAAATTCGCCAAAGGAGAATTTAGGGGTGTGTTGTTTTTATTCTCCTTTGTCCGCCAGCTCCGAAACGGAGTCCACGACTATGTCGGGGTCTGGCGGATGTATGTTTCATCAATAATACTTTGATAATGTCTAAGTATCATTTTCATTTGGCATATAACCTTTAATCTTTGATAGTAGTTTCCAGAGCATAATTGAAATTCCATCTGATTTAATTAATAACTCAAGTTTCGCATATGATTAAATGCAGATAAATAGCGAGTTCAAATTAGTGATTGAACGAAAATACCTTTTTTCAACTTCAACATAAATTTTTTTAAAACCATCCATCGTCTATAGATTTCCTGTTACACCGCATTTATAACTCACAGATTTATTTACATCCCTCTAAATCTCCCTTCAAAGGGAGACTTACATCCCTCTAATTCCCCCTTTGAATGGAGACTTACATTCATCTAATTCCCCCTTTGAAGGGGGATAAAGGGGGATGTCATTTCCTTAAATAACTTCCAATAATAAAATCCATCACTTTTAACCATTTTTCTGCTAAAGGCACAGCAGTCTCAAATTAAAATTGTTTCTAAGCCGTTACCTGTAATTTGTTATTGCTTAATTTTTAAGTGCGAAACTTGATTTAATAATAAAAACTTTTAATAAATCAGTTTAATTGTCAAAGAAAATGTAAATTCTGATATATATTTTGGTCATCCTTATTACCCATCTGTCAGGATAAAGGGGATTAAAAAGTATAGCCATTTAATTTATTTTGTTTAAAAATTTTATAGATATTGACAAAAGAAAATAAATTATAAAAACTATACCAAAATCTGAAATAATTAAGCAGATTTGAAAATAATATATTATAAGGATGATAATGAAAGCGATTTTATGTATTGTGATAGTTTTACTTTTTGTTCAACCTATTTTTGCGATTAACAGTAATGCAGGAACATCTGCATTTAATTTTTTGAAAATACCAATTGGACCCCGCGGTTCAGCTATGGCAAATGCTTTTCAGGGTTTGTCAGATGATGAATTAGCACCTTTCTGGAATCCTGCCGGCTTGCCACAAGTAAAAAACAAGAAATTGGAAATTACTTATCTCAATTATTTTGTAGGATTTAATGGTGGAGCAGCAAGTTTCGTGCTTCCTTTGTCAGAAAAATCCACAATGGCAATATTCTCTAAATTTGTAGGAGTTGGTGATATTCCCAAAACTGATATTGCTCCAGATGACCCAGATGATTATATTGAACTTGGCACTTATGGAACTTATGATGTGTTACTCGGATTATCTTATGGAGAGATACTTTCTGAAATTTTAAATTGGGGAATTAATATAAAATTTATATCCGAGACAATTGATGAATATTCTTCACAGGCAATTGCCGTAGATATTTGTATCTTACATCAAACACCAAATCCAAAACTAAAAATTGGAATTGTTGCCAAAAATTTTGGTAAGCAGTTAACCAAATTTGATTCTGAACAAGAAAAATTACCTTTATTCTTTGCAGTTGGTTTTGCATATCATATGAATAATGGAGTTTTAACATTTGACTTAAACAAACCTCTTGAGAATGATTTCTATGGTGCCTTTGGCTTTGAAACGAATATACGAGATAATCTAATATTAAGAGTTGGATACCGTTCTAATGCGAGAGATTGGAATGTTGGGTCAAAAATAGATTTCCTGTCCGGTATTTCAGCGGGATTTGGTTTTGGCTGGAAAGAATATCATTTTGATTATGCAATAAACTCTTTTGGAGAACTCGGCTTTATTCATCAGCTTTCTGTGGGATATAATTTTTAAATAATGCCTTTTATAGATGAAGAATCTAATAATGAAATAGGAATAGTTATTGGAATCAAAGACGATTCTGCATTAGTTGAAGTAGAAAAAGGTGAAAGTTGCACGAATTGTAAATTGAAATCACTCTGTTTCCATAAAGGGAATGAAAAAACAACATTTAAAATTAAAAACATTCTTAATGCCAAAAAAGGTGATAAAATCTTTTTTGTGATAGAGCCAAAAATTCGTATCCTAAGTTCATTTCTCGTTTATATTATGCCAATCCTACTTTTGGTTGGAACATATTTTATTTGCAAATTTATATTACAACTTTCTGAAAATTGGTCAATTCTAGCAGCAATTCTATTTATACCATTAAGCTATCTTATTTTAAAATTTATAGACAGAATTTTTATCAGAAGAAATTTAATTAATCCTAAAATGGTAAAGAAGATTTGATAAGTATGCAGTGGCAGTGGCAGTAGCAGTTGGCAGCGGCAGTAGCAGTTGGCACTTAAAAGCGATTATAAATAAATTGTAGAAAAAATAACCCTTTAATTCTTTAAGTTCATTGTGTTGAAAAACGAGGAGATTTCAAATGAAAATAACACTTAAAAATATGGTATTTTATGGATATCATGGCTTGCACGAGCATGAACGTACATTAGGACAGAGATTCTCTGTGGATATCACTGCAACAACTGACCCGGGACTGGATGCTCATGTAAAAAGATTGGGTGATACTGTTGATTATACTGCTATCTTTGATGTAGTGAAAAATGAAGTTGAGAATTATAAATACCATCTTCTTGAAAAATTGGCAAATAAAATTTTGGATCACATTCTTAACCAATTTTCTTTAGTAAAAAAATGTCAAATCAAAATCAGGAAAATTGCTGTTCCTATCACTGGTACTCTGGATTATGTTGAATTAGAAATGGAAAGAGAAAGGTAATTCGGGGTTCGGGATTTGGGGTTCGGGATTAAGAAGTTGATAATAATGGCTAATATTGTGTTTATAGGATTGGGTTCAAATTTAGGAAATAGAAAAGAAAATATTAAGAAAGCTATTATGAAAATTAGCGAATTGCCACAATCTTCAGTTCAAGCAGCTTCTTCTATAATCAATACAAAACCTATGGGGAAAATTGACCAACCAGATTTTCTAAATTGTGTTATCAAAATCAAAACAGAACTAAATCCTGAACAATTGTTGTCAAAATTGCTTCAAATAGAAAAAGAAATGGGACGAATTCGGAAAGAAAAATTGGGACCAAGAATTATTGATTTAGATATTCTGTTTTTTAATGATGAGATTATCAAAACGAAAGAGTTAATCATTCCCCATTCAGAAATCTTGAATAGAAAATTTGTATTATATTTAATAAAAGAAATCGCACCACAACTTGAACATCCGATTATGCAAAAAACTATAGCAGAGCTTTATGCAGAATATCAAGAATAAATTCATTGCACCTGATCTAACAGGCCGCCAGCTGGCGGATGCAATCCTGTTTATTTCAACTATGAAATATTTATATGAGAATAATAAACACCATTGCAAATGGTGTTGGATCATTTGTTTAAAGATTATTTTTAGATGAAGCAAAATATTCATTTCCTTAAGATAACACACCTCCTCCGATAAATCGGAGACTCCTCTTCCGCCAGAGGGCGGACAGGCAAGAGGAGAATTTTAGAAATCCCCTCTAAAAAGCTATCCATTATACACAAGTCTGTAGATCATTTAATATAGAGTGTTTAGAAGCCCACGATTTTAATCGTGGGAACGATATCAAAACCATATTTTTAACCATTTTAATGGTTTCTTAATTTGGTAAACCGTTGAAACGGTTGACAATTTCCACTTTTCTTTTTAATACCCACAAATGAATTTGTGGGCTTCTAAGGAGAATTCCATATTTGTGTATAATGGTAAGCTAAAAAGAGGGGTGGTTCCGACTTGTCGGAATCGGGGTGTGTAAAATAAGCGGAAATAATTTTAATATGCAAACCATCAAGAATAAATTCATCGCTGTAGAAGGTGTGATTGGTGTTGGCAAGACCACTCTGGCAAAAAGATTAGCAAAAGAATTGAATTCAAAATTAATTTGTGAAGTTGTGGAAGAAAATCCATTTCTCCATAAATTTTATGACGACATCAAGGGACGCGCATTTCAAACCCAGATTTTCTTCCTTTTGAGCAGATATCGTCAGATGAAAAAGTTTTTCCAGATAGAGATGTTTCAGACAAATATTGTAAGCGATTATATGTTTATGAAGGATAGCATCTTTGCAAATCTCACATTAAATCAGGATGAACTGAGAATGTATCAGGCAATTTTTTCAATATTAAAGGAGAAGGTTGTGCATCCGGATTTGATAATTTATCTTTATGCAGATCTGGAAAAGGTTTTACATCGCATAAAATCCCGCAATCGCACATTTGAAAGGAATATTCAGCCAGAATATATAAATAATCTGATGAAAGCTTATGATAATTTCTTTACTACATTTACAGATTGCAAGGTGATAAAGATTGATACAAATAATATAAATTATTCAAGATATACAAAACAATTTGACAAACTTGTCATTACGATAAAAAAGATGTTCCAAATATAGAGTATATGAAAAAAGGGACATCTGTAATAATTTTAGCTGCTGGCAAGGGGGTTCGTATGAAGTCCGAACTTCCAAAAGTAGCATTCAAATTGGCTGGGACCTCACTCATTGAAAGGGTTGTGAATACCACCTTCAAATTACCTGTGCAGAATATCGTTGTTGTGATTGGTCATAGAAAAGAGATTGTAAAAGATTGTCTTGCATCTTTTACAAACATCAAATTTGCTGTGCAAGTACCTCAGAATGGAACCGGTCATGCAGTTATGATGACAGAGGAATATTTTTCTGAATATGATGGGAATGTGATAATAATTCCTGGAGATGTTCCATTGCTAAGTGCAGAAACACTGGTTGAACTTGAAAGTCTGCATAATCAAGAAAATGCTTCTGCAACAGTGCTAACAGTAATTTTAGATGACCCATCTGAATATGGAAGAATAGTCCGAGATAGGCAAGGATTCGTAGAAAAAATAGTAGAATTTAAAGATGCAAATGAAGATGAGAAAAAAGTAAAAGAGATAAATTCCGGGATTTTTTGTTTCAAAAGTAAACATCTTTTTTCTGCTCTAAAAAAAGTTGATACTAACAATGCCCAAAATGAGTTGTATCTGACAGACACATTAGAAATTCTAAAAAAAGCAGGAAAGAAAATTGCTGCAATGACTGTTCAAAGTCCGATTGAAGTTTCCGGCGTGAATTCTCAAAAGCAACTCGCATTTTTAGAAAGTTATATTCAAAAAAATTAATGAAAAATTTATATTCTCCCTGGAGAATTGATTACATTCTGCAAGAAAAAAGTGACAAATGCATTCTTTGCGAAAAGCCAAAAGCAAATGATGATGAAAGCCACTTAATTCTAAAACGCGGGGAATATTCTTACATCATTATGAATCTTTATCCATATAATAATGCACACTTGATGATAGTTCCTTTTCGTCATCTGGCAAAACTTTCAGAATTGAAAGAAGATGAACTTCTTGAAATGGCAAGGATGGTTCAACTATGTGAAAAAGTTTTAACTAATGTATATCATCCTGAAGGTTTTAACATTGGAATGAATCTGGGAGAAGTAGCTGGAGCGGGCGTTGCTGACCATTTGCATATTCATATTGTTCCCAGATGGGCTGGTGATACAAACTTCATTTCAACAATTGGCAAGACCCGAGTTATCCCTGAAAAAATGGAAGAGGGATACAAAAAACTAAAAAATGAGCTCAATAAATTAAATAATGCAGAAGAAAAGTAAGTTCAGGTTTTTGAAAACAGTACTGTGTTTTTTTTTGTTATAAATTTATCATATCTATGTATTACTATTTTAAATTATACAAATAAACCAGAAAACAATAAATCCAGTATATTAAATGAAAAATACAATATTTCAATTCAAGTGTTAAATGGAGTTGGTGAGCCTGGATTAGCTCGTTTTATAAGGAATAAACTTATTGATTTAGGGCTAAATGTACTCTCATTTGAAAATGCTGAAAAATTTATTTATGGAAAAACTGTAATCATTATTCGCACAGTAAATCCTCAAAAATTGAAGATTTTAATGGAAATATTACCATTAGATAAAGTTTATAGGCAAACAAATAAAGATTCAATATACGATTTTATTGTTATTATTGGAAGGGATTATAAGAACTATTTTGATGAAAATGAATCAATATGAAAGATATTCAATTAATGAAAAGTTAGAAATTATTTCTCAATTAGCACAAGAAAAAAAGGCAGAAGATTGCATTCTTCTTGATGTTGAGGGAATTAGTAATATAACTGACAAATTATTAATCTGTAGTGGGGACGGAACTATACACACTCGTGCAATAGGAAAGTATATAATGGAAGAGACCAAAAAGATGACAATAAAAATGCATCATCAAGAAGGTATAGAAAATGGCAAATGGATACTTCTTGATTTTGGTGATATTATTATACATATATTTGATAAAACTACTCGGGAATATTATAAATTAGAAGAACTTTGGAATGAATTGATAAAAAGCCCAAAAGCTCATATAAATGATTAAAAAATCTAATAATTATAAAATATGTTAATTAATATAATTAGAAAAAAGATTTGGGAAGGTATCAAATCTATTGATTTGAAATCACCCCCAAAATCAAAAATAATAGTTGAATATCCCAAACATAAAAAATTTGGAGATTATGCTACAAATATTGCCTTAAGTTTATCAAAAAAGTATAAAATCAATCCTATGACCCTTGCTCAAAAATTAGCAGTTTCTTTGTCTTCAGATGAGCTTTTTTCAAAAGTTAATGCAGAAAAACCAGGTTTTATCAACTTTTATATATCAAAGAAATACTTACAAAATGCTCTAAAAGAAATAAACAAACAAAAAGTTCAGTATGGCTCTAATCTACAAATTGGTAAGGGCAAAAAGGTTCTTATAGAATTTGTAAGTGCCAACCCAACAGGACCGCTTAATGTTGTTAATGCCCGAGCAGCCGCCTTTGGTGATTCTTTGGCAAATATATTTTCTGCCCTTGGTTTTTATGTTGAAAGAGAATATTACATAAATGATGCGGGTAATCAAATAGACCTGTTGGTTGAATCTGTAGAATCCTATCTTAATATAATTGCAAATATTGATATTGAAGAATTAGATGAGGGTTATAAGGGAGAGTACATCTTTGATATTGCAAAGCAAATATTAGAAATTGAAGGTCCAAGCTTCTTTAATCAAACTAAAACAGAAAAGTATAAAAGGATTAAAGATTTCGCTCTAAATAGTATATTGATAGATCAAAAGCGTGCTCTTGATAGATTCAGGGTGCGATTTGATAATTGGATATCGGAAAGTGAATTACGACAAAAGGGGAGCATTGAAGATTTGCTTACATATCTCTCTGAAACAGGTAATATTTATGACAAAGATGGGGCAGTATGGCTTTCTAGCAGTAAATTTGGGGATGTAAAAGATAGAGTTATTATGCGTACAGATGGTTCAGTTACTTACATTATTCCTGACCTTGCTTATCATATTACAAAGTACAAACGAGGATTTGACAAAATCATTGATATACTTGGTCCAGACCATCACGGTCATATAGCAAAGCTTAAAGCAGGTATTTCAATACTTGGATATAAGGCAAGTGCTATGTCGTTTATACTTCTACAACAAGTAAATATCCTCGCCAACCATAAGATAACAAAAATGTCTAAACGAGAAGGTAATATTATTACTCTTCAAGATTTGATAAATGAAGTGGGAACTGATGTTGCTCGTTTCTTCTTCCTAACACGAAAACCGAATACGCCTTTGGACTTTGATATTGAATTAGCTAAAAAACAATCGTCTGAAAATCCAGTGTATTATGTGCAATACGCTCATGCAAGAATATGTAGTATTAAGAGAATGGCAATATCTCAAGGAATCAAACTACATAAATTTAAGAAAGAATATCTTATGCGTCTCATTCATGATACAGAAATAGAGATTATTCGTCATTTAATAAAATTTCCGGAATTGATTGTTCATATTGGTGCAAGCAATGATGTTAACCTTTTGACAACTTATTTAACAGAATTAGCATCACTTTTTCATAGCTTCTATCAAAAATATAAGGTAATAAATCCAAAACATAAAGAATTATCCCTTGCACGATTATATCTTTGTAAAGCTGTTAGAGTTGTTTTATTCAATGGTCTCAATCTGCTTGGAATTTCTGCGCCCACGAAAATGTAGATTTAAGTGCGAAGTGAGAAGTTCGAAGTAGGAGTCAATGGATAACAAGGAATTTTCAAAATGGCTGGAAAATAGAACCAAGAAATTTGCAATACAGATAATCAAGCTTGTTTCTCAACTTC
>JACKQG010000990.1_pt1 | contig 29519 bp, 26 predicted proteins | sample 8237621 | NCBI WGS metagenome assembly JACKQG01 (sample SAMN15677084, study PRJNA649215) | marine metagenome | biome: marine; feature: Black Sea; material: saline water; isolation source: suspended particulate matter (SPM) from the Black Sea western gyre | collected 2013-06-09/2013-06-10 | depth... | reverse complement strand
TGATCGTCAGGTCGGTGCCTAATCCCAGCGTATCCACATTTAAGGTGCCGCCACTTAAGGTCAGATTATTCAACGTCAGCGCACCTTCTATATTGACGACACCTCCGCTAACACCCAAGTCACCCAAAAAGGTCATCCCATCCACAAAGGTATGAGTACCACCATTGAGTCCAAGGACCGAACCGACATTCACATTAATCAAACCATTCAGATTGGACGTTGTGGTGTTCAGATTGACATTACCTTCAGTTATATTGATCTCAGCACCGATATCGTTACTAAAGGTACCCGTAAGATTCAGTGGATTCGTCGTGCTTGCCTGAAAATAACCGCGATTGGTAAAGCCTCCCGTTAGACTGACATTGTTTGACGTTGAAGAAGGGGTGATAAAAAGCGTACTACCCCAGTTATTAAATACACTGCCAAGGGTTAAATTCGCCGCCACCGGGGTTAGTTGCGCCCAGTAGAGTGCCGCATAGTTATCGATATTACTGATGGAAATATTGTGGTTACTTCCAAACATCGCGGCAAAACCCAGGTTATGCCAGGCACCTGAACCGGTAATGGTACCAGTGCCATTGATTAACAGGTCAGTCGCGCTCAGAAAGTCTCCATTGACGTTTAAAATACCGCCCGTATTGATACGAAATTCATCGCCGGTGACTTGAATGCCTAGCAGGGAATCTGCAAACGAATTTAGATTCACCGGTAATATGCCATCAACCACCACATAGACATTCGTTGTGCCATTGCCAATACTTCCAGGCGCCAAATTTCCGCTCCAGTTCGCATCACTTTCCCAGTTAACCCCATCACCGGAACCAGTCCAGTAAATGGTTGGATTGACACTATCAACGGACTCTACTGTATAGGTTAGAGAGGTAAGCGTTGTTGAAAGCGGTGACACCGTCGAAGATATGGAAACAGGCTCAATCACATTGCCAAAAGTACCTGTTAGTGATGTAGCACTGATTAATGTAAACGGATTCGACGCCACCACGCCATTAGTCCCGTAGTCATGCCACCCGACAAACAAACTGGTCGCTGGATCAATGGTCACTCCACCATTGACAAATAAGGAGCTAAATCCACTACTGATATTATTAATCGCAAATGCAGCGTATGAACCTGCATCAAACAACACATTGCCGTTGATGGTTAAAGTTTCACCGATTGTTGAGAAAAACTCGGTTGAGTGGATACCTCCACCTGACCCAACGGTCACCGTCCCTGTGCCAGCACCAACAGTCAAGATGCCACTGCCACTAATCCGCCCACCATCTTGAATAGTGACATTATTGAGTAATGACAATTGTGAAGAAGGGCCACCTAAAATATCGATATTGCCACGCACCTGCGTCAATGGAACATCAATACTGGTGTTTACGGGTGCGAAAGTTTCCAGATAAGCATCTGACGCCACAATGATTTCACTGCTTGTGTCAAATCCATTAGGCAAAATGCTGGCCGCAGCGGAGCCATTATTGATCGTGAGTCTATCCTCAATTATCAATGCAGAATCAAGCATAATAATGTTGCCGGTTGCAGCACTCGCATTCCAGTTAAAGTTAATGCCCCCCATAAACATGGTGAGGTTATTGATCTCTAATGAACCACTTCCCGTAAAATTGATCACGGCATTATCGCCACTGATTAATGGGTGAACAAAGGCATTTACACCATCGCCGTTTAACACACTCACTGCGGGAGATGTGCCTGAAATATTGAACGTGTTGGGTATAGACAGGTTATGGAAGTTATTGATCGTGCCGCCCTCCAACGCAAGAATCAGGCTCGGCTCAAACACGGTAGGCACGTTCACATTCAGCACACCGCCAGGGTCGATCACAAACTCACCTGCACCAATGACTGCGGCATTGCCCGCCATGGTGTAGGTGGCTGGAGTAAACAAGCTGAAACTGAAAATCGCATTCAGATCAATATCTATCAGGCCACTGTTGATATTGCTTGGGTTATCGAGGATCAACTCACCATCACGAACCTTGATGTAACCGGATAACTCGTTGGTCAGGGCACCGAATACCTGTATATCCTGAAAGGGCGCTCCCCAGGAGATCAGATTGCCTGCATTGCTCATGCCCACAGCCAGGGACACCGTATTGACGGAACTCGAATTATTAACGAATTCCGCGCCGCCGAAGTTGTCAAGAATGCCGCTGAAGGTCAGAGAGTTGCCCGCTGTTCCGAACGGTCTCCAGTTGATATAACCGTGATTGTGTATTCTATTGATGCCCAGGGTGGTCACATCCTGATTAATGAAAAGCGCACCAAAGTTATGCAGGGTACCGGTACCGTTGATGGTGCCGCCGTTCAAGTCGATATCGGTTCCAGGCAGGCTGTACAAGTTTCCTGATACTGAGAGGTTTGAAGCTACATCGATAAAATCAAGATCTAGCTGTAAACTCCCAAGAAGGGCCGTACCGGTAGTATTCAAATTGACAAACGCGGTTTCAATAACAACGACCTGACCGACCGTAGGTACAGCATTGGTAAACCAGTTGGCGGCAGAATTCCACTGGTTATCTCCGGCACCACCATCCCAGAAGTTGGTAATGGCAACCCCGGATGGGCTGTAGGTATAACTAGAAGCAAGCGGAGTTGCTACTCCCGTCGTAGTTCCAATCGCATCATGCACCACCAGGAAGTCACCGGTTAAGGTGCCAGAGGCTGTAATCAATTCAAACGGCGATATGGGCAGTGTTGGGGTCAAGCTGACACTCACACCATCCCAGGCCGTCAATAACTCAGGACTATTCAACGAAACATTACCGGTCACGTTCAGGTTATCTGAGGTAAGACTGGTCCACCCCAGATCTGCCAATAACATTGAGCTTTGTTCGAAAGTGACATCACCCACGATATTCAGCGTGCCAATATTGGCGCCCAAACCACTCGCCAGACCTGGTGCCACAACACCACCCGACAGCACATTCACATCACCGATGTAGGTTCCGATTCCACCCAGTCCGCCACCATTCCCCAGTACCAGTCCATTAATATCCGTAATCGACAGGGACGCGGCCGCATCGGTTAAGGAGATAAACCCAGACACCTTGGTAGGCACCTGAATCGTGGTTAGCGCATTACCCGTTATACTGACAAATCCATCATTCCAGACCTCCAGCGCTCCATTGATGATATTACTAACTGCAGTTCCGAGACTGGTATTATTGATAAAGAAGTTTTCTGCTATCGAGAGCGTGGAATTATTCAGGTTAATACTGTTGCCAGAAGACGTTCTATTCCAGAAAAGATCGCGATCGATATACCATTCCAGCCCAACGATTGTGAGCGCTCCGGGGCCATTGATATTAATTGAGGAGCCGTCACTGAAAGGCGTATTCCAGAATCCATTACCGGTAATACTGCCGCCCGTTATGTTAAAGGTATCGGGAAGGGTGAGGTTTTGAGCGTTATTAATAATCGATCCACTCAACGCCAAAGTCATCGTGGGGTCGATAATTGCTCCAGGACTAGCGGTTAATGTGCCTCCAAAAATATCCAGTGTCCCCAGCCCATTGATTATCGTACCAGAAGGCAACGCTAGATCTGCGCCTACGCCAACCGCCAATACGGCTCCGGATGAAACATTAATCTGCCCTACAGGAGCCAGGCCCTGAGATAAGGTCAGGATTCCCTGATCCACATTAATCTTGCCATCAACACCATGCGTAGTGAGATCGATAGAAGCATTGGCTTCTGAAATAATAAACCCATTATTATTAAACTGCGCGGTTGTCAGTAACTGAACATCACCAGCCGAAGTCGGCTCGATTTCAAAAGCACCAATGTTGTTAAAAAGAGTGCCATCAAAAACCAGATTGGTGGTACCTGCTTTCGACAGCACGCCGATTTGATCCCAGGTATTGATAGTGATATTGGTATCTGAGTCAAATATGTTATAGGTACCCGGTAAAGTGGTTAGAACACCAGTGCCCGTCACGGTGGAGCCTGGACCGGCTATAAGCAGCCCTGATGGTGGAGTCGCTGTATTAGGTATATAAGTTGAGGAAACAATTGCCTGCCCACTGATGGATAAAGAACCTCCTAAAAACGCGAATAACGCATCGGTCTGCAAGTTGGTTATGGAGACAGGGCCCACAATACCTACGGGTGCTACGACCCCGTTCCCATCAATAATCGCTGAATCTAAAGGTCCGGGGGCAATACCGCCCAACCAGTTAGTTCCTGTCGTCCAAATCGTATCACCTAACCCGGTCCACTCAAAAACAGTGCCTGTTTTAGTGCCCAGAGTGTATTGCAGGGAGTTCTGATCGGTTACTGGTGATATTACTGCTAAAGGTGTTGCGGCAGGAGTTACATTCAACGGATCATGTACCGTTAACGGGGAATTCACCGTCATGCAAGGTGCCAAACTCAAGGAGCAGTCGATTAAATTAAACGTTCCTCCATCTGAGACATTAGTAAACCCACTGGCCCCTGCAGGACCTTCCCATAAAGCATACAGCTCACCCCCATTGATGGTGACTGTATTACCAAAAGAGACAACAATTCTGTCCGCAACCGGAGCCAACGTATTGCTTTCAAGATCAAACATTAATTGAGCGCCGGGATTGATGACCAGATTGCCTGTGATATTTATTGTGCCATCGTCATTTTGCCCCGGAGCAATGCCACCACCATTCCCAACAGTCAATGTGCCCGTGCCAGAACTCAGGTTAAGAGTTCCCTCACCCATCAGCAAAGCGCCATTCTCGAGGATTAAATTATTTGAAATATTCAAGGTATCTGTAGCTAGTGCTATATTAAGAACGCCTGAATTTTCGAAAGGTACATTAAAGTTTACAGCACCGACACTAATCACACCGATCCCCAGCGCTGCACCAACACCATTGATGATCTGGGCATTAGTACCAGACACCTGCCCCCCGGCAGTCAACGAAATATAGAACTCACCGTCATTGAAAATCGATGCATTGGTCAGGGTGATATCGGGTATACCAATGCTAGACCAGAGAATCGTGCCATCGTTAAACCAGTCCAGTGGCTGGAGAGCGCTCAAGCCCTGCAAGGTACTTCCAAGCACCTGGCCACCCTGAATCGTCGTAGTACTGGTAACCGGCGTAATGAATGCACCATTCCCTGAAACGATGCCTCCTGCCCAGTTAAAGGTATCTGGAATAGTGAGATTCTGGGCGTTGTCGATGATCCCTTCTTGCAGTGTAAGTTCCAGCAAAGGATTGAATACCGTCGGGCTCAGCACATCCAGTGTACCGAGGCTGAGTATCCGCATCTTACCTGCGGACACACCAATGACGGAGGATCCGGCATTCAATTCCAGCAAGCCACTAGCAAGGCTTCCAACATATATACCGCTAAGAGGATCTACTGCATCTGCTATATCAAGAGTACCGCTGTTCCTGAAGATCCCATCAATACTGGTTATACCGCCAAGTGAACGAAAAGTGCCAGCATTGGTAAACTGATTTCCAATGGAAATAGTTGTGCAGCCATCAGAACATTGTCCATTAGTAATAAACGTTCCATCATTAATGATTTCCTGACCAGAAAGCGTTAAGGTAGGAGCGCCAGAAGCAGCTCCAACTGAAAGCGACCCAGCAGAATTAATCGTCAAAGGGGCGTTGATAATGAACGACCCTTGCGTCTTAATTATCGCAGCATTTCCATTTACCTGTATAAAGTCACCTGTCATAGTAAATGGAGCTGTAGCCAAATTAGTTCCTGTAGCTATGACCGTATTGTTCAATATAACTCCCCCGCCACCCGTTGCATCCAGGTTGGCATTTAGAGACACCGTCATCGGAGAGCTTGAGGTTATATCAGCATTGACGATGATGTCGTTATGAGCATTGAGATTGAATACCCCGGGTGTGGTACCGGTTACATTGACTGGCGCGTTTAAGGTGATATCGCCTAAACCAGTGCCGCCCAACCCCCCAGTACTAATAGTGACATTAGTGCCAACATCTAGCGCAGCAGTAATTAAACTTACATTTAACAGGGTGCTATCAACAGAGGACGTAAAAGCATTTGAATATTCATTTAAAGGCCCCGCACCATCAGGGTCAACCGGATCATTTCCACCTGTAACATTGATAATGATATCGAACGGGTCTATCAACCACTCTCCATTGGCTCCCAATGAAGCCGAGGCGTCGGGTATTGAAGTGATATCGAGTACACGCAGGCCAGACGTTTCAACAAAACCACCATCGCCGCCATTCGCACCACCTTTTGCGGTCACTTCGCCATGAACATGCACGTCATTACTGGCAAACACGATGACCTTTCCGCCATCGCCATTATCGGTCGCATCCGCATGCACCTGGGCGCCAGCCGCGACAGTGGTAGAGGTCGCGTTCTGTAGCGCGGGATTGAGTCCCTGCTGATCGCCACCGATCAGGATTTCACCACCGCCAAGTGTGCCGGAGGCATTGATAACTGCACCATCCTGAATCTCCACCACATCGCCGAGAATCTTGACTGAACCGCCCTGCTCTCCACTCGCTTCGACACTGCCACTGATGCGGTTGCTGCCGGTGGCGACTAGACTGATACTGCCATCGGCATTCTGAACCAGACCGTTGGCACGGATCGATCCGCTATGTTGCAGGCTGCCGGCGAACAGACTGGCGGCGCCACGGTTGGCGATAATCTGACCCAGATTGGTGATTTTATTTTCGCTGGCAGAAACTTCAAACTGGATCGAGGAATTCTGCAGGCTACTGATGGTAATCGACTTGCCAGCCGCCAGAATGATATTGCCGTCTTCGACTTCGATCACACCGCCGTTTTCGATGTTCGGCGCGATCAGTACGATGTTGCCGTCGCCGCCGGCATGGATGTAGCCCTGATTCTCCAGATCACCCTGACCGCCGCCATTAAACTTGAGCTTGCCATTGAGGAAATCTTGATCGGTAATATTCAGCGTAGAGCCGAAGAAGCCATTGGTGTTGATATGCGCGCCAGCTCCGACCAGGATGCCATGCTGGTTGATCAGGAAGACTCTACCGTTGGAATTCAGATTACCCAGAATCTGACTGGGGTTGGCGCTGGTGACCCGATTGAGTACCGAGCTGGCCGCCGAGGGCTGGATAAAATTAGTGGTCTGCCCCGCATTGATATTGAATGACTGCCAGTTGATGATCGCGTTGTTGCTATTGGTGACATTCAGCACATTGGCGGAGGGGTTGGCAAAGCTTGCCGTCCCGCGCACAACCTGAGCACCATTCGGGTTCGCCAGTAGCACCTGGCTGCCCAGCAACAATACGATGGATAGGGTTAACTGTGTTTGTCTCATTACTCTCACTCCCGATGTCTGCAATGACATTATTGCAGCCGGCATTCAAATTCCTGTTTTTCCTGCCCCTTGTCACCAAACAGATCGATCATCTGCTGCATTTTGGGGGTTACCTGTGCAGGGTTGGGGATCTTGTCGAACTTCTGGAATGGCGGCACAAAACTGAGGCGTACGGTCGCCCCATCCAGTACTGAAAGCGAAGCTTCGCCTTTACCCAGATTGATGGTATTACCATCATTGCCCAGCACCGCGACATCACCATCGCGTACATTCACATACAGTCCCGGTTTCATCTCTTCCTGATCGACTCCGCCGAACAGATCATCATTGACTTCGACACCATCCGGTCTTGGCGCGCCGCCCATCTGTCTGAGATGAACGGGAAAATCAGGGATGATCACCGGTCGGGTAAAACCATTGCGAAGGAAAGCCGCTTTACCATTTTCCAGCAACAGCTTGCCACCCTGAAACTGGAACTCGATCGCGCCATCCCACACCCGTGCATACATGCCGCTGCCGGTCTGCGCATAGGCCGGCCGAAGGAAATAATTAAACAGGGCTGAAATCGCGGTATCACGTAATGGATTGAAACGGGCTGTGGTATCCACGCAGTCGTTTTCGCAGGCCAGGTCAAAGCCGGTGCCACGAATACCGATAGTCGCCGTCGGCGTGCCGATACGGAACGACTTTTGATTGAGCTTGCCGATCAGGCCTGTCACCAGACGCAGACCGCCGCGCACGAAGCTGAAAAAAGCATTGTTTTCATCCGGCTGTTCCGGCTTGTATTGATGTTCTTCGATGCGGAAAACGGTGCCGGCACTCATGGTGATACGGCTTTTATCGTTAAACGCAATCACTGCAAACGATTTGATTCCAGTGGTTAGTTCGTCACGTTCGTACACCGCTGCACCGGTAGTGATCGGGCGCGACTTTTCATCGGCACCGGTAGCACTGCCGACACCACGTAACAGGGCTACCCGACCAACAACCCGGGATTCATTCTGTGCCTTTTTACCGGTGGCGCGGTTTTCCTTATCGCATTCGGCGCCTTCACACAGGCGCGCATCAAACTCGGTACCGCGGATGCCGATGGTGGCCACCGAAGTACTGACCCGAAAGGCATCCGCACTGGCCTTACTGATGGCCCCGGTAATCGCACGAAAACCGCCGCGTAACAGGCTCATGAAGGCATTTTCAGAACCTTTACGGCTATCGACATTGACAATCTTAAAGGTGGTATTAGGGCGCAGGGTCATGCGTGAACCATCATCCAGCTTGATCACGGCAAAGCCTCTGGAGCTGGTATTCAGGGTTTCACCATTATGCAACGGCAGGCCTTTACCAAGGATTCGTGGCGGTTCATTGCCCAGCTGACCGGTAATCACGCCACGTGCAAAACTGACCTCGCCGACCTGAGTGGCTGCGATGGCCGAGCTATTGATTAGCAGCAGTCCTGCAATCATCAGGCCACGATAAAACTGTGTTTTCCTATCCATATCTCTGCCTCATCAAAAGCGGTAAATCAGATTAAAGTGCACTTTATCGTCACCATCTTGATTGATCGTGGTATCGACCCCGCCACCTTTATTGATTACTGCATAATCCAGCGCAATACTTAGCTGCTGTTTCCAGGCCCAGCGCAGACCCAGGCCGGAGGATGAAAGATCAAAGCTGGCGCCATCGTTGATTGTGGGCCCATCATTCAGCTTAACACTGGCCTGATCGATAAATACCAGAAATCGGGTGCTATACCAGGCGGGTGTCCACACCTCCAGAGAAAGCTGATTGCCGGAATCACCTGTGACCGAACGCTCTTCAAAACCGCGCAGGGTACTGCTGCCACCAACCCCGAACTGTTCACCGGAAATCAGCAGATCGCTACTTTTCTGCCCGCTCAGCCCCGCGTGGAACAGCCAGTTCTGGGCGAATCCACGGTCATAAGACAGATTGTACCGCAGTGCCGACCAGCCATTATCGGCACCTGTTCTGGAAGCCGCATAATCGGCATCGGTATTGTTGTCACCGGCATCCAGATTCATCGCGTACTTCACGCCCCCGTTCACTACACCGGCTTTAGAGCTGTAGTTAAAGCCGTATCCCAGTTCCAGCGGAAAGCTGAGCACGTCAAAATTCTGCACCAGACCGCCGCCCAGATCGATCTCGTTATCGAAGGCTTTATACTGACTACCGACGGACCACTGGTGATTCAGATTGGTACCCGGTAAGAACGGGCGCGCATAACTGGCACCAAACACCGAACCCTTACCATTGATGGCGACGTTACTGGCGACATCACCGGTATTAACTTCAGAATCTGATAACAGAAAATCCAGGTTTCCACCATTTTCATACAGCGGAATATGGTAACTCAGGCCTATCTGGGTGGTAGCATCGATATCTTCCGGCGCGACCGTCAGGGTTGCTGTTAACGCGTGATCGCGATTAAACAGGTTGCCATGCTGATAGCCCAGGGTGGTGCGGAACTCTTCCGAGTCGGCACTGCCGGTATTATCCAGCGTCACAAAAAACAGCTGCGGATTTTGATCTCGAACGGTGAGTTCGGCATCGATCGTATCACCGGCCTCACCCTCCTTGAAGCGCAGCAGAATATTCTTTGCGGCATGATTATTGGCCTGCTTCAGCGAGCTGGAAAGCGCTTTGGTATTCGGGGTTGAGCCGGGCTTGAGTGTGGGCAGGGAGCGTTCGATGTTTTGCTGATCAAAAAACTGATTGCCGGAGATTTTGATGGCCCCGATGCTGAAGCGAACTATTTTAAAATCGACACTACCCGAGGTCAGTTGCTGCGGCGGAAGGGACACCCGGTGGAAGCTGAAACCGGCAGTAATCAGCGCCTGCTCCAGTGCATCGGCAGCGGCAGATATCCCATCCAGACCAGACTGTTCGCCCAGATAAGGCTGTAAAACCTTCTGCGCATTATTAGCCCCGATCGGGTTATCACCACTGATATTGAAGCTACTGACGGTAAACTTGACGGGTTCATAACCCACCTGAGCGGAGGCCGAGTTTTCTACTAAAGAAATAAAAATTAGCCCAAAGAGAATTCCTTCGCGAAGTCGCATGACTTTATTATATTTTTTGCTTGCAGGAAATTAAGCATAATCACTGCTCAGTGGCATGTCCAATTTATTTTGGAAGACCTGTTTGTGCTATTTTTGTTATGCCATGTTCTGCATAGCACTGTTTAAAACCAGCCTTTTTAACAGTATATTTTGTTCAACTGCCATCATACCCAGATCTCTGAATTTACTGAACAGCGGCGAAGGCTGACCATAGATCAGTTTAAGCGCGGAAAACAGATGGGTGGCGGTTACAGCTTCCGCCTTACGCTGACGTTCAAACTGGCGCAGCAGTCGGGTCTGAAAAATAGCCTGCCCGACGCTGATTTTGTGTGACAGCAAGGCCACATCCGCAAACCCCAGATTCACGCCCTGACCGGCCAGGGGATGCACGCCATGCGCCGCATCACCGATTAGCAACACGCGGCCCTGCAACCAGCGCTCGGCCGTATGCCAGCCAAGCGGAAACCCGGCACGCGGACCGATTTCAATAATTTTCCCCAGTCGATTTTCAAACGCCTGCGCCAGCTGCAGGCAAAATTCGTCATCGCTCAGACTTAACAGTTCTTCGGCTCTGTCACTATCGGCTGACCAGACGATAGAGCTTTGCCCGTTGGACAGGGGTAGAAAAGCCAGCGGGCCGGTGGATAGGAAGCGTTGCCAGGCGGTATTTTGATGGCTTTTTTCCGTACTGACATTCGCCACGATGGCCGTCTGCTGATAGCTGCCTCTGGTGACTGGCAGGTGCAATAGTTTGCGCGCACTCGAAGCGCGCCCATCGGCAGCAATCAGTAGTTCACCCGGCAAGGTGATCCCGGCCGAAGTCGTCAGCTGCACCGCAGTGTCATTCTGTTCGATTGCCGTGACTTGCTGTTGATCGAAAAGCTGTACATTCGGCAGCTGCGATAGCTGATGGATCAGCACCGATTGCAGCAATTCGTTTTCAATGATGGTGCCGAGATGACTGCGCCCGACCTGCTCACAGGCAAACTGCATCTGCGCCGAACCGTTTTCGTGCCAGACCGTCATTTTATGGTAATCACAGCTTCTGAGCCGGCTCGCCTGTTTCCACACACCCAGCTCATGCAGTAACTGCTGAGAAGCGGGACTGATCGCCGATACGCGTTGATCCACCTCCGCCGGCAAGGATGTTGCACTGAATTTATCTTCCATCAGCTGTAACGCCTGCCTTTCAATCAGCGCAACGCTAAAGCCCTTGCGCGCCAGCATCAGTGCAGCCGTGGCACCGACCATGCCGGCACCCAGTATCAGCGCATCAAACTTTGTCTTCATCGCGGCACACCTCGCATCAAAGATGAATATCCTGCACCAAATCCCATGCCCTGCCAGCTAAACTCCTGTTTCAGCAGCGGGCAGACATCGAGTGCGACCAGCGCGCCGGCGCGTAGATGATTGATTAGCGGCAGATCATTCGAGAACAGACTGACCAGCGCATCGCCCAGCTGCACGGTGCGCTGCTGATCTTTTTTACGCGCGGACTCATACTCCGTCAGCCCGACGCTTAGCCCGGATGATGCCAGATCGAGCGCTTCGATAGCATCATACAACTGCCCGACATCGCGTAATGCCAGATTAAAGCCCTGTCCAGCCACCGGATGCAGGGTATTCGCGGCATTGCCGATCAGTACACAGCGTCCGTCCGCCAACCGCTCGGAACGGGTGCGCGTCAACCCGAACTGCACGCGTTTGCCGACCGCGCTGAAATACCCCAGGCGATAACCAAATTGCCGATGGAGTTCATCGATAAACGGCTGATCGGATAGCCGCATCAACAGCTCGGACCGTTGCGGTGGATTGGTCCACACCAGCGCATAGCGCTGATCGGGCAGAGGCAATAAAGCCAGTGGCCCATTCACGGTAAAGCGCTCATAGGCATAACCGTTAAAAGCGTGGGTTGTTTTTACATTCGCCACGATGGCACTCTGATGATAATCGTCTGTGTGTGCGGCTATTCCCAGCATTTCCCTGATCGATGAATGAGCCCCATCGGCGACCACCAGTAACGAGGTTTCGAGCCGGACCGTTTTATTTTCGCGTTGATAGTGGAGCGTTACCTTGTGTTCAGTCTGCTGCAGGTCGAGTAGCCGGGCTGGAGTAATCAACTCAATCGCCGAGTCCCTGCTGACTGCTTCCAGTAGATAGCGCAGCAGCACATGATACTCAACCACGAACCCCATGGCTTCGCGCTGCAAATCGCTGGCATGCAGGCGGCTAACGCCGAAATGTCCGGCACTGGAAACATGCACATGACGGATTGCGGCGGTTTGCTGCTGCAACTGTGGCCACACACCAAGGGCGTTAAAAATTTGAATCGTGGATAAAGAAAGGGCGATAGAGCGTGCATCCATCTGCGCCGGCTGTTCCAGCGCAGGATCTCTGGCTTCCAGTACACAGACAGAATGCCCCTGGCGGCTAAACGCCAGCGCAGCAACCAGACCGACCAGCCCACCGCCTGCAATACAGATCTGAACAGACTTCATTTCATGACGCCATCAAGGCCTCGACCTCGTCAATGGCGGAAGGTAACCCGGCGGTTAACACTTCATGTCCGTCCCGCGTGACCAGTACATCATCCTCGATGCGGATGCCGATATTCCACCATTTACGGTGGACACCCTTACTATCCCCAGCAATATAGATTCCCGGCTCCACCGTTAACACCATGCCCGGCTCCAGCAGACGCCACTGATCGCCGACCTTGTAATCGCCCACATCATGCACATCCAGCCCCAGCCAGTGCCCCGTTCTATGCATATAAAAACGCCGATAGGCACCATCTTTTACCAGCTTCGCCAATGTGCCTTTCAGGATCTTCAGCTCGAGCAGCCCTTTTGTGATGGTACGTACGGCAGCATCATGTGGATCATTCCAGTGATTACCCGGCCGCACCTTACTGATCGCAGCCTTCTGTGCCTGCAGTACAACTTCATAAATATCACGCTGGGCAGCGCTATAACGACCATTTACCGGAAAGGTGCGGGTAATATCCGAAGCATAGCCCTCCACCTCACAACCCGCATCGATGAGCAGTAAATCACCGTCCTTAAGCTGATCTGAATTCTCGGTGTAATGCAGGATGCAGCCATTTTCACCCGCACCAACAATCGGCGGATAGGCATGCTGGGCGTTATTCAGGCTGAATTCGTGGTTATACTCCGCTGCAATCATGTACTCATATTTACCCGGCTGACATTGCTGCATCGCCCTTTTATGTGCCGTGATGGAAATCTTTGCGGCCTTTTTCATCAACCGAATCTCTGCCTTGCTCTTATACAGGCGCATATCGTGAACCAGGTGATCCAGTGACACGTATTCGTAGGGCACATGCGCACCAGAGCGTGACTGCGCCTTGATCTGGCTGACCCAACTCATTAGATGCTGATCAAACTCGGGGTAACGCCCCATAAAATGAAACACTTTCTGGCGCCCTTCCAGCAGGCCGGGCAGAATGTCATCGATATCATCAATCGGAAAGGAGTCGTCGGCACCATAGTGCTCGATAGCGCCCTGCTGACCAGCACGCCGGCCATGCCAGGTTTCCTGTTCCGGATCTTTTTCCCGGCAGAATAGAATATATTCGCCATGCTTACGCCCCGGAACCAGTACCAGCAGAGCATCCGGTTCGTTGAATCCGGTGAGGTATAGAAAATCACTATCCTGACGGAATGGATAATCTACATCGCGGTTACGCACCTGCTGTGAGGAAGAAGAAACCAGTGCGATACTGCCCTTGCCGACCATTTTCATCAGCTGCTGACGACGACGTTTAAACTCTGCCTGATTCACCGAAAAACCTCTTTAATGCAACTTTGATGACGACAGCAATGGATTAATCTCATCATTCATATAGATGACCGATAATCTAACATGCTCAATAACTTCACTGTAAACGACTTCGGTTTCATTCGTTTCCTCTTCGTCATGTCCAAGCTGACTGATTTCGAGTAAATCGTTCATACACTCCAATCCCTGCTCTGACAACGCTTTTAAGATTTTTTCACCATTCGCTGCCAGTCCATACAGGAACCCGCGACACCAGGATGCAAGACCGATCAAGCGGATCGCAAACTCATGCGAATCATCCGGTAATAACAGCTCCAGCGACATATCATCTGCATTCAACTGTACCTTGGTCTGCTCGAATAACAGCTCCAGCAGTTGCAAGTTTTCCCGCGCCAGCAGATCGCCCTTATCCGGCTCATTGTCCAGGGTCAAGTTCAGCCATTGCGACAAATCCTTGTGCCCCAGCAGTAATCCGCACAGGGTACCATGCGCTTCGGCAGCATCGGTAATCGCGTGCAATCTATCCAGTGCATTCTGGACATCATCGAATTCGGGTAAGCTTTGATCTATCATCTATATCGTTAAACAGTGGTTCAGGGCCTTTACAGGGAAACGGGTATTCAATCCTCGCAGGATAGACAGCACAATTCTGCAAATGCGCAGTTTACACAGTCTAGAGTTTCATTTTAAGGCAATTTTTCAGCACCCGCCCGGATACGAAGATGTAACGTGCAAAGCATTCATTTTGTGATATAACATAACAGCCTTATAATTTAACCGTCAGTTGACAGATTATCATCTATCACCAAAAATATGCCATGGACTCCAACAATAAAAATTTCTCCGAATCAGACCTGCAAAAGCTTGAAAACCAGATCGACGAACTAATCGATACCCTGAATCAGCTCAAGAATGAAAACACCAGCTTACGACACCAGCAGGACAACCTGATGTCTGAACGTTCGCAATTAATCGAAAAAACAGAGCTGGCGAGAACCCGCGTTGAAGCCATGATTACACGATTAAGATCACTGGAAATAAGTTCATGAGTAAAGCACTACCGATAAACATTTCGATTCTCGATAAGGAATATAAAATCGCCTGCCCGGCGGGTGAGCAAACCGCACTGCTGGCGTCAGCCGAGTACCTGGATACTAAAATGCGTGAAGTCAGAGCCAGTGGCAGCATTATCGGTTCTGAACGAATTGCTGTTATTACCGCCCTCAACATCACTCATGAACTGCTGAATTCAACCCAGCAGAAAGACTCTCTGCACGGTGCGCTGCCACCGCGCCTGAAAAATCTGGAACTTAAAATTAGCGCAGCGCTGCAGAAAGCGCGCCAGATAGAAATTTAATTAACCTTAAACGTCCATAAAAAAAATTGACTCTCTCAGTCGTGCATTGCTGGAAAAACTGGCGTATAGTCTTTATTACCAACTGCGGTGTTTGTTAGCACCTTCATAATCCTTGAGCCTATTCATCAACTTAGGGATTTTTGAGTCGCCCTGGTGTGCATGCCCGAGATTTATCGGGAAGCCTGAAGGACGCCCGCTTATCCCACCTGAACCTTCGGTTCAAGGTTGATAGAACGCGACGGCACCGTGGTTGGTATTACCTAATAAAATATGACTGTTCAACTTATTCGTCAGCATTACCGCAAGACACGACAGGCCCTGTCCAGTGACGAACTGAATCAAAACGCCCTGCTATTAAAACACCGAATCGACTCCTATCTTGGTCGGATCAGAGCGCAGAAAATCGCTGCATATCTTTCGGTGCAAGGCGAGATTTCACTAAACCCCTGGATAGCTGGCAATCAAAAACACAAGATTTACCTACCAAAACTTTACGAAGTAACCACCACAAAACTCAGGTTTGCCGCACTTAGCGAGAAAACGGTATGGACCCACAACCGATTCAAAATACTCGAACCGGATTGTGGATGGGGAGAGACCCTGGAAGCCAACCAGCTTGACATCATCCTGATGCCGCTGGTAGCTTTTGATAGCAGCGGTAACCGACTTGGAATGGGCGGTGGCTATTATGATCGCAGCCTCGCCTTCCGCCGCAGCCGTACACACTGGCTCAAACCACGCCTTGTCGGTGTCGCCCATAGCTGCCAGCAGCATCCTCAACTCCCGCAACAGGCATGGGATATACCGCTCGACTGCATCATTACCGAGAATGAAATAATTTATCCTGCCGGCTGACTTTTACGCCCCGCAGAATTATTTTAGAAATAGCCGGTAAGCCCTGTTATCGGTTTCTTCCCAATAAGGAAATTTGAGCCCCTTTAGAAACTGCCTGAACACCTTATGCTCTGCCGCATCGACCTGTATGCCCATCAATATCCGCCCATAATCTGCACCATGATTACGGTAGTGGAAAAGACTGATATTCCAGCGCTGCCCAATCTCGCTTAAAAATTTTAACAGCGCACCTGGCTTTTCCGGAAACTGGAAGCGGAACAACAACTCATTCATCACGCCGTTACCGGGGCAACCACCCACCATATAGCGGGTGTGCAGCTTAGCCACTTCGTTATCGGTCATATCCGACACGGTATAATGCTTACTTTCAAGCAGACTAATAATCTGCTCTTTCTCTTCGGAGCCGTGACTCAGCTGAATTCCAGCAAACACCATCGCCCTTTTTGTATCCGAGTAACGATAGTTAAACTCGGTGATCTGGCGCTTTCCGATCAACTGACAGAACGTCTTGAAGCTACCGGGCTTTTCTGCGATTTCAACCGCCAGCAATGCCTCTCGTCGCTCACCAATTTCTGCACGCTCGGCAACATGACGTAACCGGTCAAAGTTCATGTTTGCACCACTATTAATGGCAATCAGCGTTTTTCCTTTCAGCCCATGCAGCTCGACATACTTCTTCAGCCCGGCCAGCGAAACCGCTCCGGCAGGCTCACAGATCGCACGCGTATCATCGTAGGTATCCTTGATTGCCGCACAGATCTGATCGGTCGAAACTGTAATCACATCATCGATGCGCTTCTGAATCATTTTAAAGGTATTCTGACCGATCTGCCTGACCGCTACGCCATCAGCAAAAATCCCTACCTCTTTCAGTTTCACTCTGCGTTTTGCCTGCATAGCCGCCGCCAGACAGGCCGCATCCTCAGGCTCTACGCCAATAATCTTGATCGATGGTTTAACGATCTTAAGAAAACCCAGAATACCGGCGAGTAGACCGCCGCCACCAACTGGAACAAAAATCGCGTCGATGTCATTCGGATGCTGGCGGATGATCTCCAGCGCGATGGTGCCCTGGCCAGCCATTACATCGATATCGTCATAGGGGTGAATAAATGCGAGCTTTTCCTGTGCCGCCAGCTCAAGCGAGTATTTATAAGCTTCATCGAAGTTATCCCCCTTCAGTACCACTTTGGCACCATAAGACTTAACCGCATTAACCTTAATCAACGGGGTAGTCAAAGGCATCACAATAATGGCACTAATCTGTAACTTTTTGGCCGCCAGTGAAACACCCTGCGCATGATTCCCTGCCGATGCCGTTATTACGCCTTTAAGTGCAGGATTATCCCTGACCACCTGAAAGACTTTATTAAAGGCTCCGCGCAGTTTGAAAGAAAATACTGACTGCAGATCCTCTCTTTTTAGTAACACACGATTTTCCAGACGTTGGGAAATTCCCGGCAGTGGATCCAGTGGTGACACGATAGCCACATCATAAACACGGGCTGTTAATACTTTTTCCAGAAAATTGGATGTCGACATGCCTGACCCTCAATATTGAGGCGCCATTATCGGGAATGGCGGTCGGTTAAGCAATAGCACATTGCGGCACGGAGTTTTAACCTTATACCTCAAATCTATATAATGCGGTGACTTTTGCCCGTTCAATCGTTAGAATCCGGCGATCAATAAATTTCTGGAAAAATCATGACCTCAGACGATAAGAAAAAAATGGCTGCTTATGCAGCTCTGGACTATGTGGAAAAAGGTTCCATTATCGGTGTTGGCACCGGTTCGACGGTTAACCATTTCATTGATGCCATCGCAGAAAAAATGAAAGGTGCTATCGATGCGGCCGTCTCCAGTTCAGAAGCCTCATCCGAGCGCATGAAAAAACATGGAATCCGCGTTATTGACCTGAATAGCGCAGGAGAATTATCCATCTATGTGGATGGTGCAGACGAATCCAACCGTCACTTACAGCTGATAAAAGGTGGTGGCGGCGCATTAACACGCGAAAAAATCGTGGCCGCTGCCAGTAAAACATTTGTCTGCATCGCGGATGATACCAAGCTGGTTCCATTTCTGGGAAAGTTCCCACTGCCTGTTGAAGTCATTCCTATGGCCCGAAGCCTGGTCGCGCGCGAACTGGTTAAGCTTGGCGGAAAGCCGGTATGGAGAGAACATTTTATCACCGACAATGGCAATCAGATTCTCGATGTTCACAATCTGGAAATCATGGAACCGATGAAAATGGAAACTTTTATCAATCAGATTGCAGGGGTTGTCACCGTGGGTCTCTTCGCCCACCGTCCAGCGGATGTCCTGCTACTGGGATCTGAAAAAGGCGTTCAGGTGATCAAGCCTTAACCCAGTCTAGCAGCAAAAAAAGAGCCCCGGTCAGGGCTCTTTTTTTATTTTAAATTTTTTTTTCTGGTTCAATCTTCAGGAACAATAACCGTCAGCCCTAGTGATTGCCAGGCCTGCATTCCGCCTCGATAATATAGTATATTATCTGCCGGATAACCCAGCTCCAGCAGCCCACGGATAGCGCGCGGCGATTGCCCACACCACATTCCGTTACACCATAACAGTATTTTTTTGGCCGTGGTAAAATCCCACTCATCGTTTTTCTGTGAGCCACCCATCAGACCAAACTGCTCGATAGCCCTCGACAAGCCACTCACTTTCCCACGACGTTTTGCCCCCAGCGTCTTCATAACCTCTATCAGCTGAGGGTCGTTTACTTCAAGAGAGAATGTCGTAAAAGGAATATTAATCGAACCCGGAATCGTCCCCCTTTTCCACCAGGACGGCGTTCTTGAATCCACAATAACCCCGGTGCCATCCAGCAGCTCTTTTTCCATAAATTCGAAGATTTCGAGCTGCCCCACGGTTCTGACACCTTCGCCTGCACTCATCGGCTGAATACAGAATGGGGGACACTTTCGGGAGGTTTTAGCAAATCCACCCTCCAGCACATGATCCTGATCCTGAATTCGCTGAATCCTGACCAGTTTATTATCATGAATAACCTCTACATACTCCTTGTCAGCCGTTAACTTGACATCCAGAGCCTGCGCAGTACTAAAACAGATTAATAGAAAAGGGAAGAGTACCCTCAAGAACATATGCCGCCTCATTCAGATTTAGTGACCTGCAAAATTTTTTCCCTTACTTTTTGCGGGTCAGGATTGTTTTGATAGTAGCCAAACACTTCTGCCTTCTGCTGATCATTTAAACGCTTATAGAACAGATAGCTTCCAATATAGTTATTTTTCAGCACATCCTCAAACCGCTCCAGGCTAAACCCCTGTTTCAGATCGGAAATCGCTCCACCCTTAGCCTTGTCAAAATTCTCATTCAGGGCCGCCTCTTTCTGCGGCTGAACCCTGGTCTGGGTATCAAGCTTCAAACCTGAGGCTTCCCCCTCCAGAGTCTCCATATATTTTGAACTCACCTGAGCATAACTTTTTTGGCCAGGCCACAGAAAAAGCAGCGCCACTGAAAACAGCAAGGCACCCATATGCACTTGATTATTCCGAACGAAATACATCAATGCAGTAGTTGAGAAAAGGATTCTGAAAAAAGCATCTCGATATAATAATAGTAATTGCTGGATGTCTTTTATAAGTTTTTATTTAGCTAAAAGATTAGTCGCGCTCCCACTCGGTGTCAAGGATCTATATTAATAAATATCTCTAATATACACAGACTTACAGTATTTTTTTAAAAAAAATATCAATTCACTTTAATTTATAACAGGCAAAAAAAAACCTGCCTGAGCAGGTTTTTTTGAACTGAATAAAATTAACGCTTGGAGAACTGTGTCGCTCTACGTGCTTTACGTAGGCCAACCTTTTTACGTTCAACTTCACGTGCATCACGTGTCACGAAACCTTCTTTTCTTAATGCAGGACGAAATGTTTCATCATACTGTAACAGGGCGCGTGTGATACCTAATCTGATTGCTCCAGCCTGACCGCTTGGGCCACCACCAGCAACATTCACATTAATGTCAAATTTCTCCAGTAGATCTACAGTTTCTAATGGCTGACGAACCACCATACGAGAAGTTTCACGACCGAAGTAATCATCGATAGACTTTTTATTGATCGTGATACTGCCGCTGCCCGATTTTAAATAAACACGAGCAGAAGAACTCTTGCGACGACCTGTTCCATAATACTGTTCTGTAGTCATAGCTTTCTCTTAAATATCTAATACTTGGGGTTGCTGAGCAGTATGCTGGTGGTTTTCACCTGCATAAACTTTAAGCTTCTTAAACATAGCTCGTCCGAGCGAATTTTTTGGAAGCATTCCTTTGACCGCTGTTTTCAAAATACGATCAGGATGCGATGCACGAAGCTTTGCCAGATTTATAGATTTAAGATGCCCCACATAACCAGTCACATGGTGATACATCTTATCCTGTTCCTTATTACCCGTAACCTTCACCTTCTCTGCATTAATGACTACGATGTAGTCACCCGTATCCACGTGAGGGGTATATTCCGGTTTATGTTTGCCACGTAATCTACGAGCTATCTCTGTTGACAGACGTCCCAAAGTTTTGTCAGTCGCGTCAACAATGAACCAGTCACGCTTTACTGATTCTGGTTTTGCACTAAAGGTTTTCATAAATATTCCTAACTCGCTTTCGAGCGATTGTCTTCATATAGAAAGGGCGCGAATACTAACGGATTCAGAGCATGTTGACAATACCCCCTCCATTGTTATTTTATATATTACCTGTTTAATTTTATTATTCATTATAAGAATATAAAAAACATTGAAGAGTGAGTAAAAAATTGTTAAAAAAGGGCGTGGCAAAATGCCACGCCAAAACCACCAAAGGAGGATGGAGGAGTTATGCTGAGGAAGACGAGGGGCGCCTTCAATATTCAGCATATAAGAATTATCTAATATAGATACTTCCTTGTCAACCTGACTCCTCCATTTTTCTTTCAAACTGATTCACATAATGAAAACTTTCTCCTTCATCGACCGGATTCTGATAGAGCTCGAACATAACTTGCGCACATGCCATGTCAAGCCTGCTCGAGGAGCTCGTCCCTATCCTGCCGAAATACTGCCTTTTCCAGACTTAACTGACACTGAAAACAGGCATGTTTCCGGTTTAATGAGAGTGAATAATGCTGGTGAAGTCGCTGCACAGGGACTCTATCGAGGACAGGCATTTAGCGCTTCACAACCCGCAATAAAAAAAAATATGCTGCAGGCAGCCATTGAAGAAAATGAACATCTGGATTGGTGCCAGACTCGCCTGTCTGAACTGGGTGCTCAACGCAGTATGCTCGATCCCGTCTGGTACTGGGGTTCATTTAGCCTGGGTCTGAGCGCAGGTTTAGCCGGTGACAAGTGGAGCCTGGGGTTTGTTGAGGAAACTGAAAAGCAAGTCACTCGACATCTGCAACAACATCTACAGCAGTTGCCCGAACAGGATACTCGCACGCGCGAAATATTAAACTTAATGAAGCAGGATGAAATGCGTCATGCCAGGCAGGCGCATCTGGCTGGCGCCGCTAAATTGCCAGAGTTCATCAAACAGGCGATGACCCTGGTCAGTAAAATAATGACATTCAGCGCCTATCGAGTTTAAGTGCGACAGCCTTAAACAACTGACTCTCTTACTTCAAAGTCATGCGTTATCTCTGCCATCTTGCCCAGCATTATGGATGCTGAACAGTATTTTTCTGCAGATAATGAAATTGCTTTTTGCACCTTGGTCGGATCCAGGCCTTTACCCGTCACAATAAAATGTAGATGAATCCGGGTAAATACCTTGGGCAACTCTTCGGCACGATCATAATCCAGCTCAACCTCACAATGCGCAACCTGTTGACGGGATTTATTCAATATCAGCATAACATCAAAGCAACTACAGCCCCCCAATCCAAGGATTAGCATCTCCATTGGTCGCACGCCCAGATTTTGCCCTCCAAACTCAGCAGGCCCATCCATCACCACTGCATGACCACTCGCAGACTCCCCGATAAAGGTCATATTATCCAGCCATTTAACTTTTGATTTCATCTCTAACCCAGTTTGTGAATAGTAATAATTATGGTATGTTAACCTGAATTATATAATTATAAACAGGAAAATCCGTGAGCTTGGAACCTATACAAAAATTACAGCCACAAAGCAATCCAGCGCTTGAAAACTTCTTAAAACATTGCCATAAAAAAATCCTGCCGACCAAGCAGACCATCATCCATGCCAGAGATGAGTCTCATACGCTTTACTATATTGTCAGCGGTTCCGTCAGTGTTGTGATCGAAGACGAAGAGTGTAATGAAATTGTTCTGGCCTATCTAAATGCCGGTGATTTTTTTGGGGAAATGGGCCTGTTTGAGAAAAACATGAAGCGTAGCGCCTGGGTCATTACTCGCAGCCAATGTGAAATTGCCGAGATACACTACACCCAGTTTATGCATCTGGCACGCGAAAACCCCGAGATTCTGTTCCAGCTTTCCGCTCAACTGGCCGACCGCCTACGCAATACCAGCCGCAAGGTCAGCAACCTTGCATTTATGGATGTTACCGGACGCGTGGCCAGAGCATTGCTCGATCTTGCCAAACAACCGGATTCCATCACGCACCCTGACGGCATGCAGATCAAGGTAACCCGTCAGGAAATAGCCAAAATCGTCGGCTGTTCGCGTGAAATGGCCGGACGTGTCATCAAGAATCTGGAAGAAGACAACCTGATCTCGGCTCACGGCAAGACCATTGTAGTGTTTGGCACTCGCTAACAGTTCCAGAGTAAACAGACTAAATGAATATGATTAAGGCCTGAATATCTCAGACAAGGATTGACCGGGATTATCGGCCCGCATAAAAGCTTCTCCCACCAGAAAAGCATTCACCTGATGGTCGCGCATAAACTGCACATCTTGCCGACTGTGGATACCACTCTCAGTAACCACAAAACAGCTTGCAGGCACCATATGCAGCATTTTTAAGGTCGTATGCAGGCTGGTTTCAAAGGTTCTTAGATTGCGGTTATTGATACCTACCATTGGCAGATCGAGCTTAAGCGCGCGTTGCATTTCCTGCTCATCATGTACCTCAACCAGTACATCCATGCCCAGTTCGACGGCCTGATGATACAAAAGATCCAGCTGCACATCATCCAGTGCCGCCACGATCAACAGGATACAGTCAGCTCCCATCACTCTGGCTTCGATAACCTGGTAGGGGTCGATAATAAAGTCTTTGCGGATTACCGGTAATTCACAGGCCCGACGGGCAGCGATCAGATACTCATCGGCACCCTGAAAAAAATCCACATCGGTCAATACCGACAGGCAGGCGGCACCACCCTGTTGATACTGACGTGCAATCTCTGCCGGATTAAAATTCTCCCGGATAACCCCCTTACTGGGTGACGCCTTCTTGATTTCGGCGATCACAGCAGACTGCTGTTGATCCATTTTGGATTTTAGCGCGCTTACAAAACCACGTACCGGTGAGGCAGTAGACAATAACCGCTCAAGCTCCGGCTGCGAGACTTGTGCTTTTCGTGCACTGATTTCCTCTCGCTTACGGGCCACAATCCGGTTTAATATATCGGCTTTATGCGTCATCGTATCAGTCATTTGTTTTAGCAATCAGATGGGCAAGTACTTTCTGCGCGCGGCCATCGGCAATTGCCTGCTGCGCCATCTCGACACCGGCCTGATGCGACTCGGCCAGGCCTGAAACATAGATCGCAGCCCCTGCATTCAGACACACAATATTTAGCGCAGGCCCTGTCTGGTTGCTCAATACAGATCGGATCATCGCCAGGCTTTGCTCGACGCCATCCACCCGGATGGTGGAGAGTTCAGCCGTTTCAAAGCCGAAATCCTGTGGGCTGATTTGATAACAGCTCACTTCACCATTTTTCAACTCGGCAACAAAGGTGCAGGTCGAGATACTGATTTCATCCATCCCATCATCGGCATGTACCACCATCACATGACGGCTTCCCAGTTTCTGCAATACCCTGGCGACAGGCTCCACCAGATCTTTATCAAACACCCCGATTACCTGATTCGGAGCGCCAGCGGGATTGGTTAAAGGCCCGAGTACATTAAACACGGTGCGAACCGCCATTTCACGCCGCGGTCCAATCGCATGGCGCATGGCGCTGTGATGATTCTGTGCAAACAGAAAACCCACGCCGACTTCATCGATGCAGGCCCCCACCTTTACTACATCAATATCGAGTTTGACGCCGGCCGCCTCCAGCACATCAGCACTACCCGACTTGCTGGAAACCGAACGATTGCCATGTTTGGCAACATGCGCACCTGCTGCGGCTGCGACGATTGCACTCGCGGTCGAGATATTAAAACTACCGGATGAATCGCCGCCAGTACCACAGGTATCGACCAGATTCTTCGAATGTGTTTCCACCGGCGTCGCCAGCTTACGCATCACGCTGGCAGCAGCGCTAATTTCATCCACTGTTTCGCCCTTCATGCGCAAACCGACCAGAAAACCACCGATCTGGGATGCCGTTGCTTCTCCGGTCATTATCTGCCGCATGACATCCGTCATTTGCTGTTGCGACAGATCCTGGCGGGCGATCACGGCTTTAATAGCCTGCTGTATATCCATTCCTATTCCCCGTAAATGTTCATGTTCAGGAAGTTTTGCAATAATTCATGTCCGAACTCCGTCAGTATCGATTCCGGATGGAACTGGACACCTTCAATCGGCAGGACTTTATGACGAACCCCCATAATCTCATCCACACTGCCATCCTCATTCTGCGTCCAGGCGGTAATCTCCAGACAATCCGGCAGGCTCGCTTTCTCGATCACCAGTGAATGATAACGTGTGGCTTCAAACGGATTTCTGAGACCACTGAATACCCCGCTATTGAGATGATAAATCATCGAGGTTTTACCATGCATAATCTCTCTGGCATGCACAATTCTGCCACCGAAAACCTGTCCGATACTCTGATGCCCTAGACATACCCCGAGCAACGGTTTTACACCGGCCATCGCATCGATCACCGCCATCGAAATACCTGCTTCGTTGGGCGTACAGGGGCCGGGTGAAAGCATGATATGCGAAGCTTCATTTTGCCTTACCTGCTCTACCGTATATTGATCGTTACGTACGACTTCAACATCGACATTCAATTCACCCAGATATTGCACCAGGTTGTAGGTAAAGGAGTCATAGTTATCGATCATCAATACTTTCATGATTCGTGCTCCTCAGGCAGCTGACAGGGATCACGCGGTAACAGGCCAGACTCGGCCAACGCCACGGCTCTGAAAATGGCGCGCCCCTTGTTCATGGTTTCATCCCATTCCTTTTCAGGAACCGAGTCATATACAATTCCCGCACCCGCCTGAATGTACAATTTATTATCTTTGATCACTGCGGTACGAATAGCTATTGCGGTATCCATATTACCACTCCATGACAGGTAACCAACGGCGCCAGAATAGATGCCACGCTTAACCGGCTCAAGCTCATCGATGATCTCCATCGCTCTAATTTTAGGCGCACCGGAAACCGTCCCGGCTGGAAAGGTAGCACGTAGAACATCCATCGCAGACAGATCGGGCTTAAGTTCGCCTTCCACGTTTGAAACAATGTGCATGACATGCGAATAACGCTCCACGATCATCTTGTCGGTCAGTCTTACCGTCCCGGTTTTGCTGACCCGACCGGCATCGTTACGCCCCAGATCGATTAACATCAGATGCTCAGCCAGCTCCTTCGGATCATTCAGTAAATCATGCTCAAGCTGATTATCTTCCGCCTCCGTCCGACCTCGGGGCCGGGTGCCAGCGATCGGCCTGACCGTGACCTGACCCTGCTCCAGACGAACCAGAATTTCCGGTGAAGATCCCACCACATAATGATCGCCCAGATTCATGAAATACATGTAGGGAGATGGATTCAGGCCGCGTAACGCCCGATACAGATTGAGTGGATTGGAGCTAAACGGAATAGAAAGACGCTGCGACAGAACGATCTGCATCGCATCACCATCGATAATATACTGACGCGCTTTCTGCACAGCCTGCATATAACCTTGCTGGGTAAACTCTGACTCAAAATCATTTTCCAGCACCTGGCTATTAGCTCCTTGCTGAGGCAGATCAATCTGAGTTTGCTGAATTTTTTCAACCAGTTGATCGAGCTGCTGTTGTCCCTGCTGAAAAGAGTTATCGCGATTGGGATCGACCAGCACGATGATATACAGGCGCGAAGCCAGGTTATCAAACACCACCAATTGCTCACTCAGCATCAGCAGAATATCAGGGGTTAAATGCTTATCCGGATTTGGATTATTTTTAAGTCTGGGTTCGATATAGCGAATGGTGTCATAGCCAAAATAACCTACCAGCCCCCCGTTGAAGCGGGGTAGACAATCGAGTTCGGCGACCCGGAATGACTGCAGATAGTCATCGATATACTGGAGCGGGTCTGCGACCGTCTGCTGATCGATTATACGCTCATCGGTTTCCAGCGTAACCTCATGCCCGAACACCTTCAGCCGGGTTTTACAACCCAGACCAATGATGGAGTATCGCCCCCACTTTTCACCACCCTGAACGGATTCAAACAGGTAGCTATATGGGTTATTGGCAAGCTTGAGATAAACACTGAGTGGCGTATCGAGATCGGCAAAAACTTCTCGTGCCAGAGGGATCAGATTATAGGTTGATTTTAATTGTTCAAATTGTTCCAGCTTCATGATAACGACTCAACAGGTAATTAACGTGCAATAAAAGAGAAAACGAGAGATGTATTACCACCTTCGCCAACTGTTTTCTGCTCGTACAATCATTACGTGTCGGGGCGCCATCTTGAAAACCGGTTTAAATAAACTGTTGCAATTCGGTAAAAGAATCTATCACAGCGTCAGGGTCAAAGCTACGGATATCTTCCCCGTGATTGTAGCCATAACTCATACAGATAACCTGAAAACCGGCCGCTCTTGCTGCCTTTACATCACTCTGCGAATCACCCAGCATCAATGACTTTTCTGGCTTGACCGACATTCTTTCGGCAGCCGTTAACAGGGGTAGAGGGTCTGGCTTTTTACGCGCCGTATCGTCTCCACAGATGATCTCTTCAAAATAATCCTGCACTCCAAGATCACGCAAAATCGGCAGCGTAAACTCTCTCGCCTTATTGGTCACACAGCCCAGCCGGTAACCACTTTGCTTCATGTAGTCCAGACCCTGCTGAACCCCTTCATACAGGTGACTGCGTTTGGAAGTGTTCTCCGCATACAGCGCACGAAAGATTGGCAAAGCCTTTTCATACAGGGCCTGATCCGGCTCGCCATCCAGTTGATTCAATAACGCACGCTTGACCAGTCGTTCGACTCCGTTGCCAACCCAGTGCCTGACAGCCGGTTCACCACGTGGTGGTAAGCCCAGTTGCAGCATCGTTTCATCCACGCAATAGGCCAGATCAGGCACGCTGTCTACCAGCGTGCCGTCGACGTCGATCAAAATCATTTCTGGTTTAGATATAGCCATCTGCTTAGCGCTTAGACTTTAGCCAGTTCGGCACGCATCTTGTTTACGATGGTATCGTAAACATGTGGATCTGTGGCCTTCGCACCGCCAAAGATACCCGAGCCTGATACAAACATGTCTGCACCGGCAGCCGCGATTTCAGCGATATTATCAACCTTGACGCCACCATCGATTTCGAGACGGATATCGAAACCCGAATCATCAATCATTTTTCGTGCTTCACGCAGTTTGTCCAGAGTAGCAGGAATAAAGCTTTGTCCGCCAAATCCGGGGTTAACCGACATTAATAGCACGACATCCACCTTATCCATTACATACTTCAGATAGTCCAGAGGTGTGGCCGGATTAAACACCAGACCAGACTTACAGCCACATTCACGGATCAATGACAGGCTACGATCGATATGCTCGGAAGCTTCCGGATGGAAGGTGATGTAACTGGCGCCGGCCTTGGCAAAATCAGGAATGATCCGATCTACCGGTTTGACCATCAGATGGACATCGATAGGAGCGGTAACACCATGCTTACGTAATGCTTCGCACACCAGCGGCCCGATGGTCAGGTTAGGCACATAGTGGTTATCCATTACATCGAAATGTACGACATCGGCTCCCGATGCGAGAACATTATCTACTTCTTCACCCAAACGAGCGAAATCTGCCGACAGAATTGAAGGCGCAATCAGAAAATCAGTCATAATCAAAACCTATAAGCTTAAAAAAATTCAGACGAGAATGTACACGATCTGGAGTTAAATTTCAGCCAGTATCGATCAAATACTGAAGTCCGTTCATAAAAACATTAGAATATAGCGATTTAATCGCACAGGAATAATATATGGGAATCTATCTGGCACTACATGTACTTTCTATCATCATCTGGGTTGGCGGAATGTTTTTTGCCTACATGATACTACGCCCGGCAGCCGCAAGCCTGCTGGAGCCCGCCGTTCGACTTAACCTGTGGCGACAGGTTTTCAGCCGCTTTTTCCCCTGGGTATGGGCCTCTATCGTGCTCGTACCGTTGACAGGCATCGCACTGACGACTCCCTACGGTGGCTTTGCCCACACCCCTCCACATATTCATATCATGACCACACTAGGCGTCATCATGATGTTGATTTTTATGCATGTGTATTTTGCGCCATTCAAACGCATCAAGAAATGCCTCGATGCGGCAGATATTCCAGGCGCGGCCAAACAGTTGAATACGCTCAGGATACTGGTAGGCATCAACACCATCATCGGTCTCATCACGGTGATTGTTGCCACAGCAGGAAAATACTTTTTACTATAGGAATTTCAGGCAAAAAAAAGCCGGGGAGACTATCCCCGGCTTTTCAGTCGATCTTTACCGCTTAGTCTTATAAAGAACCGATGTAAGCAGCCAGATTTTCGATATCCGCATCATTCAGGCCTGCAGACATCGCATTCATGGTAGCGCTTACGCGCGCGCCACTGCGAAAATTAGTTAAATTCTCTTTTACGAAAGCTGCATCTTTACCTTTCAGTGTAGGATAAGCAGGAACAACGCTAACACCACCAGCGCCATGGCAACCAATACAGCCCTTTGCAGCAAAAGCTGATTGGCC
>JACKQG010001734.1_pt1 | contig 29524 bp, 27 predicted proteins | sample 8237621 | NCBI WGS metagenome assembly JACKQG01 (sample SAMN15677084, study PRJNA649215) | marine metagenome | biome: marine; feature: Black Sea; material: saline water; isolation source: suspended particulate matter (SPM) from the Black Sea western gyre | collected 2013-06-09/2013-06-10 | depth... | reverse complement strand
TTATGCCGCCGGATTGCAGTGAAAGTTCAGTCTCTTGCTGACTCATCTTCAGGTTGGCGGTTATATTTTTGACGACCAACTCTTTCATATCTAAAGTCAGCGGTAGAACAAATTCTGTTGTTGCAGTATCTGGTGCTGTGGAGTCAACTTCTGCCAGGCTGAGCAAATCGTCAAAATTCCAATGAAGGTTTTTATCCTGAATCAAATTCAGGGAAGGATTTTCAATGACAACCTTTGAGATCCTGATCTCTTTTTTTAGCAGTGCAAAGAAATGATATTTTAAAAGTACCTTATCAACTTTAAAAAAATAGCTTGAATCGTTGATACCGGCGCTGGAATCCCCTCGCTCATAAACAATAACATTTTCTACCGAAATACCTTTAAAAGGATTTAACCAAACATCTCCAATCGTAACCTGCCGATTGATAGCCGTTTCTATTTGAGATGTCGCCAACGTTTTTAATTTTTCCGGGGGAAATAATTTTCTGGCGACAAGCAGGGCGACCAAGATAAAGGTTAATAAAATTATGAAACCTTTAATGGAAAATATTATTATTTTTTTTATCATTTGACCCGCTTAATTTATTTTATTTTTAAAGGTGGCGGGATAACTTGAATTATTCCAAGCGCGTTAATTCGCAATTTAAACGCAGAGACAGCAGAAGACGCAAAGTCCGCAGAGCGTTTTTATTGGTTGCCTTGCAGTCTTTGCACCTCGTGAGATTATTATTAATTTTTTAGTAGCTGCTCAATTATTCATTGTATTCATGTCATTCTGAACGAGGGAGGGGGGTGGTGATGTTGGGAAGTGAAGAATCTCGTATTATTTTATAAAGGTGTGGACGTTGGGGAGATTCTTCGGTCGCATGCTCCCTCAGAATGACTTTTTTTACCATGCTGGATAGTTACTTTTAGTACATGAGTAATTCAGGCTAAAACGTATTTTTCGCTAACTCTAACTGTGTAGGGCTGCCAATGTCAATCCAGACATCATCCGGGTCTTCATATTTGTGGGTGTAAAGATCTGTTTCTTGACAGAGCCATTCTATGAATTCACCGACTTTGTCCAGTGGCTGACCTTCTTTTATATATTGTTTTAACAGCCCAATCACTTCTTTGTGAAAAATATATATCCCGATTGATGATAGAGTATGTTCAGGATTCTCCGGCTTTTCCACCAGGTGAATAATTTTCCCTTCAGAATTTAAAGTTGGAATTCCCATCTTTCGCGCTTCTTCTTTTGTTTTCACATCATACGCAGCCAAAACGTTTTTACCTTCATTAAAAAGGTCGAGCATCGGTTGAAGTGAAAAATTAAAAATATTATCGCCGCTAACCAATAAAAAATCGTCATCGATATTTTTCTGATTGATTACAAAATTAACATCTCCGATTGATCCCAATCTGTCATCGTTGCTTTTAGTATTATCATTCAAAATTGAAATAGGATACTTTTTGTTTACGGTTTTTCCCCATTCAACAAAATTCTGGTAAAATTTATCATTTGTAACCAAATAAATTTGATTTATGTTCTCCATTGGGATTTTTTCAATCACATAATCCAAGATGGTTTTATCGTTTACTTTTAACAAATGTTTCGGTGTGTTTTCTGTCAATGGATAAAGTCGCGTAGCATAGCCGGCGCAAAGGATAATACATTTCATGTTTCACTCCATGATTTATTTTAAATTTTCATTCAGCTATTGTGACAGGATAACCGGATTACAAGGAGTAACGGGATTCATATTCTCCAACATATCTAAATCCAGTTTATTCTGAGCATCCTGTAATCCTGTCATTTCTTTCCACTCTCATGTTATTAAAAATTGCCGCTGATCGCTTAATTTTATTTCAATCCAAACGAAGCCATAATACCATCAATTTTTTGATTAAGTTTATTATCTACCTCTTCAAAACGTGTTTGATCCGACAATTCATCTTTAACTTCAAAATAATATTTTATCTTTGGCTCGGTTCCTGATGGTCGCACCGATACTTTACTTCCATCTTCAAGATAGAATTGCAGTACATTGGATTTGGGCAGGTCGATGGGATATTCTTCGCCGCTAATTAAATCTTTTTCTTTGAGGGATTGAAAGTCTTTTATCTTAATCACTTTTGAATCGTTGATAGAAGCCATTGGATTGTTTCGGTAATTTGCCATTATCTTTCCAATTTCCTCTTTGCCGGATATTCCCTGTTTTACAAGATAAAGCAAACGCTCTTTATAAAACCCGTACTCTAAATAAATATCAATTAGTATATCAAACAGTGTTTTGCCTTGTTCTGCCGCCCAGGCAGCCGTTTCTGCAACCATAGCACAGGTGCCGACTGAATCTTTATCCCTGATAAAGTCACCGATGAGAAATCCAATACTTTCTTCTCCGCCGCAAATATATTTTTTCTGGTTTTCATTGTCCCTGATGACCTTGGCGATCCATTTAAAACCTGTTAGCACATCATAACATTCGACGCCATTTTTAAGAGCGATATCTTTTAATAATTCTGATGTAACAATAGTTTTTATGATGAATTCTTTTCCGGTCAGCTTTCTCCTGTTTTTCCATTGATTGAGTATGTAATACACGAGCAGTGATGCAGATTGATTCCCATTCAGAATGGTATATTCGTTTTTATTGTTTTTGATTGCAACTGCTACCCGGTCTGCATCAGGATCGGTGGCAAGGATTAAATCGGCATCAACTTGTTTGGCTTTCTGTATCGCCAGGTCTAACGCATCGGTTTCCTCCGGATTGGGATATCTTACGGTCGGAAAATTGCCGTCAATTACATCCTGTTCCGGCACATTATAAATATTTTCAAAACCATATTCCTTTAAAATTTTGGGGACCAGGGTGATACCTGTGCCGTGTATTGGAGTGTAAACAATTTTTAAATCCTTGTGCTTTTTTATCAGATCGCCGGAGAAAGATAATTGTTTTATACGTTTCAGGTATTCGTTATCAATTTCCTCACCGATCGATATGATATTATTCTTATTCCCGGTAAATTTAACTTCATTTATATCCTGGATGTTTTTTACCTCACGAATGATATTTTCGTCATGGGGATAAATAACTTGTGCGCCGTCATCTCCAAAAACTTTGATCCCATTGTATTCTTTCGGATTATGTGAGGATGTTATCACGATCCCACAGTGACACTTTTTATAGCGCACAGTAAATGAGAGCTCAGGAAGCGGGCGCAACTCTTCGAACAAATAAACCGTAATATCATTATTAGATAAAATATCAGCGGTTACCTGGGCGAAAAATTGGCTATTATTTCTACAATCATAAGCAATAGCAACTTTAATGCTCTCCTTTTCACCATATTGTTTTTTTAGATAATTGGCAATGCCCTGGGTTGTGATCCCCACGGTATATTTATTCATTCTATTCGTTCCAACCCCCATGATGCCTCTTAATCCCCCGGTGCCAAATTCCATAACACTGTGAAATGATTCCACCAACTCTTTTTCATCATTCTCCATGAGAAATTTTACCTGGGCTTTGGTTTCTTCATCGTAATTACCCTCAAGCCACTTATTGGCATTTTCTTTTGCTGTTTTTAAGATTTCACTGTTTTTGTTGTTTTCCATAGCTGGTTTCTCTTTTATTTTTTTGTTACTTACAATTTATGATTTATATTTTTCACATATCATTGTTATTCGAATTCACTAATAAATATAATGTATTAAATTATTTCGGTCAAGTATTTTTTTCTATCCCGCATTATTCATCATATTTTTAAAGGTAGCGGGATAACCTGAATCATTCATACATTAAGGAATAAAAAACAAAAATTAAGTTTCAAATATTATTTATGTTTAACAAATTGTAATTAACAAAATTATACCTATTTTAATTTTTATTTATGAATGATTCAGGCTATATATGTTGAAAGATTGAGCACAAAATTATGTAACTGTTTTAGTAACTATTCAAGCTAAATAATAATGGCAAGACTATTTGAGGCAAAACCATTATTTTTTAAAAGAAATGCACAAATTTTATTAATTCGTTTATTCCACCAAATCCTCAATCCAGATTTTACCCTTTTCAATTTCTTCCTGCACCTCCTTCAAAGTATCCAATTTCCCAATATCCTTCCAATAATTTTTATCAGCCAGGTAGCCAATTACAGGCAAGCCATTGGCAATCAAATCCAAATAAACATCCACGATAGAAAATTGTCCTGTTTGTTTGAGGTAATCAAATATTTTTGGAGAAATGACATGAATACCGCAGAACGGCATTAAGTCGGTTTTTCCTTGGGGCGTTCGTTTTATTCTGGTCACTTTTTTAGAAATGTCCGCATGTCCGCAAATGAAGTTTTTATCATCAATGATAAAAAATCGTTTGGTTTCTCTTTTCTTCAAAGCTAAAGTAACTAAGGAGTTTCTCTCCAAATGATATTGATACATATCAGGTAAATTGATTGTGGATAAAATATCGACATTATGAAGAAAAAATGGCTTGCCGTCATCAAAAAAATGGGCTGCCTGTTTTAAACCACCGCCGGTTCCAAGAATCTCTGCCTCTTTTGAAAATTCAATCCGGATGCCAAAATTTCTTTTTTCTTTGATGAAAGAAATGATCTGTTCAGCGTGATGATGAATATTGATAATAATTTCACTTACATCGGCTGCAATTAGTTTTTTAATAACCAACTCCAACAGGGGTGTTTGATTTATTTTTATCAATGCTTTGGGAGTTTTATCAGTCAAAGGCTTGAGTCGTGTGCCGTAACCTGCGGCAAGGATCATTGCTTTCATAAGCGAATTAATTTTTAACCGCTCATTTCGTGAATTGCGCTAATTAAAAATATTTACAAATTAGTGTCTAAAAAATCCATATTCTACTCTTTTTTGTTCAGGCTTGTCCAGATTAAGTAAATATTTTAATTCGCGAAATTAGCGTAATTAGTGGTTTAATTTCATTTATCCTGTTCAACATGATTTAAGTTCACTTTCACCCCTGTTTTTAGTAAATAAACATTTAGTCGCTCAGCACAGTAAACCGAGCGATGTTGTCCGCCGGTACAACCGAACGAGATCATCAGGTGAGTGAACTCTCTTTGTTTGTAATTGGAGATTGCCATATCGACAATGGAAATTATGTTGTTTAAAAATTGGTAAAGCTGTGGAAATTGCTCTAAATATTCTTCAACTTCTCTGTCCATGCCTGTCAATTCAAAATATGCCGGCTGCCGCCCCGGGTTTGGTAAAAAGCGACAATCAAACACAAACCCACCTTTATTGTCTGTCAAGTCTTCCGGGATTCCTGAAAATTGATATCCAAAACTATACAGGTCAACTACTAATTCACTCATCTTCCGTTCCCAAAGTTAGTATATTTTTGTCACACACGAGTTTGTCAAATATTTTTCTGAGCGTTGGAATGGAATTAAACACATCAATATTTTTATCTAACAAAATTTTTAAATTATTAACAGCAAACGGCACACTCTTTAAAAAATGTTTTTTCTTTTTCACATGACTCAAATACCCGTAAGCGCCAAATGCCTGCATGATTCGCATCAGCACAAATCCATAAAAATATTTCATGAATCGATTCTGGTTTACTTTTGCAAATTTTTGTACTTCCTGCAAATACACATCTACCATTTCTTCGCGGAAATCCTGCGGTAAATTAGCTTTGGAATCAAACAAGAGTGAAGCAACATCGTACTGCAAAGCGCCTTTCCTTCCGGATTGATAATCAATAAAGTAGGGGAGATTGTTTTTTATCATTACATTTCTTGATTGAAAATCACGGTATAGGAAATAGTTTCGGTCTTCCTGAAGTAAAAATTCTATCAAGGATCGAAAGTCTTCTTCTATGGCATCATCATTGACAGGGTTTTTATAAAACACATCCAGAAAACGATTTTTAAAATAGTTCAAATCCCAATTCATGGAGTGTTTGCCAAAAATAACATGCTGGTAGCAGAGTGAATAATTTATTTTGGCACCTGCTTTGATTTGAAAATTTGGAAGATACTTTATAACGGAAAGATACATTTTTTTAATTTCTTCAGTTAAACCATGGCTTTCCCTTATCTTTGTCATCCATTCAAATAATGTGTCGTCTCCCAGGTCTTCTTCAAGATAAACACCTTCTGCTAAATTTGCGATATAAATTTCCGGAACCCGGAGCCCGAATTTTCTAAATATTTTGGAGAACTCAACAAAAGCAAAGTTCTCATCAGGATCATCTCCGATAATGCCAATGACTGTTTGCTGTCCGGAGAAAACGCGGTATATTTTTCTATCCGAACCATCGCTTCTCATAACATCTATTGAGTCCGGCGCTTCCCCATATTTCTGTTTAAATATTTTTGAAAGTCTTTCCATTAATTTTTCAATTTGGTTTAATAAAGCTTTTGCCCAGCGTTTTTAATCGTATTTATAAAAGGTAGCGGGATAACCTGAAGAATTCAGGTCATAAACAATGTAAAAAATTTTTATAACTATTCAAAGCATTTTTTATTGATTATATCACTTAAAATGTATATATTAACTGTCGATTCAAAATTGATATTCTTAAAGGACAGGTTATTTTAATATGCAAAAGTTGCTCCCCTTACTGTTAATTATTTTTGTTTTAATGTTAACTATTCAGGATGTTCATGGTATTATTGCTCCAATCCGTATTTCTACTGAAAATAATGTGATGTTAGTTTCCAGCGATGAAATAAATCTTAGATTTGAACAGGTAGAACTCTATCACCATCCAATTGGCATTTGGTTGGTTGAATATGAAGCGGTTTTAAAAAACGAAAGAATCTTGCCCATTAAACAACCGGTGGGTTTTCCATCCGGATTTGATGTGAGGATGATCGAAAATGATTTGTACTGTGACCGGTTTGATAATTTTTTGGTTTTTGAAAATAACAAAAAAATTCAAAACATTAATTATCTAGTGAAATGTATGAATTATGTAGAATCAACCAGTACGAAATGGGAGATGGGCGATGGTTCCGGTGTGGGATTTTTGAATACCTGGGAATTGAGTTTTGAACCTGAAGAGAGCAAAACGATTAAAATCACTTTTACTATTAATGTCAATAAACCACCCATGAATTTCGATATGGACAATGGGGAATCCTGGTACACCGATTCAATGGAGTGGGTTAAAACGGAATATGAGAGACGAGAGCAAAACGATTTCAAACTCCCACTGAGCCTTGGATCGTTTTGGGCGTTTTATCCTGATTCCATCGTCATTAAATCGTATTTCTCTGAAGGGTGGTTGAACGTTACAAGTCGATCAAAAAGAGAATATAAAAAGAAGCACATTAAGCGTTGTGAATTTTGCGAACCTTTTGGATTTTACTCGCCTCCGAATGTCATTTTAAAATCACCAACGATAGAGACGCTTCAAAAAATGACACGAGATGAGCGGAAGATTTTAAAAAATTCCTTTCCAGCAAAGTACGGAAATGTATTTAAAAGCAAAATATTGAATTCATTTTTCAGCCGCCAGCCATGGTATTCTGAAAGTCCTGAGTTTAATGTATGGCTTTTAACGGATTGGGATTTTGATAACATGAAATTAATTCATGAATTTGAAAAAATTTTACATTAGAATCAATAAATAATTTTTTTGTCGGAGATTAGAATGTCGGATAAAAATGCAGGCGTAACATCATCGAAAATACTGTTTTGTGATCTGAAATGCGAACATGCTTCGTTTCCAAAAGAAGACGGAATTGATGGCAGTAAAAGTTGCCGGACTTTTATCGCGCTATGGTGTGATATATTGGAACAATACGTAACAAAAAATGCGCCCTGCATTGCCAGGTTTGGGAAACGAAGACCCAAAACAGGATTTTGAATTTAAAATGTATAATTGAGGCTTTTAGTCTTATCGCCACTGTTAGAACGGTATAACTCTTACAAAATTAATTTTGAAAAGGGAGAAAACAATATGATACAATCATGGACATATTCCCAATTAGTAAAAGTTAGACAATTCCGGCCAGAGCTCGTTGATCAAGTAGTCGACGATATTTTAACTCGCCAGCCGGAATTAAACTGGTTGGTTGTCATTGGAGCATACCTGGATCAGGAGATCAATTTAGGTAAGGCAGCTGAATTACTTGGAATGTACCGTCTTGAATTACAAGAGAAATTCGTGAAGCAAGGGATTCCACTCCGTTTGGGTTCCGAAACTTCAGAAGAAGCACACGCTGAATTCGCCGCAACATCTGAATGGAACACATCGGTAAAAGAGAAGGCTAATGTATTATGATTTTACTTGATAATACGGTATTATCCAACTTTGCATTGATTCGTCACCCTGAATTTATTCATCAGGCTTTTGTTGAGGAAATAGGAACGACAGAGCAAGTATTTCGCGAACTGGAAAGAGGAATACAGATTGGTCGTTTACCGAAAAATGATTGGACATGGTTACAACAACTCCAATTAACTGATGCAAAGAAATTCAATTTCGTCGCTTGACCATGCATTTAGGAGCTGGTGAGGCATCCTGTCTTTCGATTGCTTTTCAGAGAAAATATAAAATTGCAACCGATGATAAAGATGCCCGTCAATGGGCGATGCGCTTAACAATTCCATTTACCGGGACATTGGGCATTTTGGCTATTTTGGTGAAACAGAGAAAAATGACACTTATTGAAGGCAATTCTTGCTTACACCAGATGATTGAAACCGGCTATCATTCACCGATACTCAAATTGGATGAGCTTATTAAAGCATAAGAATGTTTTTTGTTGAAAGTTGGCTCCAATTCTTTGCACTATTTGCGATGAAACGAAAGAATAGAGCCTGAAAAGAAGCGCGAGTTTGTTATGAATACGACAACCAAAATAATTTGTATTCTCTGTTGCACAATTTTGTTGACATGCGACGAGAAAACTCCCATCAGCACACAAAACTTACAAATTGTAACTTATTCCAATGAAAAAGATATCGAAGCAAGCCAAACCTGGAAATCAAACGAGATTCATATTGTTAAACAACTCATTTCAATCAATGATGCAGTTTTGACGATAGAGCCAGGAGCAGTAATAAAATTTGAAAAAGATTGTGGTATTCGGGTTAATCACAACTCAGGATTGTTTGCTGATGGTTCAAATAATGTTATACAATTTACTTCGGACAACCAAAACAAAGGCGACTGGAAATATATTTATTTCGGGGAAAACGCTCTGGCTGACAGCTGCAAATTGATCAACTGCACTATTGAATTTGGCGGCGGAGATAGTAATTACCCGGGAGCGCTTGTATGCGAAAATACGCAACCGGAAATCCGCGCCTGTTCCATCTCTCAATCGCTGCAAAGCGGAGTTGTTATAAAAGGAAATTGTCGCGGAATAGAATTTTTTAATAACTCGATAAGTTCTTGTGGCGCAACACCAATTCAAACGAGCGCCATTAATTTACCTTATATTGGATTGAATCGTTACAACAATAATCAAAAAAATTTCATCGACATTATCGACGACCTAACTAATTATAATGACACCTGGTATAAACAACCCTTGCCATTGAGATTGACTAAAGGGTTGTTTATTAAAAATTCAACATTAAAAATATTTTCAGAAGTGGAATTATATTTTCCCCGGGATCAGGGACTTTGCATCAGCGATGAGGGCTGCCTTAAAGCTGACGGTTCGCTGGCAAGCATTAAATTCGCTGGTATTGATTCAAGCTATTGGAACGGAATTGTTTTTGAATCTTCTGCCAATTCTACGGAGTCGTCACTAATAAACTGTATTATTTCAGATGGCGGAAACGACGAAACCTTCCCGGCATGTATTGTTCTAAAAAATGCTGCCGCGGAAATTTCTAATTGCTTAATTGAGAACAGTTCAGGTTATGGCGTTTACATTGAAGGCGCTTTTGCCCCGGCTTCTTTTGTTAATAACCAATTTAGTAATAACGCGCTTGGAGCTATCAGTGTTTCTGCCAACGCAGCGTCAGGCTTGAATTCTCAAAACTTTGGCGTTGATGAAACTAATTTTATTAGCGTACGCGGTGGATTGAATGAAGGCGATATTGTGGTGGATGGAGTTTGGAAAAATTTGAACGTGCCATATAAAGTAGAAAATTCAATTCAAATAATTTCCAGCGTGCTTACAATCGATCCGGGCGTACAAATTATTATGTTAGAATCGAGCAGCATAAAAATTCTTTACCAGGCTGGCTTAATAGCAGATGGGAGTTCAGGGAAAATAACAATCGAAGGCGCTCAATTTTATGCTGGCTATTGGAATAACATCTACTTTGCCCAGGATGCAAAAACAGAAAATTGCCGGCTAATCAACTGTCAAATTAAATATGGCGGCGGTGATATGAACCAACCGGGAATGGTCTATTGTGATTTTTGTTCCCCAGTAATTCGAAATTGTTATATTGAACATAGCGGTTCCTGGGGAATATACGTAAATGGTAATGTGACTATTTCTGACATTGAAACAAATATATTTTATGGTAATGTGAATGGGGATTATTACTTTTCACCGTGATCCTTTGAAAGCATTAACCCGGTAAATATTTGTATTCCTAAAAAATCAATCTATTGAATAGGTGAGTAATTGAGAATAAAAAAAATGTTGAATCGAGTATTAACTCTCCGTTTGGAAGAGGCGATAGCGGTTGTTTTTTTTCTGCCAATGGTTTATTTTACAACTAAGGCTTATGTTTATTTTTTAATACAAGGCAAAGTTCCGCATCGAATTACCGGGGACATGCAGCGTATTTGGGTGACCCTGGCAGTGCTTGTCCTTTTTCTTCTGATCATAAAATACAAACCAAACTGGAAACTGCTCCGCGATTGGCTCCCATTTGGTTTTTGCATTGCAATTTATACAAACCTTCATGATACGGTTCATTTTGTAAACATGGCTGACATTCACGGTTTGCTCATTAAAATTGATGATTGGATGTTTGGCGTCCAACCATGTGTATGGACAGAAAGATTTATCAATCCAATACTAACTGATATTTTTATTGCGGCTTATGCCAATTACTTTATTTTAACAATTGGTGTTGCATTGGTGCTTTATTTTCAACATAGGTACAAAGAATTTCGTTATGCATTGTTAACGATCATTATCTGTTATTATATTGGTTATTTTTTGTTTATCATTTTTCCGGCAGCGCCGCCCAGAATTGTTTTAAAACCTTTTTTTACGGTATCTTTACATGGCAAGTTGTTAGAACCAATTAAACATGCGATTGAAATCTCCGCCCAGGAAAGCCGCGGAGCATTCCCTTCGCTTCATTGCGCAACAAGTTTTTTATCATTGTTTTTTGCCTGGCGTTATGTACGCTGGCTATTTTGGGTAATGATTCCAATGGTTATTATGTTGATCGCTTCAACTATTTATCTAAGACATCATTATGTTATTGATTTATTTGCTGGATTTGTTTTGGCAATTTTTGTGTTTTGGCTTGGACCAAAATTAGAAGATTGGTGGAATGGAGTAAGAGAGAAATATAGTGTTAAACCAAACCTGGACGAGTCAGAATAAAAAAAGTATCACGCAAAGCCGCCAAGACGCGAAGATTACGCAGAGAAAACCTATATAAAAAACTTTGCGATTAGTTACCTTGTAATTTGGATAAATTAAAAAGGATACTCAATGGAAATTCAACATCGTTTAGCAGGTCGCGCTAAAAATAAAGCGCCTTCACCAATACGGGAATTATTAAAATATTTAAAAATCGAAGGAATGATCTCTCTTGGCGGTGGTTACCCCAATCCGGCAACTTTCGTGTTTGATAAACTCAATATCCATTTTAAAGATGGACATGAAATTGAAGTCACCGGAGAAGAACTAACATCTGCTTCCCAATATGGGCCTTCTGATGCCCACCCAAATTTGAAGAATGAATTATTAAAATGGCACCAATTTAAAGATGGCGTTGAATTAAAAGAAAATCAAATTGTTGTGCTCAATGGATGCCAGGAAGGTTTGTTTATCATGGCTTACCTTTTTCAAAATCCGGGTGATAAAATAATTATGTCCGAGCCCAGTTATCCAGGCACCCTGTCAGCTTACAAATCATTTACAAATAATTTTATAACAGTACCGATCGATTCAAACGGCATTAGAACTGATATTGTGCAGCATAGACTTGAAGACATAAAGCGCGCCGGTGAACCACTGCCAAAAATGATTTATACAATTCCCAATGGTCACAACCCCGGCGGTGTTACGCTCTCAATTGAACGGAGGAAACATCTCATTGAAATTGCCAATCGCTGGGATTTGATTATACTTGAGGACGATCCTTACCAATTGGTAGAATTAGATAACAAGCCAAAACTGCCAACAATCCAATCATTGGACACAGAAGGAAGAGTTGTGCGGTTGGACAGCTTTTCAAAAATATTTGCCCCGGGTTTGAGAATTGGCTATGCTTCGGGCCCGACTGAAATTATCCGTCAATTTGTATTATTCAAACAATCGGCAAATCTTCATACAAGTTCATTCATTCAAATCGTATTATCACGATACCTCCAAAAAGCAGGCTTTGAAGGATTCAGCAAGCTTATCAGGAAAAATTGTGAAATGTATCGGATCAACAGGGATGCCATGGTTGCTGCAGCAAAAAAATACTTGCCGGCAGAAGTTAGGTATAATATCCCCGGCTCGGGTATGTTCATCTGGTATGAATTACCGCAACAGTGTAATGCGAGAAGAATGATCGATCAACAATGTGAAGAGTTAAAGGTGTTGCTCGTTCCCGGGAATGCATTTTCTTCACAAAACGGACTCGCGAATTATATGCGGGCGAGCTTTAGTATGGTTACGCCTGAACAAATTGATGAGGGCATTAAAAGATTTGCAAAAATGATTAAAACAGAAATGAATCAATAAAGGATAATCATGATACCCGAAACAGAAAATCCATGGAAGACGTTTGCTGCAAAAATAGGCGCGAAATATCAATTAAGTGAAGAAGGCACCTCGCTGGTCACCGGGAGCTATAAAAATTTTCCTTTTATTTTAAAAATGATTTTTATTCAGGCTGCTCCCAAAGTAAATCTTTTTCTCACCCATTTCAAAATTCTTTTAAAAAACAAAAACAGCCTGAAATTTAAAATTTACCGCGAAGGAATTCTTCAAAAACTTACTAAACTTTTTGGCACACAGGATATTATTTTTAACGACCGCTCTTTCGACAAAAAATATATAATTGAAGGCAGCCATGAAGAAAAAGTTAAAGAGATAATATCGCCTGGCATCCGGGCAAAGATCATAGAATTGGGGGAAGTATTAATGATTTTTGATGGTGAGACTTTTATTTATGAACAAGCCGGCAAAGTAATTGATTCAAATCGATTGGCTGACATTTTGGAGATGATGATTGAAATTGCGGAAAAAATTGAAAAGTAAGCAAAACCAACGGATAGAAACAACCCAACGGATGATATTTAAACTTTAAAATATAAAACACTAAAGCGCAAGTGAAACGTCAAACGAGAAAAACTGTTTCAATTTTATCGTTTCACGTTTGACTTTTCACGTTTCATTTTCTACCGGGCGATCTCATTTTACTCTTGTTTACCAGGTGGATGGTTACAAAAAACGTATAAAAAAAATCAAAACGATTATTATAACTACAGCATATAAAAAATATCTAAAATTTCTTTTTATCCTCATGGTTAAGAGTTCAAACAACTGCGTGTTTTCTTCGTCTGAAATCCCCTGATTCTGCTCCAATTCACCCATTTTTTTTTCATGCTTATTTATGAAGTTTTTAACAGCTCCTGTTTGATTTTTGAACAATTGAGTCAGTGTTTCAATGGCATCTTTTGGGACAACTTCGAAAGCATCCATTTCAATAAGCTCGCCTTCTTTTAGAGAGCCAAACGGATTTTCTTTTTGCTGTTTTTCTTTTTCAGCAACTGTTATCTCTTCAATTTTTTCATCGACCTGCTTTGAAAAATTATCAGATCGTTCATTCAGTTCATTTATTGCCGCAGTAACCCGGTCTCCAACCGATCTAATACCATCGACTAATTCTTCACGAATTTTCGATTGCGTGGTTTCTGAAAATTCCGAGAATTTATCCACCAGCGCCAATGAATTTTTTTTCAATGTTTCAATTTCTGTCTTTAGTGCTTTTAGTTCTTTTACTGTGTTTTTATTGTCTTTCTTAAATTGTTCTTTGAGTTTTTTCTGATCGTCAGTAAGCTTAGTAAATTTTTTCTCAACCCTGCTCTTAAATTTATCCAATGGATCTGTTGTCTCTTTGGATTTTTTAAGAGCCTTGGGAACCAATTCAAGAATTTTTTTAGCGGAAACAGGTGTCATTTTTTTACCCGCCTTATCTTATTCGTTTAGCTTTGATTTTTCTTGATCGTAATGTTAGTAACCACAATTATAGGTAATTGGGTAATAAGGTAATTGGGTAATAAAAAATTATTCAGCATGAATTCCTAATTACCCAATAAACCTATTACCCAGTTACCTTATTGTTTCCAGCCCGCTTAACTATGGATACAAATATAAAAACACTCTTGTTTATATCTACCCTATTACCCAATTACCTATTTACCCAATTACCTACATGCCCAATCATTCAAGGAGATGCCCCGCCCTGCTTTTCTTAGTTTGCAGATATTTTTCATTAAATGGATTAGGCGGAATAACAACCGGTTCTCTGCGTACAATATTTATACCATAATTTTCCAAACCTTGAATTTTTTTGGGATTATTTGTAAAAAGTACTATTGATTGAATATTTACCAGCTTGATCATTGAAGCAGCAATCTCATAATCCCGCATCTCATCAGGGAAACCGAGCGCTTCATTGGCTTCAATCGTGTCTAATCCCTGCTCTTGCAAATGATATGCCCTGATCTTGTTTGCCAGTCCAATTCCCCTGCCCTCCTGTTTCAAATACAATAATGCTGCATTCTCCAATTTCGAAAACGTATTTAACGCATGCTCCAACTGTTCACGACAATCACAACGTAACGAACCAAAAATATCCCCGGTCTGGCATTGAGAATGAATGCGTAACGGAAGCTGCTCTGCGCCATTCAATCTGCCCCGTGAAATTAAAAGGTGTTCCTTCCTGTCTTTATTGTTTTGAAAAACAGAAATTTCAAATTCACCAAAGCGGGTGGGCAATTTTGATTGAGAGACCAATGCAATACATATATTATCATCAGCGCAATAGCCCCCTTTCTCGTCACAATAGAATAGGGGGCTGAATAATTTACCCTCCTGTTCTAATTTTTTAATCAGGTCGTTCCTTTCACCAACAAGTTTACAGGGGCGGGTTCTTTTAATGAATTTTTGGTCCAAATTATTTATTCCTTGACTTGTTAATTGTTATGTGAACAAAAAATGATTTACGAATAATGATTAGCGATTTTTGATTTATGAAGGAATGGTGTATGAAAAAACAGATGTCGTTAAATAAACAATACTTCCAAAATCGTAAATCGTTAATCATTGTTCTGAGATCAAAAGAAGGAACAGCAAAGGAGGTGAGCTATTACAATTAAACAAAGCACTTAAATAAACAAACCATATTATTGCAAATAAACAACTGTCATCCCCGTATCACCCAAACTCCACTCAGGGTATTCTTTGCTTTTCACCCGGGGATGCCTGTCAAGAAATTGATAAATTCCTTTCCTCAACATCCCGGTTCCTTTACCATGAATGATGTAAACCTGTTCTAACCCGGACATTATTGCCTCGTCGAGAAATTTATCAACCGCACCGATCCCTTCGTCAACGGTAAAACCGCGAATATCAATTTCAGTTGTTTTTAACGCGCTCAACGTTGTATTAATATTGACCCTTGCTTTATGAATTGCTTTTGCGCCGGAGATTTTAGCTGGGAACAACTCATTTAGCGGCACTTTCATTTTTACTTCACCTGCTTGAATCAACACTTTAGCTGAAGCATCGGGTTCGGATAAAACAACACCGTTTTTTTGATAGGTCTTCCAAAAAACATCCTGTCCCAGGAATACTTTTGTCAAAGATTTTTCGCTTGAGAGGTTTTCTGTTTTTTTCTTTTTAAGTTTAAATTTTTCATCTTTTATTCGATCTTTTTCAGCGCTAATAGTTTCGCGCACCTGTTTTATCGCCTCCTTGCTCGCCTGCTCCTCCCTGATCTTTTTAATAGCATTTTCGACTGCTGCATTTGTTTCTTTTAGAATTTGTTCAGCTTGTTCAATTGCGTCTTTTTTAAACGTTCTCTCTTTTTTATGTAATTCATCGTTTTTAAATTCATATAATTTTACGAGAGAATCCAAGTCGCTTTTTTTTGTCGTTAGCTCATTGGTTAGCGAGCGATATTGCTGCATCCTTGTCTCTAAATCTATAAGCAGCTCTTCCATTTTATTTTTTTTTGTACCGGTAAGTTCCCTGGCTCGGGAAGTTATTTTATCAGAAATTCCCAATCTCCTGGCAATTTCAAAAGCGTAACTAGAACCGGGAATTCCCAGCTGGAAAAGGTAAGTTGGTTTCAGTGTCTCCCGGTCAAACTCCATCGAGCCATTTTCTACCCGGTCTGTCTCGTGGGCGAAAACTTTTAGCGCTCCCTGGTGGGTTGAGATCACAGTGTTGCAACCAAGAGTAGTCAGGTGTTCTAAAATGGAAATAGCTAATGACGCGCCTTCATCCGGGTCAGTACCGGCGCCGATTTCATCAATTAATACAAGATCATTTTTTTGTGCCTGGTTTATGATCTCACGCAGTTTTGCCACGTGCGAAGAGAATGTCGACAAATCATTTTCAATTGACTGCTGGTCTCCGATCGTTGCAAACAAACGATTGAAAATTGCAATATCCGAACTGGGATCTGCCGGCACGTGCAATCCACAAGCAGTCATTAAACTTAACAATCCAATCGTCTTAATTGCGACTGTTTTTCCGCCGGCGTTGGGACCGCTTATGACTAATGTGTTGAATTTATCTCCAAGTTTTAGGCTAAAGGGAACAACATCCCCATGTGTATCGCCGCGCAGCAGCAACAAGGGGTGTTTGCCATTTATAATTTCCATTTTATTTGTTTCATTTATTGCCGGCTGGTTTCCGCCAATCTGTTTGGAAAAATTTGCTTTGCCATAAATGAAATCAAGCTGTGCCAATGCTTCTACTGTTCCCTGAATTTCATCCAGGCTTTCCCTGATGAGATCTGTTATCCTTAACAGGATTTTTTCAACCTCAATTCTTTCTTGTGTTTTTAGCGCGCGGATTTTATTGTTCAATTCCAGGGATTCCAGCGGTTCAACAAACAAAGTCGCACCGGTGGCAGATTGATCATGAACCAAGCCTTTCACTTTTCCGCGGGATTCATCTTTAACCATTAAAACCAGTCTTTCATTTCGCACGGCAATAAGATTTTCCTGAAGATAGCCCTTGCCTGAAAAAGTTTTCAGCATCCCCTCAAGTTTTTTTCTGATCTGCTCTTCCTGAACTTGAATCGATCTGCGAATTCGGTTCAATTCAGGACTCGCATGATCAAAAACTTCAAAATTGGCTTTATCAATACAGCGGGAAATTTCCTTTTCAATTGCTAAAAAAATGTTTACGGATCGGGCAATTTTAGAAAGTTGTAAGTATTTATCTTCCCGTTCATTAAAATAAAATCTGATTTTTCTGGCTACTTCCAACGTCCCGAAAATTTTGTACAAATCTTCAGGCGATAAAAAAGTACCCTGCAACATAATTTTTTTTAAAACATCGGAAATATCTATCAAGCCTGATAGGGGGAAAGGATCGTCATAATCTAAAATTTCTCTGAGTTCGGTTACTTCGGAAAGCTGCTTTTTTATGAGTAACAGGTCTTTGGAGGGATACAATTTTTGTATTAATTTTGTACCTAATGATGAAACAGGGAGTGGAATCAGGTAATCGATTATTTTATCCAATTCCAGCGTAACAAAAACATCTTCTTTCAAAACTTTGCACCAACTTAATTTTCTTCTAATATTTCAACGACGTCACGACCTTTTCTGTCTAAAGTAGTCATTGAATTTGCGCTGAGCGCCTCTTTTAATTCCGATCCAAATGGTTTATACCTGGTAAATTTTACAAGCTTCGCAACGCTGTATGCTAACGGCAGGACGCGTTTTAACAGTATGGGTTTATATAGTTGCGACGCATTAATTTGTTCGCTCATTAAACCGGACATTCCTGACAATGAAATGGTCAACGCAGCAATGGCTAAAATAATGGCGCCTTTGACCAGACCAAGTCCCAGCCCGATAATTCGATCAAGGCTGCCCAGGGTGAATGAGAACCGTGCTGCGAGTTTCAATTTTTTTGCAACAAACATAAAAATGAGAATCAGGGGCAGAAAAATAATAATAAAAGAAATAATTGAAACCGCAGTGTGAGAAAGCGCATCAGTTGCTCCGTATAGAAGCGTTGCCAGGTCTGACATATACCGGATAGCAAGTACAAAACTTACATAAGTGCCAAAAAACCCGATAAACTCTTTTATGAAACCATTTTTGAAGCCCCGAAAAATAAAAGCCAACAATATTAAAACGATTGTTAAATCAACAAAGTTTATTGACATAAATGCTTATCCAATTTTTTGTCCCGCATAAGTCATTAGATTTTTAGCGGTAGCGGGATAACCAGAATTATTCATAAACAAAGGAATAAATGAAAATAATTCAGGTTAGGTGCATAAAAAAAGCGAATAAAGGAAAATTTCTTTATTCACTTTTTATCATTTCCATTATCCTGCTATCAATATAATGTGAAAAAATATGCGGGATAATTCAAGCCAATTTGCTTCGTACAATTGTTTGTACTTTTTTTCCATCAGCTTTGCCTTTAAGTCTCTGCATTACTTGAGCCATTACTTTGCCGAGGTCTTTCATATTAGAAGCACCAGTTTCTTTAATAATGTCTGCTATCTCCTTTTCAATTTCTTCATCTGACATTTGTTTTGGAAGATATTCGTTGATGATCTCCAATTCCTGGCGTTCAATTTCTATTAAATCCTGACGGTTGCCAGCCTCGTAAGCATGTATGGCTTCTTTTCGTCTTTTTGCCGCCGTTAATAAGATATTCAACTCTTGCTCAGTTGATAATTCTTCATCAGAATCAATCCTTACATTTTTGATCTGGGAAATGACAAGTCTCAATGTTTGCACCCGCGTTTTATCCCGGGCTTTCATCGCCGTTTTCAAATCATCATTCAACTTTGCCAAAATTGACATTCATGTTCTCCCTTATATAACCCGGGCATTTTATCAGGCTAAAAAATAATATGCTCGCTATTAGGGACGTGAAATAAATAATTTGGATATGTAGCAATAGTTAAGTTAGTAAAAATCAATCAAAGTATTTTATCGTTTGTCCAGGTTAATTATTTCACTGTCCTTATTTCATACTACCTGTTTTCCATCATTTGCAGCTTACGCATTTTTCGTCTGGCAGTATTCAATTTTCTTTTACGACGTTCGCTTGGTTTTTCAAAATGCTGATGTTTCCTTATCTCAGACATGAGTCCGGACTTTTCACATGCTTTTGTAAATCGCTTAAACGCTCTTTCGAATGCTTCACCATTTCGAACTTTGACACTGGGCATTAAATTTCAACCCTCCTCTCATCGTTTATTTTTAAGTCAATTCAATCCTGAATATAAAAAAAATCGTATTCAAAAGCAAGTTTTTTTTGGAATTTTTCATAACGTAATCAGTTGCTAGAGTTGCCTGATTCATCGATTACATTCCATTTGCAGTAATAATCTCCGGCTATATTATTTTTCCTTTACAATAATTGCCAAGCGATTTGAAAATGACCATAATTCATCAAATTTAATAATTGGGAATTTATGAAATCCATCTTCAGGATCGACAATTGCTATTTGTTCATGTTCAATATTGCTAATGATCACGCAGTGTGAATACCAGTTGGCAGCTTCACTTTTAAGAACATTGACAATCGGTAGAATATCGTCGTTGAGAAGATTTTTTAGGTGGGTGAGATCCAGGTTATCAATATAACAATCCAATCCATATGATTTACAACATGCTACTGCATTTAGAGGATGAGTACCAGATATTTTGCTTTTACACTTGAAACGTAACGTACTTTCCGATTCGATAATATCATGGTAATCAAGGATCATTCTGATACATGCTGGAATACAAGAATAGGGCTTCTCTTGCCTATACCATTTCAGTTTCTTCATAATTCAGGGTGAAAGCATTTTGCATTACTGTTTCACGATCTGTGGCACCAATAATTTTCTTAGTTTCATCGTCAATAAAAATTACCCCGATCTCTGTGGCAGAATTTTTGTTCGAAGACAACAGAATAGGAACGCTCCAAATTTTTTTCCCATTCATGTTAGCTGGTTGCGGCACACCCGCAGTCATACCATCAGTAAGCGTCAAAAATATGTGCTGATTGGCTATGCCCATTATTTTAACAACCTTACTACCATAAAGCCGCTTAAAACTGTTGAGCTGATCAAGAGCGCGCTGATATTTTGAATCCATAGTGTAAGCTTTCATCTTTCTATGGCTCGCTTGATAATCAATAATTGAAAGTTACCACTTTGATATTAAAATATAATATTTTTTTGTTAATGTCAACTATTAATTTTTATTTATTTCGAATTGTATTTTGTCAGATTATATTACATTAAATTTTTTATAATTATGTAACGGCATGTGGAGCGCATTATGGGTAAGTTATTTTAATGGCTTTCCTAAACAATATAAATTACTAATTATCTAATTGCCGAAGTACCTATTTGTAGTGTTATGTCCCGAGTGGCAAAAACTAACCCGGCGGCCACTGCAATTTACGCCCGCCCAATAAGTGTAAATGGATGTGATAGACTGCCTGTCCTGCATCTCTGTTGCAATTAAAAACCGTGCGATAACCTTTTTCTGACAAGCCAAATTTTTCCGCGATTTCCTGGGCAACTAATAACATTTCTCCGATTAATAATTTATCTTCTGCTTTGATGTCATTTAAAGTTGGAATATGTTTCTTGGGTATTATCAGGATATGTACCGGCGCTTGCGGGCTGATGTCTTTGAAAGCGAATACATTTTCCGATTCATAAACAACATCTGCCTTCATTTTTCCTTCAATCATGTCACAAAAAATACAATTTGTTTTCACTATTTTGTCTCCTTGCTTTCTGCTATTATTGTAACCGGTCCGTCGTTATTAATTTCAACTAACATCATCGCGCCAAATTCTCCGGTAGCGACTTTTAATCCGCTCTCCTGCAAATATTCAACAAACTTCTCATAAAGCGGCTTTGAAATTTCCGGTGGCGCAGCTTCAATAAAACTGGGACGTCTTCCTTTTCGAGTATTGCCGTACAAAGTAAATTGTGAAATAGCCAGCAATTCACAATTGACGTCTATAGCGGACATATTAAACTTTCCTTCTTCATCAGTGAAGATGCGGAGGTTGACGCATTTGTCAGCTAAAAATTTTGCATCTGCTTCGGTATCACCATTTTTAACGCCGAGCAGAATTACTAATCCTTTTCCGATTTTACCAACAACTTTATCTGCAATTGATACTGATCCGCTGGAAACTCTTTGAATAACTGCACGCATATTTGCTCCTGGTTTTTATACTATAAAAAATTCAAATTTACAGACATATTAATAGGAAAAATAATCATAAAATGCAAAGAGATTTTAGCATTTTAATCACAAAATTGATGATGTGATATTAACAAAATTCACCGCAAAGACGCGGAGACTCAAAGATATAGATGCAAGAGTTAACATGTATAACAAATAATTTATAAATTATTTTAATAATACTCAGTTTTTATTAATAACATATTTATCCTATTGATTCTTTGCGTCTTGGCACCTTTGCGGTGAAAGAATTATTCAGGCTATTTAAGTTTTTAAGTCGCCAATAAAATTGCATTGCCAACCTTGCGCGGTTGTGGGGGTAATGAATAAGGATTCATTTCGTAATTTTGATTGTATGGTGAGATATTTAATTGTTTTCCATTTACAACGAGCGTAACACTTCCTCCCGGATCAAATCCCATTGCTTTCTCGCAGCCTTGATCAATTAAAATTTTTGCCAGCTCGATATGCGTTGCGCCAACACTCTCCCGGATGCGACCATTTATTGCAACAATCACCAATTGATTTTGTGCGGTTATACCAGCGCCAATTTTTGGTCCTCTCAAATTTTCATAGTCAACCCTGGCTGCTTGAGTTGCAATGGAAAATTTCGTCTTCCAGCCTTCCTTTACCATGTCAAGCGCAAGCTTACCATCATTTACTAACAAGGGCCCGGATTCCACTGCCTGCAATACATCTGACCATTCCGGCAACATAAATTTAACTTGTTTCCCGACATTCCATCCTTTCAGTTTCATTTCTGCCGGAACCGATACTGTAATACCCACTGGTAAAATTGGAATATATTTATCTTGTGTTTTAATTTTTGCAATTATTTTATTTCCGGCAATTCGATAAATTATTTTGTTCTTTGCAGAAATTTTTTCAGAGGGATATAACAGGTTGTAAAACACAGGTCCATCAGGTTGCTGGCAGTTTTTATCTTTTTCATTAAACGCTAAAGAATCTCCTCCAACAACAGAAATTTTAAGCCCATTATTCAATTGCGTTTCCCTGATAGAGATCTCAAAATTTTTATCTATTGCAAAAGCCGGTTTGTTGTACAGGGGAAGAGAAATGATTACTCCGTCTTTAATAACCAGACCTAATGGACTACCAATATATTTTTCCGGCAGCCCTAATTTCCCAACCAATTCAGCATTAAGCATATACCCGCCGTTCCAGGCGACGGCTACTTTTTTCTGCTGTTTTTTTTCAAATTTTTTCACCATATCCAACACTGTTGTAGCTTTTTTAGCAAAAACCGAATGAAACTCAAAAACAGGATCAGAACCATTTTCAACATTAAAATGAACTTTCGTCAATACACCGGACCATGGGAGATTGTCAGAATGAATTCCTGTGAGATTCCTGGTTTCAATGTACTTTGATTCGACTCTTTCAGCTTTTTGTGAATTAAGATTTAAAATATTGCTTAAAATTTCTTTGATACTTGAGTTACTCTTGTCTGTTTCGTCGCGCAGTTTTTTCAGTAATTTTTTCTTTCCATATCGCTCCATACATTCATTAAATATGTTGCTTTTCAATGTTAGAGAAAAATCTTTTGCTGTTTGAACAGGGGTTGGATAAGCTAAACAAGGACTCATCCCGGCAGGAATCCATTGGATAAATTCTTCGTTTTTATTAATACCCAGGTAGTTTATTACAAATGGATGTCTTGCCACGCCAATTCTGAACGAGGGCAAATCAATTAAATCTAAAGTTAAATAATTGTTTTCACCAATGGCTACTACAAATCCATCCTGCTTTTTAATCTCTATTAATTTTTGAGTTGCAGTTGTTCCCAGTTGTGCCAAATGGGTTCCAGCAGAAATAACATCTGTTTTCACAACATTAAATAAACCCGCTTCATAAACAGCTTTGATTTCCGAATTTGCCAATTTTTCCAGCCAGATTAAAATATTACGATAATAAATTGGTGAGCCGATTGTTTCTGATCGAACGAATAAATATATTTTTCCAATATTTTCCAAATCTATGTTTATTAGATTTTCTTTAGTAATTTTTTCATCAGCGCTTAATCCAAGTCTGAATTTCAGCGTTTCTACCACAAAAATTTCTATTTCGAAATGCCACTTTTTACCTGGGAACCAGGCAAATGGTTTTTTAGATTTAAGCGCCTGGACCAATGATTCACTGTCATCGATTGCTAATTTTCGGTATCCCACGAGCATCATTAAGCTGCTATGGATATATTGTGATAAGCTGACGCTTCTTTTCTTTAAAGGAATAACATTAGGATTTTTCACCAGTCGTCTAAACATTTCGGCAATCAGCCCGGACAATTCATATTCAGTGAGTTTTCGAAAAGGATAGTGCCTGTTATGACGATGGCGGTAACTTAATGAATGATCCATATTAATCTTTTCGTCACCTTCAAAATATTCAAAAAACGCGTCAACAAGATTATAGAAATGAAGCTCTTTTTCAAATTCTAATTTTTCATATTTTGAATATTCATGAATCAGTCTTTTCGCAAAACTCATCAACCTGCTTTTTAGCTCTTTTTCCTCCATTCTAAAATAACTTGGATCGATTAATGATTTTAAAACCATCATAAATTCAACAGGAGAAAAACCGGCGTAATATTTTCTATGATTGGTCAGTGCTATTTGTTTGAACGAAGCATCATATAACGTGATCTTTTTATGAAATTCAAATATATCTTTAACAAAACGTTTGTTTTCTTCATTCGGTTGGCTGGAACGTTTCCAGAGTGTGTAAAGGCACTTGTCTAATATTTTCTCAAGCGCTTCCAATCCATATCGTTTTTTAACATTTTTTCTGTTTTGCAATACAATTTTAGAAAATTTTTCAGGAAGATTAAAAAACTCAATAATGCTCCTGGGTAAGGATGAATCTTCTTTGGGGAATTCGACTACATTGAGCCGTTTTGATTTGTCAAGGTGTTCACCGATAACAGAAGCGAAAACTTTTTCCGGTTTATAACGGTTAACAATAATTGGCGTACCACACGCACAGCTCTCAATAATAGGCAGCCCTCTTCCCTCTGATTCGCTTGGCAAAACAACAATGTCTGCCGCAGCATAAATTTCCTCTATACCTATAGGTTTTAAACCACGATCGCTCATGTATGTCGTATTTTCAATGCCAAATTTAAGCGCCAAAAACACTCGCTCTCGAAACAATCGAGAAATTTCATTTAACAAGGATTTAAACTTACGTATAAGTTCAAGGAAATAATCTTCCTGCCCCGTTGAAACCGGCCCGGTAATTAATAAAACAATTGACATCTGTGTGTTTTGTTCAAAGAACACTTTAAATTTTTTGTCGCGGAAAAGAGTGCTGATTAAACCGAAGTTTCGTTCAATCCGTTTTCTCCTCAAAATTCTTGTTGGTTGTAGAATGAGGATATTGGCGCCTTTAAATCGGACAACAGTTTTATCAGAACATCCTAAAATAACAGGTGCCTGGTATTGTTTTGTTTTTAACGAATTGATATACCTGGTGATTGATTTTGAATAAAGGACATCTTGTGAGCCGGAAAAGAAAAAATGGAGCCGCTTAAGAATTTCATTTTTATCGTCTTTTGAAACAGGTCTGTATTTCTTCGTATCCACGAAAGTAGGAATATTAGCGACTGCTACAGGATTAAAGCCAAATTTTTTAATGAGCTTATTTTTTTGTAATGGATTTATAACAGTTTGAAACCAGGGCGGGCTATCCCAGGGGTAAAGCACCTCAATAAGAGAAAATATTTCACCAAGATGGCTGTTAGTGAAAAAATGATCGCGCAGTCCTGGTTTTTTTCGTTTATTCGGTGGGTTACCATCTTCCCAATAGAAGTCATGATTGTTGTTCAGTACAGGGATTCCCATGATCTCCGACACAAGAACAATTGCAAACGCCAGGGAAACATTTCCAGGATTAGAATTGACATTAACGGGTATCAGAAGGTTGATATTTTTGTCAACAATAAGTTTTCCTAATTGGAGACTTAAGTTTACTGTCTGCTGCCATATTTTTTTTGCTAATTGATTATATTTATCGCCTCCCCTTTCCAATTTGTTAAAAAAATAATCACGGTATCCATCCCATTCATCAAATCCATTCGAACCTTTTAATTCAAAAAAATTAAACTTTGCTTCAATTGATTCCTGTTTTAATTTGAGCTTACTGCCAATCCAATAAATTTTTGGTTCTGGTTTTGTTGTGTTTTTAATTAAATCATTGAACGCCCTGGTATATTTGGCTATTTCGATTGTAGCGCCATCGATCCCATAATCAAATGTGATGAAAGCGATTCCATTGCAGAGAAGATTTTTGTAGGATTCAAACGTTTTAGGTAAGTGAGATATCGGCTTCCTGTTATCCCGAATATGATCCAAAAACAAACCCATATCAAACCAGGTATTTACCTTTTCTGTTTTAAGTTTGTTTTCCAGGTCGTCATATTTTTGTTTTTTCACAAAGATACCGATGTTAATATGGACATTTTTTTTAGTCTGAATAATTTTTTCACCGCAAAGACGCGGAGAAGAGAGTTTTAAGAGTTAACACATAAAATAAACGGGGGTAAACCAATAGTTTCAGGCAATATAATTCTCAAACATATCAGGAAGAGTTTTAAAATAGCCGATTGATTAATATCAGAATATTTATCATATTGATTCTTTGCGTCTTGGCGACTTTGCGGTGAATTTTTTTTGTAACTTGTCGCGCTATTAGAGATGATGAAAAAGATAAAACAGCTTTTGTTCGAGAACCTTATAGGAAAAATATTTTTTTCCGAGATCAAAATTATAATCTGCAATTTCTTTCGCTAATTTGGGATTGTGAATGATCTCATCGATCTCTTTAACCGCCTGATCTGTGAGTTTATTGTCTTCAAGCATTACAGTTTTAAAACCCTTGCTTCCGATTTCAGGCCAATAAACAGGTTTATAATTATTGACAAAGATAGGTTTTTTTGCCAGCACACACTCCACAAATGCGTTTCCAAATCCTTCGTAAGTGCTGAAATAAGTACATGCAGCAGCGTGGGCATAGGAGTCTGATATTGAATAAATTTTTTCGCCTGTTTTCGTTTTCCCGCGATAAGTTTGAATTTTCTTTCTGCCAAAGATAACCCTGTTATTTAACTTCCGCTTATTTATAATATTTATTAATTTTTTATAATAGCCAATCCTTTCATCATCAGCATAGCTGCCGGTAATAACCAATTTAACATTATCATCAGCTAACCGATCTGTTAAATCCAAAGCGACTTCTATCCCTTTCCTGCTTACAATTCTTGTTACTTGAAGCATTGCTATATCGTTCTTATTTAAATCTATTGCATCAGGCAGATCTTTGTTGTAGTCATCTATTTTACCATACGGTTTGTTGAAATCCATAACATTTGGAACAACTATTGAGTTCATTCTAAAATTTTGTGAAAGATATTTTTTTGCTTCACTATTTATTACAGCATGCCGTACGTGAGCTTGTTGTAACGGAAACGTAGTTTTAACGATTTCTTCGATTTCTTTATGCGGTGTTTTATAGCGGTCTCCGCGTTCCCAATAAAAATCATGATCATGACAAATTGTTTTAATTCCTGTGTGTTCTACAACTTTTTTAATACCCATTCCCATTGAAAGATGACAGGGCAAAGCCAAGGCATTTTGAGGTAAAATAACGTCAATCTTGTTTGCCATTATCCATTTAAAAATTTGGATAGCTACGGCTTCAGATGTGCGTTCAAGATGTTCCAATAATTCATCCGGATCATCATCAGGATAAAAAAAGGCTCGTTTTTGTTCCCATTCACATTCCGGTGAGAAAAAAGCTAATGGAGGATATAAAGTTGGGTTAATAGTATTTTTCAAATATTTTGAAAAATTGCCGGATAAAACGAATATTTTGTGTCCAAAGTCATGAAGAACATCAATCCATTTACTGGTTTCTAATGATACGCCGTCTATATCGCCAAATCTACCAATGATAATTCCAATATTCATTTTTACGATACCTCTCTTTCTTAAATAGTTTTGATTTCAATGACTCTTCAGATTTTTGTTTTTATGTGCGACAAAAACCAAACCACAAAACAAACAAAGTAGATACAGGGAGTTGAATCGTTAGAATGACACTCCCAAAGACAGAATTATAGTATTGCTAGTTGAATTCTTGTTTTTTATGCACTAAAGTATTAAAACCTGTGCAGTTACCTTATTATTTGAAAATGAAACATCCGCATGGGCGGACGCAAAAGTTTTTCTACACAGATCAATTAACTATTATAACGAAAAGGCTGAGGCGAAGCAAGTTATAAAATTTAAGGATTAAGGATTTTTTTCCTTCGCCTTTGCCTCAGCCTTCTCCTGCACTTTAGTGCGTAATTAAAAATGATTACAAACTATGTATCATTATAATAAAGAAGGATCAAAAAATCAAGTATAATAATAAAAAATAACATTTAAACTACTTGAAAATGATAAAATATTTTGATATATTCTATCTGTTAATTCTTTGAACAATCTTTGTGAAAGGATAAATAATGGACAATAACATTAAACAGACAACTCAAACTGAGAAACTTCAAAGGCGAATCAAAATGCTGGAGAGTTCAATGGAAACAGCTCTCCTTGCTATTCAGGAAACCAATAATTCTTTAGCCGTTATTTTGGGATCTGCTGAATTGCTGTTAGACTATTCCGAACAAATAGATGATGAATGCAGTAAAAGCCTCAATATCATCATCAATTCAGTTGATAGAATTCAAGATATTTTAGAAAACTCCGAATCAAGGATTGAATCCTTGCTACACAGCGATCAAAAATTATCCGCCAAAAAATTATCTCAAAAATCTGCAAGAAAGTTGAATGTCCTTATAGTTGATGACGACCCTTTAATCAGAAAATTGTTGGATAAAGTGTTGGAGAAAGGCGGACACAACGTTACATCAGCTGTTGATGGTGAGCAAGCGCTTGAATTATTCAAACAGAATAAAATTGAACTTGTGATTACAGATGTTTTTATGCCTAAAATTGATGGTATCCAGCTTGTAAAAAATCTAATGGAAGAAAATCCATGGGTGCCAATTATTGTTATTAGTGGGGCTGACAAAAAAGCGATGATAAAATCACAATTAAGGAAAGATGATATTTATTTTTTACGCAAGCCGTTCAAGTCACGAATGTTAGAAGAGATACTCGAAAAAATTTAAAATCGCTTTGCTTTAGCTGCTATGCAGAAACTTTAAAGTTCTCGAACAGTAAAATATTTGCTTGTGTTCATTAGCAAAGAAAGGAATAGCATGCAAAAAGTGGGAAAAAAAAAGAAGGAAAAGAATAATCTTCAGGAACAACTAAATATACTTACCGAATCTTTAAAAACTACTTTTCACTCAATTCAGGAAATAAACAATTCATTGGCAATTATTCTTGGAGCTGCTGAGTGGATCAGAGATAATCCTAATTTAATCGAAGCGGAAAAGAATCTACATTTGAGAATAATTTTCAATTCTATTGAACGAATAAAGGTGATGCTGAAAGGTTCTGAAAAGACCATCTTGCCTGTTATAACGAAAAGCGAAGAATTTTTTGAAACACCAAAAACTCATAAATTTATTCCCCCAATTAATATTCTTGTTGTTGATGATGAACCTGATTTCCGAATAATTTTGGATAAAATTTTGGAAAAAGTTGGCTACACCGTTATGACTGCGACAAATGGTGAAGAAGCCTTTCAACTATTCACAAAAAACAAATTCGATCTTGTTGTCACAGACATTCACATGCCAAAAGTTGACGGTATTCAGTTGATGAAGCAAATAAGAGATGAAAATCCCTGGGTGCCAATTATTGCTATTAGCGGGTACGAAACAGAATCAGCAATTCATTCTAAATTGGATTCAAAATATATCTATTTTTTGCGTAAACCATTCTTGAAAAAGGAATTAGAGAACG
>JACKQG010001732.1_pt1 | contig 29547 bp, 21 predicted proteins | sample 8237621 | NCBI WGS metagenome assembly JACKQG01 (sample SAMN15677084, study PRJNA649215) | marine metagenome | biome: marine; feature: Black Sea; material: saline water; isolation source: suspended particulate matter (SPM) from the Black Sea western gyre | collected 2013-06-09/2013-06-10 | depth... | reverse complement strand
AACTGGCGCATGTTGCGTCGGCGAGGTTTGTTCAGTCGATACTGAGGAAAACTGTACATCTGAAAGTGGTACGTATTTGGGCGATGGTACAACATGTGAAAATGATCAATGTATTCCAGTGGGTGCGTGTTGTATCGAAGAGGTTTGTTCGGAAGTAACTGAAGAAAATTGTGTTTTGGCGAGCGGTACTTTTGTCGGTGATGACACAACGTGCGATGGTGACCCATGTGCTATTCCAGATCTAACTGGCGCGTGCTGCGCTTCAGAATTGTGTCTCATACTTAGTGAAGACGAATGTGTTTCTGGTGGTGGTGTCTATTTAGGTGATAACACATCCTGCCAAGCCGAAACCTGTATTCCAACTGGCGCATGTTGCGTCGGCGAGGTTTGTTCGGAAGTAACTGAAGAAAATTGTGTTTTGGCGAGCGGTACTTTTGTCGGTGATGACACAACATGTACAACCGATTTGTGTGTTCCAACTGGTGCGTGCTGTATTGGTGAAACATGTTCAGTCGATACTGAGGAAAACTGTACTAATGGAAATGGTACATATCAAGGCAACGATACAACCTGTGATAACGATCCTTGTGCAATTATTCGCGGTGCATGCTGTGCACTAGGTATTTGTATTTCAGAAACACCAGACGAAGCATGCGCTGCGCTGAATGGTACATTTCACGGAGAAGGAAGTACTTGCGAGGACGCGCAGTGCCCAGTTTCGGGTGCTTGTTGTCTTGGAACAATATGTTCGGATGTTGACGATGAGACATGCGATCAATTCGGCGGTGTTTTCCAAGGAGCAGATACTACTTGTGAACTTGAACCGTGCCGATTGCCTGGCGCTTGCTGTGTGAACGACATTTGTTTTATAGCTTCTTCAATAGAGTGCGCAGAATTTGAAAACGCAACGTATCTAGGTGACGGGACTACATGCTCCGATGACCCATGTACAACAACAGCGACTGGTGCGTGCTGTATAACTGATGGGACATGCTCAATTCTCTCTCGGGGTGATTGTCTGAATGCAGATGGAACATACAAGGGTGACAGTACAACGTGTGAACCAAATCCATGTGTGATTGCCGAAGCAACAGGTGCGTGTTGCGCGGAATTTGCAGGCATCGGATGTATTGAAGATACCGCGCTAGAAGCATGTGTTGCACTCAGCGGAACATATTTTGGCGACAGTAGCGTGTGCGCAGATATTTCTTGTGACACAACAGTCACCCTAGGTGCATGTTGTTTGAGTGGTGCTTGTTCTTATGTAACATCTACGGCATGCATAGATGTAGGTGGCACGTATCAAGGTAACAATATATTTTGCAGTGTAAGCAGTTGCCTTCCCCCTCCTGTTTCGGGCGCGTGCTGCACAGTTGAGGCGTGCACAATTCAAACCGAAGACGATTGCATAGCCGTAGATGGTTTGTTCAGAGGCGAAAACACAACTTGTTTCAACGATCCATGTTTAGCTGGTGCATGTTGTGCAAACGATAGTTGTTTTGAAAATTTAACAAGAGAGCACTGTTTGTCTATTGGAGGAGAGTACGAAGGAAACGGTTCAAGTTGTCTCGATGAGCCATGTACTCCAGTTGCAACTGGATCTTGTTGCCTAGGAGATGGTCTTCTTTGCGACGAAGTTCCCGAATCGCACTGTATCTCTTTTGGCGGCACGTTCAACGGAGAAGACACACTCTGCTCGGATACGCCTTGCGTGCTAGTATCAACAGGCGGCTGTTGTGTTTCAAATAATTGTTCACTACTGACTGAAGCAGAGTGCTCTGACATTTTGGGTTCTTATTTGGGCAACGATACTGGGTGCTCTGGCGACCCATGTGTAATCGCTGAGGTAATTATGGGTGCGTGTTGTGGTGATGAGTTATGTTCTCTCGAGCTAGAATCCGATTGTTTGGCCCACGATGCAATTTACTTAGGAGATGGTACAACGTGTCAATTTAGTTCTTGCGTTCCAGATGCAGGTGCGTGCTGTATCGATGGACTTTGCACGGTGACCGAACTTGTTGATTGTAGTGTTTTAGGTGGGTTGTTTCATGGTGTGGAAACAGCCTGCTCGGATGTTGTCTGCATCATCGGTGCGTGTTGCATTGGTGAAAACTGCATTTCACTTTCACAACCAGATTGTCAAGCAGTAGGTGGAGAATATTCTGGTGGTGGATCACACTGCGTAGATATTGCATGTGCTCCAAACAATGAACTCACGGGTGCGTGTTGCATTATGCAGGGATCTTGTGTTTCAAATTCAACGCAACCAGCGTGCGTCCAATCCGGCGGGTTGTATCTAGGAGATGGCAGTAGTTGTTCAGATAATGCGTGCACAGCTGAAACAGTGGAGCCAAGCACTCCAGATGTTCCAGATGAAGCGTGCATTGGCGAAACAATTACACTTGAAGCTGCAGTAGGTACTTTTTTCGAATATGACTGGCAAATGAGAGACCCCGATGACTTTACGTGGGACACATTACCCGGTGGTTTATCTACAGTACAACTTACAGTGCATGAAGAAGGGCTGTGGGTCTTCAAATATCGCCAGCGCGCACAAGGCAGTGGCTGGTCGGTTTGGTCAGCGATTGTAGGTCAAACCATGGTCACAGATTGTGCCCCAACCGGCGGTTGCTGCGTTGCCGGTGAATGCTCAGAAACAACAGCAGCGAATTGCGAAGGTGCGTATCTCGGTGACTGGATTCCGTGCGCAGCAGAATCATGCACTGCAAGTGAAGGCGAAACGGGAGCGTGCTGCGTAGAAGATACTTGTACGGTTGTGTTGTTTACAGATTGTGTAGGCACGTATTTGGGTGCGGGAACAGATTGCAGTAATGCGCCATGCGTTGAGATATTGGGATCGTGTTGCATCGGTGATAGCTGTATTAGGGTGACAATTGATGTTTGCTTAAGCGAATCAGGAACTTACCGCGGAGATCATTCAATTTGTTGGGAAAATCCTTGCGAAGATGTTGTTGTTGGGGCATGTTGTCTCGGTTCTGATTGTTACGAATCCTCTGAAAATGATTGCATGGGTGAATGGTTAGGTAACGGAACCGAATGTGAAGAAGACACATGTCAAAATGACGACACCATCATCGGGCCGTTCCAGTGGAAGAAAGAAAATGGTGGGAATGATCACTGGTACGCCATCGTTGTCACCGACGAACTTTGCTGGTCAGCTGCGAATGCAGCCGCACATGCGAACGGCGCTTACATGCTAACGCTCACAACAAGCGAAGAATATGCGTGGTGGCTCGCTACGTTTGGCGGTACTGGCCAAGAACCTTACATTGGGTTGCGTCAACTTCAAGGATCTGTGGAACCAAACGAGGGCTGGGAATGGGTAAATGGCGAAGGCAACACGTTTGACAACTGGGCTTCTGGAACGCCAGACAATGCAACTGGAGGAGAAAATGTTGCACAGATGTTTACTTCGGGGTACTGGGATGACGTTGTTGCTTGCGGTGCAACTTCGTATGCAATTGAATTTGGGCAGTGGTATAACGTTTGCGAAACTTGCGAGTACACCACAATTCAAGCAGCGGTAAACGATGCCGCTGACGTGGAAACAATTTACGTAGATGAAGGTACGTACACATCTGTTGATGGAGAGTTCCTCGTTGATCTTCAGTCAAAAGACATTTCAATTATTGGTGCAGGATCTGGCAACACAATTCTCGATGGTCAGTATGCGGTATCTGGTTTGCACTATGCGTTTGGTGCTGCTGGGGATGCGTTGCTCGAAGGAATCACAATTCAACACTGCGTTAACCGCGAAGGCGCTGCAGTATTGCTTTCTGGCGGAACGCTTCGAATGTTCAATTGCGTTGTCTCTGAAAACCAAGCATCAGAATCTGGGCAAAGCGGCGGCGCTGTTTCTGCAAGCGTTGGTGCGACACTTTCTGTAGAAGGGTGTGAGTTCACAGAAAATGCTGCGGTGCAATTCGGCGGTGCAATCTATCTTGTTGACAGTGGAACTACCGCGTCGGTTACTGATTGTTTGTTTGCCAATAATGAATCGGCTGTTGGCGGTGCAATGTATGTTTCATCTGGAGCGACATGTGCTGGTGATTTAATCGAATTTAGTGATAACATCTCTGGCGATGGTGGTGCAGTAAGTGTGACGGGAGACGGATCGTCGTTTAGCTCGTGTTGTTTCCAAAACAACAATGCCCTTGGTGTTGGTGGCGGGATGGATAACTCTCAAGGCGCGAACACGATATTGACAGATTGTTTGTTTTTAAATAATACTGCTGTGTATGAAGGCGGAGCAATCTACAACAACGACAGCAACCCAATCATGTATCAATGTACGTTGGCATCAAACATTTCGTACGAAGAGAATGGCGGTGGTCTTCATATTGACGGCACGAGTATGCCTTCGATCGAATCATCTCTCTTCTGTGGAAACATTGGTCGCGGAGGTTCTGAGAGTACGCTTGAGGGGCACGTGTATCCAACAGTCGCGGACACGGATTACGAGTTCGTCGGCGGTAACGAATTTCATGCGCTTTGTTCTACCTGTCAAGGTGACATTAATGGCGATGGAATAATTGATCTGACAGATCTCATCGCAATCGCAATGATTTCGGTGTGGGGCGAGTGCGACGATTGCTTGGCCGATTTAGATAACAATGGTGTTGTTGACCCCGACGACATCGTGATATTGATTGAATTGCTTACATCACGCCTTGATCGACCATGTACGATCGAATGTCCATATCGTTACTAATGTAATTACACTTCAAAACGCTTGACTACAAGTGTGTTGTTCTGTCCACCAAAACCAAACGAGTTACTCAAACAACAATCGACATCCGCTTCTCGAGCTGTGTTCGGAATGTAATCAAGATCAAGTGAGGGATCTGGGTTGTCTAAGTTTATCGTTGGCACCAACATGTTTGTTTGGATTGACATGATGCAAGTAATCAATTCAACCGATCCAGCAGCTGCGATCAAGTGACCCATCATTGATTTGATGGAACTGATTGGAACGTTTGGTGCGTTGGCACCAAACGCCAACTTGATTGCCATTGTCTCAATAGAATCGTTTTCTTGTGTAGACGTACCGTGCGCAGAAATGTATTGAACGGGAGGATGTTCCGTTGGGGTTTTTGCATCAATGCCCGCTTGAGAAAGCGCATTGTTCATTGCAGCAGAAGGGCCACGACCCTCTGGGTGTAAATCAGTAATTCGATACGCATCTGCGCTTGAACCAAACCCGACAATTTCTGCAAGCGGTGTTGCACCGCGTGCAAGTGCATGTTCGAGTGTTTCAAGAACGAGCATTCCCGAGCCTTCTCCCATGACGAAGCCGCCGCGGTCACGTGAAAACGGCTTCGATGCTTTTTTTGGATCACCCTCAAATGTTGAAAGGGCTGTCAAGCGATTGAATCCAGTAATCCCAAGGGCGTGGAGCATGGTGTGCGTCCCGCCTGCAAGCATGACGTCCGCATCCCCGTGAAGTAGCACGCTCGTTGCTTCGCCGATTGCTTGTGTACTTGCTGCGCATGCGGTTAAACAATTGAACGCTGGTCCGCGCAAGTTGTATTCTCTTGCTAGATGCCAGAGTGGCATGTTTGGTTCTTGTTCTACTTCTCCCCATTCATCAAGTTGCTCAGTTGCGAACTTTGCCCACGCAACAGCGTCAACTTTTCCATCTTCTACATCCCAAGAGTGGGTGTCAATCATGGAGTGCGCAGAAAAGTCGAGAACACCTTCGCCAGCGCCAAGGTAAATGCCGGCGCGCTCTGGGTCGAGTTCCTCGAAAGATCCAAGACCCGATTGTTCCCACGCTTGTTTTGCAGCGCCCAAAGCAAACTGTGAGTTCATCGCAGGTTCGTGGTGAATCGCTGCATCTTGCACATATTGTTTCCAATCAAAATCGCGAACCTGCCCCGCAAACTTTGTAGGAAAACTTGAAGCGTCGAATCGGTCGATCGTTGCAATTGCAGATTCGCCGTTGCACATTCTTTTCCACACAGAATTGAGATCATTTCCAAGGGGCGTAATCCAGCCCATGCCTGTAACAACTACTCTCGTCATGAATCGATCCTTCCAAGAATGATTGCTACACATTGCCCACCCTCACTTGGCGTGACAACAAGCACGCGGTTGATTGAAGTTTGTTTTGCATTACTTTTTTCTGCGCAAACACCGTTGGTCACTTCACTGCCAAGTCTTGCGGGAATGGTTTGTTCCTTAATTGCTTTGGCAGCAACGCCAACACAAATTGCACCGTTCCCAGCCATGCAATTTCCCGTGTAAGGAATGGTTGTAATTGTTGGAATATTTTCTAATGATTCTCCGAAAATTGCAGTAAGCCCAATCCGTTCCCCGCTGTCAAGTTCTGGAATGCCAGAACCTAAAGGAACGATAAGGTCAATGTCACTTGGAGCACACTGTGCCTCGTGCATTGCTTTCTTGATTGCAGATTCAATCGCACTTGGGTCACCATCAAGGGGAGTGTCAACGAAAGATTGCCGGCAGCCCATGCCTTCGATGGAGCACCACGGTGTGCCGGCTCTTTGTTGACAAGATGTTTCACTCTCAACAAGAAGAATGCCGCCGCCTTCGCCGATTACAGTACCGTTTGCATCATCAGCAAATGGACGAACGACAGTTGTAATATCACCAGAGCCATCAGTTTCAGCAAGACGATTTGTGCAATGTTGTCTGTAGAGGGCAAGTGGGTTCACTCGATCTTCAGCACCACCAGAGAGGCACGCGTCGGCATCACCGCGTTGAATAACGCGGCGGGATTCTGCGATCGATAAGCCGCTCGATGCTTCACAACACGTGATGGTGTTAGAAGGACCGCGACAGTCATGCACAATTGTGACGTGACACGCGAGCATATTTGGTAAATATTTCAGTAGCCAGAGGGGCGAGAGGTTTTGCATGCCCTCACTTCCCCAGTGGGCAAGATCAAATGAGCCATCATCCTTTTTACTTGTTACAAGTGCTGCACCAAGTTCGTTTACCTCGGCGGATATTAAGCCTGCCCCGATGTGACAACCAATGCGGTTTGGGTCAATTGTCGGAGGATCATCACTTGTTCCAGCTGTGGCAATGCCTGCATTTTCTACTGCTTGGGCAGCGGCGCCAACAGCAAGTTCAGTGTCCCTGCACATGACCTTCGTTGCTTTGCGGTGGCTTTTTGGAACGATTTTACGAACCTTAAAATCTTCTTCAGCGAGTTCACCTGCTACTTGTGATGAGAAACCGCTTGGATCAAACCGTTCGATTCGCTTGAGACCCGTTCGACCTTCAAGCATCGCTTCCCACAGCGGATCGATCCCTACACCGAGTGCAGAAATGACTCCAACACCGGAGATCACGACTTTGTTTGTATCAGATTGCGACATGTGCGGGGATTGTAACAAGACGGTGATCAGTTACCCGAAACGTACACCCACCTGACCCACGGTTTCGGTTTGTGTCAGTTGGCTCGGAGCCAAATTGACTTAGAGTCAAGGTCGCTCTGTTCTTGTAGAATAGGCAAGTTTGCACTAAGAAATCTATGTTTAAACTTCAAAGTAGACCTAACTTCCTTTTTCGCGCTGACATCCTTTCAGGGATGACAGTGGCGCTCGCCCTTGTACCCGAGGCCGTCGCTTTTGCATTTGTCGCAGGTGTAGATCCAATAGTTGGTCTTCACGCAGCATTTATAATTGGCATTATCACAGCACTCTTTGGAGGCAGACCTGGAATGATCTCAGGTGCGACCGGAGCTATCGCTGTTGTGTTGGTTGCATTAGTTGCGACCCACGGAATTGAATATATGTTTGCAGCAATTGTGCTGATGGGTGTATTGCAAACGGTTGCTGGCGTGTTTCGTCTTGGGAAATTTATCAGAATGGTTCCACATCCAGTCATGCTTGGATTTGTGAATGGTCTTGCAATAGTTATCTTTATTGCACAACTTGGACAATTCAAAACGGCAGACGCGCAAGGAAACATGCAATGGATGCAAGGGTCGCAGTTGTACACAATGTTCGCGCTTGTTTTTGCAACGATGGCAGTTATTTTCTTTTTGCCAAAACTAACAAAAGTTATTCCTGCCTCACTTGCAGCGATCGTTGGGATTACGGTAGTTTCAATGGTTTTTGCTTTAGATGCACCAACCATTGTTGACTTTCTACGATCGATGACTGGCAATACCGAAGCAACTTTGCACGGCAGTTTTCCAGAGTTTTCAATTCCGATGGTGCCATTTACTTTTGAAACGCTTCGAATTGTGTTGCCCTATGCAGTCATACTTGCAGCAGTGGGTTTGATTGAATCGTTGTTGACACTGACGCTTGTAGATGAGCTAACGGACACTCGTGGTCGTGGGAATAAAGAGTGTGTGGCGCAGGGTGCGGCAAACATCACATGTGGTTTTTTTGGAGGCATGGGCGGCTGTGCGATGATTGGGCAATCAATGATCAACATCAACTCTGGTGGTCGCGGACGAGTTTCTGGTATTACCGCAGCGCTCGTCTTACTCGCCTTCGTTTTGTTCGCTTCGGGGTTGATTGAAATGGTTCCAGTTGCCGCGCTTGTTGGAGTCATGTTTATGGTTGTGCTTGGAACATTTGAATGGTCAAGTTTTCGAGTACTACACAAAATTCCAATCTCAGATGCATTTGTCATCGTATTGGTTTCTGCTGTGACAGTGTTCACCGATCTAGCGTTGGCTGTTTTTGTAGGTGTTGTTGTTTCAGCGCTTGTGTTCGCTTGGAAGCACGCAAAGGTTATTCATGCAGCAACTGAAATTGACTCCTCTGGTACGAAAATATATACGTTACACGGCCCACTTTTTTTTGGTTCGGTAAAAAGTTTTTTAGACTTGTTTGACCCTAAGAATGATCCAAGTGATGTAGTTATCGAATTTCAACACACTCGTGTTTCAGATCACTCAGCAATCGAGGCAATTGACAATCTTGCAGAGCGGTACATCCGACTAGGTAAAAAATTACACCTTAGGCATTTGAGCGCGGATTGCTCTCAACTTCTGCGAAAAGCAGGATCTATGGTTGAAGTAAACGTAATCGAAGATCCCCATTATCACGTAGCAGACGATGCGCTTGCATAAATAAACTCCGAGTCAACTTGGCTTAGAGTCAATTTTTTTCCCAACAAGCATCGCTAGTTCGATGGATTGTTCGTAATTGAGACGTGGATCGACAAGTGTTTCGTAGGCATCGCCCAAGCCCGCTTCGTCAAGTCCGCGTGCACCGCCGGTGCACTCAGTGACATTTTGGCCGCACACTTCAACGTGCACGCCGCCAAGATTAGAGTTGTTGTTTTGATGAATCTCAATCGATTGTTCAAGCTCAGAAAGAATGGCATCAAAACTTCTTGTTTTGATACCGGAGTCAGTTTTGGATGTGTTTCCGTGCATTGGGTCGCAAACAAACAAGACTTGTTTACCGGTGCGTTGCACCGCTTCAATTAATTTTGGTAACTCATCAACTACTTTGTCAGCACCGTATCGATGAATGAGCGTCAACCGACCCGGCTCATTTGTTGGATGTAACACGTCAAGCAGTTTTTCAACATCAACATCGTGTGTTCCAACCTTCACTCCAATTGGATTTGTGATCCCACGAAAAAACTCAACGTGCCCGCCATTCAAATCAGTTGTTCTTGCACCAATCCACGGAAAGTGGCAGGATAAATCGTACCAGCCATCGCGGCGTGGAACTTGGCGAGTTTGTGCTTGTTCATAATGAAGGTGTAGCCCCTCATGACTTGTAAAAAATTCAACGCGGTTGATTGCACCAATCGATTCGCCAGCGAGTGTTTCTATAAAACGCAGGCTTTCTGCGATTGAAGCGACAATGTTTTGATATTCACTCGCTCGAGGTGAGTGCTCTACAAAGCCTAGATCCCAATATTCTGGATGATGCAAATCTGCAAAGCCGCCATCAATAAGTGCACGAATAAAATTGATCGTCATTGCCGATCGTTCAAACCCGCGAAGCAAACGGTTTGGGTTTGGTGTTCGTGCAATTTCAGAGAACTCAATGTCGTTGACAAGATCACCACGGTAACTTGGCAGCGTGACACCATCAATTGTTTCATCGTTACTCGATCGTGGCTTTGCATATTGCCCCGCAAGGCGACCAACACGAATTACTCTACGTTTGGTCGAATGTACAAGCACAAGTGACATTTGCAACAGAACTTTAAGTTGTCCCGTGATTCTTTCGGGCGTGCAATCTGCAAAGCGCTCAGCACAATCACCAGCTTGCAACAAAAAGCGTTTGCCACATGCAGCATCGGCAAGTTGTTTTTTTAGTGTTTCAATTTCCCAAGATGAAACAAGTGGTGGAAGTTGAGACAGCGCTGCTACGGCGGAATCAAGCATTTTTGCATCACCGTAAGTAGGTTGCTGGGAGGCTGGCTTTGATTGCCAAGATGTAGGATTCCAACTTGTCATAATAAAAAGTGCGGGCGAGAGGACTCGAACCTCCACGGGTGTTACCCCACCAGAACCTAAATCTGGCGCGTCTGCCAATTTCGCCACGCCCGCGGCGATGTGTGCAGGGCGTATGATACGCTCGCGGCGTCATTTACCCAAGTCGCGAAAGGATGAATGTTCCAATGAATTCAATCATGCCACTACTTTCTCGTTTTGTTATCGCAGCGGCGATGATCACTGCTGGCTGGGTCAACTGCTTCGTGTTTGTAGATATTACCGCAGACCAAGCCACCTCCCTCGAAGCGATAGAACTTGGAGTCAAAACCGATTCCGAAACGGGCGATCAAACCACTCGGGGGCTCAACAGAATGACCCTACTTCTCAACAATGAGTGGCCACAACTTGGGGGATGGGGAAAACTACTCGCGTGGTCAGCGGGCGTTTTTGAGTTGCTCGCAGGGGTTTTGGTTTTGGTGGGGCTCTTTTCTCGCTTTTCTGCTTTTGTCATTTGCATCATCATGGGTATGGCGCTTTATTTGGTTTCACACAAAATGAACGGTATGTTTACGATGAACCCATTCGATTGGCCCCTTCACCACGGAGCATTTTTACAACTCTTTACCGAAGTAGGCCTCTTCGTGTTAGCCCTTGGTATTGTCGTTGGCGGGGGAGGAACATTCTCTATAGATAGGTTCCAACTTGGGCAAAGCGAAAAATATAAACTTTCTGAAGAGAAAAAAGGCGACGAATAGAGGGCCTGTACTTTTTCTGCGGTAGTCTTCTCAATGTCATGCAGACTGCAATGAATAATCAGAACACGAAGTACCCCAAAAGGACATCGAGCACTACCTCGATCGTCGCATGGGTGCTTTCAATTGGTGTGCATGTTGGTCTAGGTGCCCTCGCGTTTCTCATTACTTGGAGTGTGATTAAAACGGCAGAAGATCCACCACCAATTGTTACAGCAACGTGGCACGATCAATCTTCCCAACCGATGGCGTTTCCTGTGGAATCAACACAGGTTGAAGAGGTTGGCTTTACATTGCCCCCATTGCCAGAGCCACATCCTAGAGTAGTTCAGGACGGACTTGCCTTGCTAGCATCTACGACACCAACAACAATGCCGGAACTTGCCAGAAGAGATGAACCCACAGAGGCTGCGTTTATGGGGTTAGAAGCAGTTTCAGCGAGAAATATAGTGTACGTTGTCGATGCTTCTGGATCGATGCTCATGCATTTGTCAGATGTTGTAAAGGGACTTGAACAATCGCTTTTTGATTTGCATAAAAAACAAACATTTGCAATTTTGTTTTTCCAAAAAGACCAAGTCATCGCGGTTCCTCCCGCGAACAGATTAGTTCCTGCGAATGTAAAAAATATTCAAAACGCAATGCGATGGATTCAAAGTGGTGACAACGTCATCACAGTGGGAAAGAGCAATCCCGTAAAAGCGATTGCTCGTGCACTAAGACTGAAGCCAGACCTTGTCTACTTGCTCAGTGAGAATATTCGCGGTGCAGGACAGTACGAAGTTTCACCAGAGGAATTGCTTGCGTCCCTTGATTCAATGAATCCCGTTGATTCGAGAAATGGACGGCGACGAGTTCGGATTAACTGCATCGAGTTTCTCACTTCTGATCCTGCCAATACGATGCGTAGAATTGCAGAAATTCACGGGGGAATTGATGGGTATACATTTATAGATAGAAGTAAAGTATCGAGATAGGAGAATTGTTCATGTATAGAGTAGACATGTTATTTTCGGTTGTCGCCAACGCAGGCGGGGGATCCCATTCATTTGCGGAAGCATTTTTCGTTTCAAGAAGATCTGATGGTTCGATCGAATATCTTGGAAGTGGCGTAACGTGGTTACTACTTGCAATGTCGATTGGCGCAATTGGCATGATGATTTATATGTTTCTCGCAAACCGAAAACCGAGCGTGGTACCCAGTGCGCTGATTGAGGAAATTGAAAAACGAATAAAGAAAAAAGACTTTCGTTCAATTGTGGAGTTAACGAGCGAAGACCAAACGTACCTTGGGAAAATATTGCACGCTGCGTTTCGCGAAGCAAAGTTCGGGTTTCCCGCAATGATGCGAGCACTTGAACAAACTGCCGACGAATTGGCAACGGCGAGGCTGCGTCGAATTGAAATGCTCAACGTAGTTGGACAGGTAAGTCCAATGATCGGGTTGTTTGGCACGGTGTATGGCATGATTTTGGCATTCGGCGCAATTGTTGCTTCAGGTGGAAGTGCAGATCCAGTTGCGCTTGCTGGTGGCATTGGAACTGCGCTCACGACAACATTTTGGGGTTTGGTTGTCGCTATTCCTGCGCTTTCGGGATATGCAGTGCTGCGTAATAAAATTGATGAACTCACTGTTGAAGCAACCATCGTCGCAGAAGATGTATTGAACCATTTTAGACCTCGAAAAACCTCAACAACAAAGACTGGTGGTTCTAGTCAGAGTGAGTTATCAAAGCAAACTCTCGAGACAACTGCAACATGAAACGATCTGCAGCAATCACGTTGAATGCAAATATGACACCGATGATTGATGTGACTTTTTTGCTCATTGTGTTTTTTGTTGTAGTTTCACAAATTGTTGATAGAGACGTAGTCCCCCTCGATTTACCTGCCCCCGAAAATGCACAAGCGATGGTTTCGGTTGTGGATCATAAATTAGTCATTAATGTTGTTCCACTTTCTGATGGATCAGTTGCCAAGATCGTTGTTGGAGATCGCACGTTCGGCACAAACGAAATGGCAAGGCTGTCATCTGTTGTTGCGCAAGGTTTAGCAAAGAGCGCAAGTGAAGTGCACCTGCGCGCTGATCGCTCTACTGAATATCAATACATCCATCAGGTGATAGAAGCGGTTCGAAGCGTGGGTGGAGACCCCCAGTTACATTTAGTTGTTGATATGGACCTGAAGCCGTGATTCCTCGTCGCCGCCGATCATCTTCAATTGGTTTGAATCTTACGTCAATGATTGATGTTGTATTTTTACTGTTGATTTACTTTATGGTCGCAACAGAGTTTCGCCGCGCAGAAGCGTCGTTTCCTATGGATTTACCTGCAGAAGGGAGAAACCAAGAATCGATGCTCGATAGCGAACCGCTCGTCGTATTGGTTGAATCTAGTGGGAAATTTTCAAGTGACTTGCGCGTGCAACTTGAAGGGCCATGGGAGAGTGTGCACACACTTGCTGCGTTGAAAAAATTTCTACGCGCAAACCGCGCAGACGGATTTGGCTCAGGTGGACTCTTTACACCAGACCATCCAATTCTCATTCGACCAAAGAGTGAAACTCGCTGGGAACACGCTGTCGCTGCGTACAACACCGCTGTGCAATCGCGGTACACAAACATTACATTGGGGAAACCCTAATGTTCTCTTTTTGCATCGCAACTGTGCTTGTCTGCACACCATCTTTGTGCGAAGAAGCCAACAAGGAACTGTTTGAGCAGTGGGGCACGACCCTACATATTCCGGAAATCACTATTGGTGTTCCAACTGCATTTGTAAAGGCAGAGTCTTATGCGTTGCTTGATTCAATTTATGAAAAGTTTGTTGTCTCAACTCGTGGCGAGCTTACGTCGAAACAGCGAGAGCTTGATGTACCATTTGCAATGGGTATGATCGAAGGGATTCATGCATCACAAGGCGATGAAGTCGCAGCGAAATTGTGCTTAAAACACTTATCAGAACTAGAAGAGTCAGTCACAAACTGGTCTGCTTCTCGATTGTGGCGAATGAGATTGCACGCATATGTTTGTCTGCAGATGGATGAAGAAATACAACTGTGCATTGAAAAAATTGAAGGTATGAAAAATGCAGACGTAGAAGATCAACTTGTCGCCGCCTTAGCAGTCAAGCAAGCGGTACTTTCTCAGCTCGATCAAAAACTCGTGCTGCAAAATAGAAATGACCTGCGTTGGTTTTTAGCTTGCGCAGGAGCTGCGCGCCATCGAGATGGTATTGCCAATATTTTTTCAGTTACAGATGATCTGGTCAAGTTAGGTGTGGAGAGAAACGCGATGGATGCACAACTCATCGATTTGTTAGGGAGACTCGATCCGCCAGTTGCAGTCCTTCCTTCATCGCCGCGCAAAAATCTTTCGGTGCTGGCACTAAGAGTGTCTGCAAATAATGATTTCAAGCAGAAAGAATACGTTTTAGCCAAAGAAAAATCCCTCAAACTCATCGAGAGCGGGTGCGCGTTTTCGGCACAGCAAATTCTCGTTACCCCTGAAATAGAGTTGCAACAGCACGAAGCGACTGCTGCGATTGACCTTGTTTTGCAAAAACCTTCTGAAACATCGTACGAACTTTCGTATTGGCAGTTGTTTGCGGGATCATACTTCGCGAGAACTGGAAAGAAAAACAAAGCAAGTGCATGTTTACAATCGGTATCGAGCACATCACCGTACTTTGAAGAGGCACAGTCATTGCTCACACATATTCGTGGCAGTGATGTTCATTCTCTTCAAACGAGAATAGACCAACTTGCAAAAGGTGGAAATAGTATTGTTGGAATCATTGAAGAAATACAGCCGGCAGCGGCTAAGCAGTTGTTGCAACATTATGTTGGTGTGTGGCACAAGCAAGGAATAATGCAAAATCCGTGGTTATCAAATGTTGTGATTTCACTCTTAGATAAAACGACAACTTCCTCGCCCGCGCTTCTTGGTGAAGCGAACAGATTGCTTGGACGAGTACAAGCAGCCAAGCAATTTTTAGAGCAAGCCAAGCGAGAACAGGGCTGTTCGCTTCAAGTTGCAGTCGGGCTTGCAGCGTGCAATCGTGATTCCGCCGCAATGCAAAGCGCTACTCGCGGACTTGTACTTGGAACAACGAACGAGTATTGGTTTTGGCTTGGAAATTCGCATTTGATTCAATGGTATTGCGAAGATGGTGGTAATACGTTGAAAGCGCAGGCGAAAGTAAATCGCTTAAAACAACTCGACCCAGCGCTTGGCGGGGAACAGTTTGCGAGCATTTTTCGCGACGCTTTGCGTTAAAAAAGCAAACAAAAAACCCGCAGTGTTGTTTATCCTGCGGCGCGGTGTGATTTTGTAGGTACGCGATGCATGTGTTCACGTAGTCGCCTGAGTGAATCGATTTCAATTTGGCGAACGCGTTCGCGAGTAAGCCCAACAACAAGGCCGATTTCTTTCAGCGTGAGTGGATCTTGTCCTTCAAGGCCAAACCGCAATCGAACAACACGCGCATCCCTTGCATCGAGTTTATCGATGTATGCAAGTGCGTCCTTGATCGTTTCGCGTTGCTCAACATCCTCGTCGGGTCTTGGTCGCTTTTGATCTTCAAACAAATCTGCGAGTGACATCGGTTCGTCGTCTGGATTCGAAGGTCCTCGTGATGCAGTTGCATACGCACGCATTGCACGGCGAATGGTTAACAACTTTTTCGGAGGAACGGACATCGCCTCAGCGAGTTCTTCGCTTGATGGTTCATATCCTAATTTGTTGTGTAATTGTTTTTGAACTTGCCTAAAACGGTTGATTAAGTCAACCATGTATGCTGGAACGTGGACGGGTTGCGTTGCGTTGATCAACATTCGGCGAATTGATTGTTTGATCCACCATGACGCATACGTTGAAAACCTCGCACCATGCGCAGGATCAAATCCTTCAACGGCGCGGATGAGTCCAACATTTCCCTCTTCGATCAGATCACCGAGGGTGAGACCGCGTCCGAGATATCGTTTACCGATGGCAACGACGAGCCGAAGGTTTGCCCTGATCATGTGTTCCTTGGCTGCGGGATCGCTGTCATTGACAATCCGCCAGCCTAGAATTTTCTCTTCCTCTGCACTGAGCAGAGGGACTTCGTTGATCTGATTTAGATAAAGGTCGAGGTTCACTTGTTTCTCCTATTCGCAATACTTAGAGTCCTGTTCACCTTAATCGGCGACTTTTTCTTGCAAATGAATTCAGTTCTCCCTTCCTTCTGTAATAGTAACCCTCATAACCGGAACGACCACCTGTTTTTACGGCATTGCGAGAGTAGAATGTCACATTGGGAAAAAGGTATTGATTATGCGTGATGATATGTATGACATTTTGAAGAACTGGCCCTATGAGCAGGGAAAGCTCAATGCTCGCATCATTGAAGCGAGTGATGGGCGTCCTTTGATCCAGATTCGCATTGAATTGGGTGTGATTCAGATGGAAATGGTTGGACGGCCCGACGGTGTTCTGCAAGATGGATATACGACACTTCTTGCTCTGTTTGAGGATCGCGTCGCGTGGGGCGGAATTGACCCAGAAATGTGCCGCAGATTGCGAGAAGAGGGCGTGCAAAGATCGCATCGGAGTGCCGCTCTTTTTGCCCTTGGAAAGTGGGCGGCTGTCATCCAAGATTGTGACCAAAATCTCGAACTGTTTAACCTCTGCCGAGACAACGCGCAGGAAGAAATTGATAGGGAGGCACTTGAGCAATTTCGAGCTTCCGTAATCGCGATGCGCGCGCGAGCAGGCGCGGAGTGGGCAGTTGACGAGGGTGAACTTCCAAAGGCTATTGAGGCAGTAAATCGTGGGTTAAACGAACTCCAAGAAGTGCTCGGCGAGGCGTGGGAATCATCAAACGAAGTGCAATTGCTCAGAGGGATGAAAGAGGCGCTTGTTCCCCAACTTCCGCGTTCAGAGCGAGCTGACCTTAAAGAGCGACTTTTGGCAGCAATCTCAGCAGAAAATTACGAATTAGCAGCAATTTTACGAGATGAATTAAGATTACTTCGAGATTGACCTTGAACTATTTGCTGAGCCGACATACCCTTATAACTAGGCAATTCTGCCTATGGAGACTAATTAGGATGATAAAGCAAGTTATTACTATCGCTGTGGGCCTAACATGCTGCGCTGTTTCATACAGGGCGGATGCAACCACATTTGAACCGGTGAATGTAGAGTCACCCCTTACAGTACACAGTGAAAAAGCACCTAGAGCGAGCAGAGATTTTGCAACTCGTTTGCAACTCGATGTTTCAAAGTTAACTCTTGCAGCAGATAGTAAGTTTATTTTTATTGAAGATTTTCCACTTGATAAAGACCGCCGAGTCACGTTGCAACTCGAAGAAGCGTCTGCACTTTCAAGTGATGCGACCTTGGTCGTAATGCGGCATGATGAGCATGGTCGTTTGGTCGAAGTAGAACTTCCATGGCCTACGGCTCATATGTTCCGAGGTACAGTTGTTAGTGAACCAAATTCTGATGTATTTTTAGGGATTGGCTCAGAAATAGCAAACGGTTGGATTTCGATTGACGGCACTCGATTCATCATTGGTACTCGTTATGCAGACAGAATGACGTTGTTGTATGACGAAAACAATGTCCCAGAAGGAATGATGAACTGGGCACAATATGAATGTAACGTTGAAGCGCCGAAAGATGGCGTGTACAAAGGTGATTCAGAGAGAGCAGCGGCTATTCCTGACGAGTGTCCTCAGGTACGAATCGCCTTTGACTCTGATTCCGAATTCACGGAATTATTCGATGGGAGCGAAACCGCAGCGGCAAATTATGTCGAAACACTTGTTTCGTCAGTTTCAGATATTTATAAGGGCGAAGTTACTGTGGGCGGGCTGGGTATTCGGTTAAAAATCGCATACCTACGTCTTTGGTCAGTATCTGATGATCCGTGGACATGTGGCGATACAGATTGTCAACTAGGGGAATTTTCAGATTACTGGCGAACATACATGGGTGGTGTTGATCGTCACTTGGCACATCTTTTGAGCGCACGTAGTCTTGGTGGTGGAATTGCTAACCTTTTTGGTCTTTGTAATGATGGTTACGCTGTATCTGGTAGTCTTGCAGGTACATTCCCAATGCCCCTTGAAGGGGAGCAGGCTGGTAATTGGGATCCAATCGTGTTTGCACACGAAACAGGACACAATTTTGGCATGATTCACACACATGAAATGGAAGACCCGCCAGATGGGTGTGGCAATGGAGATTGTGACAATGCAAGCGGCGCTACGATTATGAGTTACTGTCATCTTTGTGATGGTGGGGTAGCGAATATTGCCTTTGAATTCCACGAAGATAATGTTGAGAGTGCAGAAAATTGGCTATCAATAGTTGCAGGTTCTGAAGGGTGTAACATGTGGCCTAACGACCCTCCGCAATTGGAAGACGATCGTGCTTATACAGACATGAACACTCCTGTTGCGATATATATACTCGCAAATGATGTATCAAATAGTTGTAACAATCTATCGTTATCCGATTTTGATGTTCGAGCACGTCGTGGAGGTGTTGTTACCCAAACTGCCAACGACGAATTGACATACACACCAACAGGTACTTTTTCTGGGACAGATTCATTCACGTACCGAGCGTCGAATGGCAGTTTTACTGAACAGGCAAATGTTGTAGTTGAGATTACGAGACCGCCATCAGGAGGCGATGGAACTGATCCCATTGATCCAAATGACGTAATTTTTGTCATTACTTTATGGGGTTCAAGAACTGCAGACTGTACAGGTGACGGCACTACAAATATTGACGATTTGCTTGCTGTTCTTGAGGGGAAGGCAAAGCCAGACCGATCACGAGGTAGAAAGTAAGTTTTTTGACCAAAAAAACTTCAATAATTAATGACTGATGATAGGAAGTAAGTTAGAAATGTTAAGAAAAATTATTATTTGTGTATTTTTGATTCCGGTTCTCACTAACAGTATTGCCCTTGCATCAGCACCGATTAGAATTTCTTCCCCAATATCGGTTCATCCTGAACCTGCTCCACGTGATGTGCATCCTAGTGCAACTCGCCTTATGCTTAACGACATTGGCAAAGCATTGTGCAGTGAAGATGCCTCGGTAGATCTTAGCAGAGAGGGTATTATGGTCCTCATAGAGGAGTTTCCTCTTGACAATGAGCGCGTTGTTACGCTTGAACTAGAAACACTCAACTCACGCACGAACGGAGCCCAGCTCGTTGGATCGTCGTATGACCGATTTGGTGGGATTGTAAATCATGACCTTCCTTGGACAAAAGTCGTGATGTTGAAGGGGACAGTGCTCGGCGATGCAGATTCACAGGTATTTCTTGGTTTTGGAGGCGGGTTGGTTAATGGTTGGGTTTTTGTTGATGGCACAAGGTTCATGATTGGAACTTCGCCAAGTGAAGACCTCACACTTATTTACGATATGCAAAATATTCCGGGGAATTTTATTGATTTATCGGGAATCAGTTCCTGTGAAACAGATTCATCGAAGGCGATTCACGTTCCAGCAGGCGGTAATCGAGATGGCGTGGACGGCTATGCACCATGCAATCAACTTTGGATGGCGTACGAGACAGATAATGAGTTTCTAGATTTGTTTGCCAATGCTCCAGAGGGTGCGGTACCCGCAGCTAACGCGTATGTTCAAATGCTTGTTGGGGCTGTTTCGAGCATTCTCTATGAGCCAATTCTTGATATTGAACTAGTCATACACTATCTTCGATTTTGGGTAGATGAAGATGGTTTTCCTGTCCCCGATCCTTGGATTGCTGCAACAACTGATGCTGGTCTAGCAGAGTTTAGGCTTTATTGGGACTTCTATATGACGGATATTGAAAGGGGACTCGCCCAATTTTTCTCAGGAAGAGGTTTGGGTGGAGGTCTCGCAGGTCTTAATAACATTTGTTCTGGCTCTGGGAATGCAATCATGGCAATGAGTGGATCTTTTCCACAGCCACTTCAATCAAACTCAGCTGGCAACTGGGATTTCATTGTTGTAGCGCACGAGACAGGTCACAATTTTGGCATGATTCATACATTTGATATGGCTGAACCACCCGACGAGTGTGGCGAAGAGTGTAGTGATTATGACCCCACTGACTCAGAATTTGATTGCGAAGATTACATCTCAACTATCATGAGTTATTGCCACCTGTGCCCAGGGCAGGATGCCGTGTGTTGGGACAACGGTTCATGCTTTACTTGCGACCCATATCTATGGGACGCTAATATCACCTTTGAGTTTGCATTCGAAAATATTATTCGAGCCTTTAGTCATCTTGACAACCTCTCATGCGACCTCTGGCACGAAGATCCGGGGCCACCCACAGTCATTGATGATGTTGCTGAAACTGAAATGTCAACACCTGTAGAAATTGAAGTCCTTGCAAACGATTCTTCAAACGACTGTACGTCTGAACTTACGATAATCCGTTTTGATAGGCGTTCAATTCGTAGGGGCACTGTTTCACAAAGTTCACCATCGACATTTACGTATACACCTCGCTCAGGCATGTACGGAACAGACTCGTTTACATACACAGTTATCAGTGAACGCTTCGAACAAGCAATCACAGGAAATGTAGTAATTACTATCACTAGACCTGATGAGGGTGGTGGCACTGACCCAGTAGATACCAACGATGTTGTCTTTATCATCTCAGTATGGGGCACAGCGCGTGCTGACTGGAATGGTGATGGGACGACTGATATTGACGATCTACTTGCTGTTTTACAAGGCAAATTTAAGCCAGATCGCAGTAGTCGATAATTGATTGGATAGAAAACCTTTTACATTACAAAGCCCTCGGCAAGTTTGTTTGCCGAGGGCTTTTTTCGAATCAATAATTATCGCTTGTAAAAGGGAAGGGGAACCACTTGGGCGTCAATTATTTTTTTACCAAAATCAATTGAAATAGTCTCCCCATTAAAATCAGCATCCACAAGTGCCATGGCAATTGGATATCCAAACGTCGGGCTTAGGCAACCGCTTGTCACGTTGCCAACCACTCGGTCGCCAACAAGGACATTCATCTGTTGCCTTGGCGTTCGTTTTCCGTCCATTTTCAACCCGATCAACTTCTTTGCAGAACCTTGCTGAGCGATCCTTTGTAATGCTTCTTGCCCGATGAATCGCTCCGCTTCGTTGCCGTCTTCTCCCTTCTCAAGTTTGACGGCAAAGGAGAGTCCTGCTGAAAGTGGGTTAATGTCTTCAGTGAGTTCATGTCCATACAGTGGCATCCCCGCTTCAAGCCGCAGAGAATCTCTTGCACCTAGTCCCGCAGGTTTGACCACACTCGCCGCTTCTCCCTGTTCGAGCATCAATCCAATTGCTTTTTTCGCAAATGCTGCCGGAAGGATTACTTCAACACCATCTTCGCCTGTATACCCAGTTCTTGAGACTAAAATTTTTGCAATGAGCAAGTTTTTTGTTGTGAAGCGATATCGCTTGAGTTCTGGGATTTCTGACGAAATAGAACGGAACAATTCCATGACTTTTGGGCCTTGCACTGCAATCATCGCTGTCGATTCGGTCTCATCCTTGAGTTTGAATACAAGATCTCCTTTGACTCTCGAAAAATGCTCGAGCAATTTGGCTCGATTCGCTCCATTGCAGACCATCAGATATTCAGAATCTCCAATCCCGTAGACCAAAACATCATCTTTGCACCCTCCTTGATCGTTACAGATCAACGAATATCGAATTTGTCCTTGTTTCATCCCGAAAATTTGCCTCGTGCAGACGCGATCGAGAAATTTGCACGCATCTCTTCCCTTGAATCGAAGCCGCCCCATGTGCGAAACGTCAAAGAGCCCGCCACTCTTGCGAACTTGCTGATGCTCTTCGATTATTGACCCATAATGCATTGGCATGTCCCAGCCGGTGAAGTCAACCATCATTGCCTTGTGGTCAAGATGGTATGTATGGAAGGGTGTTTTTTGGAGGGGGGCTGTGGTTGTCATTGATTCTTCCTACTCTTTGGAGTCCGCTGCTTGTGAGTGGCACCATAGGGCGGTATCCTGCCCTGCACCGATGCGATTCATTACACTTAGTATTGTAATTCTGATTGCGCTTTTTAGCACACACTCTCACGCTAGAGTTTCGACCGAACTGCAAGATCGACTCATTTCTGCAGTTGAGGTTGAGGGTCTGCAAAGGGTTGAGAGCCAGTTCGTGACAAATAACATTCGGTCAACAGTTGGCGATCCTTACGACCCAGTCGTTCTAGAAGAAGATGTTCATCGTCTTACTCGCCTTGGTAGATTCAAGCCCATTGAATCCAAAGTTATCTTGCAAGATGACGGAACGGTACACATCGTTTTTGTCCTCGTGGAGCAACAAATAATTGCATCGGTCAATGTTGTGGGAAATAAATTGATTGGTGATCGTGAACTGCTCTCGGTCGTGCCGATGCTACCGGGTGTTGCTCGGGACACATTCCTTATTGACAAGGGTCGCAGAGCGATTGCAGAAAAATATCGAAAACTCGGGAACTACCTTGTCGAAGTAGAAATCGACAGTGCAGAGTTAAACAACGCAAGCGTGTTGATTTATAAGATTATGGAAGGCCCTCGCGTGCGTGTAAAAAGCGTACGTTTTGAAGGGAACAATTCATTTACTTCAAAACAACTTTCCGCTGAAATTGAAACGAGCGTATCGGTACCTTTTCTTCGCAGGGGCGAGCTTGATGAATATGTTCTTGATGATGATGTGGCTACGCTTGTAAAGTTTTATCGTGACCGCGGGTTTCTCGAGACCCGCGTGGGGAGCATCATTACACAAAGCACCGACAATCGTTCAGCGAATGTTTTGTTTCAGATTGAAGAAGGTTCGCAATACACGCTTGGGGATGTTTCTGCACTTAACAGAATTGGCGAACCGCTCGCTGTTTTCTCATCTGAACAAATTGCTGCATTGATCCAAATTAAAAGAGGGGATATTTATAAAGCGTTCGAAATTAAAAAAGCTGAACAAGCAATCATAGATGCGTATGGAGTGCTTGGCCATATTGAAATGAGCGTACATGCTGCTCCAATTCAAGCAGGTGACGAGCCTGTAAAGAATGTGCTTTTTAGAATTAACGAAGGCGTCCAAGCAAAGGTTGGGCTTGTCCTTATTAAAGGGAATTTGCTCACAAAAGATGAAGTGATTCGCGGTCGTATTCGGCTTGAGCCGGGACGTCGATTTGACGGTGCAGAACCAGAGCGTGCAAGAACAAGATTGTTGAAAACTCGGTTGTTTAATGAAGTAAAAGTCACTCCGCAACCAGAAGATCCAAATAATCCGGGCTATCGCGACCTTCTTGTTGAAGTGAAGGAAATGCAAACCGGTTCTATGAACTTCGGGATCATGGCGGGGAGTGATGATGGCGTAATGGGAACGATCTCGCTGAATCAACGAAACTTTGATATCGCCGATCTGCCTGAGAGTTGGAGCGAGTTTTGGCAAGGCAAAGCATTTCGAGGTGCAGGTCAAGGATTCTCAATGTCGTTTCAGCCGGGTGATGAAGTGTTTAATTACCAAGTGAGTTTAAATGACCCACGGTTTTTGCAAACAGATTACTCGGTTGGTGGAAATGTTGGCTACACGCGCAGGGTGTATACCGATTACAACCAAGAAAAAATATACAGCAAACTTAGTGTTGGTCGGCGGTTCGGTGATATTTGGTCTGGGAAGATGTATCTTTCTGCAAACCGTGTTGAACTGACCAACATCGATGATAATGTTCCAATAGAAATTTTTAATGATCGCGGACCAGCGAATGTCGATTCCATTGGTGTTACTGCAATTCGCACAACACTCCAACCATTTGTTGGCCCCCAAAAGGGTTCAAGGTTGGAACTTGGCCTTAGTCAATCAGGTTTGTTTTCAAGCGACTATTCGTTTTCAAAAGCGTCTGTGAATTACACAAAGTATTTTACAGTTGATCGTGATTTTATTGGACGAGCAACCACGCTTCGTCTTGACGGGAAAATCGGGTACATTTTTGGTGGCGATGCGCCCACATACGATAATTTTTATCTTGGCGGTCGCTCATTTAGAGGTTTTGACTTCCGTACGATTTCTCCAAAAGGGACACCACGCGTGGCAGGTGGATCGACCGATATACCCATTGGCGGAAAATGGAAAATTTTCTTAGGTGCACAGTATGAATTTCCAGTTGTAGGAAAATTCTTATCTACAGTAGTTTTTTGTGATACGGGCACTGTGACTGATACAGTTGGTTTTGAGGACTACAGAGTCAGTGTAGGGGCTGGTGTTCGATTGCATATTCCACAACTTGGGCAAGCGCCCCTCGCATTCGATTTTGGTTTTCCAGTCGTAAAGCAAGACGAAGACGAGAAAAAAACGTTTAGTTTTAGCATTCAAATGCCGTTTTGAGGCGTTGTATTGGGTGTTACTTTGTAGTGTTCTCAGATACAATCCCCCTCTTCTGAGAATCGCGATTTGAAAGTCTATTTGTATTAGCCAAAAGGGAATTTTTTATGTTCAAGCAGAGTAGAACCAAACTTACACGATGGATATTAGTCCCAGTACTTGCAGTTGTTGCAACTGGATTTGGATATCGTGCTGTCGCAGTTGCAATTGAATCTCGGCCGCCAACAGTCGCTGTTGTTTTTAACTTGCAACTCGTGTTTGATAGTTTTGTGGAACGCGCAGTTCTTGGTGCAGAATACAAACAATTAGAGGCAAATATAGATGCTGAAAGAATGGTTCGAAAAGCAACTGTAGAAAATCTCATCACAGCGTATGACGAAGCAGGCGATGAAGACAAGGAACTTCTTTTCGATCAGATTCAGCAGGCAATGGGAGAGGCTGAAAAGTACATCGAGTTTACTGAACGTGAAAAAGATGTTGAAAAATCACTCATTATGCAAACTCTTTTTAGAGACATCAAATCCGCTGTTGCAAAAATTGCAGAAGCAAACAACTACGATCTTGTTATTGCAAGCGATGCCTCAATTGAACTTAACCCAAAACTTCCATCACGTGCAACGAATGAACAAATATCAATGCATAGGATTTATTATGCAAACAATCAAATTGATATTACAGAACAAATCATTACGCAAATGAACTTAGAGTTGGAATTAAAAACCAACTAATCCCCTGATTCTAGAAAAGGTAATAGCACATGGCACACACAACAAAACAATTTTATATATTAGCTACTGCGATGTTATTTTCGCTCGGTGCACTTGCGTGGCAATCTTCCGCAACTCGTAGATTCGAACCTCTTCGACCAACCGTGATGGCATTTGTTGATATCCAAAGCGTTTTTAATTCACTAGAAGAACGTGCGCAAATGTTTTCTGACGCGGAAGTTTTTGCGGAAGAACTGCAAGAAGAGATCATCGCTCGCCGCCACAAAATTACAGACATTGACAGCGAAATTGAATTGTATAAAGATGGAAGCGAAAAACGTAAAGAATTAGAACAAAAGCAAAAACTAGATTCACTTGCTTACAACGTCTTCGTCGATTGCTGTGAGGGAAAACTAAAACGGTTTGAAGCGAGAGGAATTCGAAGCATGTACGATAATATTCGCAGTGCCGCTGAAAAACTCTCAAAAGAATATGGCTGGGATGTGGTGTTTGTAAATGATGCAGCGGTGAAGTTGCCAGAGGGTGATAATCCAAACATTATGGGCGAAATTTCAAGCCGCAGAGTTCTTTACGCAAATACAGAATTCGATGTTACAGATCAATTGATCGAGTATATGAACAGCGAATTTGACGAAATGGCAGTTCGGTAATTAAGAAGTCGTACTACTTATGGCGCACACATCAGCAACAATAGCCGAACTCATCGGCGCAACACTCGAGGGATCTTCCGAAGTTGTAATTGAAGGTGTTTCTGCTGCAGCTGTTGCACACGAAAGTCAGGTTACTTTTATAACGAGTGTTGACTATGCACGCCAGTGGTTGGAATCATCTGGATCAGTTGCAATTGTTGGGAACAAAGTTGATTGCAGCGATATTGAGTTTGGCGATAAAACAATTTTACTTGTTGATAATCCTGACCTTGCAATGGCAAAAGTTCTTGAGTTGTTTGCGTTGCCAGAAGATACGCCAGAAGTGGGCATTCATGATTCATGTGTTGTTGACCCAACTGCAACAATTGGAACAGACGTTTGTATTGGCCCGTTTGTTCGAATTGGAAAGAATGTGACCATCGGAAACGGGTGTGTGATTCAATCGAATGTACATATTGGGATGGCAGCATCAGTTGGGTCAAATACTGTCCTGCATGCTGGCGTTTCGATTGGCTCGTTTTGTACTGTAGGATCTCACTGCATTTTTTATGCGAATGTCGTGATTGGTGCTGACGGATTTGGATATAGACCCGCAGATGATGGGAGTCACTTGGTAAAAATGATCCATGTAGGGAATGTAGAAATTCACGACCATGTAGAAATTGGTGCACTGAGCAGCATCGATCGGGGTAAATTTGCAGCCACAATCGTAGGGAAAGGCACAAAAATTGATAATCATGTGCAAGTTGGTCATAATGTCGAAATTGGCCAAAATTGTGTGATTGCAGCCTATACGGGGCTTGCGGGGTCGGTTCAAATTGGCGATTGGTGCCAAATCGGAGCAGGAGCAGGAGTCGTTCCACACATCAAAATTGGCTCTGGGGCTATGATTGGGGCGAAAAGTGGTGTAATGAATGATGTTCCAGCTGGCGAATCATGGCTCGGCGTGCCCGCAGGTCCAACGAAGGATACGTTGCGGCAGTGGTCCGCTGTACGTAAACTACCCGGAATCATTCATACGCTTGCCCAGCAAGATTCCTAATCGGAACCATCTTGCAGCATCTTGAACTTGGAATTGCAGTGGTAGAAACAAACAAACAACTCGAAAAAGCAGGCACGATGCTGATGCAGCAAACTGTCGCGAAACCAGTTGCCGTAAGTGGTAAGGGGTTACTCACCGGAGCTGATGTTGACATTACTATTGAGCCAGCCGGAGCGAATGAAGGCATTGTTTTTGAGCGAGTAGATCTTGATCCCCCCGTACGGATGAAAGCAATTGTGGATCACGCTATTAATGATCGAGCACGGCGAACTGCCATCGGAGTCGGTGATGCTTCGATTGAAACAATCGAACATCTGATGTCTGCATTTTCTGGCTTGGGAATTGACAACGCGCTGATTCGGGTTGATGGGCCAGAGATTCCGGGCGGGGACGGTTCGGCGCTTCCATTTGTGGAGGGCTTGGTTCGGGCGGGAACAACTGAGCAAGGTGAGCCGAGAATCGTATTAAAAATTGAAGAACCAATTTATGTGCAAGATGGCGAGGCGATGATTGCTGCTTTTCCAAGTGACACCCCAGGGTTGCAAATTGTTTATGACTTGGATTATGGCGATTTTTCCGATCGAATTGCAAGGCAAACCCAATCGTGGAATAGTGCAGGTGGATCGTATCTCGATGATGTTGCACCGGCACGGACGTTCAGTTTGCAAGAAGAAGCAACAGCCTTGCAAGCAAAGGGGATGTGTACACACCTGTCCCCTAAAGATGTTCTCGTGATTGGTGAAAGTGGCCCGATCGATAATTCGTATCGTTTTGAGAATGAACCAGTTCGCCATAAGATTTTAGACATCATTGGAGATTTATATTTAGCTGGCGCGCAAATTCAAGGCCGTATTGTTGCAAGTCGATCAGGGCACGCGTTAAACAGACAATTGTGCAGGGCAATCCTTGAACAAAATCAAAAAAATAAAAGAACCAAAGTGATTCAAGAAGGTTGCACTATGGATGTGCGTGACATTCAGCGAATTATGCCTCACCGGTATCCGATGTTGCTCGTGGATAGAGTGATTGAGATGGACGGGGACCAACGGGCGCTTGGAATAAAAAATGTAACTATTAATGAACCATTTTTCGAAGGTCATTATCCCGGTACTCCGATCATGCCAGGTGTTCTCATAGTCGAAGCGATGGCGCAGCTTGGTGGGCTATTGATGAGTAGAAAACTTGAACACACTGGAAAAATCGCTATTTTGCTGAGTTTGGATCAGGTGAAGCTTCGTCATCCAGTCACTCCCGGTGATCAGTTACTTCTTGAAGCGGTTGCAGTACGTGCAGGAACGCGAACCGCGGCACTGAAATGTAAAGCCTTTGTTGGTTCCAAAATTGCAGCAGAAGCTGCGGTAAAGTTTATGATGGTAGATGCGGAGCAAGAGTAAAATGAGTGATCAAATGATGACAAATAGCGACATACATGTTTCTGCGGTGGTTGATCCTTCTGCCGTCATCGACGCATCGGCAGTGATTGGACCGAGTTGTGTTGTTGGTCCGAATGTGTCTATCGGTGCAAATACAATTTTGATGAATCACGTGACGGTGCAATGCAATACTACGATCGGGAGTGGTAACACCTTGTTTCCATTTAGTGTCATAGGCAGCGACCCACAAGATAAAAAATTTGAAGGCGAGTTAACGACGTTAGAAATTGGGAATAACAACGAAATTCGTGAACATGTCACAATTCATCGTGGCACTGGAAGTGGGGGTGGCAGAACTGTTATCGGGGACGATAATCTTTTGATGGTCGGGTGTCATGTCGCACACGATTGTATTCTTGGTAACGAGGTTATTCTGGCGAATCAGGTGATGTTGGCGGGGCATGTGCAAGTTGATGATGCAGCTGCGATCGGTGGAGGCACTGGGGTGAACCAGTTTTCTGCAATTGGGCGATGTTCGTATGTTGGTGGACTTGCGAGAATTACCAAAGATGTTCCTCCATACATGATCGTTGAGGGCACTCCTGCGGAGGTTCGGGCTGTGAACGTGGTGGCGATGACAAGGCGAGGATATTCTGAGCAACATATTGAAGCTACGAAAGAAGCATTTCGGAGATTGTTCCGTGAAAACGGTGGTTCGATCGTGCAGCGAATGGAAGAAACTCTCCAGGACTTGGGTACGCACGAGGCAGTGGTACATTTGTGCAAAGCATTGGCTGCATCGAATAATGGCAAGCACGGTCGTTCAAACGAAAAACAATAAAAGATAGCAAGGGTTGCATCGAAAAGTGATTCGTTGGTCTATAGACGTATTCATTATTGATTTACCGATTTGTGTTAGCGCATACCTCTGAGCAATGCTCTGTGTACGCCTCGAAGCATACTTCTTTGTCATGCTCTGTGTACGCCTCGCTGCATGCCTCTGTGTAATGCTCTGTGTACGCCTCGGAGTATGCCTCTGTGTAATGCTCTGTGTACGCCTCGGAGTATGCCTCTGTGTCATGCTCTGTGTACGCCTCGAAGTATGCCTCTGTGTCATGCTCTGTGTATGCCTTGAAGTATGCCTCTGTGTACGCTTCGAAGGATATCTCAGTGTAATGCTCAAAGGAAAACGTCCGATAACTGGGGATAT
>JACKQG010001731.1_pt1 | contig 29548 bp, 26 predicted proteins | sample 8237621 | NCBI WGS metagenome assembly JACKQG01 (sample SAMN15677084, study PRJNA649215) | marine metagenome | biome: marine; feature: Black Sea; material: saline water; isolation source: suspended particulate matter (SPM) from the Black Sea western gyre | collected 2013-06-09/2013-06-10 | depth... | reverse complement strand
TCTTGCCAGTGGATGAACAGACTGATAATCTACCATATGATATAAATAATGATGGGCTTGTGAATGTACTTGATGTCGTTTTACTTGTAAACTCGGTATTAAATGGAGGCTCTGCTAATGATTATCCTCAGGCAGATGTGAACGGGGATGGGACGTTAAATGTTCTTGATGTGGTACTGCTTATAAATATAATACTCGAAATCTAAACCCACCTCTCCAATTCTTCCTTCCTAACCAAGTTCGCATTTCTCTCCGTATAAATAATCCAACTCTCGTTATGATGGATGTTTGTAAATTACATAATTGAAATTAATAATAAATAATGGAGAAAAAATGGAATTAAAAGATAAATTGAATTTGTTGTGGAAGTTTTTATTTTTGGCAGTTTTTACTTATGGAGTTATTAGTCTTACTTGCTGCAGGAATAGTTGCTCAGGTATTTGTAAAAATCAATCGGCTCAAGTTGCACCATGCAAGGCACCATGTGGTTCCAATTGTACAAAACCATGCTGTGCTAAGTCAGATAAGGCGCCTTGTGGGCCTAATTGCACTAAGCCATGCTGTACAAAAACAAAATAATTAAAACATATAAATATTAGCAGAAACAATAAGCCCCCAGAATTGGGGGCTTATTTACTTAGAAAAATGTGGTCACACTATAGTCACACAGTCTTGTAAGTACCCGGTTTCACTCACTATTCAAAGGGCTCATAACCCGACGAATGAAATCACAGCACATTTATAGCACACATTCAATAATCCTCCTCGTGACACACAGGACTCATAATCCATCATCGAAAAACATTGATGCACAAGCACTTTTTTAAACAGAATAGTACATATTTAGTACATATTTGAACACTAATAGAGGAACAACAACACGCCTTTTAAGCTATTGGTCGTGCGTTCGAGCCGCACCGGAGTCACAAGAGCCTCTTTCCGAGAAGAAAGGGGCTTTTTTATTTGGGGATAGGCGTGGTTGATTTATGTTAAAAAACGTCACTGGTGATAGAATTTTGTAACCTATGGGTCACAAATTAATTTTTGATTACGTGATCTTTATCAAAAATAAGTGTAATTCGCTTGCTGTAATATTTCAATGTAAGATATAAGAGTATTGACTCTCCCCGCATCTTACTCCTCAATTTCCTGCAATTGGCTTTGATAAAAAACTCCCCCGGTAACGGGGGAGTTTTTATTTACTGAAGAAATAGAAATTAGACCTTACATCTGTTGAATTCGTTAAAGAGACATTCAAAGAATTAATTTCTATTATGTCTGTCTGTAGGGAGCTCCCTACAGAAAAATCAGGCAATTACCTATACCATCATGAATTCAAATCTCCTTATTTTTCGCTGTCTCATCACATAGGAAACTCCTCCTCAAGATAGTTACCGGTGGTTAGACTTAGTTGTTGTGCATATTATGTTAACCCTGTTGGTACAGCTTAATTTATTCTGGGACTAACTTTGTAAGCATAATATCAGACAAGCCGGGGGTAATCAATCTCCGGCTTGTCTTTTACATTGAGATATCTTTTGATAAAATATAATCCCCAACATTATACATAGAATTATTTAATGGGTAGAAAGTGGTAATTTATAATATGAGCAAACAACGAAATAAAATAGAACGCTGGCTGGATCGTCATAATCATACAATGGAATTTATCCGTACATTGGTTGCCATTACAGTTTTGTTACTGCAGGTTCTCATTCTTATACGATTATTTGGGGAATAAAAAAGTGCACTTCCTCAATTTGGTCTAAATATAGTACCATAATATGATCGAATTTTTTAATAGTAATTCCATTTTTAATTCCAATTCGAATCCATCTTGGAAGTTAATTGCAAAAATAGGGGCGGTTCTAATTGGCATTGGGTTGCTCATTTTTATTCTGAAAGAATTAATTATTGGAATTCTATCAGCAGTTTTTATAGGATTGGGCATTTATTGTTTATATATGGCAATTAATTTATGGAATTCTACTAGAATTTGACTATAATTTGTGTAGGGCACAATTTAAAGAGTGTGTTGAAAGGGCAATAGCCCCTTACCCTTTCAATCACGGTTTGGAGGAATTACCGAATCTGTGAAATTTCAGAATCGTTGGTTGTTTCTTCTACAGATACCGAATCAGCTACATTGATAATAACTTCTTCGGATAAAAGTGTAGTATATTCTGATCCTTTCCATTGGAAACTGCTATCTGAACCCAGGCATTGCCGAAAATAGCCAAATGCCTCTGAAAAGGATAACAAATCCGTATCCATTTTTTCCAATACGCAGGAATTCATGGATGTAAGTTCTATTTCTAACTCTACTTCATCCAATATATCCGTTTCAGAGGAATCATCAAATATATAATCCAATGGCTGATTTTCAAATTGAACGGGGGTAATTTCTTCAATTACTACGTCTTCACTTTTTGAGGATTCAATTGAGAAGCTTCCAAAATATGCCAATCCAATTATAAAGGCACAAACAAGTGTAATTGTCATTTTTTCTTTCATGGGGTTTCCTTTCGTTTTGATTTTGAGATACTTCTAATAAATTGGTACCGGCTTTAATTGTTCCATAAATTATGCTACTCACTCACTTAAGATTGTTAATATGACCTGCATCCAAAAAGAAATTACCCTTAGTGGAAAACTCCGCGGATTTCACTCCATTACAGATGAAGTGGTATCACAATTTCCTGATATAGGAGAGTTGCAGATTGGAATCTGCCAGATTTTCATAAAACATACCTCAGCCTCTCTTACCATTAATGAGGATGCTGATCCTACCGTTAGATTAGACTTTGAATCTCATTTTAATGAATTAGTCCCCGAAAATCAGCATTACTATCAACATACTTTTGAAGGTTCCGATGATATGCCCGCCCACTTGAAATCATCATTATTAGGTTCTTCTGTACAAATACCCATTACCAATGGCAAACTGAATATGGGCACCTGGCAGGGGATTTACCTCTGTGAACATCGAAATCATGCTGGACCCAGAAAGTTGGTACTCACTATATGGGGAAAGTGATAGGTGAAATGTAAATCTACATCTTTTCTAATTCAGTGAAATTCGTCTTAAATTAAAGACCTGTTTACTTGCTTTTTTATTAATAAAATCAAATTTTTAAGACTTCATCAAAATTTCAAAACGCAATCTTTATGTCAGCAGATAATGAAATAATATTTCAGAAAAAAATTGATTCCGGACTCAAAATCGAACCCAAAGATTGGATGCCGGATAAATACCGCAAGCATCTCATTCGACAGATATCTCAGCATGCCCATTCGGAGATTATCGGTATGCAGCCTGAGGGCAACTGGATCACCCGTGCACCCTCTCTCCGGGCAAAGATGGTGCTCATAGCTAAAGTCCAGGATGAAGCTGGGCATGGATTGTACCTCTACAGCGCCACAGAAACCCTAGGCATTACCCGTAATGAATTGATTGAACAGCTTCAGTCAGGAAAAGCAAAATATTCCAGTATCTTTAATTATCCCACTCTCACTTGGGCTGATATTGGTGCCATCGGGTGGTTGGTTGACGGAGCCGCAATTGTAAATCAACAATCCTTAAGGGGAACTTCATTTGGTCCCTATTCCAGAGCCATGGTTCGCATTTGTAAAGAAGAATCATTCCATCAACGGCAGGGGTATGAAATCATGTCTAAAATGTCCAATGGCACTCCTGAACAGCACGAGATGGCACAGGATGCACTGAATCGCTGGTGGTGGCCATCGCTTATGATGTTTGGACCCCATGATGCAGATTCATCTCATACATCTAATGCCATGAAATGGAAAATTAAGAGGGAAACCAATGATGATCTTCGCCAACTTTTTATAGATCGAACTGTGAAACAGGCAGACCTCATTGGTTTAGAGATACCTGACCCGGACCTCAAATGGAATCCTGAAACAAAACACTACGATTTTGGTAAGATAGACTGGGAAGAATTTTGGGAAGTGGTTAATGGAAATGGATTTTGTAATAAAGAACGAATTAATAATCATATTTCATCGCATGAAGAAGGCCAATGGGTACGGGAAGCCGCTTTGGCTTATGCAGAAAAAACACAAAATGGAGTCGAAAATGAGTGATAAAAATATGCCAACTTGGGAAGTATTTCTTCAGCCCAAAACCGGTGCACCATTCCAGCATGCAGGAAATATCCATGCTACCGATGAGGAAATGGCCCTACAAAATGCCCGAGAAATCTATACCCGCCGCCAGGAAGGGACTTGTATTTGGGTGGTGAAAACGGAAGATATTGTTTCATCTAACCCCGATGATCAAGAATCTTTTTTTGATCCTGCTAATGATAAATTGTATCGCTATCCTACCTTTTTTAAGGTGTCAAAAAAAGCAAAAGGATTATAATGACTAAAGAATTGTTATATAAATATGTGCTGGCTCTTGGAGATGATGCACTAATTATTGGTCAGCGATTATCACAGTGGGCATATAAAGGTCCATTCTTAGAAGAGGATATTGCGTTGAGTAATATTTCTCTGGACATGTTTGGCAGAGCAAATTTATTTTTAGAATATGCAGCAACTTTAAAAGGGGATGGGGCTACCGCTGATGAATTAGCATTTAAACGGAATGAGCGGGAATTTTGTAATCACATTCTCTGTGAACAGCCCAATGGGAATTTTGCCGATACCATGGTTCGCCAATTTTTTCTGGATGCATTTAATAAATTATTTTTACAAAAATTGATTGAAAGTAAAGATGAACAACTTTCAGCCATTGCTCAAAAATCTATCAAGGAAACCACCTATCATTTGCGGCATTCATCTAAATGGATTATTAGACTGGGAGATGGCACGGCGGAAAGCCATGCTAAGGTGCAGTCTGCTATTAACAATTTATGGATGTTTACTGATGAGTTATTTGAGTCGAATAAGATTGATCATGAGATGGTGAAGCAGAAAATAGGGGTGGATTGTTCATTGATAAAGGTTGAATGGGATAAGATAATTGATGAAGTTCTTTCAGAGGCAACTTTAAGCCGGCCGGAAAATTCCAATATGCTTTCCGGTGGTAGGGCAGGAATTCATACGGAGCATCTTGGGCATTTATTATCAGATATGCAATATCTTCAGCGTGCCTACCCGGATGCCAAATGGTAAAAGAAATTTCCACAGATGCAATTTGGGAATTATTAAAAGCTATTCCAGACCCTGAAATTCCTGCGGTATCTATTGTGGATTTAGGAATTGTAAGAAATGTAGAGTTTGATGATGATCAATTCAAAATTACCATCACTCCGACTTATAATGGCTGCCCGGCATTTTCATTTATGAAAGAGGAAATCATCCGTCGCTTGGAATTGGTAGGAATTGCAAATTTTAAAGTCTCAACATCCCTGGCACCACCGTGGACAACGGATTGGATGAGCGATGAAGTAAAATCAAAATTGAAGGAAGCAGGAATTGCGCCGCCTTCTTCTAAAGTTAAATGCCCACAATGTGATTCTAATAAGGCAGAAGTTATTAGTGAATTTGGATCAACTGCTTGTAAAGCAATGTATAAGTGTTTAGAATGTCTGGAACCATTTCATCATTTTAAACAGATTTAGTGTGATGAATCCACCACAGAAAAGGGAATTAATCTTCTCTTCATTACGATTAACTAGTTTTGGGCTAAAGCCCAGTTTTTTATTATGTTCCCCCCGAGCTAAAGCACGGGGTAAATAGAGTAATATCAACAAAATAAGAGAATATAATTACCCCATCCTTTAGGGTGGGAATTGTGGAATTAATCATAAAGTAAGGGGCTCTAGCCCCATTTTGGAGTAGGCTGAATGATACAATTTGAAAAAATAGACACAATAGGGAAAATTACCCTTAATCGACCGGAAAAATATAATTCATTTGTGCGGGAAATGGCACTTATTTTACAGAAAAAATTAGAGGAGTATACCAACGATGATTCTATCCGCTGTATTCTCATAACCGGAGCGGGGAAAGCATTCTGTGCTGGTCAGGACTTAAAAGAAGCCACTGATCCGGATGGTCCTGAAATTGAGCAAATTGTGAGAGAGCATTATAATCCCATTATAAAGAAAATTCGTGAAATTGAAAAGCCGGTGATAGCTGCGGTGAATGGTGTAGCAGCTGGGGCTGGCGCTAATTTGGCTTTGGCCTGCGATATTGTAGTGGTATCCAAGTCTGCAAACTTTATTCAAGCCTTTAGTAAAATTGGATTAATTCCAGATAGTGGTGGAACCTATTTTCTTCCTCGAATCATTGGACTTCCCAAAGCTGCAGCTATCATGATGACTGGCGAATCGGTTAGTGCTGAAAAGGCAGAACAAATGGGAATGATTTATGCAGTTTATGAAGATGCTGAGTTTGACGCCAAATCTTTGGAATTGGCTAAATCCATTTCTCAAATGCCAACCAAAGGATTGGGATATACCAAAAGGCTGTTGAATAATTCTCTCAATAATTCTCTGGATGAACAATTAGATTTAGAAGCCGAAATTCAAGCGCTCTCCGCCAAGTCGGAAGATCATCAAGAAGGCATTAAGGCGTTTCTGGAAAAACGGTCCCCAAAGTTTACAGGTAAATGAATCAATTAATTTCTGTTATTGGAGCCGGAACAATGGGGTCCGGAATTGCACAGGTGGCAGCATCAAACGGTTGTGAGGTTTTCGTTGTTGATTCATCTCAACAGGCATTAGAAAATTCCCAATCCAAACTGCAGTCCATTTTGAGTCGTCTTGTGGAAAAGGAGAAAATAGACGAAAATAAAGCTAAAACTATTTTATCCAATATTAAATGGACAGACAAAATAGATGAGATTTCTAAAAGTAATTTAGTTATTGAAGCCATTATTGAAAATTTGGAAATCAAGAAAAAATTATTTTTACAATTGGAATCCATTGTTTCGGAAGATTGTATCTTAGCCACCAATACTTCTTCTCTATCTGTTGAAAAAATTGCATCCGCTTGTAAATTAAAAACCAGAATCATGGGAATTCATTTTTTTAATCCAGTACCACTTATGAAACTGGTAGAAGTAATTCCCACTGAAGAAACAGATGGAGAATTATTAATAAAGGTAAATTCAATTTTGGAAGGATGGGATAAATCGGTGGTTACGGCTAAAGATACTCCTGGTTTTATAGTGAACCGTGTTGCACGACCATTTTACAGTGAAGCCCTGAAAATATATGAGGAGGGCATAGCCGATTTTGCAACCATCGATTGGGCAATGAAAGAATTCGGCGGATTTCGCATGGGTCCCTTTGAACTCATGGATTATATTGGGAATGATATTAATTATTTTGCCACCAAAGCCGTTTATGATGGAACCAACCAAGACCCACGCTACAAACCCTCCATCATACAGAAAAAGTTGGTGGATGAAGGATTATTGGGCAGAAAATCTGGTAAAGGTTATTATGATTATTCAGAAAAAGCAGTTAAACCTAAACCTAATCAGGATGGGATATTAGGTGAGGAAATTTTCAACCGGGTAATAGCCATGCTCATTAATGCAGCGGCTGATGCTTTAAATGGTTCCATTGCAACGCGAGATGATATCGACACAGCCATGACAACGGGAGTTAATTATCCCAAAGGACTGCTAAAATGGGCAGATGAAATTGGTTTAGATTCACCAGTCACCCAATTAAAAGAACTCCATACCCAATCTGGAGATGAGCGCTATGTTGCCAGTCCATTGTTGATAAAATTGGTAAATGAAAATTCTACTTTTTATTCATGAATCTTCCTGAAAAAATTGTAAATGAAATGTACAATAATGATGCCTTCAGTCAATGGCTGGGTATAAAAATTGTTGCGGTTTCAGAAGGCTACTGTAAATTGAAATTAACCATCCGAAAAGAGATGCTCAACGGATTTCAAATTGCCCATGGTGGCATTGCCTATTCATTGGCAGATACTGCATTAGCGTTCGCATCCAATACCCGTGGAAAGAAATGCATTTCTATGGAAACTTCTATTTCTCATACAGAATGTGTGCAAAATGAAGATGTACTCACGGCAACCACGGAAGAATTGTCCCAAACTAAAAAAACGGGTTTGTATTTAATAACCATTACCAATCAGGATAATACTGAAGTTGCATTTTTTAAGGGAACGGTTTATCGTACTTCCAAAGATTGGTTTTCGGAGGATGAATGAATAAAGACACATTTATAATTGACGCAATCCGAACTCCCATTGGAAAATTTGGGGGAACTCTTTCACCAGTGCGCACAGATGATTTAGCTGCCCATGCCATTCGATCTTTAATGGATCGCCACAATTTTGACCCATCAGGAATTGATGATGTCATTATGGGTTGTGCCAATCAATCCGGAGAGGATAATCGCAATGTAGCTCGTATGGCATTATTGTTGGCAGGGCTTCCATTTTCGGTGCCCGGTGAAACGGTAAATCGTCTCTGTGCTTCAGGAATGTCCGCTGTTATACATGCCCATCGTGCAATCCAAACAGGGGATGGCGACTTGTTTATTGCCGGGGGAGTGGAGCATATGACTCGTGGTCCCTGGGTAATTTCCAAGGCATCTAAACCATTTGGGAGGGATTCAAAAATGGAGGATTCCAGTTTTGGCTGGCGTTTTATTAATCCCAAAATGCAGGAAATCTATGGTACGGAAGGCATGGGGCAAACGGCAGAAAATCTGGCTGAGAAATATGATATTAATCGAGATGATCAAGATGCCTTTGCATACCATTCCCAAATGAAGGCAGCCGTGGCTCAGAAAGCAGAAATTTTTGCAAATGAAATAATCTCGGTGGAAATTCATCAACAAAAAGCAGACCCCATCATTTTTAAAGATGATGAGTTCTTAAAACCCCACACCTCCATTGAAGGATTGGCAAAACTAAAGCCAGCTTTCAAAAAAGAAGGTACCGTTACCGCTGGTAATTCATCTGGACTAAACGATGGAGCCGCTGCCATGCTCATGGTCTCAGAAAATGGAATAAAGACTCACAACCTAAATCCATTAGCTCGAATTGTGGCTTCGGCTGTTGTGGGAGTAGAGCCACGCATCATGGGCATTGGTCCAGTACAGGCTGCCAATAAAGCATTAGCCAAAGCTGATTTGACCATGGACGATATGGATGTCATCGAATTAAATGAAGCCTTCTCAGCACAAGCATTGGCATGTATCAGAGAATGGGGATTAGTAGATGATGATGCCAGAATAAATCCAAACGGAGGCGCCATTGCATTGGGTCATCCTCTTGGAATGACAGGAACTCGAATATTGCAAACTGCTGCCTTGGAACTTCTGAGAAAGCAGAAAAAATATGCCTTAGTTACAATGTGTGTTGGTGTTGGACAAGGCTATGCCACCATCATTGAGAGGGTTTCATAATGGCTGTCTCAAAAGTAAGTCCTGATGCATCGCAAAAAATTACGGACTACATCAAAAAGGTGGATGGCGAATTTCATGAAATTCTCATTCACTTGCGAAATATACTTACCACACCAGAAATCGGATTAGAAGAAGACTGGAAATGGGGCGCCCCCAATTTCTATAATGCAGGAATGGTCTGTTGGCTGGCATCATTTAAAAAACATGTGGGCATCAATTTTTTCAAAGGTTCTCTCATCACGGATAAGTATAATCTTTTTGAAAAACAATATGAAGATCGGATTAATCGTATGATAAAATATACTTCCCTTTCAGAAGTGGATAAAGAGCAGTTAAAATATTATTTAATTGAAGCGATAGAAGTTAATAAACAGGGCAAAAAACCCACTCTCAAAAAAAATACAGCGGAGTTACCTGAAGATTTTCAAAATGCCCTAAACGATAATCTAAAAGCACAGGAATTTTTTGATAGTCTGGCGCCATCCTACAAAAAGGAATATATACAATGGATAGCAACTGCCAAACAGGAAGCCACACGACTCAAGCGGTTAAACACCAGTATGGAATGGCTCAGCGAAGGCAAAAAGAAATCCTGGAAATATGAGAAATATTAAATGATTTACGAATTCAACGGCTATAAACCGGTAATAAAAAATTCTGCATTTATCCACCCCCAGGCAGCGGTGACAGGTAATGTGATAATTGGAGAAAAAGTATATGTAGGTCCCGGGGCTGCCATTCGTGGCGATTGGGGCGAAATCATCATTGAGGATGGCTGTAATGTACAGGAAAATTGTACCATTCATGTATTCCCAGGAAAATCTGTATTGCTGAAAGAGGGCGCTCATATTGGACATGGAGCAGTTATTCATGGTGGGAAAATCGGTAGTAACACCCTCATTGGAATGAACTCTGTTGTAATGGATGATGCGGAAGTGGGAGATGAATGCATTGTGGGAGCGCTCTGCTTTATTAAAGGAGAAATGAAAATCCCCAATCGGAAATTAGTGGTGGGCAGTCCTGCAATTATTAAAGGTGATATTTCCGATGAAATGATTACCTGGAAGTCAGGCGGAACCAAAATTTATCAGCAGTTGCCTGAGGACTGTTATAACACCCTGCGAGAATGTGAACCATTACGGGAAATTCCTGCTGATCGGCCACCTCAAATAACTAATTTTAAACCATGGAAAGAGACTAAGAAATAATGAATTACCAAAATTATGCAATGGGAAATTGGTTTTCTGGGGATGGAGATGGGTCTCCCCTTTTCAACGCTATTACCGGAGCCGAAATAGGTAGAGCCAGTAGTAAGGGAATAGACTTTTCCCAAATGATGAATTATGCCCGAACAGTGGGTAGTCCAAAATTAAGAAAAATGACTTTTCAACAGAGAGGACTCATGCTGAAAGCTCTTGCTTTGCATTTGCACAGCATCAAGGGAAAGTTTTACGAATTGAGTGCTGCCACAGGCGCCACAAAAATTGATTCATGGATTGATATTGAAGGCGGAATCGGCAATCTTTTTGCCAACGCATCCCTGCGAAAACAATTTCCTGATTTACCCTATTATGTGGATGGCGAGGCTGCTAAACTTTCTAAGGAGGGAACGTTTATTGGTCATCATATTATGGTGCCGAAGGAAGGGGTGGCAATCCATATCAATGCCTTCAATTTTCCAATTTGGGGTATGCTGGAAAAAATTGCTGTAAACCTCATGGCTGGGATGCCAGCCATTGTGAAGCCTGCCACCCTAACGTGTTATTTAACAGAACTCATGGCACGGGAAATTATTGCTTCGGACATATTACCAGATGGAGCTCTTCAGTTAATTTGCGGTTCTGCCAATGGAATTTTAGACCATATCACCTGTGAAGATGTTGTGACTTTTACAGGTTCTGCATCCACGGGACAAATGCTCAAATCCAACCCCAGAATCATTGAAGAAGCTGTACCCTTTAATATGGAAGCCGACTCTTTGAATGCCTCCATTTTAGGGGAAGATGCCACACCGGGAACCGCTGAGTTTGATTTGTTCATTAAAGAAGTGCAAAGAGAAATAACCGTTAAGGCAGGTCAAAAATGTACAGCAGTCCGTAGGGTCATAGTACCAGAAATATTGGTGGATGAGGTCCAATCAGCATTATGCAGTCGCCTGTCCAAAACAATAATTGGGGATCCCTCTGTTGAGGGGGTTCGCATGGGCTCTTTAGCTGGACAACCGCAGGTAAAGGAAGTGACAGAAAAAGTAAATCTGCTGGCAAAATCTCAGGAAATTGTTTTTGGAGATTTAAAACATTTTGAAGTTACTGGTGCCGATAAAAATAAAGGCGCTTTCATTTCGCCCATCTTGTTTTTGAATGACAGTCCTTTTGAAAAAACAGACTGCCACAATATCGAAGCTTTTGGCCCTGTGTCAACAATTCTCCCGTATAAAAATTTGGATGAGGCCATTGAATTATCCCGAATGGGTAAAGGCTCTCTGGTCTGCTCCATTGTAACGGCTGATAATAATATTGCCAAAGAATTCGTTATGGGGGCAGCCTCCATGCATGGCAGAATATTGGTGTTAAACAGTGATTGTGCTAAAGAAAGTACCGGTCATGGCTCCCCTATGCCATTGCTTACACATGGTGGTCCGGGAAGAGCCGGGGGTGGAGAAGAAATGGGTGGCAAGCGGGGCATTATGCATTATCTCCAGCGCACTGCCATTCAAGGGCACCCCACTACTATTACCGCATTGACCGGTCAATATCAATATGGTGGTGAACAAGCGGAATCAAATCCCCATGTTTTCCGCAAACACTTTGAAGAAATTGAAATTGGCGAAACGGTAACAACGGATACTCATTTGGTAACATTGGAAAATATTGAGGATTTTGCTGAGCTTAGCGGCGATAAATTTTATGCCCACATGGATGAACATGCTTTAGAGGGCACCATCTTTACTGAACGAGTGGCACATGGTTATTATATAATGTCTCGAGCAGCAGGTTTGTTTGTGGATCCGCCCAAAGGACCAGTACTGCTAAATTATGGAATTGATGAATGCCGTTTCACCAAACCGGTATATCCGGGAATGACAATAGCCGTTCGCCTAACCGTAAAAGAAAAAGTGAATCAGGAAAAACGATCTGAGGATGATATTGCCAAAGGAATTGTGAAATTTCTGGTTGATGTATATGATGATGAAGGGGAGACCGTTATGTTGGGCACCATTCTAACTATGATTAAAAAGAAAAATCAGGATTAAAATTATGAATCCCTATGTAAAATTAGATGTTGAAAATGGAATTGGAACTATTGAATTTTTCCATCCCCAAAGTAATTCCCTGCCAGGTGAAATTCTTCAAAAACTTGCGGGTACTATTACTGAAGCGGGAATCAATGATGATATTTTGGTGGTGATTCTAAAATCCGGTGGAGATAGAGTTTTTTGTGCAGGAGCATCCTTCGATGAATTAATGGCAATAGAAAATGAAGATCAAGGGAAACAGTTTTTCTCCGGATTTGCCAATGTGATCAATGCTGCCCGGAAATGCCCTAAGTTTATCATTGGGAGAGTCCAAGGGAAAGCAGTCGGCGGCGGTGTGGGCATGGCTTCCGCAACAGATTATTGTTTAGCCACCAAATTTGCATCCGTCAAACTTAGTGAATTGGCCATTGGCATTGGCCCCTTTGTAGTGGGTCCACCCATTGAACGAAAAATTGGATTATCTGCCTTTAGTCAGCTTACCATCAATGCCACTAAATGGCATTCAGCACAATGGGCCAGAGAAAAAGGACTCTTTGCTGAAGTGTATGATTCTGCTGATGAAATGGATAAAGCCATTAAGGAATTGGCTGAAAAATTAGTGTCATCAAATCCTGATTCCATGCGAGAATTAAAACAAGTCATGTGGGAAGGCACTGAAAATTGGGATAGTTTATTGGTTCAGCGAGCCGCCATGAGTGGAAAGCGGGTACTGTCGGAATTTACACGGAAAACCTTAGTAAAGCTTAAAAAAGGGTAAAAATATGACCTCCGCCAACTTTAGTTGGATAGTATCACAATAGTATCATAAATTATGCCAAGAAAAATCAGGCAATTGATACAAGATTTAAAAAGTGCTGGATTTAAAGATAGGGGTGGAAAGGGAAGTCATCGAAATTTTAAACATAAGAATGGAGTAGTTTTAACAATTTCTGGGCAATTAGGATCAGATGCAAAACCATATCAAGAAAAACTGATAAAGAGTAAAATAACAGAATCTAAAAAATGAAAGTTAGTGATAAATATTTAAAAATTGTAGAATGGTCTGAAGAAGACAAATGCTACGTGGGTTCAGTTCCTGGTTGGATAGGTCCATGCTGCCATGGTGGAGATGAAGAAAAAGTATATAAAGAATTATGCAGAATAGTAGATGAATGGGTTGCTATTTATAAAAAAGATAAATCAAAGCTACCTCAGCCAACAAACAAACAATATTCTGGAAAGTTTATATTAAGAACCGGAGAAGAATTACATAAAGCCTTGGCTGTTCGAGCAGTCTCTGAGGGTGATAGTCTGAATAAATATGTTGTAAAGAAATTGAAAACTCTACTTTAATTATAAAAATTTTATCCCTTTCTAAAATTTTCCATGAGTAACTCCATTCCAAAAAAAATTCTCCATCAAGCATATTCCCTTATGTGTACCGCCAAAGCCATGACAGATATTTATGAGGAGAATAAGGAAATTGCTGCAAAATATGTGCATGCCACTTCTCGTGGACATGAAGCCATACAGATTGCATTAGGGATACAGCTTGAAGCACAAGACTGGGTGGCACCCTATTATCGAGATGATGCTCTGCTCCTCAGTATTGGGTTGTCCCCCTATGAACTCATGCTGCAATTACAAGCCAAGAAAGATGACCCTTTTTCCGGAGGGAGGTCATACTATTGCCATCCAAGTCTGCGGCGGGATGACATGCCAAAAATTCCCCATCAATCATCAGCAACTGGCATGCAGGCCATTCCCACCACAGGCGTTGCAATGGGAGTACAATACCTCGAAAAAGAAAAATTAGCCAATGATAAAGCAGTAGTGGTTTGCTCTATGGGAGACGGTTCCATAACAGAAGGAGAAGTGTCCGAGGCATTCCACATGGCTGCATTAAAACAATTCCCCATTCTCTATTTAATTCAGGATAATGGTTGGGATATTTCCGCCAGCGGTGAGGAGATTCGTGCTAATGATATTGTGGATTATGTAAAGGGTTACGGTGGAATTGAAGTTGTAGAGATTGCAGAAAATGATTTTAGTGCATCCTATATGGCTATTCAAAAAGTTATAAAAACAATCCGGAAGGAACGGCGCCCATTTATGGTTCATGCGGATGTGCCCCTTCTGAATCACCATACTTCTGGTGTGCGCATGGAATGGTATCGAGATGATTTGGAAGAGCATCAAAAGAATGATCCACTTCCCATTTTAAAATCTCAACTAGTGGATGCTGGAATTAAAACTGTAGAGATAGAGATAATTGAAAAAGCTGCCGTTAAAACTGTTGGTACTGATTTTAAAAAAGTAATTGATGCTTCAGATCCTGATCCTGAAGAATTATTTGAAAATGTTTTCCACCCTACTGATGTTACGAAAGAAAGAGGTGAGCGCAGTCCAAAAGGCGCATCTCCAACCATCATGGTGGATGGTGCACTATTAGCCATTAAGGAACTTATGGAAGATCACCCTGAATGTTTATTGTATGGGCAGGATGTAGGTAGACGATTGGGGGGTGTTTTTCGAGAAGCGGCAACATTAGCAGAAACCTTTGGTGATAATCGGGTTTTCAATACTCCAATCCAGGAGGCCTTCATTGTAGGCAGTACAGTAGGGATGTCCGCAGCAGGATGCAAACCCATTGTGGAAGTACAGTTTGCCGATTATATCTGGCCCGGGTTGAACCAATTATTCACAGAAGTGAGCCGCTCTTGCTACCTCTCCAGGGGAAAGTGGCCGGTGAGCTGTATCATTCGTGTGCCCATTGGTGCCTATGGAAGTGGCGGCCCTTACCATTCATCATCTATTGAATCGGTATTGGCAAATATTCGTGGAATTAAAATTGTCTATCCATCTAATTCAGCCGATATGAAAGGGCTCATGAAAGCTGCCTATCATGACCCCAATCCGGTGGTGATGCTGGAGCATAAGGGATTATATTGGAGTAAAATTAAAGGTACGGAATCTGCCATTTGTCCGGAGCCTGCTCGGGACTATATTCTCCCATTGGGGAAAGGTAATGTGGTTTTGGAAGCTAAAATTTCACAAATTGAAATGGGTAATTCCCTCACAATTATCACTTATGGAATGGGAGTTTATTGGGCAAAATCCGCAGCTACGAAATTCCCTGGGCAGGTGGAAATTATTGACTTGAGAACTATTTATCCATTAGATGAAATGTTGATTTTTGAATCAGTGAATAGGCACAGTCGCTGTTTGGTAGTATCGGAAGAGCCAAAAGAAAATTCATTTGCACAGGCTTTGGCAGGGCGTATTCAGGAAAATTGCTTCATTAATTTGGATGCACCAGTATCCGTAGTTGGAGCAGAGAATGTTCCGGCAATTCCCTTAAACTCAATTTTAGAAGAGCGGTATTTGCCTGATCCAGAAAAGGTTGCGGTAGTGATAGAAAAATTATTATCATTTTAATTCATTGTGAGTTTTAGAAATATTGTATAGAAAAATCAAGCTAAATAAAATAGATAAAGGAAAATGCTAAAATTAATCACGCAACAATTTAGCCCACCCTTGTTTTAATTAATAATTGGTTGGTGGGTAAAAAAGTCGTTGTTCTGATAAAGCTCAACATGCTTTCCAGCTTGTTGGTTTCGATTCTAAAGCTTTAATTTATACCAATTAATAAATTATAATTAATTACTAACAATTAAATAAATGGCATATATATCAACAGAATGGAAGGGTACCGAATATTTTCCCATACATGATTTTCATCATGTAGAGTATTTTGTAGGCAATGCCAAACAGGCCGTTCATTATTATAGATCTGCTTTTGGCTTTGAACCCCATGCTTATTGTGGTCCTGAAACTGGTGTACGGGATAAGGTATCCTATGTTTTGAAAAAGAATAAACAATATTTTGTTTTTACCACTCCTCTAAGTTCTGACCATCCCGCTTCAGATTGGCTGAAAAAACATGGTGATGGAATTTATGACATTGCTTTCTCGGTGGACTGTGATCAAACCGCCTATGAATCATGTGTATCACGAGGAGCAATAGGAGTTGATAAATCGACATTCACCTCAGATGAAAATGGAGAATATGGTATATCATCAATTCAAACCTATGGTGATACTATTCACTCTTTTATTGAGGATGCTAATTATAATGGACTATGGGCGCCAGGATTTAAAGCATTAAATCTTCCGGACATCTTTTGCCCTGATACGGCCCTCATTACCATCGACCATATTGTGGGAAATGTTGTAGAGGGAAAGATGGATGATTGGCGGGAATTCTATGAAAAGGTGTTTGGTTTTACCACCTTTGTCCGCTTTGATGAAACGGATATTAGTACACAATATTCAGCATTAAAATCCATAGTAGTTCGCTCAAAAAATTGGAAAGTAAAAATGCCTATTAATGAGCCGGCATCAGGTATCAAAAAATCCCAAATTGAAGAGTATCTGGATTTCAATGAAGGCCCGGGAGTACAGCATGTTGCAATCTTATCTGATGATATCATCAAATCTATTACAGCATTACGTGCAAATGGAGTAGATTTTTTAGATGTACCGGAGACTTACTATGATAATCTAGAAAATAGAGTTGGAAAAATTGATGAAGACATGGCCACTCTAAAAAAGTTGAAGATACTGGTGGATCGAGATGAAGAAGGGTATCTCCTACAACTATTTACCAAACCATTAGAAGACCGCCCCACATTATTTATAGAAATAATTCAACGTAAAGGCTCAAGAGGATTTGGTCAGGGGAATTTTCAGGCGTTGTTTGAATCTATTGAGCGCGAACAAGAATTACGAGGCAATTTGTAAGGATGGTTTTTAAATCTTTAATCTTAATTCTTAAATCTTCAATCATTTTATAGATGCCATTTTATCACAAACAGGGAAAACTTCCACCAAAACGGCACACTGTGTTTAAAAAGAAAGACGGCAGTATTTACTATGAAGAATTGGTGAGTCGTGAGGGCTTTTCCAGTATTTTTAGTAATCTCTATCACCTTCAACGCCCAACCAAAATCACAAAAGTAGGCGAGTTTATTAAACAGGAATTAACCAAAGCCGAAAGCAAACACAGAGCTCGGCATATTACGACTGCAAATTTAGACAATTCAGGTGATGCCGTTTCTGCCCGAACCCCATTATTTTTCAATTCTGATGTAACCATTTCAGTTGCCAATGTGACTGAAAATATGGATTATTGCTATCGAAATGGAACCGCCGATGAAGTGCTGTATATTCAGTTCGGAGAGGGCAAACTCATATCAAACTTTGGTGTTCTGCAGATTAAACATGGTGATTATGTAGTAATACCCAGAGGAGTGATTTGGCAAATGAATCCCATGGGTACTGTTCGGATGTTGGTTATAGAGTCAATAGGACCCATTGAAACTCCTACTCGCTACCGCAATCGCTTTGGGCAGTTATTGGAGCATTCTCCATTTTGTGAAAGGGATATTCAAGTGCCAATATTACAGGATCCCATGACCGATGTTAAAGAATGCCTGGTAAAGGTTAAAACCCAAAATGGTATTCAAGAATATACCTATGCCCACCACCCATGCGATGTGGTAGGGTGGGACGGCTATTACTTCCCCTGGAGTATGAGCATTCACGATTTTGAACCCATCGTAGGCAGTATCCATCAACCGCCCCCCGTGCATCAGACTTTCCAGGCAAATGGATTTGTCATCTGCTCATTTGTCCCTCGATTATTTGATTTTCATCCCGATTCAATTCCCGCGCCATATCCCCATTCAAATGTGGATTCTGATGAAGTGATATACTATTCTAAAGGTGATTTCATGAGCCGACAGGGAATTCAAGCAGAGTCTATTACGTTGCACCCCATGGGACTTCCCCACGGACCACAGCCAGGGAAATATGAAAGCTCTATCGGCAAGAAAAAAACAGATGAACTGGCAGTAATGATTGATACTTTTAAACCGTTGCATGTAACAGAGGCAGCCTTGGGGATTGATGATGAAGATTATCCATTGAGTTGGTTGGATTGAGATAAGATTGAAACTCATCAGTTGTTACATTTAAAGGAATAGTTGTTTGATAAAAATGGTAAAAAATTATGAAAACTATAGAAATTTCATTGAATAGACTTTTCACCATCATTATTTTGAGACCCTTCGCAAACTCAGGGTGACAGAATCACACAAGGCTTGTCATTCTGACGAAGGAAGAATCTCGATTTTATTAATTACAATTGATCGGTTTGATGATGGCAACAAAAAATAATAGGTAAGAGAATTATTAATAGGTATTATGATTGAAACTTATCAGTTATAAACAAAATGTAAACACTAAATTTGGTGCTTTTGAAGAGGGAATGATCTATGACCTCCATGCCTTAGATACTCATATTGCCGATAATATGCTGGAATTTCTCCAAGGTGGTGAAGAGCAAATGCAGTTAGTGAAGGCAGCTATAGAAAACGGAAGTCCCACAATATCAGCTGAAGATGTGGAATTAATTTCGCCAGTACCCAATCCGCCAACCGTACGGGATGCCTATGCTTTTCGTCAGCATGTGGCTACTGCACGCCGAAATCGAGGATTGGAAATGATACCAGAGTTTGATGAAATTCCCATCTTTTATTTTACCAATCACCATGCTGTTTTTGGTGAGGGAAATTTTCCTGTAATGAATAGGCATACTGAAAAACTGGACTTTGAATTGGAATGTGCTGCTGTTATTGGAAAAGGTGGGAAAAATATCACTGTCTCCACCGCCGATGAATATATTGTCGGATTTATGGTAATGAATGATTTTTCGGCCAGAAATTTACAAATGCAGGAAATGAAGTTAAATTTAGGTCCGGCAAAAGGCAAAGATTTTGGTTCTACGTTTGGTCCGTGGTTGGTAACGAAGGATGAATTGGAACCGTTAAAACAATCATCTGCTGAGGGTGACCGTTATGATTTAAAGATGAAAGCCTTTGTAAATGAAATTCAGGTTTCCGAAGACACACTGGCTAATATGACCTGGACATTTGCACAGATAATTGAGCGGGTAAGTTATGGAGTAGATATTTTCCCCGGTGATGTGATTGGTTCGGGTACATGTGGAACTGGATGCTTTCTGGAATTAAATGGATCTAAGATAACAGATAATCAATGGCTGAATCCTGGTGACACAGTATCCCTAGAAATTGATGGATTGGGTACCCTTACTAATAAAATTGTGTTGGAAAATGTATAATTCTCCTCTAGAGAGGAGAACTCCTGAACGGAACGTTCGAGAAGAGGTGTGTGGGATTACACACCCCGTCCGACACCCCTATGAGGGGAATACTAAATAGAAAAATGGCTAACTTCAAAGAATACAATCCGAAAGAATTAGAAATTAGAGAACAATACCGATTGCTCATAGGATCTGTAGCACCTCGCCCTATCGGTTTTGCAACCAGTAAAAGTAAGGATGGCATTATCAATCTGGCACCTTTTAGTTTCTATAATGCGTTTAGTGCAAATCCGCCTATCGTGGGAATATCTCCTGCATTCAGCGGTCGTACCGGTGGAGCCAAAAACACTCTCACTAATATTCTTGATACCAAAGAATTCACACTCTCAGTAGTTAGCTTTGATATGGTGGAGCAAATGAATATATGTGCTGCTGAGTACTCACCAGATGTAGATGAATTTGAGAAATCTGGACTTACAAAACTTCCTCCTAAAATGGTATCTACTCCCGGAGTGGCAGAATCTCCCCTAATAATGGAATGCCAATTTACTGAGCATGTGCAATTCAGCGACAAGCCCGCCGGAGGTAATTTATTGTTGGGCGAAGTGGTTTACTTTCATGCAAACGATGAGGCATTTGGAGAGGGTGGTCAAATTGATCCCCATAAAATGGACCAGGTTGCTCGAATGGGAATGAACTGGTACAGTAGAGCAAATAAAGGACTGTTTGAATTGGCTGCCCCAAAACATATTCCCATTGGAGTGGATAATCTGCCAAAAATAGTAAGAAATCATCCCTCATTTACCGGAAAGCTATTGGCTCGTTTGGCTTCCGTAGAAAAAATACCAGAGCAGGATGTCATTGAAGATTTAAGCGAAACCTATTCCCGTTTATCTGATGAAGATATGCTAAAAATTTGTGCTGTGTTGGTTGAAGAAGGCAGAATTTTAGAAGCATGGCAAGTCCTGTATCTAGCTGAAGTTATTTGATGGAGTTTGGTAGTGTTCGAGATAAAAATATTAATTTGGTAAATCAGAATTTATATTCCCATCCTTGGGGGGAATCTGGCAAAGCCGAGGGGTGGGTTTGAATTATTTATCGTTAGTAGAAAGTGCAATTATTTAAATGGTTTGTTGGTCTGCAATATATCGTACACACCCCTTCCGCCAGCTGGCGGACGCCCCTCTCAAGATGGGAATTAATCTGTTTTAATTTATTTTAATAGATTTAAAACCTAATGCAATCCATAATCTGGCAACCAACTGAGGAACAAATTAAATATTCTCAGATGATGGACTATATGCAGTTCGTCAATAAGAAGTATAACCTTTCCCTTAAAAATTATTCCCAATTGTATGATTGGTCTATTGAAAGGGCAGAAGATTTCTGGGGGTCATTCTGTGTATATTCTAAAATAATTCATCACTCTCCCTATTCTCAGGTGGTGGATGACATTACTAAAATGCCCGGTGCCAAATGGTTTGAAGGCTCTACTTTAAACTTTGCGGAAAACCTCCTTCGATATAGGGATAATAAAATTGCCATCCATTTTTATGGAGAAGATGGTAAACAATCAACCTTAACCTATCAAGAATTAAATGATCAAGTTTCCCGGTTAGCTCAGTCCATGCAAAAAATGGGAATAGTAACAAATGATCGAGTGTGTGGATTCATGCCCAATATCCCCGAGACAATTATTGCTATGTTGGCAACCGCCAGTATTGGAGCCATCTGGTCATCCTGTTCTCCTGATTTTGGTATTAAAGGGGTTTTGGATAGGTTTAAGCAAATACAACCCAAACTTATTTTCACTGCAGATGGCTATTGGTATAATGGAAAAATAATTGATTGTCTTTCAAAGGTGAAAAAAATCCTGATGGATTTGCCCAGCATAAAACAGACTATTATTGTGCCATTTATTGGTGGTACAAATACTATTGAAATTCCAAATTCAATTTTGTGGAATGATTTTCTTCACAAAGATTTTGGTGATATAACTTTTGAACCATTACCCTTTGACCATCCCTTGTATATCATGTATTCTTCGGGAACCACAGGGCTGCCTAAGTCCATTGTGCATTCTGCCGGAGGTACACTCATCCAGCATTTGAAAGAGCTGCAATTGCATACCGATCTCCGCCGAGATGACAGAATATTCTACTTCACTACTTGTGGCTGGATGATGTGGAACTGGCTGATATCTTCCTTGGCTGTAGGAGCAACTGTTGTGTTGTACGATGGCAGTCCATTTTTCCCCGATGGCTCAACCCTGTTACAATTGGCAGAGGAATTGGAAATAACTGTTTTTGGTACCAGCGCTAAATATATTTCATCTTTAGAATCTGCAGGAATAAAACCTAAAGATATTTCCACATTTCCAAAATTGCAGACGATCCTTTCTACCGGTTCACCATTGATTGAAGAAAATTTTGATTATGTATATAACCATTGGAAAAAGAATGTTCAATTAGCGTCCATTTCAGGTGGAACGGATATCATTTCCTGCTTTGCTTTGGGTAATCCCATATTGCCAGTGAGGCGGGGTGAACTTCAATGCAGAGGATTGGGAATGAAAGTAGAAGCCTTCAGCGATGAGGGAAATCCTGTAGAAAATGAAAAAGGAGAATTAGTGTGCACCCAGGCTTTTCCTTCAATGCCCATTTATTTTTGGAATGATCCTAATGGTGGGAAATATCAATCTGCTTACTTCGCCAAATATTCTAATATTTGGCATCATGGTGATTTTATAGAAATAAATGATAACGGCGGAATTACCATTTATGGTCGATCAGATACAACTTTAAATCCCGGTGGAGTACGCATTGGTACTGCAGAAATTTATCAAACGGTAGAAAGATTTGTAGAAGTTGAAGATTCTCTGGTGATTGGTCAGCCCTGGGAAAATGATGAAAGGATTATACTTTTTCTAAAGTTGAATGACCAAATTAAGTTGTCAGATGAGTTGAAATTAGAAATAAAAAAAATAATTAGAGAGTCGTGCACTCCTAGACATGTCCCTGCAAAGGTAATTCAAGTGGCAGACATCCCCTATACCATTAATGGAAAGAAAGTAGAATTAGCGGTTAAGCAGATAATTCAAAATCAAGCCGTACAAAATAAGGACTCATTGGCAAATCCAAAATCTTTAAGTTTATATAGAGAGATTGAGGAATTGGCAAATTGATTCCCGGTAAAAAGATAGAAGAGTATTTTTTTATTTGACAGAATATAAAAAAAGAACTTAACTTTTAGTTGTTGTCAAGGCAATTAATAAACAACATTTCTCACAAAAACAAAAATAATTATATAAATACTCAGTAAATTGGAAAAGGAGCGCATATGATCCGAAGAATACTTGCAGTTGTATTAATTTCATTACCAATCTTTATGTTTGGACAAACATCCGGAAAGATCTCAGGTAAAGTTGCCGATGCAGATGGTAATCCCTTACAAGGTGCAAACATTATAGTTGAAGGAACTTCCCTAGGTACCGCAAGTAATCAAGAGGGGGCATTTGTAATATTAGATGTACCAGTAGGTAATTATAGTTTACGATGTGACTATATTGGTTTTAGTGCATTAAAGGTTTCTAATGTTGCTGTGTCCTCCGGCTTAACTACAACTCAGGATTTTGATTTAGAAAAATCTGCTATTGAAGGGGCTGTTGTTGAGGTGAGGGCAGAGAAAAAGCTTGTTGAACCAAGCGCAACCAATTCTGTAAGGTCCATTAGTTCAGAAGATATTCAGAATACTGCATCACGAAGTGTGAGCGGTCTTTTAGATTTGCAGCCTGGAGTAGTAATATTAAATGGTGATTTGCATATTAGAGGCAGCCGTGCAGAAGAAGTAGCATATACCCTTGATGGTGCAGATATTAAAGACCCAATTTCAAGTGGAAGAATGATGTCTGCTATACCAGAAGCGCTATCTGAGCTTATAGTTGAAGCTGGTGGTTACAGTGCAGATGTTGGTGGTGCAAACTCCGGTATTGTAAGACAAACATTAAAAACGGGTGGAAACGAATTGGCGGGAACTGCGCGTATTGAAACAGGTGATTTTGGTCACCAGGATTTTTCTGCTACCCTTGGAGGGCCAGTCGGACCCATTAAATATTTCATGGCAGTAAGTAAAAAACATGAAGATGACTGGAATCCCTCATACTATGAAGGATTTACCACTGATATTGATGGAGATGGAGTTGCGGATTTATTGCCTAGTTATGAATCCGGCGTTACAGCAGATGGAGATTCTGTGCAAATTTCTTTTGACCCAGATAAAGGCATTGCAAGTCGTTGGAGTGATGATCTTGAATTTAATGGAACTGCATTGATTGATTTAGGAAGTTTAAATTTTAGACTTTCTGCATTGGTAGACAATTCAAAGTATATGTCAAATTCAACCCCCATTTATTATATGTTCAATGAGGAACGCTTGCCGGAGCGGTCAATTAATAGAATGGTGCTGGGAGCGCGAGCAAATTATTTATTGAACTCTAATTTTTTAATTAGTGGTGGTGTGAGTTCTGTAAACAGGGAGTATGAATCGTATGATGCACTTTTTGGAAGCCCTGGAAGTTTTGGGGATGCAGTACTTTGGGGTGACTCTACTTCTGTATCAGCTAAGACTGATTCTGTTACTGGATCCAATTGGAAAAGTTCATATCAATCTCCAACTGATTATTATGTAGGTCAGTTTGCATTTAATCGCCCGGGCGATATCACTACTGGCTGGTCTAAATCAGACAGAGAATCATTCACTTTTGATGTGAATGCAAGAATTCAAAGTGGGTCTCATGAATTTAAGGCAGGCTTTGAGCATAAACAATATGAATACCGCACCTACTATCTGAGTACCTCCGCAATCTATAATGTGAATAGAATGATTAGTACAAATGATGCCATAACACGAGAAAGTGCTGTAAGTGGCGATAATGCAGAAATTACTGAAGCCTTAAGTTTATATAATCGAAATGGGAATATTGGTTATAATGATTATGGTGATGAAATTGAAGATGATTGGAATGGACCAAGAACCCCAAGCACAACTTCATTTTATGTTAACGATAAATATGAGAGTGATGATTTAGTTATTAATGCTGGAGTTAGGATTGATCAATTTAACCTTGATGATTGGAAAATGAATAACACGGCAAATCCTGGATGGGATGAAACAGGCCAAACTATTATCCCAGCTGAATTTAGTGAGTCAGATGTAAAAACAGTGATTCAGCCACGCCTAGGAATGGCTTTCCCAGTTTCAGACAGGACAGTTTTCCACCTTCAGTATGGGAAGTATGCGCAAATGCCCGAATTAGATCTGCCTTATGCATCAACTCGGTATATGCATTTAGTTTGGGGTGGACAGAATTATACACCAGACCCAATGGGATTTGATCTTGATCCAATTGAAACAACTCAATATGAAATAGGGCTTAGCTATCAATTCAGCGCTGATGCTGCCATTGATGCTACTGCCTTTGCAAAAAATACTATTGGACAAATTGTGATCAGTAAAAATGATGATACAGATCCAACTGTTGATAATTATCATGGCGCAGATGTTGATGCTTTATATTATGAGAATGGGGATTTTTCAACTGTAAATGGGTTTGAGTTTGCATTTCGTACACGACGAATAAATAGATTGCAAACATCAGCTTCCTACACATGGACAGATGCGAGAGGTGTAAATTCAGATGCAAATTCTGGAGCTGGAAATTTAGTTCAGGAAGCCTTGGCTGCCCCTCCAGCTATGATTATGCCATTGTATTATGAAAATAAACACAGGGGTTCTGTTTCAATGGACTACAGATTTGGAGATGGGGATGGTGGATTGTTATTATCTAATCTTGGAATAAACCTCCAATACAAATTTAATAGCGGTCATCCCTTCACCCTTAGTGATGGTGGTATGGGGCAGCGTTCATCAGATTCAGGTGCACTGCTTGATGATGCTAGGGCAAGGGAACCCCAAGAGCCTATCGGGCAGTCTACTACTCCATGGAATCATTTTGTTAACCTGAAAGTTGATAAAAAGTTGTCCGTTGGCGGTTTTGGTGTAACTTTATTTGCCTATGTGGAAAATTTGCTTGACACAAAAAATGTTATTAATGTTTATTCGCGGTCTGGTAATGCATTTAATGATGGTTTCCTTACAGATCCTGCATTAAGTTCAGAGATTGTCGCTGCTCAAGGCGATTTGTATGTTGATCTTTACGAAAATGTAAACTTGGCAAACCGTCAGCATTATACCACTGATTTTGGTCAGGATTTATATAGTTCACCTCGTACATATAAATTTGGCGCAAGCATAAATTTCTAATAAATTTGAATTTTATTTTCAAAACAAATTATAAAAAAGGAATATCTAATTATGACAAATAAAAACAGTAAATTTATAATTTTAAGTCTAATGACAATTTTTGGGTTGTTGTTTAGTAAAGAAGCTGAACAGGCATTTTCAGATCAGCATATGAATACATTTGGTAGCGGTTCTGCAGAGCTTATGCCTTCGCAGTCTGTAATAAATATTAATAATATGGCTTATTGGATGAAGAAAAGTTCAGCTGGAACAACCTCTGGAAGCCCGAATGGTACCCAGGCAGATTATCCAATTGGAACGGGTGGGCTTATATATGAAGATGGAATGCTATGGGGGGTTAAAGTAACAGATGGTAATCCCCAAAGCCCGCGAGTTGGTGGTACAACATATTATTCAGGATTGAAGGCTGGTCGTGTAGTATATGATGCTTCAGGTGATGTATGTGGCTCTACAGATCCTGCTGATCACCATGTTTGGAGAGTACGGTCTGACTACCTCACTGCTGATTTAACAGCGGATGCTGCTAATTTTGGTGCTTCGGTAGAGGACGTATATGCTCAGTATGATTATGATTGGAATAATTGGCCTGTCAGTTGGGGTGCTCCTTATGAAGATGTGGATGCGGATGGTTCGTATGATCCTGCTGTAGATATCCCAGGATATCCTGGAGCAAATCAAACATTATGGGTAGTTGCTAATGATGTCCCTGAAATAGTAGATGCAGCCTGTACAGTTTCTGATACCTCTAATACCGCACCCAATGTTTATGGTGCTGATCCTGTTGGAATTGAATTACAGGTAACCATGTGGGCCTATAAATTTGGAGCCAGCGACCCACTCGGCAATATGATATTTAAAAAAGCCAATATGAAATATACAGGACTACCAGCAGGATATGGTGAATCTGAATCTCCAATTGATGGTTCTTGCTCCGATGCTCAATATCTTGACCAAGCTACTTGTGAAGGTGCTGATCCTGTAGGAACATGGGATGGAGATATGATAAATGGTTTTGACCCAACAATTGCAAAACTTGATACTGTTTATTTTACACAATGGTCTGACCCAGATCTAGGTACCTATACAGATGACTATGTTGGCTGTGATACCACTTTGTCTTTTGGATATGTTTATAATGGAAATGCGGTGGATGGAGTGTTTAATGGAATATATCAATTACCGGTGCCAGCGGGTGGATATGATTTTCTACAGGGACCTGAAGTAGATGGTGAGTATCTTCCTATGACATCCTTTACTTATTTTGGCGCAGGTTCATCTATAAGTGACCCCGACCTTTCAGATTATGAAGGTACTGGCCAGTTCTTTAATTTAATGGAAGGTTATCTGCCGCGTCCTGCATACCCAGTTCAAACACCTTGGACGGATTTGAGTACGGGAGAAGTGACAAACTTTGTTCTATCAGGAGATCCTGTAGCTGGTACTGGTTGGATAGATGGTGTGCAATTGCCTCCAGGAGACAGACGACTAGTTATGGCAAGCGGGCCATTTGAAATGGCATTGGGTGAATCTCAAGATGTTGTGCTTGCCTTAGTAGGAGGAATGGGATCTGATAATATTTCTTCTGTAAGTGTAGCAAAATTTCATGACACATATGCACAATATGCATATGATAATGGATTTTCCTTACCATCAGCTCCTAGTTCTCCAGTAGTACAGGCTACAGAATTGGACGGTGAGATAATATTAGATTGGGGCTTTAACCAAGTAGCAGTGGCTTTAACTGAAGAGACGGTTAGCCAAGGGTTTGCATTTGAGGGATATAATGTTTATCAATTACCCTCTGCGGGGTCTCCATTGTCAGAAGGAGAAAAAATAGCCACATATGACTTGATAAATGTAATTCAGACAATATTTGACCCAGGTGTTGATGATCAATCTGGATTTATTATAGATCAAGCTAAACAGTCAGGAACAAATTCTGGAGTTTATAGATATTATCAAACGGATTATGATGAATTGCGTAATCGAGATATGTCAAATGGAATTACATATCACTATGCCGTAACTGCATATAGCTATTTAGCTGATAATGAAGGAAGTCCATTTAAAACATTGGAATCTTCTCCAACTATTGTATCAGTCACACCTCATTCTGCAAATCCAGGTTTTACATGGGGCTCTGAAGGTGGAAGTGATATTGAAACAACCCATACGGGTACAGCTGGTGGTTCGGTTAGTGTTTCTGTTGTGAATCCCAGCGATTTAACTGGTGATGATTATGCGGTTACATTTGATATTCAACATTATTACCGGGATTTAGCGGGCCTTTGGCAGATGACAAATTTTTCTGATTCAGTTGGTAGATTCCTTGGCAGGTCAGATTGCTCAGCTTCGACCATTACTGGTGCAGCACTTGCATCCGCAACAGTTGGCACATATGATTTAAACTTTACATTTGATATGAGTTGTGGTGATAATTGGGTTGATGGTTTAGTGATAGACTTACCGGATGGCCTCACAGTAAATTCTTGGGATGCAATTGCAGGATGTGATTATGGTTCGGGTGCTGGACAAAATTGTGTAAATATGGATGGAGCGCTTGATGCAGCGACAAATACAATAACTTGGGGGGATGATGCGAGGTCAGAATTTGGAGCAATTCAAGGAGGTCAAGTTTTATCAGTGAATTGTCAACCTTCTGATTTTCCAATTTCAGTAAGTTATACAGTATATGATGATGGATATGATGGTACAATTGTAGATGCAACAGGAACACTTAGTATTACTGAATTAGGTTATGATTTCAAATCCATCAAACATTGGAATTTGGTAAATACCACAACTAGTACTGCTGTATTGGAAGATCAATTTATTATGAATGGTGTTACTCTGGAAAATATAGTTGATGGTATTTATGACGAAGGTGGTATTATACTTGGTGTAGGTGCAAACTCTATTGTTGATGGTCTTCAAGTTGATGCTAATGTTGGTTATGATGCTCCTGCCAATTATGAATCCATTTCTGATGGTGGAGTTTTTTATGGTACTGCTTCATATACAATTGGTTCTTATGCTGATTATGGATGGGCAGCATCTGCAAAATCATCTGATGCTTATGGTGATGGACATACCACTGTAGATTATTTACAGCGCGATGTAAAAGTAGTTTGGGATGGTGTTTATGGTGATCCAGATGCAAATGGGTTTGTTTCTGTAGTCTCTGGTGGTTCACAAGCCTGGCTTTATGCAGCAAGAGATGGAGATCTGGCGACTCATCCTTCTCCAGAAAATCCAGGAACAGGTGATGAATTTTTAATAACAGTACCATTTAAAGTATATGATATGGAACCAGAGGGAGGAGGTGATCCAGTTCAAATCAGTATAATATTAAATGATCGAATACAAGCTGCCGATACAGGGTATGATGGCTGTTATGACGGAGATGCTGATGGTCCTCCTGCCTATTATGCATTT
>JACKQG010001730.1_pt1 | contig 29558 bp, 27 predicted proteins | sample 8237621 | NCBI WGS metagenome assembly JACKQG01 (sample SAMN15677084, study PRJNA649215) | marine metagenome | biome: marine; feature: Black Sea; material: saline water; isolation source: suspended particulate matter (SPM) from the Black Sea western gyre | collected 2013-06-09/2013-06-10 | depth... | reverse complement strand
CCAGAGAACATCTGGAAAAGATAATCAATAAATCCTTTTTAACCTCGGCCGGCAGCAAAATCGCCCAAGAAGCTCTTCTCAATTAAGGCAACCTTGAAAAATTGACTTTTTGCTCGTTAGCGGTGTCATTTCCAAAATGAAAAGTGCTCACATACCCCGGTATGCGGAGTTTATGCCCATGTGGGTGCTTTTTAATTTTGTCATTCCTTGCTAGCAAACAAAAATCCTAATTTTTCAAAGTACCTTTAAACATAAAAAAGAAATCATCATGAAAATGACACGAAAAATCATTGAAATAGACGAGGAACTCTGTGACGGCTGCGGGCTGTGCGTTCCTGACTGCGCAGAAGGATCTCTTCAGGTTATAGACGGTAAAGCAAAGCTTGTTGCTGATAATCTGTGTGACGGTTTAGGTGCCTGCCTTGGAGCCTGTCCAACCGGGGCCTTGAAAATCATCGAACGGGATGCTGACGAATTTGACGAAGAAGCGGTGGAAGAATTCCTCAAGAATAAAAAAACAGCTGAAAAATCTGCCCTGGAGACCTGTCCCTCGGCCTCCCTTCAAACATTAACACCACAGTCACCATGCCAGGCAGCAAACAAGCCACTGGCTCGTCCCCCTCAAGGTGACAGCCCGTCAGCCCTGTCACACTGGCCGATTCAAATCAGGCTGATTCCGCCCAACGCACCATTTTTAAACAATGCCGACCTGCTCATCGTCGCCGACTGCGCTCCGCTCGCCTATCCTGATTTCCACAAGGATTTCATCAAGGGCCGGGTAGTAATGATGGGATGCCCTAAATTCGACGACCGTGACAGCTACGTCCAGAAATTCACCGAAATATTCAAAACAACGGCTATCAAAAGCATTACAACAACAATTATGGAGGTGCCATGCTGCGGAAGTATGCGTGGTATCGTAAGCGAAGCTTTGAAGCGGAGCGGAAAGGATATTCCGGCAAAGGAAGTTGTTATCTCTGCCCAGGGGGAGATAGTCTCTTAAGTGCCTGAAGTTCTAAGTGAGCTAAAGTGCCTCAAGTTATTACTTGATAAGACAAGTACCATAACTTCAGGCACTTTAAACTTGAGGCCTTTTCACTTTACCAGATCCGGAATCTATAAGGTATTGCCTACTCAATCTCTTCCAGAATCTTCTTTACAGTATTCCCGCCAGTAGTTCCGGCAAAATGAGCCATTATCGGCTTCATTGCCTGCATCTTGCTTTTGAACTGACTAAAATCTATATTCGCAGTTACCCATTCACGAATATCGTCTTCAGAAGCCTGTTGAGGCAAATACCCTTCCAGTACCTCGAGATACGTTGCCGACCCTGTACCTCCGGCAGCTATTGTCTCATTCTCTGATTTCACCAGCTTTCTGACAATGGCCAGGACATCCTGATCCTGCAGAACTTTTTGAGGCTGGCGTGCGAATTCACCTAATAATATCCGCAAAGTAGATGTCCTGGCCTCATCTTTGGCCTTCATCGAATCTTTCAAATCGCTTCGAATTTTTTCCTGTAATGACATAATAATCCTTTTAAATAATCTTCTGTTCCAGACGGCTCAAAGCCTCCCGGGCAAGAGCCCCCACGGTTGTGGGAATAATGCATCTGTCCTGATATAATCTCACCGGATGATCTATATCCACAAAGGTGCCGATGTACGGAGCTGCCTCCTGAATCCCGAGAATCCCGAAATTACGACTGGCCAGCCCAAGCACCTCTTTATCGACAGATTCCAGATACAATTCCATATACCCGTCAGCATTATTTTTCAACAACAAATCCGGATTGACCATCGCCAGGCGACCAAGCCCCCACATCAGTCCGCGCTGCAGAGCAGAAAGTTCCAGGTAATTTTCCTCCCGCATATATGATACCAGCATATGACCATATTCTTCAGCCAGCCAAGGCGTCTCCGCCATAATCTCACCCAGGGCTTCCGGCATGCCCCACCCAATCCCCCCGGATTCCTCATTCAGGTTCCAGAGAAAACGACGCATGACTATCCTGGCAGCCTCTCTGTCAGCGCAGGCCAGATCCTTCATGGTCAGGCCCATAAGAGTGACAGTATGCCATTTTATTTTTTCATCGGTCTGATACAGACAGGACATCAAGGGTGCTATAAGAGATTTGGCAGGAAATGTTTGCATTTCTGCAAGAACACTGTCAAGGTCATTATTCCCCAGCAGCTGCTGCAGTTTTTTCTTTATTTGCCGTTCTTTCATTAAGAACACCTACCCCCATTGACTTATGGCTACCTTGAAAAATTGTCTTTTCACTCAATCTCTGCGTTGTACTCAAAATTTTATCCTCGGAGGTAGCGAGTTAACGAGACTCCGATATCAAACATATGCCTGTGGTAAAATTTTTCGTACGCCTTGATCTTGAACGAAAATCCTAATTTTTCAAAGTACCCTTATGGCAGAATAAAAAAAGCCGCCACACCCTTGCGGACATGGCGGCTATATTTCTTCTATTAAACTGACTAGCTTTTATTTTGCAGGAGGAGTAAACACCCTGGTTCCCAACTCCTGATCCAGAACAAACAAGCCGCTCTTGTCTTCAGCAATAAGCCTGAACTTATCCAAAACACCCCCGACAGTTGCTTCTTCTTCAACCTGCTCAGAAACAAACCACTGTAAAAAGATATTGGTTGCATGATCCCGTTCATCCAATGCCAGGTCCACCAGACTATTAATCAACCCGGTTACTTTTTGCTCATGGGCAAGAACTTCCTCAAACACTGCAAGAGAAGAATCCCAATCGGAAGGAGGTTTGGCAATTGCCTCCATAATGCCCCGACCGCCGCGTTCATTTATGAAATCATATATCTTAATGGCATGAAAGAGCTCTTCCTGGGCCTGGGCCCGCATCCAGTTGGCACAGCCAGACAGGCTGATTGATTCAAAATAAGAGCTCATGGACAGATAGAAATAGGAAGAATACATCTCCCAGTTCACCTGCTCATTTAAAGCCTTCTCCATTTTCTCACTTAACATCAATTACTTCCTCCAGAGTCCGTGCAGGTTACAAAATTCACGGGCTGTAACATCAGCGGCACCTGTCATGAAAGTAGCTTCTGGAGCCTCTCCCGGATTAAGAAACTGACGCATGACTGTGTCACCGGCAATAAGTTCAATCCATTCAATGTAATGCTTTTCCTCCATGGGATGAGCAACCGATCCTACTATCACCTTATATCCGCCGTCTATTTTCTCAACAACCGGAACATGTTTTTCCTTGGCAGCATCCACTGTATTTTCTGCAAGATGAACCATGGGCTGACCGCAGCAGACAAGGTTACCGGCTCCTGCATGGAGAACTTCTACGATATTACCACAGACTTCACACTTAAACTCATCCAGTTTCTTCGGCATAATGACCCACCTTTTCTAGTTTTATCAGTTAAGGATCTCTCCTGTCCATACGGTCCTCAGCTAAAGGCAACCTTGAAAAATTGACTTTTTGCTCGATTGCGGTGTCATTGCTATCAAACAAAAATCCTAACTTTTCAAGGTACCTTTAAAGACACAGAAATAGCGCCATACTCAACATACATGATATGTAAGCATTTTTACTTTTCGCTGCAACGTAATAATAAAGAATTCTGTGAGAGGGAATTACATCAGAACAGCTTTTTTATCTTTACAATCCGGGCAGATTCCACTGTATTCGAGACGATGCCTCAGCACTTCAAAATCACAGGCTTTTCGGGCTGCATCTTCAAAATCTACATCAATATGAACATCCAGATCACCGACGCATCCACATTTCACGCAACGAATATGAGCATGATTGCTGATATCAGCATCAAACCGTTTCTGGGTGCCGCCCACATCGATCTTCTGGATAATGCCGGAATCTGACAGAATCTCCAGATTGCGATATACAGTGCCAAGACTTATTCTTGGCATCTGCTGGCGAACCATCTGATACAGCTCATCCGCTATAGGATGTGTTTTCACACTGCTCAGATGATCAAGAATCTGCTGGCGCTGGCGGGTCATACGTATTTTTGTGTTCGTGGCTAAATTCACCCTTGCTCTCCTTCCTTGTGTCTGTTTATATTGAAAAATTCTTTTTCCTGTTATGAATAAACGGCATGGAGCCGTAGAATTACACTCCTACTGCATGATAATAGAAATCGTTACTATATACAATATAGCTTTCCACATCTTTTTGCAAGATTCTTTTATGTTTCATCATACACTTTCCAAAAGGAGGAGATTCAAGTGAAACCTGTTGCCATTGCTCCAAATATCTACTGGGTAGGCGCTATCGACTGGGACATCCGCGATTTTCACGGCTACTCAACATATGAAGGCAGCACCTATAATGCTTTTCTCATTATAGATGAAAAAGTGACGCTTATTGATACTGTCAAAAAATCACATATCTCAGAACTGCTCCATCGCATCAGAAATATAATTGACCCAAAAAAAATTGACTATATTGTCGTGAACCACGTTGAAATGGATCACTCCGGCGCTTTGCCGGAAATGATGAAAATCATTGAGCCAGAGAAAGTGATCTGCTCCAAAATGGGACACAAAGCTCTTCTTCAGCATTTTCACAAAGCTGACTGGCCCTTTGAAATTGCTGAGTCCGACAGCGAAATCAGCCTGGGAGAAAAAACCCTCTCCTTTCTTGAGACACGAATGCTCCATTGGCCAGACAGCATGTTTACCTATGTAAAAGAAGATAAAATTCTTTTTTCAAGTGATGCTTTCGGGCAGCATCTCGCTTCCAGTGAACGTTTTGACGGCGAAGTTAACCAGGCCGAACTCATGCACCAGTCCGCCAAATATTACGCCAACATCCTGACGCTTTACTCGCCGGTGGTACAGAAACTTCTGGCCAAGGTCAACGAAATGGGCCTTGAGATCAACATGATAGCCCCAGACCACGGCATTCTCTGGCGTGACAATCCCGGCCAGATCCTTGAAGCCTATGACAAATGGAGCCGCCACGAAGCAGATGGCTCTGCACTTGTCATATACGACACCATGTGGCACAGCACAGAAATGATGGCAAAAGCCGTTGCAGACGGAATTAATGACGAGGGAGTCAGCGTTCAGCTCATTAACCTCAGGACCAATCACAGAAGCGATGTCATGACCAAAGTCCTGACTGCAAGTGCCATTGCCCTTGGCTGTTCTACGTTAAACAATGGCCTTCTGCCCAGAATGGCAGGCTTTCTGATGTACATGCGCGGCCTGAAGCCAACCAACAAGATCGGCGCAGCCTTTGGTTCCTATGGATGGAGCGGGGAGGCGGTAAAACTCCTAAATGAAGCAATGGAAGGGATGAAACTTGAAATCGTCGACCCCGGAGTGCGGATCAAATATGTCCCCGAGCACGATAATCTCACAGAATGTGTCGAACTTGGACGCAAAATAGGCAAGGCTGTGAAAGCCAAAACCGTGTAGCCTTTCCCTCCACATATATCGCAAGAACTCTCACAGAGCTCACAGAGACGCAGAGAAAAAAACGGCCACTTTTGAGAAATCAACCTCTCAAAGTGGCCGTTTTACTTTCTATACAAAGGCACAGAGTACTGCGAATTTTTAATTTTCTCTGTGCCTCTGCGGAAAGTTTTTAGAACCTGCCTCCATTTACCAGGAAATGGGCCATGATGCTCAATCCATACCCCAGCGCAATAACTGGGGTCCATTTCAAATGGCCGAAAAAGGTATAATGGCCTCTTGCCTGACCCATAAGGGCAACCCCGGCCGCCGAGCCAATAGAAAGCATACTGCCTCCAACTCCCGCGGTCAAAGTGACCAGAAGCCATTGCCCCTGTGACATCTCCGGCATCATCGTCAGGACGGCAAACATGACCGGGATGTTATCGACGATGGCTGAAAGGACACCCACCATAATATTGGCAGGAGTGGCTCCCCAGCCTTCATACATGACATGGGAAACCATGCCGAGATACCCCATGAAGCCAAGTCCGCCCACACAGAGAATAACACCATAAAAGAACATCAGCGTATCCCACTCAGCTCGGGCGATATTACGAAAAACATCAAAGGCCACGGTGTCACCCAAGCTCTCCTCAGCTTTTGCAGGGTCGTACACCACACCCGGAGCAGCATGCTTCCTATGGGTTTTCTTGAGGTAAAAGCCGAAAATCTTCAGATAGGAAAGACCCATCATCATACCCGCCATGGGAGGCAGATGCAGGAAGTTGTGAAAACTGACTGCAGTGGCGATAGTACATCCGAAAAGGACCATGACAACTTTTCCACCCCGTTTCATCCTGACATTAACTTCACAGGAGGCAGGCCGCGTTTTCGGAACAGCAAAACTCATGATAAACGCAGGGACAATCCAGTTGACAACAGAGGGAACGAACAAGGTAAAAAACGTCTGAAACTGGACAATTCCCTTTTGCCAGACCATCAGAGTCGTGATATCGCCAAATGGGCTAAAAGCCCCGCCGGCATTGGCAGCAACAACAATATTAATACAGGCTATCCCGACAAATCCCGGCTGATCTTTACCCAGGGCCATAACAACGGCACACATCAGAAGGGCCGTGGTCAGGTTATCGGCAACAGGGGAGATAAAAAATGCCAGCAGACCGGTTATCCAGAATAACTGACGATAAGACATACCGGAGCACACCAGTCTTGCCCTGAGAGTTTCAAAAATCATTCTCTCCTCCATGGCATTGATATATGTCATGGCCACGAGAAGGAACAGAAAAAGTTCGGCATATTCTAAAATATTGTGACGGATGGCCTGTTCAGCAGCGTGCGTGAATCCATGAGAAGCATAAATCCAGCCAATACCTATCCAGATAAGACCCGCAGCCAGCAGAACCGGTTTTGATTTCCGCATGTGTGTAAATTCTTCACCCATAACCAGCCCATAGGCGACCACAAAAATAACCAAGGCAATATAGCCAAAAGTATGGCCAGTGAGATCCAGTGTCTCACCTCCTCCACCGGCCGCCCACGCCAAGGCCGGAATTCCGGCAAACACAAGCAGCATTAACGGCAGAACCTTACGAAAAATTGTCATTCCTTCCCCTCCTGAAAAATATTTATCAATACAATGACTCTCTCCTAAAGAGTCATCGTATACCAAAAAACAACTTTAAAAGCTTTAAACTAATACCCAACAAACCGCAGAGTCATTTCTTCCTCTTCAACACATCTTGCAAATCCGTGCAATCCAAGAAAATTACATTCAACAACCATGCCATGAGATAAAAAAGCCCGCACAACAAAACGTTAATAGGATAACGGGATATTCCCCTCTTCCAAACCCCAACCCACCCCAAACAATTTGAAACACTAACTCAGGGACAACCCCGAAAAACTCGTGCCACCAGCGCGCTTAAAGAAACCCAAACCCGCCGGGAAACACAACGGAACAACAAGGAACAGAAAGAGCCTTTTCCGGACACAATACCCCCTAACCCAACACCAGAGTTTTCAATGCACATTTTCCCAAGAAAAGCCTTAATTTTACAGGGTTTTAAATTGACACCACTTGACAAAACCAGTATGGATAAAAAGATAGGATTTGACCAGGATATGATTATGTTCTACCCATACGAACAAGCCGTCCTGACCAAAATTTTTCTTTCGCAACTCCTTACTATTACCCCGAGGTTTACAATGGCAAATATAGCAATTTTCAGTGCTGATTTCTGCAACGGCAGCTCTGTAGTCAAAGAAGTGCTGGATCGAACAAATCTTACTCTTATCACCGATGGCAACATCATCGCCACAGCAGCTAAAAATTCTGGCATGAGTGAAGCCAAAATTGAGCGAGTTTTTTCTACAAAGGTATCTGTCTTCAACAAATTCACCCACGAAAGAGAGCGGGCTCTGGCAAACCTGAAACTCGTTGTGGCCGAGATGCTCTCCAAGAATAACCTCCTTATGGCCGGATACTTGGGACACCTCATCCCGAGAACAATTACCCCAGTACTCAAAGTCTGCCTGGTTGGCGACATTAGGTTTCGTGCATCTATCGCAGCCCGCCAGCAGGGTCTCTCTGAAGAAGCTGCCCACAAAACCATAACCGCACTTGACGCAGAACGAGCCCACTGGGTGCATACCCTTTTCGATGTTGACAGCCCATGGAGCCCTGAGCTGTATGATATTGTTATCCCCATGGACAAGACCAGTGTAACTGATGCCGCCGCCCTCATTGAGGAATATATGCAAAAGGATGTCCTCCAACCCACAGAAGCGTCCTCCCGTGAAATAGAAAATTCCCGCCTGGCAAGTGAAGTGGAAGTGGCCCTCGCCAGGGAAGGACATGATATCTTCGTTGAGGCCAGAGATGGCGCCATCACACTGACCATCAACAAACAGGTTATCATGCAAAGCCGCCTGGAACAGGAACTGAAAGCCATAACCGAAAGAGTTCCGGGCGTAAAATCCATAGAAACGAAGCTGGGAAGAACATACCACGAAGCAAATATATACCGGAAATATGACTTTGAACTGCCCTCAAAGGTTCTCCTTGTTGACGACGAACAGGAATTTGTGCAGACTCTTTCAGAACGCCTGATCCTCAGGGACATGGGCGCCGCTGTGGCCCAGGATGGACAGAGCGCTCTCAACATGATCGCCGAAGACCAGCCGGAAGTTATGGTTCTCGACCTCAAAATGCCGGGCATAGACGGAATAGAGGTTCTGCGCCGCGTCAAAGAGACACATCCGGAAGTGGAAGTCATCGTCCTTACCGGGCACGGCTCAGAAGCTGACAGAGTCAAATGTATCGAACTTGGCGCCTTTGCATACATGCATAAACCAGTAGACATAGACCTGCTCAGCAAAAAACTGAAAGAGGCGAATGACAAAATTCGTGGGAAGAATACTGCTATAGCGTAATTCCCGCCGGTGCCTCCTTCACACAACAGTACACAATAAGGCTGGTACACTTACAGATGTCTCTTTTAAATTGGCTGAAACCTGAGTTCTGGGACTACAAGGCTTCTGATAAAGGCCCTTTTGAATACCATTTCCACTTCAGGAGCATGTGGAAAAAAAGGATCCTGCTGCTTGCATTAGCGGCTTTCGGCCCTTTCAGCTGCCTGGCGATATTTGACTACCTCGTCACAAAACACTACGCGGAAAAGGAAATTCACCTCCGTACCGCCCAGATTGTTTCCAGCACGACCCGAACAGTTTCCTTTTACCTTAATCAGCGAAAAACGGCCCTGGACCTTATAAGCCGGCCCTATTCTTTTGAAGAAATATCAAGCGATCAAAACCTGCTGGATATTTTCCACAGCCTTAAAAGAACCATTGGCGGCTTTAGCGACGTTGGCATTATCAACTCCTCCGGGGAGCAGGTTGGCTACGTTGGCTATTATGACCTTAAGGGTGATAATTACGCCCAGGAAACCTGGTTTGCTGAAACAGTTGCCCAAGGCTCCTATATAAGCGAGGTGTTTCTCGGCCACCGCAACATCCCCCACATGATTATTGCCATTAAGCATGATCAGACAGATGGCTCGTTTTACCTGTTACGGGCCACCATTGACACCGAAAGCTTTAACCAGCTTTTATCCCAGACAGACCTGGAAGGCACAGGCGATGCCTTCCTTATCAACCATGCCGGGATAATTCAAACCCCGACCCTTTCCCATGGAAACATTCTGGAAAAATCACCATTTCCTGTTCCTCCATATTCAGAAAAAGTCAGGGTCAATGAAACAACAGCGCCTCACGACAAAATCATTTACGGTTACGCCCACATTCCCGGAACCCCATATACGACATTAATTCTGGGGCACAAATCCGAATTAATGGCACCGTGGCTCAAAACCCGTTTTATCGTAATAGTCTTTATTCTCATCTCGATACTTTTTATCATGTTCATAGTTCACGCCTTGGCTACCCGTCTGGTCAATGAAATATACACTACGGACAAGGAGCGCATTCTCACTCTGCGGGAAGTTGCCCACACCAACAAACTCGCATCCATCGGGCGCCTCGCAGCCGGGGTTGCCCATGAAATCAACAATCCGCTTGCCATTATCAATGAAAAAGCTGGTCTCATGAAGGATATTCTTTCTTTCAGCAGCAAATATTCCGGCGATCAAAAACTTGTCGGCAGTATTGACTCCATTCTCAACTCTGTCGAACGATGCGGTACAATTACAAAACGCCTCCTTGGCTTTGCCCGCCACCTTGATGTCAAACTGCAACCTATAGACATCAAAGCTGTCATAGAAGATGTCCTTGGCTTTCTCGGCAAAGAGGCGGAATACAGGAGTATCAATGTAAACATAGAGGTTGAAAGTGACATTGCCATTTTTAAAACTGACCGTGGCAAGGTGCAACAGATATTTCTGAACCTGATCAATAACTCCTTTGCCGCCATGAGCGACGGTGGCCATTTGAATATCAAGATTATACACCACGACAATGATTTTATTGCCGTCAGTGTTGAAGATGATGGCTGCGGCATCCCCCAGGCAGACCTTGAACGAATTTTCGAACCTTTCTTTTCCACCAAAACAAAAATAGGCGGAACAGGACTGGGACTTCCCATTACTTTTGGCCTCGCCAAGGAGCTTGGTGGGGATATAAAAGTAGAAAGCACTTTTGGCAAGGGCACAAAATTCACCGTATACCTACCCCTTACCCCAAAAGAACCGAAGGAAAAGCAGGAGGACTAAATGCGCATTTTGCTGGTTGACGACGAGCAGGAATTAGTTTCCACCCTTGCGGAGCGTCTTTCCATAAGAGGTATCGAGGCCGACTGGGAAACAAATCCGGAAGTTGCCCTTGGAAAAATAGAAAAAAACCAATACGACATTGCCATCCTGGATATGAAAATGCCCGGAATGAGCGGACCAGAACTCAAAGGGAAAATGGAGGAAATACGTCCTGCAATGAAATTCGTTTTCATGACGGGCCATGGATCTGCGGGCGCCTTCGAGAAGGGCGATTCACAAGCGGATGATGATTGTTATCTTGCCAAACCAGTCAACCTGGAGGTCCTGATGAATACAGTGAAAGAAATTCTTAAGAACCCTAATGAAGATTCTGCCTGCGACAACTGGGAGCTTATCGGTGAAAAAGGGTTCCAGTTTTTCGGGAAGATATCAGCATCAGTATCCCATGAAATAAAAAATGTTCTTGCCATTATCAATGAAAATTCCGGGCTTCTCCAGGACCTTATTTTCATGTCAGAGCGGGGAACACCCATTGATCCGATGCGGCTTCAGCAAGTATCTGAGCTTATCTCCAAGCAGGTTCAGCGGGCAGACACTATTGTCAAAAACATGAACACCTTTGCACACAGCACTGATGACTCCGTAAAAACGCTCAACCTTCAAGAGCTTACGGGTACTGTTCTCGCGCTTTCAGACAGATTTGCCGACATGAAAGGCGTGGTACTGGAAAGACAGCCTGCAGATACCGAAGTCATTGCCACTACCAGGCCCTTTCTCCTGGAAAACCTGATTTGGCTATGTCTTGATTTTGCCATGAGCATGACCGGCTCCGAGAAACGTGTTATTATTGATCTCAAGAAAAAAGGGAAACAAGCCAGCATTACACTTTCCGGCCTGCAGGATATGAAGGCAACCCGTGAAATCCTGTTTCCCGGAGACGCCGAAAAGGCTCTGACAACTATTCTGCAAGCAGAAATCATCTTAGACACCAGCGATGGCAGGATTGAAATCCTACTGCCGGAAAACGCTGCCTAAATGAATTCATCAAATCACAAAAGGAGCAAGTATGTCTGATAAAATTTTACTCATTGACGACGAAGAAGATTTTGTAGAAACCCTGGCTGAAAGAATGCGATCCAGAGATATGGACGTATCAACCAGCACAACAGCCATGGAAGCTCTCGAAAAAATTGACCATGAATCTTTTGACGCCATTGTTCTTGATCTTCAAATGCCAGGAATGGACGGGCTTGAGGCCCTGAAAAGGATCAAAGAAAAAAACCCCAACCTCCAGGTTATTCTGCTCACCGGCCAGGCAACAATAGAAAAAAGCGTTGAGGCCATGAAACTCGGGGCTCTTGACCTCCTCGAAAAACCTGCCAGTATCGAAGAACTGACTGAAAAAATAAAAAAAGCCAGCACTGAGAAAATGATCCTGGTGAACAAGGAAAATGAAGAGAAGATAAAAAAAATCATCCGAGGCAAAGCCTGGTAAACGGCCTCTCGCCCTACAACAATCACTGCAAACACATACCTTATCAAGGGAACAATAACTTTAAGCTACCTTAAAAAAGGTGACGACAGGATATGACCATGACCCCATACTTACCTCGCCCGTTTGGCGAAGTTGACACAATACTTCTTGCTACCGATGGCACCGAATACAGCGAAGGCGCTATTCAGGAAAGCATTTTTTTTGCACAGGCGTGCAAAGCAAAACTCGTAATCCTGCATATAATAAAAACAGACTCCGAGATGGCCATATCTGCCCACGCCAAGCTTTCTGAACAAAAAAACAAGGTAATGCCGCATCTGGAAAGAATCGAGTCAATGGCTCAAAATGAGGGAATTGAAAGCCAGATAGTTGTTACCGGCTCCTTTCAGCCGGACAAAACAATAGTAGAGGAAGCTGTTAAACATAAAGCAGACGTCATTATCATGGGACTCTGCGGCAAATCAGGACTCAGGAAGTTTTTCATCGGCAGCATGACAAATAAGGTTATAGGTCATGGATTCCCAAAAGTTCTTGTTGTACCTCATGACTTTTTAAATACCGGTGAAGATATAATACTTGCCAGTGACGGCTCCCAATACAGTGAACTTGCCAGCCATGAAGCAGTGAGCATGAGCAAGAAATGCAGCACTCTCACAAAAATAACAATCCTCTCAGTTGCCGAACGCGAACATGACCTTCCAGCGGCTCAGGCAAACATAGAAGCTATACGCAGTATTTTCCAAAAGGAAAGCGTGGAAACAAAATATACGGCAAATGCAGTTGTGGGCCGCCCAGCAGATGTCGTCGTAGAGACTGCCAGAGCAAACAACAGCGACATGATTATAGTTGGAGGCTATGGACTCTCCGGAGTATCAAAGATGATCATGGGGAGCACTACAGAACGAATTATTGCCATGACCCCATGTGCGGTCCTGGTTATTGGTGACACAAGCATCTTCCAGATAGAATCATAAAGACCCGTGTAATTCTATTCTGCTTCAGCATAAAATGCCGGTTTTTCTAATATGAGCGCCAGGATAATAAAAAAGGGGATGCCCTACGAAAGGCATCCCCTTTTTTTATCTGGTGAGACGAATACTATTTATTGAGGGATGAACCGCGTAAGCGGACAATTTCCACATCCTTCTTCCGGAAGATCCGTATCTGTATGAATTGTCTGGACAATAAATTTTACAGCCTCCGCTGTATCGCTAAACAAATGCTCCCTGCCGATCTTATTTATAAGGCCGGTCCGCTCCATAACAGCCATGACCTGACCCTTAACCCCACACATTGCAAAACCCAAACCGGCACTTCGTATACGCTCTACGAGTAACGCCAGAGCCTCCTCGCCAGAGGCATCCATGTCATTAATGCCCTTGGCATCAAGCAGGATATAGCGAAGATCCGGTTGTTCAGTCCGGAATTTTGCAACCTGTTCGTCAAGATAACTGGCATTTGCGAAAAAGAGGGCACCATCAAAACGAACAACAGATATATGACGACAACCTTTGAGCCGATAATGCTCTGCACTTTTCAGCACCCTGTCTTCATGCATGGAGAGACTGGCAACCACCGGTCGCATTGATTTGTAAAGGAAGACAGCCATGGAAAGGGCTACACCAACCATGATACCTTTGTCGAGATGTGGGGCAAAGTAGAGGGTAACCAAAAAACTGCCCACCGAAATAACACCATCATACCACTGGGCCTTCCAGGCGTGGGCAAAACCTTTGATATTCACCAGACCAATAACAGCCATCATAATAACCGCAGCCAGAGTTGCCTGTGGGAGATGATACAGTAGAGGGGTAAAAAAGAACAAGGTCAACACAACAACCAAGGAGGTTACAACTGATGAAATACCGGAAACAGCGCCAGCCTGCAGGTTTACAGCAGAACGGGAAAAAGAACCGGAAATAGCATAGGAACCTCCAAAGGAACCTATAATATTACCAAGTCCCTGCCCTATAAGCTCCTGGTTCGCATCAAGCTTCTGACCTGTCTTGGCTGCCATGGCCTTGGCAATGGCAATAGCCTCCATAAAGCCAAGCAATGAGATAATAATAGCAATTGGCAACAGTTTCATGAATGTTTTAAAGTTTAAAAGACTCTCGCCTATCGATTTTCCCGTAACAGGGTCTTTAACCGTGCCGGGAATAGCGAAACTCAGCCCTGTAGGAATTTTACCAACAATGGCGCCACCACCTATCATTGTCAGGTTGGTCTCATCTAGTTTAGAATTTTTTACTTTCAGGCGCCATATTTTACCATCGGTATTAATTCCGGCAGGAATATCGTCCTTGGGATAAAAAGCAAGCTGGGCAACATCACCTTCACCAGTCTTAACCGCCTCAAATTTCATATCACGTAAATCTTTACGGTAAAGATGGGCATGATGCTTAGCTTCATCCATCTTCGCAGTAAGCATAGCCACTTTGGCTTCAAGCTGAATCAGCTCGATGGAGTTACCATGTCCACCGGTTTCGTGCTTTTTCTGCTCATCCACTTCTAACCCAAGCTGGGCTCGCTGGGCACCAAGTGTCTCAATTTCAGCCACAACATGATTAAAGGCTTCTACCTTATGACTAAAACCGTCTAATTGCACCTTGCTGACATCAACAAATGCATCATTATTAAAACCGGTCATTAACGAAATCACCGTAGTCACAGCCACTGCCACCAGGACATTGGGAATACGGGGATTAATCTTCTTCAAAGTAACCATAATACCCACCGCACCAATACCATACAGCAAAGTGGGAACATGGGTATAATCAAGAGCGGCTTGCCCAACCCGCATCATGGTCTCGTAATGATGGGGTGCCTTATCGACATAAACGCCAAAAAACTTTGAAAACTGAGACGAGGCAATAATAATGGCAGCCGCATTGGTGAAACCATTAATAACCGGATGGGATAAAAAGTTTACCACCATTCCAAGGCGTAACACACCAAGGGAAAACTGGAAAACGCCTACGGTAAGGGCAAGAACAATAGAATAGGCAATAAATTGAGGCCCGCCAGCTGTGGCTAACGGTTCAAGGGATGCCGCAGACATCAAAGACACAACAGCAACGGGCCCTGTAGCCAACTGCCGACTGGAACCAAAAAGAGCAGCCACCATGGGCGGCAGGAAAGCAGCATACAGACCGTAATAGGCTGGAAGACCTGCCAACTGAGCATATGCCATTGACTGTGGAATCAAAACCATGGCCACGGTAATACCAGCCATCAAATCAATCTGGAACTTGCTCCCATTATACCCTTTAAACCAGGCAAGAAATGGAAATACCTTGTAAATCATTGTAAAGTTTCCTTTTAAATTAAGATTAAAGCCTATATCGTTACTTATAAATTCAAGTGGCTATTAAGATAGCTCAGCTATAACCTTGCGGATTCATAGGCTTTTCAAAGAATAAAAAAGTTCTTTCAGCTGAGTTTCCGACAGAGTCATATAGATTTATATTTTCAATTTACGCGACCGAAAATAAAAAAAACGTCATATGACGTTTTGAATAGATTTAGCGGCAACAAAATGAAACAAAATTCCATTAGAGATACTGCTCTCCAATAGTAAATGCAAGGAAAAAATGAACAGATATTCACACGCAAAAAGGATACCGCTCCATGAAAGCCCCGATTGAACATCTTCTTGAAATTGTGGAAAAACAAGTTGCAAATCTCAAGGTTCCCGTTGTGGATCTTATTGCTGTTCAAACCAAAGATCCCTTCAAGATTCTGGTGGCAACCATTCTTTCAGCCCGCACAAAGGATGAGACCACAGCCAAAGCCGCTGACCGCCTCTTCAAACTTGCCCCGGATCAACACAACCTGGCCAACTTGACAGAAGAAAGAATTGCCAAGCTGATCTATCCTGTTGGATTTTACCGCAACAAGGCAAAATTTCTAACCAGGCTTCCCCATGCTCTTGCCGGTTTCAATAATACTGTCCCGGATACCATAGAGGAGCTCATCACCTTGCCTGGAGTCGGCCGCAAGACCGCCAACCTGGTCGTCAGCGTCGCCTTTCAGAAACCTGCCATCTGCGTCGACACCCACGTACACCGGATCATGAACATCTGGGGGTATGTAAAAACCCAAACGCCATTGCAGACAGAAATGGCGCTTCGTAAAAAACTGCCGGAGAAATATTGGATCAAGGTAAATTCTCTGCTCGTTGCCTATGGCCAGGGAATATGCCGTCCTGTCTCCCCCCACTGTGATCGCTGCGCCCTCAGCGACGTCTGCCCGCAAATCGGTGTAACGCCACGCCGGATCCCAAGAAAAACAAAAAAAGGGAAAAAGAACGCTCAGACATTTATTTCCTGGAATGTAAATGGCATACGAGCCATGGAAAAAAAAGGGTTCGTAGACATTGTCCAGGATCTGAATGCCGACATCATTGCCATCCAGGAGACCAAGGCCCACCCGGACCAGCTGTCAGATGCTCTTCTCCATATCCCGGGATATACGTCATACTGGCACAGCGCTGAGAAAAAAGGCTACTCCGGAGTCGCAATATACAGCCGGACATCTCCTGTAGCCGTCAGCACCGGTCTTCACAACCCTGACCTTGACATGGAAGGCCGGGTACAGACACTGGAATTTCAGGATTTTTTCTTCATCAACATATACTTTCCCAATTCAGGTCATGGCCTCAAAAGACTGGAATATAAGCTCAATTTTAACCGGGCGGTTCAGGAACATGCTACAGTACTGGCAAAAAAGAAAGCTGTCGTGATCTGTGGGGATTATAATGTCGCCCATAAGGCAATCGACCTCAAAAATCCCGAAAGCAACCAGACAAACCCCGGGTTTACTCCGGAAGAAAGGCAATGGATGGATGGATTCACAGAGGCAGGGTTCCTTGACACCTTTCGCATGTTTAATAAAGACCCCGGACACTATACCTGGTGGAGTTATCGTTTTAATGCCAGGGCAAGAGATATCGGCTGGCGCATTGACTACTTCTGCGTGGACAAAAACAGCCACTCTCGTGTCGCCAATGCCTCAATACTCAAAGACGTAATGGGCTCTGATCATTGCCCTGTTCAGCTCGATTTTTTTGTTGACAAAATCAACAGTTAGCTATATGTAGTAACTATTCTCAATTCAATAATTCAGCCCCTATGAGGTATCCATCATGAAAATCAGTGTTGACAGAAATGTTGTTGAGTTTCATCCAGCAAATGAGCAGGAGACATCAGAACTTGAGCTTCTCTGGCGGGTAATGGTTGACTGCCTGAAAGATAATAAAAAAATGACCCCCATGGGAAACTATATCCCACCGGGAGATACTATGGCCCGATTCGTTATAGAAGGTATTCCCGGAGGGAAAACGGTATTCAGTGACAAAAAATCTGAAAAAACATGTGCCTACTATTGTGCTGTCTGCAATAAGTACATGAATGTCAAAGCCGGGGACGATGTGCCCCTCTGCTGCGGTCGGCTCATGGAAGATATGGACTGATACTCACAGACATTCGCTGCAAGAACGCCGGAACCGGAATCAAACACTGTTTTTGATTCCGGTTTTTTCATTCCCAAACATATTTTTGCCTTTTGCCTTTAAAGCATTCTAGATGATCAAACTCCCCAAAACAGCCAGATTCTCTCTGTCTTCAGCAAGATCCGCTCCCTTCGGTGTCTCCAGGGTCATTGGGTGATTCCGAAAACGATCATCGTTGAGCAGATTCCGAAAGCCGTCAAGGCCAATATGGCCTTTGCCAATATGCTCATGCCTGTCAACCCGACTGCCTAATTCCTTCTTCGAATCATTTATATGGAAAAATCTGATCCGATCGATTCCAATTTCATGATCAATGGAGTCAAAAGTTTTCCTGTAGCACTCTGGTGACCGAAAATCATAGCCTGCAGCAAAAAGATGACACGTGTCCAGGCAAACGCCCAGTCTTTTGCCGAATAATGAATTGCTGAGGATATAGCGTATCTCGCTGAAGGATGCGCCAAGACCTGTACCCTGGCCGGCTGTATTCTCAATGAGTATCATCACATCATCACATTCCCCTACCAACTCAATGGACGCATCAAGATTCCGGACAAAGCGCTCAAGCCCGACTTCAGGACCATCACCGCCATGAGAACCAGGATGCATGACAATGTAGGGAATCTCAAGGGCAGCCGCACGTTCAATTTCTGCAGCCATGGCCTGTCTGGATTTATCCCGGATTTCCTTCTTGTGTGATGCCAGGTTAATAAGATAGGAATTATGGGAAGCAATTGGCCCGTCTCCCCATTTCTTTCTTTCCTGCATGAAAAGTTCTCTTTCGGATAAGGAAACAGGCTCAGATTGCCATTGTCTCTGATTTCGGGTAAATATCTGAAGAGCTTGCCCGTTAACCCGGGAAATTCTCTCAAAAGCCAGATGCAGTCCTCCAGCCACGGACATATGAGATCCAAGTAATGGCATATCGTCAGCGAGTTGTGTTCATTGAGTTGTTGAATTGTTGAATTGTTGAATTGTTGAATTGTTGAATTGTTGAATTGTTGAATTGTTGAATTGTTGAATTGTTGAATTGTTGAATTATAATCTGCTTCCCGGAATCCGCAATCACAAATAAGAAGTAAATGCCAGTATACCAAAGACAAAATGTCTCTAAAGTTATCAAAGAGATACATAACAACAGGACCAGCCCTGTTTATTTGATCCATGGAGAGCGGTACCTCTGCCAGGAAGTTGCCCGTGATATTATTGCGGCCCTCCTGCCTGAGGAAAAAAGCCGCGCTCTTAATGTCAAAAAAATTAACGGTGAAACTGAAAATCCTGCCCAGACCATTGCCCACCTGAAAACCCACTCCCTTTTCCCAGGCAGACAGGTTCTTCGGGTAATGGATTCCAAGCTCTTTTTCTCTAAAGCAGTTGCGAAAAACTTCTGGGATAAGGCAAAAAAAGCAGCCCGGGAAAATGAAGAAGAAAAAGCCGGAATAAACCTCGCCCGCGTGTATGGTATCGGCGGTCTTGATAAAGATGATGATCTTGCCGAAATTTCCGCCTCTCAATGGAAAAAACTCCTTGGATTTACAAAACCCCAGGATATTTCCTGGGCACAATCCGTGAAGCTTCCTGATTCTATTTCGCCAACACAGGAGGGCGATGGCGCAGCACTTGTTGCCGAAACACTTGAGACCACAATCCCTAAAAACAATATTCTTCTCCTGATCGCCGAGGCTGCCGATAAACGAAAAAAAATCTACAAGCTCATTGACCAGCTCGGGGTAATCATAGACCTTTCCGTCGACTCTGGGGCAACGCAGGCCACAAGAAAAAGCAGCAGTGATGCCGCCATTACAGACCTGATTCTGAAAACCATGAAAGAATTCGGCAAAAAACCCGGCCCTAGTGTCATCAAACTGCTGCTCGACAGGGTTGGATTCCATCCCGTCGCTGCGGTCAGGGAAACCGAAAAGCTTGCGCTCTACTGCGGTGAAAAAGAGACGATTACTGCTGCTGACGTTGATGCGATTGTCAGCTGGACAAGAGAAGATGCCATATATGAACTCAACGAGGCAGTTGCCACCAGAAATATCGAGCAGGCCCTTGTCCTTTCTGCCAAACTCCGTGAAAATGGCCTTCACCCGCTGGCCCTGGTAGCAAGCCTGAGGAACCTGATTCGAAAACTGCTCTTCTTCCGGTCAATGCAGTATCAGGAAAAACCGCCATACCCCAGAGGCCAGTCTTTTGGGGTTTTTCAAAAAGGATATCTTGCCCAACTCAAAAAATCCCGTCACGAAAGTTCTCCCTTCCTCTCCGTCCATCCTTTCGTGATATATAAAACCTTTCAGCAGGCCGAACGATTTGAGATTAAAATTCTCAGAAAAGGACTCCGAGAACTTCTCCTGGTTGAATACAGCCTGAAAGGAGGCGGCATAAATGACGCCCTGGCCCTTGACAATTTTTTCTTTTCCTTTCTGGGTGGACATGGACAGCATTAATCATTACTATTGTCCATGCAGAACAATTTAGAACCATGTAATATAAAAGAATATATTGATGACTGTACCGGGAAGAGAAACTGACGGAGTAGTACTTACCAAAAAAAAAGAAGAGGTTAAAGAACCCCCTCTTTACAAAGTCCTCCTTCACAATGACGACTATACAACCATGGAATTCGTTGTCATGGTGCTCGAATCTATTTTTCACAAAAGCGCTGAAGAGGCAACGAAAATCATGCTGAATGTCCACCAGCAGGGAATAGGCATAGCCGGGGTGTACACCAGGGAAATAGCCGACACAAAAATAACCATTGTCCATGATATCGCACGACGAAATGAATTTCCGTTACGGTGCAGCATGGAAAAAAATTAGACTCATGATTAATCAAAAAGTAGAAATAGCTCTTGTCATGGCCATTCGTGAGGCCAAGAAACTCCATCATGAACATGTTACCGTAGAGCACATTCTGTATGGTCTTCTCCATGATAACATGGCCCTCAACATAATAACCGGCTGTGGCGGTGACGCCGAACACCTGAAAAAAAATCTGGAAAACTTTTTCCACACAAATATGCCCACGCTCCATGAGAAACTCGGCAGTGAGCCCACCCAGACTCTGGGTTTCAACAGGGTTCTGCAGAGGGCCATTGCCCACGTCCAGAGTTGTGGAAAAAAAGAGGTTGATTCCGGTGATGTTCTGGCTGCAATCTTTGCGGAACCTGAATCTTTTGCCGTCTATTTCCTGAAAGAGGAAGGCCTCTCACGACTGGAGCTCATCGATTATTTATCCCACAGGCTGACACCTTCTCCTCCGCCCCAGGCGCTTCCTATGCATGAGGAAAAGAAGGCCCCTAAAAAAGACAAAAGTGCCCTCGAAAAATATACAATCAACTTCGCCCAAAGAGCTGCCGAGGGCTTAATAGACCCCCTGATTGGCCGCAACATGGAACTTGAGCGTGTCATGCAGATTCTCTGCCGCAGAAGAAAAAACAACCCTCTTCTCGTTGGAGAACCGGGGGTCGGAAAAACCGCTATCGCTGAAGGACTTGCCCTGCATATTTATGAGCACAAGGTACCGGATCTCCTGCATGCTGTCGAAATCCATCAGCTTGACCTGGGGGCTCTTCTTTCCGGGACCAAATATCGCGGAGACTTTGAAGAGCGCCTGAAAGCCATTATTTCAGAAGTGGAAAAGAAACCTGAAATTATCCTGGTGATTGACGAAATTCATACCATTGTCGGAGCCGGGGCCACCAGCGGCAGCAGCATGGACGCATCAAACCTCCTGAAGCCGGCACTTCAGGCCGGAAAATTGCGCTGCATAGGCTCGACAACCTATGAGGAATACCGCAATCATATAGAAAAAGATCGGGCATTATCCCGCCGTTTCCAGAAAGTTGACATTGAAGAACCTACGGTGGATGAAACGTGTGCGATCCTGAGAGGGTTGAAGTCTCACTACGAAGAACACCATGGAGTGCGTTACTCCAATGCCGCTATTCAGACCTCAGTAGAACTGGCAGACCGCTATATCACCGAACGCTTTCTCCCGGACAAAGCCATCGATGTTATCGACGAAGTCGGTGCTGCTTTCCGGCTTGCCGCCCGACCCGGGAAAAAGAGAAAAACGGTTACAGTCCGTGATGTTGAAGCGGTTATTGCCAAGATGGCCAGAATACCGGCAAAAAATATTTCCTCATCCGACATCCAGCAGCTTGAAGGACTGGAGCAATCCCTCAAAAGACAGATCTTTGGACAGGACCATGCCATAGACGCGCTGGTAACAGCTGTTAAGCGTAACAGGGCCGGCCTGAAAGATCCGGAGCGGCCTACCGGTTCATTTCTTTTTGCCGGGCCTACAGGGGTGGGAAAAACCGAAGTGGCCCGACAGCTGGCCTTTAGTCTTTCCGTTCACTTCGAACGGTTCGACATGAGTGAATATATGGAGAAACATGCCGTGGCGCGACTTATTGGCGCCCCCCCAGGCTATGTCGGCTTTGATCAGGGCGGTCTCCTGACTGACGCCATAAAGAAGCATCCATACTGTGTGCTTCTTTTTGATGAAATTGAAAAAGCCCATCCTGACATTTTCAGCATCCTTCTGCAGGTAATGGACCACTCAACGCTTACCGACAATCTGGGCCGCAAGGCAGATTTCAGGAATGTTATTCTCATAATGACCACCAATGCCGGGGCAAGGGAAATGGCTGGCCAGTCCATTGGCTTCATGACAAACAAAAAGGCAGGAAACATAAAAGCTGTTAAGGATCTGTTTTCTCCCGAATTCAGAAACCGACTGGACGGCATTATTTCATTTAATTCCCTGGAATTTTCCGTTATGCAGAAAATAGTAGACAAGCTTGTCCTTGAACTTGAAGCCCGGCTTGCCGAAAAAAGAGTCACTATTTCTCTTTCTGACAAAGCCCGGAGCTGGCTGGCAACTGAAGGCTATGATCCCGACTATGGCGCCAGACCCATGAGAAGACTCATCATGACCGAAATAGGCGACCGTCTGTCCGAAGAAATTCTTTTTGGGGAACTAAAACGCGGCGGACATGTTCTTATTAATAAAACAAAAGAAGGATTTGATTTTTCATATCCAGATAATTAACCTTACAATCATAACATAACCCGAGGATTTACTATGAAGATGACCAAAACACTCTCGCTTGCGGCGGGACTCGCTGTTGCATTGGCATTTACCGCCTGCTCCGACCAGGATGACACCAAGGCCCCTACTGCCGAATCCAAAAAACCTGCAGTAGCCCAGGAACAGCCAGCAGCCCCCCAGGCTCCGGTAATGGCCCAGGCCTCAGACTCTGCCCTTACCGGAACAGTTGTTGATACATTTGACGGCGGCGGATACACATATATTCAACTGGATACAGGTACGGAAACAAAATGGACTGCAATTGGCCAAGCTCCTGTAACCGTTGGTGAGCAGGTCAGCTTGAAACCCGGCCCTGTCATGCGTGACTTTCACAGCCGCACCCTTGACCGTACTTTTCCTGAGATTATTTTCTCAAGCGGCCTGATAGGAGCCGACGAAGCCGCTGCCAGTACAAGTTTTGGAGGAGCCCTTCAGGGTGAAGGCATGGGAATGATGTCTCCCATGGCAGGATTAGAGCAGGCCAGTGGCGGCAGCGCAACAGCCGTTGCACCCCTCCAGGAAGTTGCCATAGAGAAAGTTGAGGGTGAAAATGGCTATACTATAGAAGAAATCTTTACCCAGGCAGCAGATCTGTCCGGGAAAAAAGTAAAAATCCGCGGCAAAGCTGTAAAAGTGTCTGCAAATATCATGGGGAAAAACTGGATCCATCTTCAGGACGGTACCGGCAATCCTGCAAACAACAGTCATGATCTGGTCATAACTTCCGCTGACATGCCGGAAACAAACAGCATCATCGTTATCGAAGGTGTCATAGCAACGGATAAAGACTTCGGAGCCGGATACAAATATAATGTAATCCTCGAAGAAGCCGTAGTCAGCAACTAACCGCCACCCCGCCGGCGGGAACAACGCATGACACTTTATCTCTCACAGAGGTGCCCTAAAAGAAATGCCCTTGGGGTGCACTGAGTTCACAGAGTTTTTTCCTCTGGGTCTCTGTGAACTCTGTGAGAGCCTTTTTATAAAGATTAATACATCAGGAGGCTCAGGGTTCTATCCTATGAAAATAGCCATAATAGGCCCTGGCGCCTTAGGCTTGCTTCTCGCCACCAGTCTGGCTGGCGCCAATGAAAACACAGTATGGCTGCTGGATCACAGCCCTGAGAGGGCAGCCGCAATAAACGGGAAACTCCTTCTGAATATTGATGATCAGGAGTTTTCCGTTCCCCTTCCCGTTACGTCTAACCCCGAAGCCATAGGCAAAACCGACCTTGTACTTCTCTGCGTCAAGTCAATGGATGTGGCTCCAGCGTTACAGCACATCGCTCCTCTTTTTTCTCGTAACACCCTGCTCATTACCTTCCAGAACGGAATAGGCCACATTGACCCTGTCGCCAATAGTACCATCGCCCCACAGGCAGCCTTTGGCGTGACATCCCAGGGCGCTACTCTTATCGCTCCTGGCCAGGTCAGACATGGCGGCACCGGGTTGACAAAAATAGGCTTTCTTCGCCCGGCAGATCCTCACCTACACCAACAGCTGAATACCGCAGCCCTTATTTTAACGGCTTCAGGATTTGAAACTGTCACAGTGAACAACATCCAGGATCACCTCTGGGGAAAACTCCTCATCAATATAGGCATCAACGCACTTACCGTCATACACGACTGTCCCAACGGAAAGCTGCTCGACATTCCTGAAGCCCGTGAAGCTCTCATAGCTGCCGTTCAAGAGGGGGAAAAGGTGGCCCGCACCCTGGGAATACACATTGAAAATAATCCCGTAGACCTGACTCTCGGGGTCTGCAGAACAACCGCAGCCAACATCTCTTCCATGCTTCAGGATGCCAGGAGAAAAAGACCGACAGAAATCGATGCGATTAATGGTGCCCTTGTTGAAAAAGCCAGAAAACTTTCACTAAATGTCCCCGTTAATGAAGATCTCATCAAAAAAGTGAAAGAGATTCAGGCGCACTATCACGGATAACTTGCCAGCCGGATATCCCCGGATATCACTTCGTGAACTCTTCCATCACCGCTTTTTATGTGCAGCTTTCCCTCGTTGTCTGGCCCCAGTGAAACTCCTTTCACGACTTGCCGATCAGCGGTTATCCACGTAAGTGTCCTGCCGAGGGTTGCATCGTATTTTTTCCATTCCTTCAGAATATCTGCAAAACCCTGCTGTTCAAATTGGCCAATAACCGCATCGGTTTCAACAAGAACAGTTTCCAGAAGTTCCTTTCGCCGTATTGGTATGTCAACATGACACTGCAAAGAGGTTGCGCTCTCCCGCAATTCCTCCGGGAAATCAATGGAGGGAGTCGTCACATTCAAACCAATTCCCAATATAACCAATGGCGCAGATTGATTTCGCAGGTCCGCTTCCACCAGAATCCCTCCACACTTCCTGTTGGCGACAAGTAAATCATTAGGCCATTTTATCTGCGGAGAAAAAGAATAAAGACGGCGCACCATCCGGCATAAAGCAACCCCGGCGGCCAGGGTAATTTTTGACAGATCACCTATTGCCAGAGCAGGCCTTAAAATTATAGAAAAGTAGAGACCGCTTCCCGCAGGAGAATCCCATGATTTCCCCAGGCGTCCCTTCCCTCCGGTCTGGCTTTCCGCAAAAACAACCGTTCCTGCATGGGCACCGGCCAGACCCATTTCCATGGCTCTGGAATTCGTCGAATCAATCTGCTGAAAATAAACAAGTGAATGCCCGGCAATCTCTCCGGCTCTGACCATCTCTTTCCAGCCGGTCTCATCAAACACATTTTCAGCTATTTTTTCTGTCACATCTTGTCCCATTATAAGGTTGTATGGTAAATGTTCTTTCCAGAAAAAAACAACATACATCTCTTTTCTTTTTCCATCAAATTGAGACGTGTCAGCAAAAAGTCATTTTTTAACGCAAAGGCACAGAGCCACAAAGGTAACTTATTGTTTTTATAAAATATTCCCTTTGAGACTTCGCGTCTTTGCGTTATATTTTTTAGTTTTCGCGAGACTGTCAATTAAGATGATCTCGTAAAAAGTCAAAACAAGGAGAACACCATGCCCTACGTTAATATCCGTGTTGCAGGCACCTTATCGACACAGCAAAAAAAGGAAATTTCAGAGGGAGTAACCAAGGTTATTTCCCAGGCAGCCAATAAACCTGAAGACAGCATCCTTATTTTTATAGATGAAGTTCTCCATGAAAACATTGCTAAAGGCGGAAAACTTCTGCAGAAGCCTTCATAAATGCCAGAAACACGTTTCAAGTTACTTGATATTACTGATTGATTTTTTTCGGCCTGAAACCCAGCTATCATTACCGTTTCTTGTACAACCATACACCTTAACTTTGCCTATCGCACATGCTCAACAGCACTGCAGCCAAAAAACGAATCCAGGATCTGATTCAAGAAATCCAGCTCCATGATTACCAGTATTACATCCTGGACAATCCTCTCATAGCTGACAGTGAATATGATCTTCTTTTCCGTGAACTGCTCGATATCGAAAAAAACTTCCCGGATCTTGTCTCCCAGGATTCGCCAAGCCAGAGGGTCGGCGGGGCCCCTCTTGAAAAATTTGCAAGTATCGAACACCGTTTTCCAATGCTCAGCCTGGAAAATGCCTTCAATGATCAAGAACTGTATGAGTTCGAGCAGCGACTAAAGAGATTTCTACAGAACAGCACCCCACTGAGCTATATAGCTGAACCCAAACTTGATGGCCTTGCCGTCGAGCTTGTCTATGAAGAGGGGCTGTTTGTAAAGGGCTCAACCCGGGGAGATGGCCGAACAGGGGAGGATATCACATCCAACCTGAAAACCATCCAGACCATTCCTTTGCGCCTGCACACCCCAGAGCCTCCGGCCATTATTGAGGTTCGCGGAGAAGTCTTTATAGGCAATGATGACTTTATCGCCCTAAACAAAGAACGTGTCGATTCCGGAGAGCCTCCTTTTGCCAACCCCAGAAATGCGGCTGCCGGATCGCTTCGCCAGCTTGATCCGCAACTGACGGCAGACCGCCCTCTTGATTTCATGGTCTACGCAGTGAGTGACCCTGCATCAACAAAACAAAATACCCAGTCGGGACTGCTTACTTACCTCAACTCTCTCGGCTTCAAAATCAATCCCCATGCCGCCACATGCAGTGACATGAAGAGCATCATCACTCATTACAACCATCTTCTCGAATTACGGCCCGCCCTTCCTTATGAAATCGACGGCATGGTTGTTAAAGTTGACTCTTTCCTCCTGCAGCAGCGACTGGGGACAAAGTCCCGCAGTCCCCGCTGGGCCATTGCCCGCAAATTCCCTGCCTCACAAGCAACCACCCGTCTGAACAGCATTGAATTCCAGGTTGGAAGAACCGGAGCTGTAACCCCTGTAGCCCTGCTTGAACCGCTGCGAATTGGCGGTGTTACCGTGAGACGTGCCACACTCCACAATGAAGATGAAATAAAGCGTAAAGATCTGCGAATAGGCGATACAGTTCTCATCCAAAGGGCCGGAGATGTCATTCCCGAAGTCATTAAACCGATCACAGACCTCCGTGACGGGACAGAACAAATCATCTCAATGCCTCGAACCTGTCCCGTCTGCGATCACACCCTTAGCAGGGAACAAGGTGAAGCAGCAACACGCTGTACAAACCCCCACTGCCCGTCCCAGCGAATGCGAAGCCTGATCCACTTCACCTCCAAAGCCGGTCTTGATATAGAAGGTCTCGGCAAAAAAGCAATGGAACAGCTCTTTAATGAAAAAATCATTACCGATATCCCCGACATATACTCGCTTAAGCACGAGCATCTGCAGCATCTTGATGGCTGGGGAGAAAAATCTGCAGCAAATGCGATAAAAGCCATTGCCGACAGTAAAAAAACCACTCTCTCCCAATTCATAGCGGCCCTCGGAATACGTTACGTCGGCGAAGTAACATCCCGGCTGCTCGAGACCCGGTTTCAAACCCTGGAACGACTCATGCTCGCCTCCACTGACGATCTTCTCGCCGTAGAAGGTATCGGCGAACAGGTTGCCGGAAGCCTGCAAGATTATTTCTCCGACCCGGCAGTCCAGGAAATGCTGTCCACCCTCATGAGGAACGGCTTTGAATTTAGCCTCCCCCAGCAGGGCACTGGGATCCTTCCGCTTGCAGGAAACGTCTTCCTGTTTACGGGGACCATGGCATCCTGCTCTCGCAGTGAAGCAAAAGAGAGGCTTAAAGATCTGGGCGGCCAGGTTTCCTCCTCTCTTACAAAAAAAGTAACCCACCTTGTCTGTGGTGATAAACCGGGCAGCAAATTAAAAAAGGCCGGGGAAATGTCCATCTCCATTTTAAACGAGCAGCAGTTCATGGAATTACTCGGACAACAGCATAATGGAGACCAATAGCCATCGTGACGCAGAAAGCCATCCATGTCATTATTGAGGGAAGGGTCCAGGGCGTGTTCTTCCGCGCCTGCACCAGAGACGAGGCTGTAAGGCTTGGACTGTACGGCTGGGTCCGAAATCTCCCTGACGGCTCTGTCGAGGCCCTTATCGCTGGAGAAGAACAGACTGTGGACAGGATGCTTGAATGGCTCCAGACGGGTCCGCCCATGGCAGATGTGGCCAGAGTAGTTTTTGACCCGGTGCACCCCACCCCGGACGAGAAAGACTTCTCAGTAATATATTGACGAGGTACGGCAGGGCAGAGTCGTTGACAATTACCTCTTCCTGCCTTAGGGTGCAATGTCACCATACAGGCACCTTTTTCAGGTGTAACTTTCAGATAAAAAATGGAGCCCATCACAGTGGAACCAGGTACTCAAACTGATAGCAGAAAACAACGCGACAAAAAACATTGCATGCGTATTGTCTGCCCCCATTGCGGGAATGACCATGATTTCATAGAAGTTGCTGATGAAGTTGTCATCACAACACGTTATATTCAGCATCCCGATTGCAGCTTCAGTCAGGCCGGAGATGAATCCCACGTCATGGGCGATATCAGTTTTTTTTGTGGAGAATGTAATGCGGACATCACCCAGTTTCATCCACGCTTTCTGGAAATGCTCTTTTGACACTCTCTGCTTCAAACACCTCTCGAATCTTTACACAAAATGAAGAATTGCGGAGTCATTATTCCGAACTCAACAAAGGAGATATTTTCATTGGCCGTCTCCGACTGAAACCCACCGAGGAATATATGCTCCTCGACCTCACCACAAGAGGTGTGACTCTTTTCCCATCTGCCCTGTCCCAGCAAGTCTGTCGCTCAAAGGCCGCCCAGACCCTTCTCTTCTCGGATTACATGCTCCCTCATACTCTGGCGATTCATGACCAGCATGACATACTGAAAGCCGTCAATTGTTTCCACCAGCACTCCATTGGCCCGGTTATCACAAAAATCGACAGAAAAAACGGCGGGCTGGGTATTCATCTCTGGCCAACTGTTGAAGATGCTAACAATCAGGCCTCCCTGGGCACGCTTCCATACCCTTTTGTCCTTCAGCCGTATGCTGCAGACTGCACCGATATTCGAGTCATTGTGCTCGGCAGCTACGAAGAAGCATATCAGCGAAAGAATCCTTACAACTTTCGAAACAACCTGCATTGTGGAGGAATCAGCACCCCCTACTCACTCACAGACCAGCAGCGCATGCTCTGTGAACAGATTATGGCAAGAGGCCGCTTCCCCTATGCCCATATAGATCTTATGGAAACACAATCAGGAGAAACATATCTGACAGAAATCAACCTGCGGGGCGGGATCAAAGGGGCTGTTATTTCGCCGGAGGAATACCGGGAAAGAGTGGATGACATCCATGCAGACTTTCTCGCACAGGCATCCATA
>JACKQG010001729.1_pt1 | contig 29560 bp, 30 predicted proteins | sample 8237621 | NCBI WGS metagenome assembly JACKQG01 (sample SAMN15677084, study PRJNA649215) | marine metagenome | biome: marine; feature: Black Sea; material: saline water; isolation source: suspended particulate matter (SPM) from the Black Sea western gyre | collected 2013-06-09/2013-06-10 | depth... | reverse complement strand
CTAAGCTACCATGATCAGCTAACAGGACTGTACAATCGCAGGTTTGCCAAGGAAGAGATAAAACGCCTCGATACCAAGCGTCAGTTACCTCTTTCTGTCATTATGGGAGATTTAAATAGTTTAAAACTAACCAATGATACTTTTGGACATAGTAAAGGTGATAAAATGCTTAAAGGGACTGCAAGATTATTAAAAAGAATGTGCAGATCTGATGATATTTTATCCCGTTGGGGTGGAGATGAATTTGTTATCCTTCTTCCAAAAACTTCAATTACTGATTCAGAAGAGATTGTGCAAAGAATAAAAAAAGAATGTAAAAAATTAATTATTCAAAAGATACCCATAAGTATATCGATTGGAGTTGCAACAAAAATAGAAGTAGGGCAGGATATGGATGAAATTATTATAGAAGCTGAAAGCAACATGTATAAAAATAAGCTTGTTGAAAAGGAAAGCAATGCAAGTTCAATTATTTTTGCACTTGAGCAAGCACTTTATGAAAAAAGCAATGAAACTATAGAACATACCTTTAGAATTAAAGATTTTGCTATAAAATTAGGAGAATCAATTAAACTGCCGGTCAACCAGTTAGATGAACTTTCACTTCTTGCATCACTTCATGACATAGGTAAAGTTGCTATCCCTGAAACAATATTATTAAAAGAAGGCAAGTTAACAGAAAAAGAGTGGGCAGTTATAAAAAGACATCCTGAGATAGGTTTTAACATTGCTCAATCATCTCCACAAATTATCCATATTGCTAAATTTATTCTTGCCTGCCATGAAAACTGGGATGGTTCCGGTTACCCGAAGGGACTGACAGGAGAATCAATTCCCGTTGTGTCCCGAGTTATATCTATTGCCGATGCTTATGATGTTATGACAAGTGAAAGAATATATAAAAAGGCGATGAGTAAACCTGAAGCAATTGAAGAACTCAAAAGATGTGCCGGTACCCAGTTTGACCCAGTTCTGATTAATAAATTTATAGAAATCATATCAAAATGACATATGATTTAATTTAATTCACAACAAGAAATTTGCCTTCGGTGCTACGGACACCTAAAACAACCTGGCCATCTTAAATTGAAAAGATATTGGCGACATGCTTCTTCTGTGTTAAAATTCTTCTCAAATTCCATTATAGTTTTTGGGAAGTTTTTCATTACTTAATAATCTATATATAACGTGTATTTATTGCAGAATAAAATAGGACAGTATTGCAAAAGAAATTCTCCACTTCTGCAACAGCCAATTCCCTGGGAGGTGGTCTATCTCTTTCAAACTCATATATGCCCAAATAATCCAGGATCTTTCTTATTACCTTATAATCTTTAAGTAAAGGCAATTATTCTCATATTCCCGCCACATTTTTGGGGCAGATTAGGAGATCAACTTCATATATCTTCTTTATAAGCCTTGCCCAGGATTTATTGCAGCCCTTTGTGTACTCGTCATCTGTAATAATAAAATCTGCCCCGTCACTATTTTGCCTTTTCCTTCTGCCCATTAAGACATTGCTATAAAAACCGAGGTACCTAACCATTTGTCCGCTCTTATTGGGAAGCTTCATCTTTGCGATTGGCTTTAATAATATGACTTACTTCAGCATGCATTGATGTCTTCATAATAATCTCCGTTTTGTTTATTCATAATTAAATCCCTCTAATATATAATAACATTCGCCTCTAAGGGCGTGATTCAATCTTTATCATTTATGTCCATCTACATAAACACTAACCACATACCCTTCAAGAAATTCATCCTCTCCCAAACCATCTAAAATAGCTCTGCCTAGCGGGTCTTTTGTATCAAGGTCAATGCATTCAGATGAACCTTTGACTGTAATTCTTACATCCTTCAACCCGGATGCCTCAACAATCCTTTTATACTTATCAATAATTACTGCTCCTCCAACACAACCCACATAAGCTTCAATGCTCTCCTGAATTCTCTTAGGAAGACTCTTGAGAAGGGCAATATCAGAAATTGCTATTCTGCCACCCGGCTTTAAGACTCTATAGATCTCCCAGAAGACTCTTTGTTTATCAGCCGATAAGTTGATAACACAATTACTTATGACCACATCAACAGAGTTGTCCCACACAGGTAAATTTTCAATTTCTCCAAGTCTAAATTCAATGTTTTCATAGTTACCTTTCAGGGCATTTTCTCTTGCTTTCTCAAGCATTTCAGGGGTCATATCCACACCAATAACCTTACCTTTTACACCTACTTTATTAGCAGCTAGAAAGCAATCAAAACCGGCACCTGAACCAAGATCAAGTACAACCTCGCCTTCTTTGAGGCTGGCTAAGGCTGCCGGATTTCCACAACTCAAAGCCAAGTTAGCTTCATCTGGAATAGCTTCCAGTTCCTCTTCTGAATAGCCAATAGATTTAGCAAATTCTTTAGTATCTGGACCACAAGTGCCGCATCCACAACCTTCTTGCCCTTGAGCAATCTTGCCATATGCTTCTCTCACAACTTTTTGTGTTTTCTTCTTGTCCATTTTATTGCCTCCTAATTATGGATTATATTATCAAATTATAAAACTTCCTAAAAGCCTGTCCGAAGCGTAAACGCCGTGTTAGGCGCTGGCTGGACACAAATAATTTCTTTTATTTTATTATCGGTCCCAGCATATCCATTACTACACCGGAAAGATTTTCAGCTTTAATTAAGGCTATGCAGCAGAATTTCCCATCTTTCTTCAAACTTACAACAGCCAGTTTATCTCCAGCTTTAATATTGGCTTTCTCTCTTATTTCTTTTGGCAGCACCATTTGTCCTCTCTCATCAACTGTTATTACAGATTCAACATTACAGCAATTTTCTTTATTATTTTTTCCAGCCAATTTATACTCCTTTTTAGTAAGTTAGAAAATACATATAATACTGATAATTAAGAATATTCTAAAAAATAAGTATTGTCAACATTATTTTACATTTAAAAAATAAATACAGCGGACTTTCAAATCTGGATATTGTCAATACCGGGCATACTTTAATAAATGAGTTAAGTATAATTATTCCTTTTGTTTCGAAGCTATTTCCCCGGTCATCACTAATCGGATGTACTATTATTACTGGCCGGTTGCAGTATACTGCTTTTTTCTTAACGTAAACAATAAGATAAAAATGAGAGCCACATCTATGGCAATCAGAATGAAAGTGTTTGTTGCAATGTCAGCCCAACCTCCACCTTTCTGACTTAACTCGACAATGGGTTGGGTGACATAATAGGTTGGAAATATTTTACCAATCCACTCCGGAATCTGTGGGAACAGGTAGATGATAGCAGGGGCGAAAAGTATAATTCCGGCAGATTTCCAGATAGCAAATATGGTAGTGAAGTCTTTTGCATAGACTCCGAGCAACATTCCAAGCTCAGCTGCCATTACAGCACCGAGTGCCAGTACTATTATCAGAAGTATAGGTTCGGTACCGAAAGCCTTATTTAGTACCAGAATCAAGATACCCATAAAGAAACTTAGAATAAAGCCAAGTATTCCTTTAGCCAGAAAAATATCTTCAATTGATGTTGGAGTTACCATCAATGCCCGTATTGTCCTCTTCTCTTTTTCTGTGGCTACCGAGGTTGACGGTAACATGAGCCCACCCAGAAATACTGCCATAAGTACGATGAAGGGAAGCAGTCGGTCATTCCACGGAATGCTCGCCTTGTCACCCAGGGTAATTGTTTCTATTTCGATAGGAGATTTTTGACCGGTCAGCTCTCTTACCGTGTTAGCTATTGTCACTCCTATTATGGTGCGGCTCTTTGCCATGCTTTCTCCCCAGATAAAAGCTTTGATTTCTGTCCTCTCTCCCCGCATAACGGAGTTGTCAAAACCGGAAGGTATAACGATACCGATATCAACAGCACCGATTTCAACTGCTCGTTTCATATCAGAAATGGTATTGTATTCAAGATTATCTATCGAATTGAGGTCATCAAACATGGAAACTAATTGAGATCTACCCTCATCCAAAATACCCAGCCTGGGTTTCTCGGCAAGCCATGTACCAAATATAAGTGAGACGATAATTGAAATAATAATTGGTCCTACAATAGAAAAAACTAATATATAACTCCTGGAGCCATAGAGAAACTCCTTACTCAATAGCACGCCCATACGTCTGATACTCATTGAAATTTCCTCCTCAATATATAAATACCAGCCCAGAATATGGCTGCTGTAAAACCAAAAAGTATTAAAAGATTAACCCAAACATCTCCCCAACCAGATCCGAAGTTAGCCGAACGGTGCACTGTATCAACCAGGTAGTAGGAAGGAATAACCTTAACCCAGCCTGTGATTGCACCGGGAAACATCACTGTGAACGATGGAATTATGAGGATAATGAGAATAGGGAAACTCCAGGCCAGCACTGACATAAAATCCCTTGCCCTGGCTGATATGAGAAAACTAACTCCTGTAGCAAGCGCCGCTCCCAATAACAGAGACACCAGGATAATCAACGGCTGCATATTCATGCCGCCGATGATGGTCATGATTAGCACTGCCTGAACAAATGCCAGACCTATGCCGGAGATACTTTTAGCTATAAAAATGTCGGTAACTGTTGTGGGAGTAACCAGCAGGGCTTGAGCAGTACGCCGCTCTATCTCTTCACTTATAAGATTTGAGAGACCGAGGATTTCCATCATGATGATAAAAATAGCCAGCAGTGGGCGCAGGCGATCGCGCGGAGGTATCAGTGTACCGGTCATATCCTGCCCCAGTATCTCCTCTGATACGTCAAAGGCCAGAGGCTGCCCCGTCTGCATATAGGCAAGTTCTCTGACGACAACCCCCATAGCATCTTTTATCTCCTGCGGGGCGTCTGGAGTAAAATATAAGTTTACCCTGGGTTTTTGGTTTGAACTAAGCTTTTCTGCTACATCTGCCGGGATTGATATACCTACCACATAGCTACCATCGAGTACTGCTTCTTTTAGCGACTCCTCAGATTCTACAGGTGAGATTTCCAGACCCTCTTCGTCTATCTGAGTAAAAACCGGGAGTGAAACCGGAGAATACAGTCCAATTTTTAGATTTTCATCAACTGAGCTCGGCATAACAAAATAGATAACAAGATAGAAAATGAGACCGACAAAAGTTAATATTATAATTGCTCTTTTCCTGAAGAAAAGGGATAAGTCCTTAGAGACCAGAATACTTATTATGTGTATGTTCATTCGACGAGACCCCGTCCTGTGATTTTGATGAATATGTCTTCCAGAGTGGCTTCCTTGCTATGGATAGTGACTACATTCTCTTGAGAAAAAAGTTCCTTAACACTGCCCGGCGTCTCTGCTGTGTCCAGAGCAATCTCACGGTCTTCAAGTTTACCGCCTGGTGTAATTACCTTCGCTTTAAGAGCACGTTTACCATATTGCTGCTTGAGATTAAGCGGTGTATCCAGAGCCACAATCCTGCCCTGGTTCATGAAAGAAACCCGGTCGGAAAGTTTATCGGCCTCCATCATATCATGGGTAGTAAGAAACACGGTGGCTCCTCTCTCCCGTTCCTGGATAATAATGTTATGGATAGCCTTGGACGAAGTTGGATCAAGTCCTGCGGTCGGCTCATCAAGAAATAGAATCTGAGGCTGGTTCACTATTGACCTTGCTACCATAAGACGTTGCTTCATTCCCTTAGAATAAGTCTCAACCCGGTCTTTCCCCCGTCCCTCCAGGCCGACACGATTTAATAATACATTAGCATCAAACGATTTGATGCCAAAGAGACGTGCAAACAGGTTCAGATTTTCAATAGCCGTCATCTGCTCATACAGATTAGTGGTTTCAAAACAAACACCAATATCTACTTTCACTTTTTTCACATTTTCAGCAACATCCATGCCGAGTAAAATAGCCCGGCCGCTTTTGGGTTTCATCTGTCCCGTCAGTATATTAATTGTAGTTGTCTTGCCGGCGCCATTAGGACCAAGAAAGCCCAGGATTTCCCCCCTGGCTACTTTGAAGTTAATATGATCCACAGCAACCAGGTCGCCATAGCAGTAGGTCAAATCCTCGGCAACAATCGCATAGTCAGACATCTTATCTCCCTTCCCTTCAGGTAATGGCTCTACACTTTAATATTGTCAATTAATGTATAGCAAATACATTGTACTATTTTTATGAAAACTGCGTAAGGAAAAATGTAATTTAATATGTCAATAAAAAGTTTGAATTATATACTTTTAGAAAGTTAAACTATTAAACTTCTTTATTTAGAGCGGAGATTATTTAATTAAGGTGAAGATTTAAGGTGAAGAAAAATGTTAGTAGATTTTAAACAAAAATCTCAGGTTACGATTCCCAAAAAACTTGTTGAAAAATTGAATTTAAAAGAAGGTGATAAAATAAGTATAGAAGAAGAGGAAGGAAAGCTTATTTTAACTCCTGTTGCAGTAATTCCAAAAGACCAGTTATGGTTTTATACTCCTGAATGGCAAGCAGGCGAAAAAGAGGTGGATAAACAAATGAAAGAAGGTAAAATTCACGCTGCGAAAACACTTGATAAATTATTAAAAGACTTAAAGTTAGATAATTTATGAAATTTATTTATTCGGATTATTTTATAGAAAATGTCTCAAAATTATCATACGAAGTAAGAAAAATTTTAAAAGAAAAATTATCGCTGATGTATAGAAACCCCAGACACTCATCTTTAAGAGTTAAAAAGATTCAGGGGCAGGAAGATATCTTTGAATCCATTATAACAATGGATATTTGAATGACCTGGCAATATATTAAAAAGGATGTGATTCTACTTAGAAAAATTGGTAGACGCGATAAAACTTTAAAGAATCCTTGATTATAATTCACCAATTATGTATTTTTAGGAACAAATATTATTTTTAAGAAAGGAATATCATGGCAAAGTTAATAAGGCACTAGTTTCTATTTAATAAAATTATTATTTAGGTTTATATTGGTAGTTTTTTATTCCACTGAAAATTCCACAGTTTCTATCAGCTCATTATTCAGATAAACCATTGCGTTATATCTTCCTGATTGGAAACCCTGATCATTAGTCAAATTAAAGCACATATATCCTGAACCAGATTTATCAGTAGTAATATCGGTGGTGCTGATTTCTTCTCCGGTTTCTAGATAATTCAATTTGGTTGTTATTTTGTCTTTCAGAGTCATGTTATTGATTTTAACTGATATATAGATGTCCTGAGTTCCTGATGGAAAGGTATCCATAGGTTCTACAGGTTTGTAAGTGTCATCAACATTTTTACAAACGACAATTTCTTCAATCTCTACCGGGCCCAGTGTACATCCAATAAATGATGCGAAGACAAATGCTGCAATAAGAGTGGAAATTACTATTTTGGTTTTCATATTTAAGTCCTTTTTTATATAATTATTTTATTGCCTTTTTTAGCTAATAATAGGAGAAATTCCTTTTTTTGTAAATGAGGATGTATAAATATTGAAGTATGCAATGTTATGAGTTATAAATAGATATAAACAAATAGTATATACAGCAGGGAGTTTTCAGGAATACGTTATGGAAGATTATGATAAAAGGGAAAAGCTAAAGGAGTTTTTCCTTAAGATCAAAAACTGTGAGGAATGCGAGCTTTCCAGGAGCAGGACCAGATTCGTCTTTGGAAGTGGCAATGCCTGCGCACCGGTTATGTTTGTAGGGGAAGCTCCGGGCAAGAATGAAGATTTGCAGGGGCTGCCTTTTGTCGGGCAGGCAGGAAAATTACTCGACGAGCTGCTTAATTCAATTGGATTTGACAGGAGCGAAGTTTTTATCGCAAATATTTTAAAATGCAGGCCTCCGGGCAACAGGGATCCAAGAATAGAAGAAATAAATACCTGCAAGGGCTATCTGCTGGAGCAGATAAAAATAATTGATCCTAAAATAATCTGTACCCTGGGTAAATTTTCCACACAGCTTCTACTTAATACCGATAAGGGTATAAATACTCTCAGGGGCAAGGTATTTAAAGTTGACAGCCGTATTATTATGCCCATAAATCATCCCGCAGCTGTTCTTTATACACCATCCAGGATGGAAATTTTAAAGCAGGATTTTAAAAAAATAAAAATGCTGATTGACTCTGACGGTGAGGTGCCTGCTTGCGAGGAAGATGTTTTAAACCTGGAATCCGAAAATACCGGTGACAAACAGAATAAAGACGAACAGTTAGGGCTCTTTTGATATGCGAATTGAGATTATTTCAAATTCTTCTATTTTTACTAAAAACCTCGGAAAAAAGTTATCCAGAGTTATCTCAAAAGGTGATATTGTTCTTTTCTCAGGAGAGCTGGGCGGCGGGAAAACAACTTTTATCTCAGGTATAGCTGAAGGATTTGACTTAAAGGAAAATCTTTCAAGTCCAAGTTTTATCATATTGAGTGAATACAGTATTGATAATTGGAGAAAGTTCATACATGCTGATTTATACAGGTTGGAAAATACCGGCGAGATAAATGGAATTGGACTGGATGATTACCTGTATGACGATATTTCAATTATATGTATAGAATGGGGAGACAAGATAAAAGATTATATTGAAAAAGAATATTTAGAAATAAATTTGAGTTATCTGATAGATAAGAGCAATATTCCCACAAAAAGGAAGATAATTTTTAACAGCAGCAGCCAGTACTGGGATCTTAGACTGGCAAGGTTTAAGAAAATACTGGAGAAGAGCGGCGAATAGTATTATGAATATTTTAAGTGTTGATAGCAGCACCGGGAGGTTAAGCGTTGCTGTAAATCAAAATGAAAAGTTGTTATCAGAGACAGCTGATTATAACAGCATGAAGCATATGGTAAATATAATGAGCTTACTGGACCAGGCTTTATCCAGAGCCAAACTTACCATAAAAGATATAGATGTTTTTGGTGTAAATGTTGGTCCTGGTGATTTTACCGGCACAAGGATAGGGGTTAGCGTTGTAAAAATTTTATCCTGGCTGGAAGGGAAGCCTGCTTTTGGCATAGATTCGCTGGATATTTTTGCACTGGGCATTAGCTATAGAAACATCAGTTTTATTGTCCGTTCCCTTAAAAAAAATATCCCGGTACTTATTATGCCCTGTCTTGATGTAAGAAAAAGCGAAGTTTATTTTGCCTTTTATAATCTGACTTCTGAGGTCAATGATGAGGATAAATATCTGGCCAGGATTGGAACCGGAGGCAGGCATTACTTTATAAGTAAAGCAGGGGAAAATTTTTTGGTTCGCAATTGCGACCTGAAAGATTTGTTAAATAGATTAACAGCAAACGGAGTTTTAAAAATACCGGATTGCGGAAGTGGATATAGAAATCCTGAAATATTAATTGGAGGAAACTGCTGTATAAATTATGGAAAAATGTTATCTGATATAGCCAGGCAAAATAAAATTTTTAATCTGGATAAAAAAACTGCTTACCCCATGGCAAGGCACCTAAATATTTGTGCTTATTTTAATGCAATAAGAAAAGTAAAGGCCAAAAATCTCATTCCTGTCTATGTCAGGGAATTTGTGCCTTTTGGTGGTTAGTATATTGTCCTGAATAAGCATTTGGCCGGTAAGAAAATTAATATGGTATTTTGAAAAATGGACGCTATAAGAGAGAAAAGCAAAAAAGACATATATATACTGGGTATTGAGACCTCGTGCGATGATACCTGCGCTTCAGTTGTCAAAAATGGCTCGATAATACTTTCCAATATAGTTTCTTCTCAAGATGAGATCCACAGGAAATATGGCGGCGTTGTACCTGAAATAGCATCAAGGAAGCATATAGAAGTAATAGATATAGTTATAAATGAAGCACTGGAGAGATCCGGTATTAATTTTGATAAGATTGATGCAGTCAGTGTTACCAACAGGCCGGGCCTTATAGGCTCCCTGCTGGTAGGGGTTGGAGCGGCTAAGGCCATAAGTTATTCTAAAAATATACCGCTTGTGGTTGTAAACCATCTTAAGGCTCATATTTATTCTAATATTCTGAAAAATCCTGATATTAAGGGCGGGTTTATAGGGCTTATTGTTTCTGGAGGTCATTCAAGTTTGTATTTTGTGGACAGTGACTGGAATATAAAAGAAATAGGGCATACTGTGGATGATGCAGCAGGAGAGGCATATGATAAAATTGCAAGGTACCTGGGTCTTGGTTACCCCGGAGGTCCTATTATTGACAGGCTATCTAAAAGGGGAGATCCTTATTATATAGATTTCCCAAGACCCATGATGGATAGCGGAGACTTTAATTTTAGTTTTAGCGGGCTAAAAACATCTTTAATCTATAGAACAAAAAAGGACAGGAAGCTTACAACTGAAAAAAATATTCCAAGTCTTGCTGCAAGTTTCCAGAAATCTATAATTGATGTTTTAACTGAAAAAACGATTAAAGCCGCCAGGAGATTTGGTGTAAAAAATATCCTTATTAGCGGCGGCGTTGCTGCCAATAGCAAACTCAGGGAAGAGTTTTTAAGAAAGGGCAGGGAAAATAATATTAAAATCTTTATTCCTCCTCTTTACTTATGCATGGATAACGCAGCAATGGTTGCCTGTCTGGGATATTATAGATATTTAGAGGGCAGATTCGACGACCTGGAAGTTGATGTTTATTCCAGAAGCGACATATAGTTATTTTTCTGTTTTAGGGCTAATTTTATGGTTTTTATTTAATCATATTTTAAAAACAAAAAATTTTTAAGTTTTATTCTTGATTTTTTAATTTCATTATACTATTATTTATAAGTGTTAGCAGTCTAATCAAGAGAGTGCTGATTTATTTTTATGTTTTTGCATAAATGTATAATATAATTTAGAAGGAGGAAAAGTAATGGGATACAGACCACTTGGTGACAGACTATTGGTGAAACCAAAGCCCAGTGAAGAAAAAACTAAGAGCGGAATCGTTCTTCCGGATTCTGCAAAAGAGAAACCCCAGGAGGGTAAAGTAATTGCAGTTGGTGAGGGAGCAAAGGATGAAAAAGGTAAGAAAATTCCTATGGAAGTAAAGGTTGGAGATGTTGTTCTTTATTCCAAATATTCAGGGACGGAAGTAAAAATTGACGGTGAAGAACATCTGATTATAAAAGAAAGTGATGTTCTGGCAATTGTGAAATAAAAGTTTTATTTTAAAAAGGAGGTAAGAAGGTAATGGTTAAAGAGCTTAAGTACGATGAGGTTGCAAGAAGAGCCCTGGAAAGGGGCGTAAATATAATAGCAGACGCAATTAGGGTCACTCTTGGACCTAAAGGTAGGAACGTAGTGCTGGATAAAAAATATGGTACTCCTACAATTACTAATGACGGCGTAACTATCGCAAGGGAAATTGAAGTTGAAGATGTTTTTGAAAATGCAGGAGTTCAGCTCTTGAAGGAGGTTGCAACTAAAACTAATGATGTTGCAGGAGATGGTACTACTACAGCAACACTTCTGGCGCAGGCAATGGTAAAAGAAGGATTAAGAAACGTAGCAGCAGGAGCTAATCCGTTACTGTTAAAAAAGGGAATAGAAGAGGCAGTTAATATAGTAGTGGATCAGATTGGTCTGATGAGTCAGGATATTGCTACAGATAAAAAGAAAATAGCCGAGGTTGCAGCTATTTCTGCAGCAGACGATACAATCGGGCATACCATAGCCGATGCAATGGACAAGGTAGGTAAAGATGGAGTTATTACTGTTGAAGAATCAAATAAATTTGGTATCGAGATAGAACTAGTTGAAGGACTGCAGTTTGATAAAGGATATCTTTCTCCATATATGGTAACTGATGCTGAAAGAATGGAGGCAGTTTTAAATGATCCTTATATTCTTATTTCAAACCAGAAGATAGCGGCAGTTGGAGATTTAATCCCTATCCTTGAAAAAATTCAGCAGTCTGGCAAACCACTTCTTATAATTGCTGAGGATGTTGAAGGAGAAGCATTGGCAACTATTGTGGTTAATAAGCTTAGAGGCACTCTTACTGCACTTGCGGTAAAAGCTCCTGGATTCGGGGATAGAAGGAAATCTATGCTGGAAGACATCGCCATAGTAACTGGTGGAAAAGCAATAAGTGAAGAGATTGGTGTAAAATTAGAAAACGTTACTCTTGATATGCTTGGTTCGGCCAGACAGGTTAAGGTAGATAAAGAAAATACAACCATTGTTGAAGGGAAAGGCACTGCAAGTGATATAAAAGGCAGAATAAAACAAATCAAAAATGAAATAGAGCAGAGTGATTCAGATTTTGACAAAGAAAAACTTCAGGAAAGGCTGGCAAAACTCGCAGGCGGTGTGGCAGTAATAAAAGTTGGTGCTGCAACTGAAGTAGAACTAAAAGAGAAAAAGCACAGGATAGAAGACGCCCTGTCGGCTACCAAAGCTGCAGTTGAGGAAGGAATTGTTTCAGGTGGAGGAGTAGTGCTTATAAATATAATTCCGAAAATTGATCTCAAAAAGTTTGATGGTGATGTTAGAACAGGTGCAGCCATTGTAGTCAAAGCTTTGGAAGAACCACTGAAGCAAATAGCATCAAATGCCGGTATGGAAGGCTCAGTTGTTGTGGAGAAAGTAAAAAGATTGCCTCAAGGTGAAGGGCTGGATGCTTTAAATGAAAAGTATGTGAATATGATAGATGCTGGAATTATAGACCCGGCAAAGGTTACCAGAAGCGCGCTTCAGAATGCAGCATCTATAGCGGCACTTATGCTTACAACTGAAGTTGTTATTGCAGAAAAGCCTGAAAAAGAAAAAGGTATGATGCCTCCTGGTGGAGGTTATGGCGGAGGAATGCCTCCAATGTAATGAAAGCTGATTAAAGTTACTTTAACTTTAATAGTAAGAATAAAAGAGGAAACAGGGCTGGCTTTAATATTAAAGCCAGCCTTATTTATATGGTAGGATAATATAGAGGATGATTTTAAGTCTTATACTCATTTTACCAGAGAAAGTATCATAAAAAAACCTGCAGTCATACCAAACTCTAAATAAAATTGGCATTGATAATTGCCAAAAACCATATTATAATGGCAATTGTGAGTATAAAATTAACCCTAATTCTTTTAGAGGTGTATTAGTTGACAATAAAATTTAAAACAAAAATTGATAAATTTGGAAGAATAGTAATTCCAAAAAAAATAAGAAATGACTTTGGCCTTAAAAATAATACCGAAGTTGAGGTTGAAGCCACTTCAGATAATATAATAGTTCATCCTAAACCCTCAAATCCGTTTGTTATAGATAAAGACGGGATTCTTGTTGTCTGCTCAGAGCCCCTGGAATCTTTTACAGATTTTTTACAAAAAGAAAGAGAAGACAGAATGAAAAGAGTTACTGGAGATATTAAACTTTGAAGGTTTTTTTTGACACATCAGTAATAATAGCAGCTTTTATAAGTGCGCACCCAAAGCATGAAAACTCCCTGCACTGGCTGCAGAGAGTCAAGAAAAAGGAAATTGAAGGTATAATTTCTGTCCATTCTTTAATTGAATCTTATTCCATTCTTACCACATTGCCATTAAGTCCAAAAATTTATCCTTCTCTTGCAGAAAACCTGATAAAAGAAAATGTTCTAAAAGACTTTGTGATGGTCAAATATAATACTGACGATTATATTAGATTATTAGATGAACTTTCATCTAATAATATTACTGGCGGTGCAAGCTATGATGGATTAATACTATATGCTGCCAGGCAAATGAAGATAGACAGGATTTTAACTTTAAATGTTAATGACTTCATAAGAATTTCGCCACAACTTGCAAAAATTATATCCGAACCCTGATTCCGTATTTTTACTTGGGCTTACCTGAAATTAAGCTTAAAAGAATGGGAATACATATATTTATGTCAGGGGAATGTTATCTTGTGATAAAATTAAAAAATCACACTACAGAGTTACAGCCGCACTTAATAAATTGAATAAATCAATAACTTATAGTAATATTTCTTTTAATATTATTCTATGGATTTTCAGAAAGTAATTTACGGTTTTTTAAAGGATTTATATCTTTTTGATTTTTCTAGAGTTTCTGAACTAATATAATTATTTATTATTATTTATTAATTATTATTATGTATAATGGGTATTGATTTATTTTATAAGATTATATTTGTAATTGCAGCCTACCTTTTTGGCGCTTTTCCCACTGCGTATGTAATCCATAGAATAAAAAAGGGCGATGATATAAGAGAATATGGAAGCGGAAATGTGGGGGGAACTAACATTACACGTACCCTTGGTGCAGGTTATGGTATTTTAACAATAGTTGTTGATGTCATAAAAGGGTTCACACCGATACTGGTGCTGTACTTCATTTATCCTCAGGATCTAATACTTCTTTCCATTGTGTCCGTTGCTGTTATATTGGGCCATGATTTTCCTGCCTATATTAAATTTAAAGGTGGAAAGGGAATAGCAGCTTCTTTAGGGGTGGTAATTGGAGTCTCAACCCTGCCATTCATGGATAATCCCATATGGTTGAAGATACTTCCATTTCTTATTATTTTTGGCACCTGGGCTGTTATTTTTGCGGTTTTCAGAATTGTATCTCTGGCATCTTTAAGTGCGGCTATTACTGCCCCCATTGCATTTTATTTTACCGTTACCGGACATAAATGGGATACATGGGCAATAGTAATTGCAGCATTTTTCTGGTGTGTGCTTACTTTTATTACTCATAGAGAAAATATTAAAAGATTAATAAATAAAGAAGAGAAAAAACTTAAAGATAAGGGGGATAAATGGAAATAGAAATTGGCAAGGGGAAAACCGGCAGGAGATCTTATGGTTTTGATGAAGTATCAATAGTCCCAAGTAGAAGAACCAGAGATCCGGAGGATATTGATATTTCAGTAAATATTGGAGAATATAAACTTGAACTGCCCGTACTGGCTTCAGCAATGGATGGTGTTGTAGACGTAAGATTTGCTATAGAAATGAGAAAAGCAGGAGGGCTTGCTGTGCTGAATTTAGAGGGTCTGCAGTGCAGATATGATAATGCGGATGAAATTCTGGAAAGAATTTCAAAATTTTCTGCAGGAGAAGCTACCAGTAAAATGCAGAAAATTTATCGTGAGCCTATTAAAGAGGAATTAATTGCTAAAAGAGTAAAACAGATAAAGAAAGAAAGTGATATAGCCTGCGCCTCCTTAACCCCTAAAAATGTTGAAAAGTATTATAATATAGCTATAGATGCTGGTCTTGATATTCTGGTAATACAGGGTACGGTAGTTAGCGCTGAGCATGTGAGTAAGACAAAAATGCCGTTAGATTTGAAAAAATTTATTCCCGAATGTCCGGTCCCGGTAATAGTTGGCGGCTGTGCATCATATTCCACCTCCCTGCACCTGATGCGAACAGGAGCGGTTGGTGTTCTAGTAGGTGTCGGTCCTGGAGCAGCATGTACCACAAGGCAGGTGCTGGGGATTGGTGTGCCTCAGGCTACTGCGATTGCGGATGCTTCAGCTGCAAGGGTTAGATATCTGGAGGAAACAGGACAGTACTCATTAGTGATTGCTGATGGCGGTATGCGTACAGGCGGAGACATTGCGAAAGCTATTGCTTGCGGCGCAGATCTGGTTATGATAGGTTCCCCGCTTTCAAGGGCTAAAGAAGCTCCAGGTAGGGGTTATCACTGGGGTATGGCAACTTTCCACCCCGATCTTCCAAGGGGTACCAGAATTAGAACAGATGCAGCTGCTAGCTTGAGAGAAATACTGGTGGGACCTGCATTTGAAAATGATGGAACTTTAAATCTATTTGGAGCGCTGAGAACTTCAATGGCTACATGCGGTTATGAAAACATCAAGGATTTCCAGAAAGCTGAAGTAATGGTGGCTCCATCAATTAAAACAGAAGGTAAACTCCACCAGCAGCAACAGAGAGTAGGTATGGGGGCGTAATATGGATAGTGTACTGGTAATTGATTTTGGCGGGCAATACAGCCAATTAATTACAAGAAGAGTCAGGGAACTCAGGGTTTATTCTGAACTTATTCCCTATGATACTGATATTGAAAAAATAAAGGAAAAGAAACCCAGCGGCCTGATACTCTCTGGTTCGCCCTATAGTATTCTATCAAAGGACAGAAAAGCTCCTGTAGTCGATAAAGAGATTTTTTCTCTGGGCATACCCATACTTGGAATTTGTTACGGAATGCAGTTGATAACCCGGTTATTTGATGGTGAGATTATCACCAGCGGACACAACGAGTATGGAAAAACAAAAATAAAACTGAACCTAAAATCACCACTTTTTAAAGACTTAAAGCCCGTAGAAACCTGCTGGATGAGCCATAAGGATAGTGTGGTTAAGATTCCTCCCGCCTTTAATGTAATAGCTTCCACTCCAAATCTTCCTATTGCGGGTATAGAAGAACCTAAAAATAAAATATATGGGATACAGTTTCATCCTGAGGTAATGCATACTCCATCCGGGATTGATATACTTAAGAATTTCCTGTTTGATATCTGTGGATGTTCACCTACCTGGACTATGGTTTCCATTATTGAAAAACAGATAAAAAAAATAAAAGATAAAGTAAAAGATGGAAGAGTTATATGTGGTCTGAGTGGAGGAGTAGATTCTTCTGTTGCGGCAGTTTTAGTAAACAAAGCTGTTGGTAATAAACTTACCTGCATTCTTGTTGATCATGGACTTCTCCGGAAAGGGGAGGCAAATAAGGTTGCGGAAACGTTCAGGGAAAATTTTAAAATTAACCTGATCCATGTAAATGCTAAAGATAGGTTCCTGAGCAAACTGGTGGGAGTTATAGACCCTGAGAAGAAAAGAAAGATAATTGGAAATGAATTTATAAGAATATTTGAAGAAGAGGCATCAAAGATAAAAAATGCAAATTACCTGGTGCAGGGGACACTATACCCTGATGTGATAGAAAGCGGTACCAGAGATGCCGCTAAAATAAAGACACATCATAATGTAGGCGGCCTTCCGGCTGATATGAAGCTTAAATTAATTGAGCCTTTAAGGTTATTATTTAAAGATGAAATAAGAAAGATAGGAATAGAATTAGGTCTTCCGGATGAGATAGTCTGGAGACAGCCATTTCCCGGTCCTGGCCTGGCAATCAGAATAATTGGCGAGGTTACGGAAGAAAAGATAAAAATACTTCAGAATGCAGACGAGATAGTAGTTGAGGAAATAAAGAGAGCAGGGTTATATAAAAGTATCTGGCAGTCTTTTGCTGTGCTTGCCAGCATTAAAAGTGTAGGGGTAATGGGTGATGAAAGAACTTACTTCTATCCGATAATAATAAGAGCAGTAAGCAGCACTGATGCAATGACTGCGGATTGGGTAAAGCTTCCACATAAGGTACTTGAAAGAATGAGCACGAGAATTATAAATGAGGTTGATGGTGTAAACAGAGTGGTATATGATATAAGCTCGAAACCGCCAAGTACTATAGAATGGGAGTAAATGAAAATAAAAAAAGAATCAAAGGAGTATTGATGGAAGACGACTTTAAAGAAAAGTTAAAAAAATATAGAGAAGAGATCAATGAAATTGATAAAAATATTGTAGATTTTCTAAATAAAAGGGCGGAAGCAGTAATGAAAATAAAAAGGTTGAAAGAAGATAGAAATGTACCCTTATACGATGCAAAAAGGGAGGAGGAATTAATTAATAATATTATTAAATATAATAAGGGCCCCTTATATAATGATAATATTGTAGATATTTTTGAAAGCATCCTGAGAAATGTTCAGGTTTTGGAAAAAGATGAGAGTCTCTAAATATCCGGTTGCTGTATTTTAAAAGTATCCAATAATAATTATTTTATATATTAGAAAGAAATATCTTTAAATGGAAAATAAAAAAGAAAAACTTGAAGGAATTGAAATCAAAGATGATGCAAAGCTGATTGAAGAAGGCTATATTACTATAATTGCAGGGCCTTGCGCAATTGAAAGCTGGGAGCAACTAGACGCTATTGCAAAAGTAGTAAAAAATCTGGGGCTTTCATTTATACGGGGAGGAGCTTATAAGCCCAGAACATCTCCATACAGCTTTCAGGGACTTGGGGAAAAAGGTCTAGAGTATCTAAAGGAAATTAATATTAAATATGGTCTTAAGACAGTGACCGAGGTTACCGATACCGAGAACGTTGAAATAATAGCAAATAACGTGGATGTGCTTCAGATCGGCACCAGGAATATGTCTAATTTTGCATTGCTCAAAAAAGTTGGTAGGGTTGCAAATGAAAGAAATAAAAAGGTTCTTCTTAAAAGAGGATGGGCATCATCAATAAAGGAATGGCTGCTTGCAGTTGAATATATAACTTTACAAGGAAATACAGAAGTAGTGCTGTGTGAAAGAGGTATAAGGACATTTGAAACTGATACCAGGTTTACTCTGGATCTGTCGGCGGTTCCGGTTATTAAAAAATTGAGCAAACTTCCTATAATTGTTGATCCTTCCCATGCTGTTGGATGGAGCGATCTGGTTATTCCTATGAGCAGGGCAGCGATTGCAGTGGGTGCAGACGGCCTTATTGTTGAGGCTCATACCAATCCTTCACAGGCACTCAGTGATGGACAACAGTCCTTGAATGCAAAAGAGCTGGCGGAGTTAGTACGCCAGGTAAAAAATATTGCAAGTGTTATTGGAAAGAAAATTAGATAGCTTAGTGAAACTTGGAATTAGAAAAATATTTAAACCCCCAGCAAATTAAAGCGGTAAAAAGCACTGAAAAGCCACTCCTGGTCATTGCCGGCGCAGGAAGTGGGAAAACAAGGGTGCTAACTTACAGGATTGCATACCTGATTAAGAGCAGGGGAGTAGACCCCTTTAATATTCTTGCTATTACTTTTACCAATAAAGCAGCCAGAGAGATGAAAAGAAGAGTTATAGAACTGGTTGGCAGAATTGGGGAATATATGTGGGTCAGTACCTTTCATTCATTCTGCGCAAGAATCCTCAGGTACGAGATTAATCACCTGGGCATGTCCAGAAATTATGTGATTTATGACGCTGACGACGCATTAAGTCTGGTATCCAATGTTGAAAAGGAACTGGATATAGATATCAAAAGATTTCCTCCCAAAGCAGTGATGTCAGTCATTAGCGATGCCAAAAATAAGCTTATTGACTATGAAGCCTTCTCAAAAAAGGCGATCGATTATTTCGAGAAAACAGCGGCTAAAATTTACGGGTTATATCAGGAAAAGCTGTTTAAAGCCAACGCACTTGATTTTGATGACCTTTTGATGTTTGCGGTTGACATTTTAAATTTATTTCCGGAAGTAAGAAAGAAATACCAGGAAAAATTTAAATATATTCTGGTAGATGAGTTTCAGGATACAAATATTGCTCAAAATGAAATTGTCTTACTTTTATCGGAAAAGCATAAAAGAATCTGTGTGGTTGGAGATGATGACCAGAACATTTATAGCTGGCGTGGTGCGGAGATTAAAAATATTATTAATTTTGATAAGCAGTTTGATGGTGCTGTGGTCATAAAACTGGAACAAAATTACAGATCTACTCAGAATATACTGGATGCCGCAAATTTTATCATAAGAAATAATGAAAACAGGAAACATAAAAATTTATGGACCGAGAATCCTGAAGGAGAAATGGTTTCAAAATATATAGCTCCGGATGAAAAAATGGAAGTAAGTTTTGTGGTTCAAAATATAGAAAGATATATGAGAGAAAAAAGTAAGAAATATAAAGATTTTGCTATTTTTTACCGGACTAATGCACAGTCCAGGGCTGTGGAAGAATACCTGGTAAGACAAAATATACCCTATAAAATTTACGGGGGTTTAAGATTTTACAATAGAAGAGAAATAAAAGATATGCTTGCTTATATGAAGTTGATTGCGAATCCTAAGGATGTAGTCAGTTTGGTAAGAATTGTGAATGTTCCCAGGCGAAAGATTGGTAAATTAACAATTACTGTTATAGAAAAATATGCCCGTAAGAATAATATGACTTTTTGTGAGGCTTTTTACAGGAGTGATGAAATTCCTCTGCTGGGCAGGAGCGCAAAGGAAAGAATCGATAAATTTATATCACTTATTGCAGATTTTAGAAGCTTTGCCTTAGAGCGTGGGGTTAGTGAGGTATTGCAGAAAATATGGGAAAAAACCTGCTATATGAAAGAGCTTGAGCAGGAAAACACCATCGAAGCTTTAAACAGAATAGAGAACTTAAGGGAACTTTTAACTGTTACCAGAGAGTATGAAGAAAAAGCTGTAGTAAATAACATCCCTGCTGATTCCCTTAGAGATTCTCAGGGTTCTGATACTGAAAAGGACTCCAGGGATGTTGGTGGCCTATATAATCTGGATGGATTTCTGGAAGAAATCTCACTCCTTACCGATATTGATAATTATGATGAAAGTACGGATGGACTGGTGCTGATGACTCTTCATAATGCAAAGGGTCTTGAGTTTCCGGTAGTATTCATAATAGGAATGGAGGAAGGAATTTTTCCACATTCCAGAAGTATGAATAGTATTGATGAGCTGGAAGAAGAAAGAAGGCTGTGCTATGTTGGTATTACCCGGGCCAGGGAAAAGGTATTTTTATCTTCTTCGGTGTCACATAGTATCTATGGTGATACCAGCTTTAGAACTGTTTCGAGGTTTATAAATGAAATCCCCCCGGATCTTGTAATTGATGAAAACAGGATTGAGTCTGAAAGTATGAAGCAGGGCACGGCAGCAGAAAAAAATGGGTATGGTGGTAATTACAGTTATAAAAAGGGTGATTTAATAGAGCATAAGTATTTTGGGCAGGGTAAAATTTTAAAAGTAAAGAAACTAGCTGAAGACTGTGAACTGGATGTAATGTTTAATCAGGCCGGTTTAAAACATCTGCTGGTAAGTTTTGCTCCTATAAAAAAGATAAAGTAATTTATGTTATTTTAAGTTTTCTGGATTTAAGTCTTCCAGTCCTTCAGTTACTAACCTCCCATCCTTTCTTATCAGGATATCATCAAAATAAATTTCCCCGCCTCCATATTCAGGTGTTTGTATACATACCAGGTCCCAGTGTATCGCAGAATCATTACCATTTGACGCTTCCTTGTAGCACTTTCCAGGTGTGAAGTGAAAGCTTCCCATTATTTTTTCATCGAACAGCGCATCTTTCATAGGCCTGGTTATATATGGGTTGACACCTATGGAAAATTCTCCTATATATCTGGCTCCTTCGTCTGTATCAAAAACCTTATTGATTCTTTCTGTATCACTGGCAGTGGCTTCAATAATCTTACCATTTTTGAAATGCAGGCTGATATTTTCATAAGTAACACCCTGATAGACGGCAGGACAGTTATAGGTCAGCCTGCCATTTACAGAATTTCTTACCGGAGCTGTAAAAACTTCACCATCCGGAATATTAAATTCACCATCACATTTTCTAGCGGGGATATCTTTGATGGAGAAGGTCAAATCAGTATCTTTACCGGTTATATGAACCTTATCTGTTTTATTCATCAGCTTTACCAGATTATCCATAGCTTTTGACATCTTTCTATAGTCCAGATTGCACACATTAAAATAAAAATCTTCAAAAGCTTCCGTACTGGTATTTGCCAGTTGGGCCATTGAGTTGTTAGGATATCTTATCACCACCCACCTGGTGTTGTTTATTCTTTCCTCATTTACCGCTTTAATAAAATATTTCATATAAGCAGCCATTTTTTCTGGTGCGATATCACTCATTTCACTAACATTGTCGCCGGCCCTTATTCCTATGAAGGCATCCATTTCCTTCATACGGACAAGTTCGTATTTAGCCAGAGATTCCAGCTGTTCCGCAGTGTTTTCTTTAAGCAGCTCCCTTATAATGCTATTATCTCTTAAATCTGTATAAGGCACTCCTCCAGTTTTATATATTTCTTTTATGAGAGCCCTGGTAAGTGGAATTCCGGAGCTGCCGACACATTCTATTAGAACTTTTTCTCCCTTTTGTACCTTGCAGGAATAATTTACCAGATTTTTTGCTAATTTTTCTATTCTCGGATCCATTGTATCACTCTTTTCTTATTTCCAATTGTACTGCCTGTTTATATATAAAAGGTAATTATACAGTAAAAATTTTTAATTAAAATAAAGTATAAAACGATCTACTACTCATTACCACATCTTTTTTGATCATTAGCTATCCCCCAATAAACTTTCTCATCTTTAAGGCATCTGTACCATCATGATAAAAATTAGAAATGGTTCTTAAAGGGAAAAAACCTAAATTTTCCCAAAAACGAATGCTTTCTATGTTAGTTGATCGAACCTCTAATTCTATTATCTTCACACCAGATGTCTTCAAGTGGTTAAAAGTAAAGTACACAAGAGTTTTCCCAACACTTTTATGTCTATAAGCCGGATCAACAGCAATAGAGGCAACATAGCCTTTTGTATGAGCAATGCAAGTTATCATATATCCCACAACTACTCCTGATATCTCTGCAACAATAAAAAGATAGGGACACTTATGATACCAACTCATGAATATATCTTCCGGGAATGAATCAATCGTGAATGAGGCGTGCTCAATTTCCATAATCCGATTAAGGTCTGTAAGAGAGAAACACCTTACATTGATTTTATTTATTGTCATCATTTTCTCTATGTTTTTCTTCCATTATATATTGAACAATTCAAATTTTTAATCATTAAACATATTTTTACTTTAAAAAACCCTGGGGAAATCAATTTTTAGAAATATTTTTAATATCAAATTCTTTGGCACTGCTGAAGACAGGTTCCAGAAGTTGTTCCATGATTTACCTCCTATCAAGTGCCGGGGCCACACAAGTGCCAAAAGCTATGCTAGGTTGTGTATGTCCCATATTCCTGAAGCGTCTCCCACATCGCCATGATATTCTCAGGCGGCACATTGCCCTGGATATTGTGAACAGCAGCATATACGAATCCTCCTCCAGGCATGAGGTCGATGATACGGCGTTTAACATCTTCGCGTACCTCTTCAGGAGTATGGTTCTCGTCAAAGACCCGCTGTGTATCTATACCACCGCCCCAGAAAGTGAGATCTTTGCCGTACTCGCGTTTCAGCTCAGCCGAATCCATGCCCGCTGCACTGACCTGCACCGGGTTAATAATATCCAGTCCGATCTCGATGAGGTCGGGAATAACCTTGCGAATAGAGCCACAGGAGTGCAAGAAGATCTTGGCGCTGCTGCGTGAACGGATGAAATCGAACAACTCCTTGTGAAGCGGTTTGAGATACCTGCGATATGAGCTGGGCGATATGAGCATATTGTTTTGCCCGGCGAAATCGTCAGCCAGTTGAACCACATTGATCATGTTGCCCAGGACGTCGAACATCTTTTCCCAGTACGCTAGCTGAATATCCATGAAACGGTGCATTATCTTCTGTGAAAGTGCAGGCCTGCCGATGAAATCGGCATAGCCATCTATGAAACCGCGGGTCCATAGATACATCTCGAAGATGCCAGCAGAGAGATTTCCCACAACCAGGGCTCGTTGTTCCTCTTTAATCACTCTCTCTGCGGCCTCTCTGAGACCGACGAAACGAGCCGGGTCTTTTGGATCAGGCAATACGTAGCAGTCAACATTAGATTCGTCAATATCACCTCTCAGGGGGTGATCGAACATGTCATAATACAAACCACCAGCCTTGGGCATTCGCCACCCGATTCCATATTCGTCATAGAAGTAGGTATAGTTGCCATCCTCCGTCTCCTTGATCTCTATCTGGTAGCTGGCTGAAGAACGCGGCGCAACGTTCTTAACATCCACCCCCAGGCGATTCAACAAGTCGTCATCGACTTGAGCCAACTGTTGCACGATATCAACTATAGTGGGCTCAATACGCGGCAATCCCAGGTAGTCTCGCAACGCTGTATAGGCTTTCACATTGATGCCAGTAAGCACCGTACCGCCCATGTCAAAAGGGACCCGATCCGGCTCTCTATGGTTCAAAGTGGTGAGTACGCGTTCTCGTGAGTTCATTCTGCTGCCTCCTCTACGATCTACACCGGGCAAGGTCATCTGCGCAAGATCAGATCAGTCATTCGCTTGTGCCATCCGACATCAGCCCACATTCCTTCGAAGTGAGGCTGACAGAAATTACTAGTGCAGATCCCTTGCCATCCCCTTTCAGATGCAATGCGAACTCCGTGCTCGGCGATGTCTTTAACCCAATCCCACTCTCCGCCAGTGCCACCTGGTGTGACTTCATCATAGTTAATCGGCCCCCAGGCTTCAGTTGTAAAGAGAGGGATGTTATTCTTCTTGCCCCATTCTGCCCAGAAGTCAATGCGAGCTTCAAGCATACTGGCATATTTGTCGCGATATTTGGGATACAGATTGACCATGCGCTTTGCATGAATTCTTAGACTCCTCGGATAGGGGAATCCGATGTGCAGCAGAACCTGTCCGGTTCTAAACATCCATTTCATGTAGTCAGACACCCATATATGCACCTCGGCTAAATCAAATGTGCTTACATCGATTGCTTGCATTTGACACGAACCTAAAAACTGGAACGAAAAAGTGTACTTCAGATCAGGATATTTCTCGCGCAACGGTGTGATAGCACCATCAAAGTAGTTCTTGATGCGCTGCTTCACTCCTTCGTCCCACTTCCTTGACAATTTGAGCATCATCCACAGATCTCCAACTCGCCTGGATTTGAATATGTCAGTGTAGGGACCTGGCGCCCACCTTCTTACCGGAAACTCATTGCAAATATCTACCCATACGATACGGTTGCGCAGTCCTGCCTCGCTGAGTAGATCGAGAGTTTCCAACCATATGCGGGCATAGTCTTTCGGCGATTGAATCATTTGTACCCGGTTACGTGTATCAAGGTTGTACCACGACGATAGTCCCACATAAATACCTCGATCAGCAGCTTTGCCGATGAACTCGACCAGAGCCGAGCGTGGCTCGACCTGTACAGGTTTGTGATTTCCCCACATGAAACTATCAGGCTGGGGCAGTATCGTGAATTGCTCAACTATCTGGCCGTCCGGCCCTTTCGCAACCAGATGTGGGAAGGCATCCAGGCGGATACAGTTGTAGCCGCGTTCCGCCAATTCGTCGAGTACTTTGTCCCAATCTGCATATTCTGCTTCGTCGCCCGTCCGTCGGACAAGCCACGAAAACTCCCACATCGTGACAGAATACTTCGCTTCAGGATTGAACCCACTTGCACTGGACACTTCTAGCCTCCATTTCAGGTGTTTGGCTGCTAAAGCAAATGATAATGTAGGTTTGCATCAAAGTCAAAAAAATTCAATAGTCCCCACTCTTCAAAACTTTTATTAGTGGTAAATTCGTAAGAATTTGCTTTTTTCAGCTTCTTTTTCTGGTTTATTTTATTTTGATTTAGTGCCCTTTGCAAAAAGGAAATAAAGGGCGAGAAAACGGCTAGGGATTTTTTTTAAGTCGGTTCCGTTAAAAAATGATCATATCCATGCTTTGTAAGAAGCTCCTCTTTGCCTTCTTTATAGATTCTAACACCCTTTTCTTTGGTTATTTTTCCTACTAAAAATCCTTTAACTTTGTTTAGATTTTCTTCTGAAACTGTGTAAACTAATTCAAAATCTTCTCCACCATATAAAGCAAAATCTAAAGCGTTTTTTTCGCAGATTTTTGCTGCTTTTTTTGTTGTTGATTTTACAGGGACTGAATCTGCATAAATAATAGCCCCGGTATCGCTTTGCTCGCATATTCTTAAAACATCTGAAGCAAGACCATCGGAAACATCAATCATTGCGTTAATATATTTTAAGAAAGGCTCTACTTTATGAAATTTTGCCTCTGGTTCTAAATGTTTCTTTTTTACTTCTTCGAAGTCATCTATGTTTTTTAAGAATAAATTCAGGCCAGCTGTACTTGATCCTAAATCTCCACTTACTAAAATACAATCATCTGGTTTAGCGGCTGAACGAAATTTGAGATTTTCTTTTTTTGCTTCTCCAATCATACATATATCTATAATAAGTTGTTTGCCATGAGTTATATTGCCGCCTATAATTTCGATTTGGTATTTACTGCTGACTTGCCGCATTCCTTTATATATATTTTCAATAATTTCAACATCAATGTCTTTCGGTAAGACTAAAGAAACTAAAAAATATTTGGGTTTTGCACCCATAGCTCCTATATCGGACACATTGATTTCTACTGCTTTTTTACCAACCTGTTCAGGAGAAAAGTATCTTAGTGAAAAATGATCGCCATCTACCAATGTATCTGCGGTAATGGCAAGGTACCTGTTACTCACTTTTATAAGAGCCGCATCATCGCCTATACCTTTAATTATATATCTGCTAACCGGTTTTTTTGTAAGCCTTTTTATTAAAGCAAATTCCCCGCCTATTTGAGAGATATCCATTTTTATTTTCCTTCTTTAATTTTAATATATCATTTTACTTTATGTCTTGCTTTATCATGGCGAAAATATTTATTTACTATATCAATTGCACAGTATTTTCCGCACATCGTACACTTGTCACCGGTAATTTTACTTTCTTTTCTGTACTGCCTTGCTTTTTCCGGGTCTATAGATAGGCTTATCTGTTTTTCCCAGTTTAATTTTTTTCTTGCTCTTGCCATTTCTATATCCTTATCCAGGGCACCACTGATCCCTTTTGCGATATCGGCTGCATGTGCTGCAATTCTGGTAATTATAACTCCCTCTCTAACATCATCTACTGTGGGTAATCTTAAATGTTCGGAAGGTGTAAGATAGCATAGATAGTCAGCGCCCCAGTAACCGGCTAAAGCTCCGCCGATAGCGCCTGTAATGTGATCATAGCCTGGTGATATATCAGTAACTAGCGGACCTAAAACGTAAAAAGGTGCACCTCCGCAAATCTTTTTTACAAGCAAGACATTTGTCTCTATCTGGTCAATGGGCATATGACCGGGACCCTCTATTATTACCTGTACGCCCTCTTTTAGGGCTCTTTTTGCCAGTTCTCCTAAAATTACTGTTTCTTGTATTTGTCCTCTGTCTGTGGCATCAGCCAGGCATCCGGGTCTTAGCCCATCTCCAAGGCTTAAAGTTACATCGTATTTTTTGGCTATTTCCAGCAGTCTATCATAATTTTCAAAAAGTGGGTTTTCCTTTTTATTATATATCATCCATTCAACTAGAAAAGCACCACCTCTACTTACAATATCTAAAACTCTGCCCTGGTTTCTTAGTCTTTTTATAGCTTCTATTGTTACACCGCAGTGTACCGTCATAAAATCAGCGCCATCTTCTGCTTGTTTTTCGATTACATCAAAAATATAATCTTCAGTCATGTTTACAATACCTTTCCTTTTTGCAGATTCAATAACGGCCTGATAAATAGGAACTGTTCCTACGGGTACAGTGGATCTGTCTATGATAGTTCTTCTTATTTTATCAATATCTCCACCAGTGCTTAGATCCATAACAGTATCAGCCCCGGCTTTAATAGCTGCATCTAATTTTTCTATTTCCTCTTCCAGACTGGTATGCTCTGAAGATGTTCCTATGTTTGCATTAACTTTTGTTCTTAAACCTCTTCCTATTCCTGATAATACCTCAAGAGATTTGTGTTTTTTATTATAAGGAATAACAATAACACCCTCTGCTATGCTCTCTCTTATATATTCATGACTAACCCTTTCTTTTTTTGCTATAATTTTCATTTCTTTAGTTATTTCACCGGACCCGGCTTTACTTAATAGAGTCATTTATAATAACCTCCCTGAATTTTTTACATTCTTTTTCCACGTTGTCTTTAGTAACTATGGCTGAAATTGCTACAATAGATCTTGCACCTGCTTCTATTACACTTCCAAGATTATTTTCATTTATTCCGCCAATAGCTACAAAAGGAATCTTTATTGCTTTCTTTATATCTTTTATTAACTTAAGTCCTGCTGGTCTTCCAGCGTCTAATTTAGTTTTTGTCTCAAAAATTGGACTTACTCCTACATAATCTGCGCCAATCCTTTCGGCTTCCACTGCCTCTCTAATATTATGTACAGTTAATCCAATAATTTTTTTACTTCCAAGTATTTTTCTGGCAATGCTATAGGTCATATCTTTATTACCCAGGTGGACTCCATCAGCATCCACTGCTAAAACAATGTCAACTCTATCATTTATTATAAATAGAACGTTATTTTTTTTACAAAGTTCACCTGTTGCTTTTGCCTCTTTTATCATATCTCCTGTACTTCCCCCTTTTTCTCTATATTGAATTATTTTAACGCCCGCTCGTATAGCAGACTTAACATCTTCCAGGATAGTTTTTTTAGTTAGATTCGAATCTGTAATAAAGTATAAATCCATATCTTCTAGTTTTTCTTTCATTTATTCCCTTTTCTCTATTTTTATCATTTCTTCTATTTTGTTTTTATCAAGGTTAAAAATTTCATCAAAGAAAATAGTTTTATAGGAAGCTGGACCTTTAGCTGTTTTTGCTGCCAGTTCACCAGCTATACCAATAAAAGAAAGAGCATTTGTGGAAGCTAGTGCATAGTCTTTTTCAACAGCGGCAAATGTTCCTATTGCTGAGGCAGCCATGCAGCCTGAACCAACAAAATTGCTCATCATATCATGACCATTTTTACAAATATAGGTATCTTTTCCGTTTGATATAATATCTTCCTTTCCAGTTATCACCACGGTTAGATTTCTTTCACTTGCTAATTTTTTTGATATTTCTACCAGATTTCCTTTTACTGATATTGCTTCCACTCCTTTTGTTTCTGCCTCTGCTCCGGCTATTATTCCAATCTCTGAAGAGTTTCCCTTTAGAATTGAAATTTTTACTTTTTCTAAAATTTCTATTGCTTTATTTGTTCTTAGATCTGTTGCGCCAGCTCCAACTGCATCCAGGATTACAGGAATGTTTTTTTCATTTGCTTTTTTACCTGCTAAAATCATTGATTCTACTAAATCTACTGTCAGTGTTCCAATATTTAAAACAAGAGCGCTAGATATGGAAGTCATTTGTTCAACTTCTTCTATTGCATGCGCCATAACAGGCAGGGCACCTATAGCTCTTACTATGTTTGCACAATCATAAATCGTTACCCAGTTTGTTATATGGTGTACTAACGGTTTTTGTTCTTTTATTTTCCTTAAAGTCTCTGATATGCTCATAAAATTTCCCTTCTTGCTCAGATTTGTTAGTCTTGTTATTCATTTAAATTGATGTATCTTATAAAACTTGCGTTTTTTTCTTTTTTTATATACCTTCCCGATTTCAAGGAGTATTAAAAACTACCATAAAAATAAAAAAACTACTAACCTGGCCGTTGATTAGTAGTTTACTTGTTTCTACTTTTCCTACGCTAGTATTATCTAGGTCAGGTTTAAAGGGTCGACGGTTTAATTAAATAAGCCGTCCTCTCAGCCTGATAAGCTCCCCTAAGTATTTATTTAATTTTCAAAGAAATTTCTTTATAATATAAGAGAATAAAAATAAATAAAGTACCAAACCTAGTGAATATTACCATAAAAAGTTTATATTAACAACTATAAAAGGACAATATTTCATTGGTAAGAGCTGAGATAATGTTCAAGCAGGAATTTAAGTATCAGGGTAGTGATTTAGGTGAAATTTACTGAAAGAAAAATGG
>JACKQG010001728.1_pt1 | contig 29576 bp, 27 predicted proteins | sample 8237621 | NCBI WGS metagenome assembly JACKQG01 (sample SAMN15677084, study PRJNA649215) | marine metagenome | biome: marine; feature: Black Sea; material: saline water; isolation source: suspended particulate matter (SPM) from the Black Sea western gyre | collected 2013-06-09/2013-06-10 | depth... | reverse complement strand
GTCCAAAATCAAACAGGGTAAAAAGATGTCAGGACTGATAATTTGAAGGATAGGTAGGTCTTTTTTGCAAAAATTAAGTGCGGGCCGTGTTTTTTATATATTGGTACCTTTAAAAATAATTGATGGTGTGAATAGACAAGAATGATGCCTGCGGCTCATATATTTGAATCGAAAATTCAAAGTTGGAAAAACTTCACATACCATATATTGGGTTGCCAAGAATCTATCTGTACTGAGCCCTACTGATGCCAACGCTCTCCCGGAAAAGGTGGTAAAATAGGATCTTTTCATAGACAGATTGGACACCTTTTTCCTACCACAAAATGCCTTCCCATAGGTGTTGTAAGCAATTAAAAGATATCATGAATATAATTGGTGTATTTTACAATTACAGACGTATCAAAATTTTAGATTAGTTATACTTAAGCATAAGTCAAAATTATTGGAAAAAATTCAAATGGATACAAACTGACCGATAGCTTCTTTCAGCTCCTTTATACTGTATGGCTTAAGAAGTTTTCCATCAAATCCGTATTTTTCAAAGTCTAATATGGCCGGACTGCTTGGAGATCCAGTGATAACAATGGCTTCTTCGTCATAACCATTTTTGCGCAGTTCCTTTAACGTTTCGATCCCACCAATACCACCTATTATATTCTGATCCAGGAGTATTAAGTCAAAATTTACATTGTTTTGAACGGCATCTAAATATTTTACTCTGATAGATCATTCAGCTGAAAATCTGGAAGTGGAAGGCTTACAATGACGGTTGTTCCCTGGCCAAGCATTGATTCGATACGAATATTTCCCCCGTGCTTTTTGATGATAGACTCTGAAACGGCAAGTCCCAATCCCGAACCTTTCTGGGTTCCCATCTCCTTGGTTGTAAAATATGGATCAAAAACATGGATCACATCAGATTTTAAGATTCCTTTGCCCGTGTCCTTGAAGGATATTTTGAGACATTCTGGTCTTTTTTGCTCTTCATGAACAAGGGATTCAATGCCTGCGTTAATTTCCAGTTGCCCCCTGCCGGCCATTGCATCTAAACCATTTTGGATGATGTTTTCAAAGGCAATCATCAAGTAATTCGGATCAACCTCTATCCGGGGAATTCTGTCCTGGATGTTAAGGGAAATAGTTACTTTATTTTTATTTTCAACCTTTTCAATGACAGCGCGCAAAATATCCTCAATGAGATGGGCTCTTTTTTTAAACATGGCCCCTTTGGATAATGTTATAAATTTATGTGTTAAGGTTCTTGCCTGCTCACAGGCTTTTTCAGCCTCGTCAAAAAATTCCTGTTGCAGCGCATCTGTTATGTCTTCCCTTAAAAGTGAAATATTTCCCCAGATGACGGACAAAAGGTTGTTGTAATCATGTGCGATGCCGCCGGACAATATGCTGAATGCTTCAGCCTTATGAGCATTTAAAATTTCAATTTCCTTTTTTTTGATTTCTGTGATGTCCCTTACAATGTGCACATACAAGTTATTGCTATTCTCGCTCTTAATGGGGTCCACTGAAATCATTATCCATTGGCCATTTTCAAGTTGAATTTCCATATTTTCACGCTGTTTGCTTTTGATAGCGCGTTTTAAGGGACAATCAGAGATGGGACATTCCATTCCGTGTACAAGCTGGTAGCAGCTTTTGCCAATAACTTGGTCTGCTGGTAAATTGATAAAATTTTTACAGGCTTTGTTGGACCTGATGATCTTGTTATTCCGGTTAATGATAGACACCCAGTCCCAGACAGCGTCAAAGGTTTCTTCCCATTGATTTTTAGCATTTGCCAATGCCCTTTCATACTCTTTTTGTCTGGTAATGTCTGTCACTATCCCAAGAATCGCTCTTTCCCCCTTATACTCAATCAGTTTGGTATTGATTACCGTATCAATCAGGCTGCCATCCTTTTTGATGAGGGTATACTCGAGCGGTTGGGCTTCTATATTTTTTATATGATTGCTGAAGGATAATTCTGCTCGTCTTTTAGATTCCGATACCATCAAAGACAAAAAGTTAAATTCGGGTGATAAAAATTCATCCCTGTCATGACCCATCATTTCCATGCATCGGTCATTGATATAAACAATCCGGCCTTTTTGATTGATAAAAATCATGTTTGGGGATTTCTCGGCGACAGTTCTGAATCGGATTTCGCTTTCCTGAAGGGCATTTGCCGCGATTTTCCTTTCAGATATTTTTTGCTGAAGATCGCTATTCGACTTTGACAATTCAATAGTTCGCTCTTTGATCATTTTTTCCAGGTTAGCCTGGTACTCTATCAGTTCTATCTCTGCTTGATTTTTTTTTCTGAGCTCCTCTTCAAGCTGCAGGCTTAAATCACGCATTCGCCCTATAGTTATAACTATTACAAATAAAAACAGGGGCCCAATGGCCCCTCCGCTGAATTTTTCCCCTGAAACCTGATAAAAAACAATCATTGCCAGTGTCGATAATAAAGCGATAGCAACCCCGCCCTTTAATCCCCAAAATAAAACAACCGGTAGAATAAAGATAAACATAAAAAGTCGTGAAAAATCGCCCAGTTGCTCAAACATCCATGGGAATGATATGGCATAGCCACTTACCAAAAAAATAACGATCAACCACTTGTAAAAAGGGCTTAGTTTTGCCGGCACTGTCCATAAACTGGATTTTGAATTTGATTTTGACACAAATCCTCCTGAATTGTTTTAAAGTGGACGTAACAGGCTCAATTTTGTTTAGGATGAGAATTAACTTGCGATTTTTAACAAACCATAGCAATTTCGTCAATAGATAAAAATTCCTATTTTTTTAGGAATTTATCTGCTTTTTCATTGGTTTATAAAAAAAGAAGAGGCAAAAACAAATTAATCAAAACTCCATTAAGGTTAATTGGATCAAATTGATTTTTGTTCAAACCTGAAAATATTATCTCAAAATAAATTTGCTATATTATAGAGTAGAATGCGGAAGAATGGCTTTTGATGCTTGTTCTGGTTCATATAATTGAATGCCAGAGAACAGAATATTATTCTTCCCAACCACAAGAAATAGTGTCAGATTTTAATTAAAAAATCAGCTTTTTCTATTTATCCAATACTTTTCTGACTATTGCTGCCAGATCTCTTTTGGAGAATGGTTTCTGGATGAAATCTACCCCCGGGTCAAAAACTCCGTGATGGGCAATGGCATTGGCTGCATATCCGGACATGAATATGCATTTGAGATCAGAAAAAAGGGATTTCAGAGTGTTTGACAGCTCAAATCCGTTCATTTCAGGCATGACCACATCTGTTATAAGCAGATTAATTTTGTCTGTATGCTCCCTGGCCAGATTTATAGCTCCTTTTGGTGTATCAGCCGTCAGCACGGTATAGCCCAGCGAACTAAGAATTTTTTGAGTTAGTTTCAGGATGGGATGATTATCCTCCGCCACCAGGATCGTCTCACCATTGCCCTGGGGAATTTTTTCCATGTTTTCCCCCTGGATTTCAACGGTTTTGCCCTCATGCCGGGTCAGGTAGACCTTGACACTGGTGCCTTTGCCAGGTTCGCTGTAAACATTGATGAACCCGTTGTTCTGTTTGACAATGCCGTAGACAGTGGAAAGTCCCAGGCCCGTGCCCTTATCTGCAGCCTTTGTGGTGTAAAAAGGTTCAAAAATATTGTCCAGTATTTCTTTGTCCATGCCACAGCCATTGTCACTTACAGACATCAGAACAAACTTACCGGGAACAAAACCCACATGCTTGTCACAATAGGTTTTGTCCAGGGTCACCATGCCTGTTTCAATAGTGATCTTGCCAACTCCCTTGATGGCGTCCCTGGCATTGAGGCAAAGATTGGCCAGAATCTGATCAATCTGGGAGGGATCCATCTTGACATTCCCCAGAGCCTTGCCTGGCAGCCAGACAAAATCGATATCCTCGCCGATGAGGCGCCGGAGCATTTTAAGCATGCTTTCCACATTTTCATTCAGGTCAAGTACCCTGGGAGCAATGGTCTGCTTTCTGGCAAAGGCCAGCAGTTGCCTGGTAATGTCCTGCGCACGTCTTCCAGCCTTGAGAACCTGATTGAGATCGTCATGAAAAGGTCCTTTTGGATCTGAATCCATCATGGCCAGTTCCGTGAACCCCATGATTGCGGTGAGCGCATTGTTGTAATCATGGGCCACCCCGCCGGCAAGACGCCCCACGGATTCCATCTTCTGGGCCTGGCGGTACTGGTCTTCCAGCTGTTTTTTTTCTTTCCTGATATATTCTTTTTCCGCTGCCTCCCCAAGCATCTGTGCAATACTGTCTAAAAGGCTGCGCTCTTCTTTTAAAAATGGCCCTTCGTCTTTCAGAGGTCGTTCCTCGATATAGTGCACCTCTACTATACCGCGTTTGTCCCTGACGAGAAATTCAGCTGATAAACGCCAGCTTGATTCCTCAAATCCTTCTGATATATATTCCTCTCCATCAAAGATAATCCGGGCCCTGGTTATTTCCGGATACTTCAAGCTTGCGGGTATCAACTGGACTGTGTCGTGCAATATATCCTTTAAGCTTTCTAACCATTTAATAGACTCAGCCACACGGTTTAAACAATAAAGTTCGTTGATCCGATCTTCTTGTTCTTGATAAAGCCGTATTAATTCCTTTTCATTCTGCTTGTGATCGGAATGTAACAAGGATTCGAGATCTTTGATCTTTTGTTCCAATTCTTCATAACTAGGTTTTTCAGACATGTGAATTTTCCTTTATATTAAAATGGGCTTAATCCGGTTTAAAGAGATTATTAATAAGTTCTTCCAAATTGGTTTTACCGTGGATCTCATGGGGGAACAGGGGGATCGGGCTGATATGCATTTTTGAAAATTTTCTGTATATCTTTTCAATATAGAATTTTTGACTTTTTTGTCTGATAACACAGACAGGACAGTCAGTATCAGGCAATACCATATTAATGAAAACATGGTTTAAGGGAATCTTTGCCTGTATTAAATAGGTATAAAGGTTTTCAGATTCCAGCAAGCCCATGGCCTCAGGTATTACAACCATTATAAAGGCTGTCTTTTTTGAATCGGTTAGGTTTTCCTGGATTCTTCTTGTGTTTTTGGACAGATCAAGGGCTTTTTGTGCAGACCGGGTTAATTTAACTATTCCCTCATACTTTATCAATAAATTGAAAAGGGTCTTAAGCCACTGTCTCACCAGTTCAGGAAGTTCTAAAAACCTCAATAAATGGCCCGTTGGAGAAGAATCTATAATAATCATATCAAACTCATTTTTCTGTTTCAAATCCATGATTGTATCTATTGCCATAATCTCATCCAATCCCGGAGGTGCCATGGAAAAAAGCCCGGCCATTACCTGCCTGTCAAATTTGATATCCATGCCTTTGACAAAGAATCGCTCAAACATTGAATGGATATCTTTTTTATAGGAATCTTTAAAATCTTTGAACAATTGGTCGGCATTCATCTCCATGGCCCAGAGGTTGGAGAAGACATGTGTCATGCAATTCCCTATTTTCATATCCAGACTGTCTGAAAGGGAATGGGCAGGATCAGTGGAAAAAAGCAATATTTTTTTATCCTGAAACAGACCGGATAAATAAAGGCCAATGGATGAAGCAACAGTCGTCTTACCCACTCCGCCCTTTCCACCGACAATAATAAACTGGATAGCAGGATCAATATCCAGATTTGACACGTTCATTGCCGGGTCTATCTCCTGGATCATGGTTGCATGTTTCTTTTGCCCGGGTTTTCTGCAAAAGGCATTTAAATCGCCTGTCAAATAATCTCCCAGCAGAGACAGATCATTGTAACCTTTTATCTCATCCTGGAAATTCTCAACAAAAATCAGGTCAAATCTTGAAAATTTCTTTTGAATCTGAAGTATGGGGTCTGTCTGTTGATGCTTTCGTGCAGTACAGAACTCACACGCATTCTGCTTTGCCATGTGGTTGACAATAATCTCTTTAACGGGAATATGCATTTCAAGCAAAGAGGCCACCAGTTTTTGAGTCTCATGGATACTCATGGATTCGGGGATCATGACAGGAATAAACCGTGTTATCTGCCGGTCCTTTAATAGATTGTTAACCTGCTGGATTTTTTGAGTTAATCCTTCCAGAAAAAAATCACATTCATCTTTGACATATTTTCGCCTGGTAAATTGTGCGGCCATGTAACGATGTTTTTCAAGCATCATATCCATAACCTGTATCCATTTTTCCATCTGCACTGGAAGATTTAACATGCGCAGGGTATGACCTGTGGGTGCTGTATCAAGTATGAGTACATCAAAAATGTTTTCAGATATTAATCGGGCAACCTCAAGAATTGCCATTACTTCATCCATGCCCGGCAAGGAGAGTTCAAAAAATTCAGTGATATCTTTTTGATCAAAATAGGTACCTCGATCAGCAATTTTTTTCATGATATCACCATTTTCTATTTTAAACTGATCTGCCAGCTCCTGTGCATCCAGCTGTCTTGCATATAAATTTGATTTTTGATTATTGTTTAAAGTCAGACGGGTGTTCCGGTTATCTAATTTCACCCCAAACCCGTGGGAAAGGGAATGGGCAGGATCAGTGGAAATAATCATAATTTTTTTTAAGGGGCTGGTCTTTGCAAGGTGAACCGCGGCAGCACTTGACATGGTTGTTTTACCGGTTCCCCCTTTTCCACCAAAAACAAGCAGGCGCAAATTTGAATTCTCCAGGTATTCCGGCGGTTTTCCCATCAGATTCAGGCCTCCTTGTCCAGATCTTCAAGACTTAAATGGTATGCTTTTTTAAACAATCTTATTTCAAGCAGATTGTTCTTTAAATAGACCTTATGATTATCAAACACAGCTTCCTGTGAAAGCGTGAATCTTTCAAGCCATTTTGATCCGATTTTTCTGGACTCTACAATCAATTCATTATGATCCAGTGATATTTTTAAATCTGATTTTTCTAATTTTTTTACTTCCATGATAATCTGAAAATAATCTTTTTCATCAAAGATATCCAAAAGGCGGTCGTGGCTCCATTGTTCCTGCACTCCAGCAAGCCACCAGGAAAATAGAATGGTCTGGCCTGTATGCGTGTCAACCCTGGATCGCTCAAATGACATGATCGGACACCCTAAAAGCTTTTGGGCAACAGGATTTATAGCATCCTTGATATTTGTAAGCACCTCCATATGATTGGCAGCATCTGTAATCCGGGCCAGTTGATCTATTCTGGCATAGCCTTTTTCCTTGAGAAACCACAATATTGTCTTGCAATTATCATCAAGCCTTGCTGCAATCATTTTAATACAATTATCATCAACTTTTAAAAGAGTTGACTGGAAAAGCCTGCTGTTCCATGTGTGCAACCCATTGACCACCATCCGTAAAATGCCATGGCAATTAAGATCTTTATCATTATAATGAACGCATAAGATCTCTCTTTTACGTAATATATAATATTGGTTTTCAATGGATAGTTTAAAAACAGCTTGAAGATCAATCTCAAAAACAATTTTTTTCAGCTGGCAGAGAATAAGCCTTTTTGTTGTAAGAAAAATATGTGCAGGCTTCCACCCATAGAGAGACAAATGTTTAAACCCGCCCTGATCTTCCAGTACGATCTGTTCATCAGGATACAAAAAAGGTCTGTTCATTTTCAAAAAACGCATGGTGCTGTGTAGAGGTCGGATACGCATTTTCAGCCCACTTTTTTTGTTTTGGAATTTTTAACAGCTAAAATAGATTGAGTCAATAAACTCATTCCATTTTTAATATCCTTGACATCCCCTTGTTTGATATCTTTTTTAAGCGCTATAACCACAGAATTTAGATCCTGTAAAATATATTCAGACAATTGTTGGGAATTATCTTTAATCATCTCATCAACAGTGGTGATAAGATTTTCAGCCCTGATAATAGTCTCGATTCTTTGTCTATTCTCAGCATCGCTTTTAAAATGTTTTTCAGCATCAATTATAGTCTGGCTGATCATCTCTTCAGAAACCATTTTTGTTGAATCAATCTGAATACCCACTTCATTATCTGTCTGCAGATCTTTAGCAGATACGGCAAGGATTCCATTGGCATCTATGGAAAAACTGACCTCTACTCTGGATTGACCCTGGGGCTGGGGATGAATCCCGGTTAATCTGAATTCGCCCAGGCTGATATTGTCCGTGGCAAGTTCCCGTTCTCCCTGAAGGACATTGATGTCCATACTTGTCTGATTGATTTTGGCCGTTGTAAATATCTGGTCTTCTGAAACAGGGATGATGGTATTTCTGGGTATGATCCTTGCGACAAGACCGCCTTTGGTTTCAATGCCCAAAGAAAGGGGATTGACATCCAGCAAAAATACATCCGCTATCTCTTTTGTCAGAATACCGGCCTGGATTGCCGCGCCAAGACCCACCACTTCATCCGGATTGATTTTCTGGTAGGGAGTCTGACGAAAAAAATCTTTTGCGATTTTTTGGACACAAGCCATCCGTGTTGCCCCTCCCACCAGGAGGACACGATCAATGTTTTCAATCCCTATTTTTGCATCCTTTATGGCCTGTTTTGTTGGCAGAAGCATCATCCGGGCAAGATCTGAAGTTATTTCTTCAAAGGTTTTTCTGTCCACCCTTGTCTCAAAATCAATCACTGCACCATCCAGACCCGGTATTAAGGATAAAAATATGCTTGTTGTCTGTTTGTCAGAAAGCTCGGTTTTTGCTCGTTCACAGGCTTCTTTGAGCTGTTGATGAAAAAATAAATTCTTTCTCGGATCAAATCCGTGTTGGATTTGAAATTTTTGAGCCACATGGTCCACAAGTTTCTGCAGAAAGTCTTCCCCTCCAAGATGGTTGTTGCCGCTCACAGCCTTTACCTTAAAAAAGCCCTGGTCCAGCTCAAGTATAGAGACGTCGAAGGTGCCTCCCCCAAGGTCCCAGATAAGAACGGTTTTAATATCCTTTCTCTTAAGCCCGTATGCCAGTGCTGCTGCAGTGGGTTCGCTTATAATCCGCAAAACCGTGAAACCTGCCAGCTCTCCTGCCTCTTTTGTTGCCTGGCGGCTTAAGTGATTAAAATAGGCCGGCACTGTGATAACAGCCTGGTCAACAGGCTCATTAAGATAATCTTCAACATCCCGTTTTATTTTTTTTAAAATAAATGCGGATATCTGCTGGGGAGATAAACCATACCCATCCACCACGACCCGATGGTCTGTACCCATATATCTTTTTATTGAAAAAACCGTATTGCCTGGATTATCTTTTGCCTGGTCTTTTGCCGCTTTCCCCACCAGGTGTTCTTTTTTGTCGGTAAAGGCATAAACTGAAGGGGTCAGATTATTGCCTTCACGATTGGGAATAACCACAGGTATTTTATTTTCAATTACAGCGGCAACACAATATGATGTACCAAGATCTATGCCGACTGCTCTGCCCATAAATACCCCCTATTTTCTTTTATTAAGAAATTGTCTTTAAGAACTTTTTCAAAAACATCTATATTCTTAGTCTTAAACCTTTCTATTTCATTATCATGGGTGAGGATATAAACCTGTTTTTGATTTTTAAATTCATCATTCAGTTTTTCAATAACTTCAATATCCTTAATTTTTTCAAGCGCTAATTCAAACATGATATCCTCAAACACGGGATGATACAGTATAAGCTTTCGAGCGGTAAGAACCATATCCCCAAATCGCCAGGTCTGAACGATTCCTTCATGACAATAATAAGAAGCCTTTTCCTTAAACAGAATTTCTTCCTGTATAAAATGCAGGGTTTTCTTCTCATTTTCCATGGCCCGGGATCTGATACTCGCGTCCCATTCCTCCATCATCCCATATTCAAGCATTGTTTCCATACCAGCCAGGGCAGCCTTAAGATTCACACCAATCAAAGGGATGCCGGCAACCGATATAATCATATCAGCATGGATCACAATTCCCTTGTCCAGCACCCTGTCCAGAAGGTCTACCAGGGTTGCTTTTGTATATGACTTGGGTTCCATGATGATTACACAAAACTATACGGGGGCCAGGGGCCGGTAAACCTTACAGAGAAAAACTCCATTTGATCAATCTTTTCAAGCGCATCCCCTAGAAGAGGATAGTTTTCCCGGGGCATGATGCAGGCAAGATTCATTATCATCTGCTGATCAGACGTATTGTTTTTTGTCTTATCTATTTTAATATCATCCACATGGGCTTTAATTTTATTGTAGAATTCCTTAAAACAGGTTTCAGCTTGATTTTCCAATTCTTTTTTCAACAGGTTTTCCAGTTTTTGCCTGTACATATAGGCAGCTCCCTTGGATTTTGACCTGCATTCTTCATTGATTTTTCTGATCTGCTCATTTTCCCGGGAAATCCTGGCTCCCATTTGATTCGCATCCCAGAATATCTGGACCCCATATTCAGCCTTACCGCTAAATTTTTCTATTTTTGCCAGAAGATCATCATAATGATCTTCCAGCCATTTTTTTAAATTTTCTTCCTCTGTAAATTCTTTATCACCCACTATAATGGTGTCAAAAGATGCCGGAACGACAACGCCATAGGTTTCCCAGGCCCTTTCAATCACTTTTTGATGGGTCAGGACCCATTGGGCGACAATTTTTTCTTCATCAGATTGGTAGGGTTTGGCTTTACAGTCATGGATAATGGCACAAAGCGCTTTATGACAGAAGGTATAGACTTTATTGCCATCAATACCAATGAGGCTGAATTTTTCCTCTTCATTGCCTTTGACTATGCAATAAAGATATTTTCCCTGTTTATTAAAAGCGCCTTGTTTAAAATTATGGGAATTCTCTTTTTGCGCCTGCAAATCCAATGAATCTTGATTTTTTATATCCTGATCCAGTGAAGTCTGCTGTTTTTCAGCAAAGCCCAGAAATTCTCTGTTAATTTCATCCTGCACCATCTTGTAAAGTTCCGGCATGATACTTTTTTTCACGATCTTTGAAATTACATCCCGGTTATTATCAAGAATGGTTCTGATCTGTTTTTGAACAATCTGTTTTATTATCTCTTCCATGTTTTATTGCTTTTTTGCACTCCACTTACAAGGATTGATCATCTGGTTTATGACATCATCTACAATATCATCCAAACCATCTCTGACAGATTTGACAGTTTCTGATATTCCCTGCTGAATTTTAATCTCCTTTATGGCCTGGTCCAGATCCATTAATGCATTCCCCAGGCGATGGATCTCTTCTTGAGACAATGATCCTTTTTCCATTCTTTTCATGGCCTGAAGATTCAAGGCTTCCTGTATAACTTCAACCAGGGCTATAACAAGACCTAGAACCCCGTGCTTTAAATTTTTTTCATCAATATCAAGGGCCATGTATTTTCCTTTATAATCATATGGACGTTTTGATACGATCATTTAATTGGTTTGCTTTAGCACTTATCCAGCCGCACCAGGGACATCCTGCAGTCATCAGATCCTGGGTTGCAACTTTCTTTTCACACTGGGGGCAGTACTCCTTGGCCGTGAGTGCCTCTTGCCATGCAGGTGTTGAAAGCTTTGTTCCTGAAGGAAACTCTAATCCATATTTAGCTGCTGTCTCAAAAGATGACAAAGCAGCCCTGATTTTAATCCCCAGCAATTCAACACCGGCAACGGATACTGCGATATCAGCGTTAATGACCAGGCCTTTATCAAGAACCCTGTCAATTACATCTGCCAGGCTGCCAAAATTTTCTCTAGATGGTTCCATTCCCATTTAATTATCTGCCTTTATATTAAATTTGTATAATAGTTCACCCCGTTAAAAGAAATTATCTCAAAGCCCTGTCTGATGGATATTTGTATGAGGTTAAGCGTTTAGCATCGAAAAAAAATATCCATCAGACAGGGCGGCTTCAAGCATAAGAACTGAATAGTTACAAATTTGTTTAATTTTCTATAATCTTAATTCTATGCATTCTCATCAATATCAATTCTCTTTCGCATCCTTACCCGGTTGAATTCAGAAATATTCCCCTCTGCATCCAGGTTGACTTCAAAAATACCCAGGATATCCATACTGTCCGGGATGGATTTTTTTTCAATCGCCTCCAGGGTCACCTGCCACCCATCTCCATCAGGGTGCGCGCTCACAGTTGAACCCAACTCAAGTCCGGTAAGTGTCTCCAATTCCGATCTTGCTTTTTTTATAGCAGCAGCAAATTTAAGGGCCATGATCTTCTCCTTTTTTTAAAAATATCTTATTTTCAAAATCAAAAAATGTCTTTCAACTTATATCTTTTTTCAAAATTCTTATCTCTTCCAGACGTTCCATCAGCAGGGTCTCTTTTTTTGTATAGTCATCCTCATTTATCTCTTCCATCTCAAGTTTCATCTGCAGCATGAGAAGTTCTTCTAAAACTTTAGAATCATCTGTCATTTCATTATAAGCTGATTCCTTTAATTTTTTTGCAAGCCAGATCGTCAGCTTGATGGGAGATAGTGCAATATCATCTAATATAAAAGCCATTTTACCACCTCACAGTTAATTCAACAAAATTACTTGGCGGAACAGAGCCTATGTATTTTATTTTCAATTGCCCTGCAAAATATTCATCAATTCTTTCAACGGCCTTGTCAAATTTCTTTTCATCCTCTTTTAAAACAAGAAAAACACTATTTACAACCATATTGTCTGCCATGATCTTGCTTTTCTTATGTTCGACCCAGAGGCCATTTAAAAACTTGAATATTTTTTTCTCCAATTCTTCTTTTTTCTTTTTCAAGGCGTTTTCCACCATGTCTCCCAACCGGATCTGATCTCTTTGCAATCCACCATTATGTGAATTTAAACGGTCCCGAAGTCTTTGAATCTGTGGATTCTCATCAAGTATATGAATGAAAATATTTTCAGTATCAACCCAGAAAACTTTAAGCCCCAGCTCAGACTTATCCTTTAAAAAATCCAGGTGCTCTTTTATTTTCAAGCGTTCTGCTTTTAATACCTTTTCTTTTATTGTCTTAGTATCATCCCCTATTGTGCCGAATTTTACGGGTAATACTGTATGCTCCTTGAAAAGTTCTTCCAGGATTTTCTGATGAGCCAGAGTATTTTTCCGGGTAACGGGAAATTCTTCTGTCAGGGTTGGACTGACAACAGCACCCATACCATTAAAACAGACAATTGATACCTCATCATTGATACCTCCAATACCCTGCATGCCAAGGCTTCTTTCATTTTCAGTATCCACGATGGCATAAATATATTGTTTCATGCGTTTGATTCCCCATTGATTTTGCATCTAAGCTCGTTGGACAGGGTTTGAAATTCCCGGTCATTTTTTTTTTTGCTGAAAGCTTTAAAATATTGTTTTACCAGTAAAGGATCTTTTAAAGGAAAAACCAGGATATCCTTGTCAAGAAAACATGCCACATTATGAGCAGCACCGATAAAAAGAGCGGCTTTTTCTCCTTTCTTTAAGTTGCTATTAATCTGGCCGGCCATATACATATCGCGTTCTTTAAGCAGCCGTGTCTTATTAAATCTGTATTTTAAATAGTTCTTCAGGGTTGAAAAAAAATGTTTTGACTTTAGAAGATTCATGAACAATGTCTGCTCTTGCTGAATTAAAGCAATATCTTCGGTTTTCATTACCATGGCACCTTTATCAACCAGGTCTGATAACACCATGAAATTACGGCTTTCTTTTAAAGCCAGTTCTTTTACAATTTTTTTTCCGATTTCACCTCCTGCTGCCAGGCCGTCTTGAAAAATTTTCATATTTTTTACATCCTGTTCTTCAAAATAGGTCAGGACCCTGTCCCAGAACATTAAAATTGTCTTCTCATGCTGTTCAAGTCTTTTCTGGGAGATAAATCTGTTTTTAACAAGCGCTATTTCATCCTTTGCCTTTCCAAGATCTGCATCAATATGAATCATAGGGACTAAAAAAAGCTCTCTCATGACATAACCGCATTTTTCCTTTCAACAGGCTTGACCCTGACACATTGTTCAATATCCTCTCTTAAAAATGAGCAGCCATTGCCGTTCATATATTCCATAATTATTTGATAGGATTTATTAAGCGCTTCAAACCTGCGGGCAAGATCTTTATTATGACTGTCATTATCAGGATGGCAAATTTTGCTCTGTTCTTTATAGGACTCATTAATTTCAGACAGGCTTGCTTTTTCCGGCAGATTTAATACCCTTCTTGCAAAATCAAGTTCTTTAAAATCCCCTTTGTGAAGGGCAAGAGTATAAAAGCTGTAAAATGGGAAAGGACCAACAATCTTGAAATTAATTTTGCCTTCAAAATATTCATCAAGATCTTCAATAATTTTTTCAAACGTCTGATGATCCTTTTTATGGATTAAAAAGGCGAGACTTGCGATCATTGAATCCTGAGTAATCTCGTTTGTAAGGATGTCTGAAGATAAATCCGACAAACGGTTATACATAATCTTTCTATAAAAATTACGCTTTTCATCAAGCAAAGAATTCACCATTTTCCCAAGTTTTATCTGGGCTTCATAAATATCCGGTTTTGGCCTGGACTGTATTTCCTGTTTGAATTGTTTAACTGCATCCAGCTCCTTTATTTCATTAAAGACCTGGCTAAAATTATTAAAATTGGCAATAATATCCAGCTCAATCATATTCTGCAAAATTGTAAATTTCTTTCTGATCTGGTCATAGCTGCTTTTAAATATCTTTATAATCTGATCCGGGTCTTCAATCATTGTCCCGAACTTAAAAGGAATAATGCAGAATTTTTCCATTATTTTTCCAATTGTATTATGATGCTGCTTTAAATATTGTAAAAGCTCTTTCTGGGGCAATGCAGAAAAATCTATCATCTTAAAATCGCTTATGGCCAAAGAAAGATTCCCGTTGGTTTTCAAATAGACATCCTGGTCGTCAAGTCCTTTACAAGTAAAATTTTGCCTGGATTCTGAAAACACGAATCCATATAAATATTGCCCTTTATTCATCTTGTCTGTCCTTTTTGAATGGCTTCTTGAAAATGCTTCATCAAAATACTGAATTTTGTATGATCCTTTCTGCCTTTTTTGATAAATTCCTTTATGGCTATCATGGCAGCTGTATTGCAGATCAATTCAATATCAGCCCCCTTTAACCTGTCTGTCTCATCGGCAAGGCCATCAAAATCAACATTTTTTCCAAGGGGTTTCTCCCTTGTGTGGACTTTAAATATCTCTTTTCTGGCATTTTTATCAGGATTTTTCAGCTCAAGCTGAAAATCGAATCTTCCTGATCGCAGCATTGCTGCATCGATCATATCAATTCTGTTGGTGGCAGCCAGGACAAGTATGCCTTTTAATTCTTCTATTCCGTCCATTTCACTTAAAAACTGACTGATAACACGGTCTGTTACTGCTGAAGAACCGGAAGCCCCTCTTTTTGGAGTCAGACTGTCTATCTCATCAAAAAAAACAACACAGGGAGATGCCTGTCTTGCTTTTTTAAAAATCTGCCGGATTCCTTTTTCACTGTCCCCAACCCACCTTGATAAAAGTTCCGGTCCTTTGATGGAAATAAAATTAACACCGGATTCTGTTGCCACAGCCTTTGCCAGAAGGGTTTTGCCAGTTCCGGGTTCTCCATGAAATAAAATTCCCCTGGCAGGACGGGTGTTGGCAAAATCAAAAAGAGAGGCATATTTCAATGGCCACTCAACCGTCTCTTTTAAAAGATTTTTAACATCCTCAAGACCTCCCACATCGCTCCAATTTACATTGGGCACTTCAGAAAAGACCTCTCTGATTGCGGAGGGTTCAATTTCCTTCATGGCTTCTAAAAAATCATCCATGGTCACCATAAGATCCAGCAGGCTGTCAATTGGAATCTCTTCCTGTTGAAAATCAAAGGTTGGGAAAAACTTTCTAAGGCATACCATGGCAGCCTCCCTGCAGAACGCTTCTATATCAGCGCCCACATAACCATGGGTAATTTCAGAAAGTTTGACCAGGTCAACATCTTCAGAAAGCGGCATGCCATGGGTATGGATATTCAGTATCTTGTATCGCCCATTCTTATCCGGAATACTGATTTCAATCTCCCTGTCAAACCGGCCGGGCCGTCGAAGCGCGGGATCAATAACATTGGGAATATTTGTGGCCCCGATGACGATCACCTGTCCTCTTGAGGAAAGACCGTCCATTAATGCCAGAAGCTGAGCAACCACCCTTTTTTCAACCTGTTTTTCACCCCCCATATCTTCACGCTTGGGCGCTATGGCATCAATCTCGTCAAAAAATATTATGGCAGGAGCTGAAGCCGAGGCTTTTTCAAAGATTTTTCTTAAATTCGCCTCGCTTTCTCCATAGAATTTGGCCATGATTTCAGGGCCTGTCAGATGCTGGAAATTTGCATCCGTCTCATTTGCCACAGCCCTTGCGATCAATGTCTTGCCACATCCTGGCGGGCCGTGGAGAAGAACACCCTTGGGAGGATCAATCCCCAGTTTTTCAAAAACCTGGGGATATTTTAAAGGCAGTTCAATCATTTCCCTGATACGATGGATTTCTTTGGCAAGCCCCCCAATATCTTCATATGAAACCCTGGACGACTTAAACTCGGATTTTTCTTCTTTTATTTCAATGATCGTATCCGGTTTTATAATGACAATCCCATCCGGTTTTGTTGCCGTGACTTTAAAATCCCGGGTTTTTGCTCCAAATAATTTTGCCCGGACGATATCGCCGTTAACCAGGGAAATCCCTTCCAGAAGGGTGCCGATATATTTGCTGTCAAAGGATCGAACCTGGGTAAGAGGGGTGACAGAAATTTTTCTGGCAGGATTGCATACGGCTTTTTCAATTATCACCTTTTCATCCAGCCCGATTTGTGCATTGTCCCTTGTAATGCCATCCATACGAACCAGGCCCTGCTCTCTGTCCTCAATATATGCCGGCATGACTTTGGCGGCCGTCAATCTTTTTCCTTTGACCTGGACAACATCACCCACCTCTATATCAATTTTTTTAAAATCACTGGGGTCAAGGCGGACGATACCCCTGCCAGTATCCTTTGAATTGGCCTCAATTACCTTTAATGTAATCGTTTTTATATCCATTCCTGATCACCTGTTCCCATGAAATTTTAATGCTTTAAAATTTCAGACTTATTTTCTATTAATATTTATCACCAAAACCCCGTTTTTATAGGACCATTCCAAATCTTTTTCTTTAACTGCCCTGGATAAAAGTACTTCTTTTTGATATTTTCTCAGATTGGTGCAGGCACTTATGTTTATAATATCATCATGGGCTTCCACCACAATATCCGTCTGGTCAATGCCCGGCATTTCAGCAATGATCTGGGTGGTTCCTTTTTCTTCAAAAAGGTCTATAATGGGTTCCCTTACCTCTTCAACAACGGGACCGTCAGAAGTTTTCTTGATATTGCCAAAAGACTGGACAAAGGGTCTACCATCTTTTAAGGTGCGGACATTTATTCCATAAACCCCTTTTATGTCCTTTAATCCTTTGATTTTATCAAAATTACCAAAATTTATCTCACCTGACTTTTTTAAATCCTGGCTTTTTTCCGCAAAAGCGGCTGCGGTTTCAATAAGATTGCCCAGGCCTTTTAAAAGCCCTGAAAAACCGAACTCGCCAGTTGTCTCGTCTTTGTCTCTCTTTTTTGTCATGAATATCTCCTTTATGTGACTTCAATGTTAACAAAATTAAAGGGTGGTATCGGGCCCACATATTTTAAAAAGAATCTGTTTTCATATTCTGCTGCCAGATCATTAATAGTGTTATCAAATTCTTTTTCATGGGTTCTGTCAATCAGGCAGGCAAGATTCAAAAGCATTGAATCACCCATTATCTTGTTTTCCTTTATATCCACTGAAATGCGGTTTAATTTTCGTGTAATGATTTGCCCTTCATCCTGCTTCTTTTCAGCCAGAGCCTTTTGAACTTGTTTCCCAGCCTTGATTTTAATATCTCTGTCAAGGCCTGAAATATTTGATTTAATCTTTTTGATAATTTTGCTGGAAGCGGATATTTCGCCAAATATCGCATCCATATCCTTCCAGACCACCTTTAATCCCATTTCAACCTTATTGTCCATATCCCTGAAAAGACCCTTGAATTCAGGATACCGCCTTCTAATAAGGCTTCTTATCTCTTCTAAATTTGAAGCAATGGTACAAAATCGAACCGGCAATACAGTGTAATCTTTCATTACATGTTCAATGACCATTTCATGGGCAGTAAGGTTGGCCTTGTTGATCACGTACTTGGACATGGGGGTATCACTTATTACAGCAGAAATACCATTATAACACAGGGTTGTAACCAGATCCTTTCTATTGCCGATTCCGATGGTGCCAAAGTTGCGGTCATATTTTTCTTCAATAATGCAGTATATATATTTGCCTATATGAGACATGGGGCCACCTTTTTTAATCTTAACAATTACAAGCCATATCATTTGCCTGAAAGGGGCTTATCAATATTTTAATTGCATTCTCTTTATTGTATCTATTTCCGTGATGGGATCTATTTCCGTGATGGACTTGATGGTTGTCAAGGGAGACATTGAACCGATATCCCCTTTGACATCCTTACCCATTACAGCAATTGCCTTGTCAAGGGATGCAAGCTCTTTGTGTATCTGATTAATTCTATTGCTCAGATTGGCCTTTTCCTGTTTTAACCGGGACCTGTGCTTGTCCATTATAAATATTTCCAGATAACTGGATTTAACAGGCCGGGACTTTGTAGTAAGACTATGCTTTATTGCAGTTTTCATTTTTGAACAGCCTCTTTTGATAATCGCTTTACCATAGGGTGAACTAGACATTGGCACCTCCTTTATTAATGTCATTGCAAAACTGATCAATCAATTTTAAAAGGACCTGCATCACTCTTTCCTTGTTTGACTTGCTGCCGATACGGCTGGTTTCGGAAGAAAGAATGTCAAAGCAGATCTGGCAAAAGACTTTATCATCCTTATGGATTTTTGCATGGAATACCTGAACGGATTTGGCAATCATCAGACATCCCCTTACGGTAGGGGAAAACTCAAAAACATCAGAATCTCTTAACCCTCTGACAATACTTACAATCTTTTTTGCATCTTCATGGGATAACCCTGATTTGCCCTGAACAATGCTGATTTCAGTCTCTTTGTCAAAATATTCAAGGTCAATGGTAATCATACGATCTCTTAAAGCATCCTGGCTGCGGTGGACCCCTGCATATTCCTCAGGGTTGCTGGTAAAAAGAGCAGTGAAATCAGGGTGGACCTTCATATAATTGGAATCGCCATGGCTTGTGGTTGGAATATCCAGCATTTTTTCCTGGAGCACGGACAAAAGGACATTGTTTGCCTCGGGCCTGGAACGGGTATATTCATCATAAAGGAGTGTAAACCCGAATTTACATGCCATGGTCAACCGGTTATCAACCCATAGTTTACTCATATTCTCTTCTGTCTTAAGAACGGTATGAATAAAATTATCCCTGATTTTGCGGATGTTGTAACCTTGTTCGCTGCCTACTAAATCCGAGGTTGAAAACTCCTCATCCCCGTGTATAAGGATAAGAGGACGACCTATCTTTGCCGCGATATGAACGGCAAGAGTCGTCTTTCCCGTGCCTGAAATACCTCTTAAGTGCACGGGGAAACCTGCCTTGATATATCCTAAGGCCCTGCTGGTAATATCCTTGACATATTCTGTTTCCACAAAATCCGGCAGGGAGACGGGTTCCAGAACAGTGCTTGCCATTGCTGTTGCCATTGTAACTCCTTTGTTAGTAGTGGGTTAAAAAAACAAGAAAGTTTCCTTTTTGCAAATCCATGCTCCCTTAGGTTTTTTCAGGGCCAGGAGATAAAATCCCGGCCCTGATTATTTTATAAACTAAAATACAAGGAGCCTTCTTTCCTTATCTGGTTGTTGTCCATAAGATCACGCATAACCGGAATAAGCGTTCGCCATTGTTCAATATCAAGCAATTCAGCCAACTGGGTCATTTTAAGGCCATCTGAATAGTCAGACAGGGTGGTCATAACCTTTTCTTTTATAGGACCATTATCATAATAGCTGTATCCGGTTTCATCCTCTCCTTCGGTCAGCTCTTGTCCTTCTGGCTCTTCATCCGTGTCATCCTCTTTATCAGGCTCAGGCTCAACCGCTTCTTGAATTATTTCTGAATCATTCACGCGGACGTTAGACATGACTTTTCCCCAGGCAGATGACATGGCAGATATTTCTGCTTTTACAGAGGTCAAAAAATCATTTACGCTTGATTTTCGACCTTTTTCATTTGCCTTGACATCTGAAACAAAGGCTTTTAGAACGGATGAAAGCTCATCACCCATCTTTTTTTGACTATTGCGGATCTGTTTTAAACTGGTTTGAGTATCTTCCTGTAACCTGCCAACCTCGGTCTTGATGGTTTTAATTCCAGCCACCCGCTGTTTCTTGTCTTTTGTTACACAGTCATTCATGTCTGACATGAAATTATCCAGCTTTGATCTGAGTTCATTTTTTAATTCCTTGATCAAACTTATGCGCGCATTATGTTCCATTGCCGTTTCTTTCTGGCGCGTTTTTTCCATTACACCAAGATCGGCTCTATCCTTGTCCAGTTGCCCGTGTAAGGATTGGGTCATTTCCTGTCTGTCCCTGCCAATTGATTTCAATAGATTAACTGCCTCATGCCTTAACCCTGCCGTATCCTGTTTGATCCGGCCAAAATTTTCTTTCAGGTTATTCATAAGTACTCCGCGGTCATTTCTCGCACTTGCAATCTGATTTACCAACCTTTCTAGATCTTTAGATGCTGACATTATTATTCTCCTTTTTAACCTTGTAAAGACATGCTTAAAGCAAGGCTTGTTAAGCCAGTGGCGGGTGGTAAACCGCCATAGCGGCAAAGGATATCTTTTTATTTTTAAATGCGAATCTGATGTTTAATTCAGATTGGCGGCAATCTTTATTGATAGTTTATACTGACAACTTTTTGCCATTGGTCATTAACCCTGTTTCTGACAAGATCAAAATCATCCAATAATTTAAACAGCTCCTGATTATATTCACCCTGTTGTGTACGGATGGCTTTGAGCATTGCCTTGTAATCTTTAATCCTGATATTTTCACCCTTTTCCAATAACTTTTTTAAACCTGTTTTTAATTCTTCCTGTTCAACCTGAATATGCTTTAATATCCTTATAATATCATGCTCCCGGTTTTTCTGTCGTGTTAACATATCTTCGAGCATGGCTTCAACATCCACGATGGGATCATGGCTTTTGCCCGTAACCATATCTCTTAAAGACAATATCATCTCCTGTTCCTCTTCCTGAAAATTAGACAAGCCCAGGTTGGCTTCATTTCTAATCTTCTGGTGGTGGTCAAGGATATCCTGGATCATGGAATCAAAATCCCTTCGCCTCAAACTCTGGGAATTGGCCAGGTTGATTCTCAGACATTTCATCATATCATCAAGTTCAGACTGGAAAGAATGAAGAAAATTATTGGCCTGGGTCAGTAAGGAACAAATAGTGTCTACCCTTATCTCATAGGAATCAACAATACTTACGGCCAATATTCTCAATTGCTCTGTATCTTTTAATTTTTCCAGGGTGGTCATATGTCACCTTTTGGCTAAAAAAAAACCTCAAACATATCGGACAACAACCGATTTTAAAATTAAGGGAGTTTTGTCAGATATGTTTGGGGTTTTTATAAATACCCCGGAGATTCCAGATATGCTTAAGATGATAGCGTTTAATTAAAAGGGTAAAACACCTTTAATTATCCCAAGGATACCTGCCAATCTCCCTTTATGGGTTAGGCTTCGGCTTGAGCTGTGAGGCCTACTGCTTCAGCATATTTCAGATAGGTTTCGACACCGGCCAGAACCACACGGGCTTCAATAGCCAGAAGTTCGATACCTACAAGAGATACCCTTGCCCAGGCATCAATAACAACGCCTTTGTCAAGGATACGGTCAATAACTTCAACTAAACTTGAGGATGCATTTGTTTTTTCAACAGCCATGATAAATCTCCTTTTTAAGATAATTAATTAATAGGTTTTGTATAACTTCTGTTGCGGTGGCATAACCAATTTATAACCTCCTTTTCTTGGCATACATTAAATTTTAATATTTGCCTTCAAATCCTAATGTTTTCCTGTTTAAAAAAGTTTACAAGAAAATATTGGCATGATTGGAGAATAAACCTTTTAATCAGGCATTGATATCGGGTGAACTACTGAAAGATTCTTTTTAATACCTGATATTCCTTAAAAAAAAACCCTGGTATTCCCTTAAAAAAACCCTGGTATTCCTTTAAAAAAATTCTGAAATTAATCTTAGACCCGATAGGAATCGGTAAAAAAAAATAGGATAATGGGCAATGAATTTTTTAGATCTGCCTTTGATAAGGCTAAGGTATCGATGGGGTCACGGGTATATTTATTCTTTAATTATCAATCCTTTTTGAAGGGCATATTGCACAAGTCCTGCTGTCTTCTTGATATTGAGTCTCGCTTTTATTTGTGACCGGTGGGTTTCAATGGTTTTTATACTCACAGATAAAATTTTGGCGATTTCCCTATTTGTATACCCTTCTGCCAATAGTTGCAGGACTTCTGTCTGCCGGCTGGTAAGTTCTTTTTCTCTGCTGTCTTTGTAAAGATCTGATATTGTGTTGGATTGGCGCAGATATTCATTAATAAGGGTTTTTGAAATAGAAGAACTTAGATAGGATTTTCCTTTATGGACTTCGTGAATTGCAGTAACCAGATCCAAAGGAGCAGCTTTTTTAACAAGATATCCTGAAGCCCCTGCCTTCAGTGCCTGCAGGACATACTCTTCACTATCGTGTACTGTCAGAATAATAATTTTTATTTCAGGATAGCTTTTTGTAAGCTGACGGCAAGCCTCTATTCCGTTAAGAAGGGGCATTCCGATATCCATAACAACAACATCAGGCGTTAATTCTTCAGCTTTCATTACAGCATCCCTGCCGTTTTCCGCCTCAGCCACAACAACAATGCCGGGTTCCTTTTCCAGAAGAGAACAAAGCCCCTTGCGAACTATGGTATGATCTTCTGCAATTAATACTCTAATCATATCCTTGATAATTTTATTCCCCAGGCATCTTGTAAGATTTTTTTTCTTAAAAATATTGTAAAAATTATAGTACGTAATTAATTGGGAAAACTCAACAGTAATTTTATTCCGGGGACACCTTACTTATCTTTCTTCTTATTCCGGGGACACCTTACTTATCTTTCTTTTTGGGGCCAGGTTTTTGAGGCCTGAGTTTCCGGTCTAAAAGAGATTCCATTTTTTTAATAAAAAGCTCCTCTCCTAAAGGCCGACCGGTTCTTTCGTGTTTTCTAAATAACTCTATTGCCGGTCCCTGAACATCACCGTACTTAATTCCTGACATTAATAATAATCTGTCTGTATATTCTATCCATGGCAAGGATAGGAAGAATTGTCGCCCCTGGTATGCCTCGCCATATTACCCGGCGGGGCAACAGACGTCAGCAAACTTTTTTCTCAGATGATGATTATGCGCAGGACCGTTTTGCATCGTACATATTGGATGAGGCCTATTTGCTTGCATGTGCCCGATTTATTTACGATTTATTTTTTTTATATTGACGTGTGACATAAAACCGTGACATATTAGTGTCGCTCTTTACTGTCGCACGCCACTATAAATGGCGTATAAATTTGTTTTGCACAAAATTCTCAAGGAGAAGTGCTCATGTCACGTATCGTGCCTGCCGAAGAATTGGATCTGATAGAACGGATAATTTCAGAACATACCAGAGGGATTGGGATTTCAGCGCTTGAGAGTGCGCTGGCCTCTCATTTGCCCAAAGCTCTCAATCGTCGTACCTTGCAACGCCGGTTAGAACGTCTCCTGACAGACAAGCGCATCACCACCCAAGGCGAAAGCATCGCACTGGTTTACAAACGCAGCCCCGGGGTGGTCATCAATGCTGAGCATAGGGTCATTGAGTCTTCAATTGGAGGCGAAGTACAAATTTACATCCCCGTTTCCACTGAAGGCGGGATCATTCGCAATCTCGTGGGGCAACCTCTGATGCGCCGTAACCCCGTTGGTTATCAGCGTTCATTTTTGGAGGACTATGAGCCGGGTGTTACCTTCTATCTTTCCGAGTCTCTGCGTGCCCAGTTCCATGAGATGGGCCGCACACCCGTGGGGGAACTTTCTGCAGGCACCTATGCCCGGGAAATCCTGAACCGATTGCTGATTGACCTGTCATGGGCCTCATCCCGTCTTGAGGGAAATACTTACAACCGCCTCGATACCCAAAATCTGATCGAATTCGGACAGGCAGCAGAGGGTAAGGATATCCATGAAACCCAGATGATCCTGAATCACAAGGCAGCCATTGAAATGCTCATCCAAGAGGCTGACCTGATAGGGTTTAATGCTTTCACCTTTCTCAACCTGCATGCCATACTGTCGGAAAACCTGCTCCCTGACAAAGACGCAGGCGGACGGTTACGGCGCAGACCAGTAGACATTTTTGGGTCCGTCTTTCACCCCGTGGCCATGCCCCAGGTTCTGGAAGACTGTTTTTATCTTCTGCTGCAGAAAGCTGCAGCCATTCCCGACCCGTTTGAGCAGGCCTTTTTCATGATGGTGCAATTGCCATATCTACAGCCTTTTGAGGATGTTAACAAGCGTGTCTCCAGGCTGGGAGCGAACATCCCGTTTATTAAAAATAATCTGTGTCCCCTTTCTTTCATAGATGTGCCTGAACAGGCCTATGTGGATGGCACTCTGGGTGTGTATGAATTCAACCAGGTTGATTTGCTGCGGGATGTGTTTATCTGGGCTTATGAGCGCTCTTGCCAGCGTTACCTCGCAGTCACTAAAACCATGGCTGACCCAGATCCTCTGCGTATCCGCTATCGGGAGACATTGATCCTGGTCATACAGGCAATTGTCCGGGGCCTCCAGGAGCCATCAGCTAAGAATATTCAACAACTGACACATGAACTGGTACCTGGAAATGACAGGGAAGCCTTCAACAAAATAGCAGTGGATGCCTTGCAGCGCCTGCACGAGGGAAGCGTGGCCAGGTATCGACTGAAATTGTCCGAATTTCAATCTTGGAAGCCGATCCAGGACCGGTGGAAACAGTTCTTTTTGTAATTCCTTTGCTTATTCCGGGGACACCTTACTTATCTTTCTTTTTGGGGCCAGGTTTTTGAGGCCTGAGTTTCCGGTCTAAAAGAGATTCCATTTTTTTAATAAAAAGCTCCTCTCCTAAAGGCCGACCGGTTCTTTCGTGTTTCCTAAATAACTCTATTGCCGGTCCCTGAACATCAAAGGATAAAAACTTTCTCCAAGGTTGATTTACTATTTCCAGCAATGGCCTTGTTTTTACAAGGATGTCATCTTTGTCATTCATATGTGCTCTGGCACTGCTCCAGCGCCAGTCTTCAGGTTCCTTTGCCAAACCAGCCCGGACTGGATTTAATTCTATATACCTCGTACATGCTAATAGATACCTTTCTTCCATGATAAAAGATGAAAACCTTCCCTGCCATAAATGACCACGCCATCCTTCACGAAAATTGATCTGTCTCGTGTAACGTCTGTGCGCTTCACCAATAGCGAGGTTTAAACCGTCTTTTGTTTCAGGAACTACAATTAGATGGATGTGGTTTGGCATAAGACAATAAGCCCAAGTTTCCACTTGAAATTTCATACACCATTCCGACATTAACTCCAAATAGGATTGATAATCTCCATCATTGAAAAAAGTTTGCTGCCGCCTGTTGCCCCGCTGTGTTATATGATGCGGGATTCCAGGCGCTATTGCTCTTGCTATTCGTGCCATGTTAATAATGAATCAAATGTTCTGGCTTTTGTCAATAATTAAATAAGGTGTCCCCGGAATTAGTCCATAATTAAATAAGGTGTCCCCGGAATTAGTCCCCGGAATTAGATAAAACTCAGTGGAACACTAGCCGGGATTAGCTTGACGTAAATATAAGTGATTACCCTTTTTCATTTTTTGCTCGTCACTAATGATACCATAAATACCCGGCAGTAATTCGACTTCAAACTGATCGGCGATTTTTATTGTATTGGAATATTTTTTATTGTAGTGTTGATATCAATAACCTTGTCCAGAAATTTAACTTCAATAAAGGTCAACGGCCATGACAACAAAAAAGAAAAATGGGTCACCCCATGATAAAAAAATTGATAAAAAAATTTTAGAACCGGGTGAACAAGAAAAAAAACTCAAAAAAAGGTTCAGCTTTCCCATCGTCGGTATCGGTGCATCAGCCGGTGGATTGGAAACCCTTAATGCGTTTTTTTCCATTATGCCGCCTGACAGCAATATGGCATTTGTGATTATCCAGCATTTAAGTCCGAGCCATAAAAGCATCATGGCCTCTCTGCTGGAAAAACAGACCCGCATGGTTGTCCGGGAAATTGAGGATGGTACGAAACTTCTGGCCAATCATGTCTACCTGAATCCCCCTGGCAAGAACGTGGCCATATTCAATCGCAGCCTTCATCTTCTGGAACCGGTAAAAAGCGGCACCATTAACATGCCCGTTGATTTTTTTTTCAGATCGCTGTCCGAGGACCAGGGTGAAAAAGCCATTGGTATCATCCTGTCTGGAACAGCATCGGACGGGACCCTGGGGATTAAAGCGATCAAAGGTGAAGGCGGCATGGCCATGGTCCAGCAGCCGGACACTGCAAAATACGATGGTATGCCCAGAAGTGCTGTTGAGACCGGGCTGATCGATTTTATCCTCCCCGTTGAAAAGATGCCGGACACGTTAATCCGGTATGTACAGCACCCCTATCTTGAGTTACAAAGCCAGATCAAACTCGAAGACACCTCGGTTAAAAACCAGATGCAGAAAATTTTTTCTCTGATTCGCAGCTCAACGGGCCATGATTTTTCCCAGTATAAGAAAACCACCATTTCGCGTCGAATTGAGCGCCGTCTGGTTGTTCACCAGATAAAAGCATTATCTGATTATATTCTATACCTCCAGAAAAATCCCGGTGAAATAAATATGCTCTTTAAAGATCTGGTCATAGGGGTAACCAGTTTTTTCAGAGATCCGGAAGCCTATAAAATACTTGAGCAGGAAGCGCTGCCGAAACTATTGAAAGAAAAAGGGCCTGATACAACAATCCGTATCTGGGTTACGGCCTGCTCGACCGGTGAAGAAGCGTATTCTCTCGCCATTATCCTTTCCAGATTACAAGACAAGATAAAAAACTATTTAAACATCCAGATCTTTGCCACGGATATTGATTCGGATGCAATAGCCTTTGCCCGCCGGGGAATCTATCCTGAGAATATAGGCGTCGATATTCCCTCGGAACGATTAAATCAATTTTTTACAAAAAAACCCGATGGTTTACATGTTAAAAAGCAGATCCGGGAAATGATCGTTTTTTCAACTCAAAACCTTATTAAAGATCCGCCGTTTTCCAAGCTGGACATGGTGAGTTGCCGGAACTTAATGATCTATATGGAAAATGTCCTGCAAAAAAAAGTCATCCCTTTGTTTCACTATACCTTAAATCCGGGCGGCATTTTGTTTCTGGGCACATCCGAAAGTATCGGGGGGCATACGGATCTTTTCGAACCAATCAATTCCAAATGGAAGATCTTTGTGCGCAAAACATCGATTGCGGGCAGAGAAAAGGATTATCTTGATCAAATTTATGATACGGCCCAGACAAATATCATAACTGCTGAAAAAGACAGCCTGCCCGGCAAGGTCGATATTCGAGCCGAGATTGAAAGAACACTTCTTGATGCATATGCCCCGGCCGGAGTCCTGATCAATGACCAATATAAAATTCTGCATTTTATTGGTAAAACGGAAAGGTACCTGACACCTCCCACTGGAAAACCTGAGTTTAACGTGATCGACATGGCCCGGGAAGATCTCAAAAAAAAACTGACCGTAACCATTCATAAATCCGTGCGGGAAAAAAAGAACATGTTCTGCAAAGGGGTGAGGGTCAGATATAATGGCAGCTTTTGTGTTATCAATATATCGGTCAGGCCTTTAACAGGAAAGCAGTTGCCCGCAGGTTTGATGCTTGTTACATTTGAGGATATACCCAATACAGATGGTTCAGAAGAAAAAAAGGCCGGGACTGTTAAAAGCAAAAAACAGAATCCCGCCCTGGAAAGCCTTGAGCAGGAACTGCAATCCACCAGGGAATATCTCCAGGCAACCATTGAGGAACTGGAAACATCCAATGAGGAACTCAAGTCAACCAATGAAGAACTGCAATCCGTCAACGAGGAAATGCAGAGTACCAACGAAGAATTAGAAACCTCCAAAGAAGAGCTTCAATCCACGAATGAGGAACTTGCCACAGTGAATTCAGAGCTTCAAAACAAAGTAGATGAATACGCCAAGGTTAGTGATGATATGCACAACTTATTGGCTGCTACTGAAATCGCTACCATATTTGTTGATACAAGCCTGCGCATAAAAAGCTATACGCCTGCCGCCGCTGGAATCATCAATTTGATTTCAACCGATATCGGCAGACCGCTCAATGACCTTAAAACCCGTTTTCCGGATGTCGATCTTGTCGGTATGGCCGAGAATGTTCTCAAAGACCTGAATACTGTGGGATTGGACATCCTGTCACAGGATGATATCTGGTATTCATTAAAGGTTATTCCATACCGGACAACCTCAAATATAATTGATGGTGTGGTCATGACCTTTTTTAATGTGCAGAAGATCAAACAGGCAGATAAAACCAGGAGACTGGCAACGGTTCTTGCGGACTCCAATGATGCGGTTACCATTCTGGACATGAAAGGACATATCATGGCCTGGAACAAAGGGGCGCAGCAAATGTACGGCTGGACTGAATCCGAGGCATTAAAAATGAATTTTGGTCAATTTCTCCCGGATGATAAACAAGACGAGTTGAAATCCATCGTTGAAAAATTAAAGAAGAAAGTTCCTGTAATATCATTTAAAACCCAGAGAAAGACAAGTAGCGGAAAAATTTTAGACGTCTGGGTAGCCATAACTGCTTTAAATGATGAAAACGGCCAGCCCGTTGAAATTGCATCAACGGAACGGGATCTTGCATGGTTGAGCAAAGAATAAATCATGAATAAGTGAGGAAATGATGGAAAGAAAAAAAGAGACACCCATTGATTCTGAACTCAGACAGCGCGCTGAAAAAAAACTTGACAAGGACGGCGGCAATATTGAGTTTCCTTCTGAAATCTCACCCGAAAAAACGGCAACGCTCATACACGAACTTCAGGTTCATCAGATTGAGTTAAAGATGCAGAATGATGAGCTTCGCCGGATACATGAGGAACTTGAAGAATCCCGTGACAGGTATTCTCATCTGTATGATTTCGCACCCATAGGCTATTTTACAATGACTGAAAAGGGGATCATTGATGAGGCCAATTTAACCCTTGCCGCCATGCTGGGATTTGCCCGGACAGTCCTGCCTGGAAAGCCTTTTTCCCGTTTTGTTCTGAAAGAGGATCAGGATATTTTCTATAAACACCTAACCTGGACAAGCCAGAACCAAAAAGGGTTTAATAATTTTTAAACAGTTGTA
>JACKQG010001328.1_pt3 | contig 29591 bp, 21 predicted proteins | sample 8237621 | NCBI WGS metagenome assembly JACKQG01 (sample SAMN15677084, study PRJNA649215) | marine metagenome | biome: marine; feature: Black Sea; material: saline water; isolation source: suspended particulate matter (SPM) from the Black Sea western gyre | collected 2013-06-09/2013-06-10 | depth... | reverse complement strand
CAGGAAAGTCAACCTTGACAGGGCTGGTATACTTAATTTCTTGCGTTTATGAGACAATAATGAAACAAATGTGCTATAATTCACCCATCCCAAATCAAAGGTATTTCTATGGCCTCTAATGTTATTCGCGTGGTTGGTGCCCGCGTCCACAATCTTAAAAATATCACCGTTGAGATCCCGCGTGATAAATTAGTTGTCATCACCGGGTTATCCGGATCAGGCAAATCGTCCCTCGCCTTCGACACAATTTTCGCTGAGGGTCAACGACGTTATGTCGAGTCTCTTTCAGCTTATGCGCGTCAATTCATCGGACAGATGGATAAGCCGGATGTTGAATATATCGAGGGACTCTCTCCAGCAGTTTCAATTGATCAAAAATCCACCTCCCACAACCCCCGCTCCACGGTTGGGACAGTGACAGAAATATATGATTATTTACGTTTACTTTTCGCGAGGGTTGGCATCCCCCACTGCCCAGAGTGTGGACGGGAAGTGGTCAAGCAATCGGCACAAGAGATCGTTGACAAGGTTGAATCGCTCCCGGACGAAAGCAGGATTCTCGTACTGGCTCCGCTCGTGCGTGGACGCAAGGGTACCTATCAAGCCGTTTTCGAGGAAATCCGCAAGGCTGGTTTCGCTCGTGTCCGCGTGGATGGGGAAGTTCACTCCCTTGATGACGAGATCACCCTCGACCGCTACAAAATTCATACCATCGAAGCGGTTGTGGATCGACTCGTTATTCGGCATCATGAAGAAGAGGAAGAAGCTCTCGCGTCACGTACCCGACTGACAGATTCCGTTGAAACAGCGCTCAAATTTGGAGATGGGTATTTAACGACGGCGATACTCAGTACTCGAAATTCGACGATGGATGCAAAAGAAACGAATATCGAATCATCGAATACCGAGTATCATTATTCCGAACATCTCGCCTGCCCCGAACACGGCACCAGCATCGCCGAGATCGCCCCACGCACTTTCTCCTTCAATACCCCCCACGGGGCCTGCCCCGAATGCCAGGGATTGGGGCATAAACTCGAGATCGATCCCAATCTGCTTATTCAAAATTCTGAAATATCCCTGAACGAAGGGGCGATTGGCGCATCCGAATGGGGCGGTCCTCGCGAAGAGGGTGGTTACTATTGGCAGAGTCTCGAAGCAGCTGCAAAACACTATAAAATTGATCTCGATAAACCCGTCAGCGCGCTAAATGAAAAGGAACGTGAGATCATCCTCCACGGCACAAAGGGTGCTGAAGTTGAGATGAAATACCAGAATGCCAAAGGGAATGAATTTACATTCCAGCGCAGCTTTGAGGGAGTGGTCGGCAATCTTGAACGGCGCTACCGCGAAACCAACTCAGAATATATGCGCAATCGGATCGGTGAATTCATGTCGCAACAGCCATGTCCAGCCTGTGGCGGAGCACGTTTGCGTCCTGAAGCTGTCGCTGTCACCGTTGGCGAAAAAAATATTATCGAGATCACCACCTGGCCCGTCGTAGACACCCTCCAATGGGTCGAAACGCTCAATAGTAAAAAATCCCCCTTTGGTGCGCGGGAAAAAATCATTGCCGAACGCATTATTAAAGAAATCATGTCCCGGCTGGGCTTCCTCGTTAATGTTGGCCTCGATTATCTGACACTCAATCGTTCGGCGGGCAGTCTTTCGGGTGGCGAAGCACAGCGCATCCGTTTGGCAACGCAGGTTGGTTCACAGCTGGTCGGCGTTCTTTATGTTTTGGACGAGCCTTCGATTGGCCTGCATCCCCGCGACAATGCCCGTCTCTTGAGGACATTGGAGGGGTTGCGGGATTTGGGGAATACAGTCCTCGTCGTCGAACATGATGAGGAGACAATGCTCACCGCCGATTGGATCATTGACCTTGGGCCTGCTGCCGGGGAACATGGCGGGGAGGTGGTTGCCGAGGGGACTCCCGAGGCGATATTGGCGCACCCCACTTCAATTACCGGAGCATATCTCTCTGGCCGGAAGCAAGTTCCGGTTCCGGACAAACGCCGGACGGGTAACGGAAATCATCTCACTGTTTTTGGCGCCCGGGCAAATAATCTCAAAAATATTGACGTCGACATCCCGCTTGCTAAACTTGTGTGCATCACCGGCGTATCCGGCTCAGGAAAATCCACGCTGATGGTCGATATTCTGTATAGGGCGTTGGCACAGAATTTACATCGTGCCCGCACATTACCGGCTGAACATGAGCGTATTGAAGGGCTGGAATATCTTGATAAGGTCATCAATATTGACCAGTCTCCGATTGGGCGCACGCCCCGGTCAAATCCAGGGACTTATACCAGCCTGTTTGACGAAATGCGGAAACTCTTTGCCCAACTGCCAGAGAGCAAGGTGCGCGGTTATAAACCCGGGCGTTTCTCGTTCAATGTGCATGGCGGACGCTGCGAGGCCTGTCAGGGGCAGGGACAGTTACGGATCGAGATGCAGTTTTTGCCAGATGTCTATGTGCCCTGCGATGTTTGCCACGGTTCACGCTTCAATCGCGAGACACTGCAGGTGAAATTCAAAGGAAACAGCATCGCCGATGTGCTCGATTTGACCATTGAGAAAGGGCTGGAGGTCTTTGAGGCTTTCCCGAAGATGGTCAAAAAGCTGGAAACATTGAGCGAGGTCGGGCTGGGATATATCCGGATCGGGCAACCTGCGCCAACTCTTTCAGGCGGCGAAGCCCAACGCGTGAAATTGTCAAAGGAACTTTCAAAACGCTCAACCGGACGGACCCTCTATGTGCTGGATGAACCTTCGGTGGGTTTGCACGCCGCCGATGTCCATAAGCTGATCGAGGTGCTGCAGCGCCTTGTGGACGGGGGCAACTCAGTGCTGATCATCGAACATAATCCGGATATCGTCAAAACATCCGATTGGATCATTGATCTGGGACCTGAGGGTGGGCATCGCGGCGGTACATTGGTTGCGGCTGGAACACCGGAGGAGATTTGCAAAGTTAAGGAATCTTATACGGGAGAATTTTTGAAGAAGTACTTGAAGTAGTTTGGAGTTAGAAATCAGTTACAGAAAACGTCCCGCAGGTTTTTTTGCAATAACCTGGGGACGTTGCAGTCTACAAACGAAAGGCCCCGTTCCCTTGAAGGGAACGGGGCCTTTTAAAATAAAGATATCTATAAATTTCCTACAAAAAGAGGAAATTTAGCGAGTACAATTGGCCCTGTGAAAAAACAGAATATGATTCTGCAAGGAGCATAGGTATGCGACGAAGCAGTCTCATATTTACAACAAGATTGCGTCGTCAGGCAAAAGCCTTCCTCGCAAATACAGCAGATTATATTAAGGAATATCCATGCCCCAACAACAAATTGCATGTCCCCAATGTAAACAACCCATCGCAGTGAATATTGAACAACTATTTGATGTTACCTCTGATCCCGCTGCCAAGCAACGTTTGCTCGGAGGCATTTCGAATGTCGCCCGCTGCCAAACCTGCGGGTACGAAGGTCCATTGGCAACCCCCATTGTTTATCACGACAATGAAAAAGATTTACTGCTTACCTATTTTCCACCTGAATTGGCGATGCCCGTCAACGAGCAGGAGCGGATTGTTGGCCCGCTGATCACGAAGATCACAAATAATTTAGCCCCTGCAAATCGAAAAGGCTATTTGCTCAGCCCGCAAACCTTTTTTACTTATCAAAGTCTGATGGAACGCATCCTCGGCGCAGACGGGATCACTCCTGAAATGATCAAAGGGCAGCAGGATCGCGTTAACGTGATCGAGAAATTGCTCACTGCCAAGGATGATGAGGCCCGCAAGGAGCTCATCAAGCAGGATGAGAGTCTTTTTGATGAGCAGTTCTTTGGTCTTTTCGGGCAACTCCGTCAGGCCGCCGCATCCAGTGGACAGGCAGAGACAGCGGAACAGATGCAATCGCTCGAAAAGCTCCTGCTCGACGAAACCGAGCTTGGTAAACAACTCCAGGAATCGATGCAAGAAATGGATGCTGCCGCCAAATCAATTGAAGCCTTGGGCGAGGAATTGACCCGCGAAAATTTACTTGATCTGATCGTCGATGCCCCGAACGAATCACGTGTGCAGGCCCTGGTTCGAATGGCACGCCAGGGTTTGGACTATGTCTTTTTCCAGCAGTTGACAGAACGCATTGAGGCCGAAAAAGATGAAGAAAAACGGAAGGAACTGGAAGACCTGCGTGAGCGCCTTCTGGATCAAGTCAACGAGATCGATCGCCAGATTGAAGAGCGCATAAAACAGGCGCAGGGATTTCTGAACTCCCTTTTGGAACAGGAAGATATTGGCCGAGCAACCGAAGCAAATTTACAGAGTTTCGATCAGGGTGTTATCCAGGTTTTGGAATCGATGCTGCATAAGGCGACCGAGGATAAAGATGAGGCTTTACTGGCAAAATTACAGCAGGTGGTAGAAGTGCTTCAAAAGGCGAGTGGACCACAACCTGATTATGAGTTCATTGAGAAATTGATCGCAGCGCAAGGTGACGAGGCGCTGGCAAAGGTTATCAAGGAAAACGAAGAGAAGATCAACGACGAGTTGCTCCAAACCCTGGGCGGAATCGTGGCACAATCGCAGGGTCAGGAAAAAGAGCCCTCTCCACAAGAGAAAGAGATGTTCGAGCAGATGGAGAAAGTCTACAGCGCGGTGCTGAAATTTACGATGCAGAAAAATATGGGGTAGAAGTAATATAAATAGAATTTTGACACACCTCGTATCGAATCTATTGAAGGTGTGATTTTTAGACACTGGTTCATTTTGCCCCCACCCTACCCTCCCCCGCCCTATAAATTTTTAAATAAATTAATATGCTGAGCGGGGGAGGAATGATTCTTCGGGACTTTGGAGCAGCTTTGCTGCTCCAAAGTCCCATTAAAAGAACTGTCCCCCCTGGGAAAGGGGGGACTACAGGGGGGCTGGGATCAATCTGCTTTATAAGCTTTAGTATGAGTTTGTCATAATATTTAGATCATTTGTACTTGGCTATTCAATCGGGTTATCCAACTTGATTCCATGCCCTCTGACCGTGACGATATATTGATGGCGTGGGTCGTGGGAAGCCAGCCTGTCGCGCAGACGGCGGATAAGGGCATCGAGGGCCTGATCAGAGACGCCGAGGGACTCGTCCTCTCCCCAAACAGCATTCACCAGGTCCGGGCGGGGAACGACATCACCCTGCTGTTCGTAGAGAAGCCACAATAAACGGAATTGTTGGGCTGAAAGCGAAGGTGTGACTTGCTGCTGGTCTACCAAAACACGGCGGGAACGTAAATCTATCATCAGGCGGCCAATGCGGGTGTTATTATCTGTCAGGGGCATGGTCGCGTCTGAGACGAGAAACATGAATTTTTGGGTAACTGCGATTTGCACAAAATCGCCATCTTGTAAAATTAAAGGGGCATCCACGGTTTCGCCATTGCAATAAGTCCCATTTTTGCTACCCATATCCTCCAGCAACACGCCATCGGAGGTGGGTGTGAGGCGAGCATGGTAACGGGAAATTTTCCGGTCCGGGATAGTCAGATCACAGGATGCATCACGCCCCAAAACAAGGGTGTGATCCAGCGTCCAGCGCTCCCCCTTTAGGGGACCATCCTGCGCTATTAGAATGGGGTAATCCTCAAGATTGGTATTCATCTAAATTAGGAAAAAGATCTGTTTTCGTAGAACAAATATGAGTAGACTCCCGTTTCTCTCGTAATCCACGCTAAAGGCGTTTATAATATAGCAGAAAAATAAAATTTGTGTAAGATTTTACGCCGAAATAAAATACCTACACACCAGTTTACCATTAGATCAGGTGGCCAGACCACCAGATTGGAAATTGCATGGCCCTCCCACTCAACAGTGGGGAGGTTTTGCGTGGTCGCTATAAAATTCGTCAACGGATTGGTCAGGGCGGCATTGGCAGCATCTATCTCGCTGATGACCAACGGCTTGAAGGCCGTCTTTGCGCCATCAAGGAAGTTGAACACGACCGCTCACTCCCCGCCAAAATCTTCGAGGAGGCCCGCGAACAATTTATGCGCGAGGCCACTGTTTTGGCGCGCCTTGATCACCCCAATCTGCCCAAGGTTTCCGATTTTTTCTCACAAAATAAACGTGACTACCTCGTGATGGATTATGTTCCGGGTGAGGATCTGCGCGATCTAATGCTGGATGCCCGCCGCCGAAAAACATTCCTGCGTGAAGATGTAGTTCTCGGTTGGGCCAACCAGATCGCCAATGCACTCACTTACCTGCACCGCCAGGATCCGCCCATCATTCACCGGGATATCAAACCCAGCAATCTCAAACTAACCCCCTCGGGGCTTGTCAAACTGGTTGATTTTGGGCTGGTAAAAGTTCTCGTTCCAGATGAAATGACCATCACCGTTATTCAAGGGCAGGGGACAATCCTTTATACTCCGCTTGAACAATATGGAAGCGACGGCGTGCATACCGATGTGCGCAGTGATGTCTACTCCCTGGGGGCAACCCTATACCATTTGCTGACAAACAAAGCCCCCGCCGATGCACGGAACCGTTTCCTGAACCCAGACAGCTTGCTACCACCCAAGGAGATCAACTCGTCGATCAGCAATCGCACTCAACGCGGCATCCGCTGGGCGATTTCCTTACATCCTGATGAGCGTCCTGATTCGGTTGAGGATTTTCGCCTTTTCCTGCTCGGGCAAAAAGAGATCATCACCAGCCCCCTCCCGCAATTGCTTCAACAAAGACCGGCTTTCACCCTGGGCGAACTTCTAACCCAACCCACAGAGCAAGCGTTGGCATGGGTAGCCGTCGGGATGTTATTGCTTAGTCTATTGGCAACCCTGGGGAATTAAGTTTTTAGAGAAGAGTTCCAAATCAGTAAAATCTTCGAATAATTTATTTTTATTAGTCGATGTAGTTTTACTCCCCCAGGTCTCTCCGCAGCCAGAGCCAACCAATCAACCAACCAAATACTTCCCCCAACAAGACAAAACCAAGCATAGCAATGATACCTCCTGCTGTCACCCATGATGCTCCAGATAGATTTAGGGCGAAGTAGTTATAGCTCAATAGCCCTCCCAATAGTACGCACAAAGCCCAGCGTATCCCCCAACGCACAGATTTAGCCTGTCTTCCTGCAAGAAATGCCAGCCAGGCACCAAAAATCCAAAGTAAAAGGGAAATAAACCATAAGCCCAGGCGGGGTTGACCCCCGTCAAGATAGAGGGATGACGAATCTCTTTCAGGGGTTGGAGAGATGGCAGGTGAAATGGTAGGTGTTTCCTCTGAATCTGGCGGGATGATAGTGACCGCAGCCGCAACACCTTCACCAGAAATATCCAAACGCAGAGTCTCTGAAACATTGGCTTCTCCGCTAGCAACGCGAATATCCAGCAGACCCGCTTGATCAAGTTGAAAGTTGGCACGGGCCACGCCACCTACTGTCTCGGTTTCGATTTGCAGATGAGAGCCGCTTTCGCCCCCTGTTACGAGAGAGAAAACAACCAGGGTGTTATCTGGAACTGTGCGACCATTATGATCGAGGATCACTCCAGTGCGGACTGCCAGCGTATCACCAATCAGAAACATGGGAATCGGGGTTGGGGCTGGGGTGATGGGTTCCGCTTCTGGAGTGACAAGAGATGGTTCAAGGGGCACGGCCAGGTTTAGGGTCAGGAGTTGAGCCGGATCTGGTTGGGTAGCGGTATTCAGATCATAGCTGGTCCCCGGGATGGATACAGGTGAGGCACCGACCGGCGTCAATTCCTTAAAGAGGAGACGGGCAGCCACATCCAGAAAAGGTGGAGCGTAGCTGTAAAGGCCGTAGTAGGCAGTCAGCTTGGAAATATCGGTGGCATCAAGAAGATAGGGCGCAGTAAAGGAAAAGAGGATGATTTTCTTCTCACGCAGGATGGTTTGATTATCAGCGAGAAGCTGGCGCAATATTGGGAGAGTTTCAATGCTGGCGAGGGAGATGATGACCCAATCGGCCTGGCGGAGATTATTTTCAAAAAAGGATATTTCTTCACTGGCCACTGAGATAAGAAAATCTTCAAAAGAATAGGTCGATATATTGGCATCAATGATCTGATCGCCACCACGCTCCCCGTAAAGGCGGAGAACCGCCTCGGGAAGAGCTGAAGATGAAAAGGTAGTATGCTCTACACAAAGACCACATTGCGCAGCAGTTTGCGTATCGGTAATAAAAATAATCCGCTCCTGTAAGACAGGTGGGGAGGGAAGAACAGAGTCGAGGTCTTTAATGCTGGGGCTGATCAGAGTGGCGGCGTTTTGGGCAATGTTAAATGTGATCTGCTGATCTTGCCCAATTTCTTCCAATCCGGAAAGAGAGGGGCGCGCTGCATTAAGAGAGAAAGAGGGATAAAGACGTGTTTTTTGAGTCAGAATGCGAATAAGTGATTCATCCACCCGTGTTGCAAAGGCTGAATCTTCACGGTATTTTTGGGCAAAAAACTCGAGGGTTTTGGTAATAGTAGCGTAAGTATCTGAAGAATCAGAGGAAATGATATTGCCCAAATACAGGAGATCATTGCCTGCCAGAAAAGCATCCCGCGCTACAAGGCGAGCGAAAAAATCATCATTACCCGGGGCATAAAAGTCGCGAAGTGCGCGGCTCCCCAGATCATCACTGATGGTCAGACCACCTGCGGCACGCCATTTATCAAAAGGAGCGGATGCCAAAATCAGGGTAAGGGATTTCTCATCAAGGCTAACCGGACGTGTCGTGGGGCGAATATTGCCCTGGAAGCCTTCATAGCGAATATGAGAAATAAGCAGGCCATCCATATTTTCGAGGTCAGGGAAAAAGCCTGACGCAGCAGCAGAGAAAGGGGCCAATTCATTTCCTTTTAACTCTTCAAAAGTTTTCCGAATGGTGACAATCTCCTCCGCGGGAGATCTGTCGGCGCTGCCTCGGCCCGGGAAATGTTTTGCCACAACCAGCATCTTTCCATTGCTGCCAATATGTAATCCATTGATAAAACCTTTCCCCATTTCGCCCACCCAATATGGATTGCCTCCGAAAGAGCGGGTTCCCATGTCGCCGCTTTTGTCAGGGTTGGGTTCGGTCAGTAAATCCAATGATGGACCAAAATATAGATTGATCCCCAAAGCAGCAAGTTCTCTCCCCAGGATTTCACCCGTCGCAGTGGCAAGTTCAGTTTTCCACGTTGCACCAATTGCCATTGGGCTGGGCAGGGGCGTAAGCCCACTAATAATCTGATCGTTTGGCGCACCGCCACCTTCCTGTGAGATGCCGATCAGAAGCGGAATATAAGCAGGCAGATGGGTTTCGCTGGTTGTTGAATCTGCGTAGGTCTGCCGGGAAGCTTCCCATACAGATTTCTGCAGACCAGCAATTAATTGGTAGGTAGTGTTAATTGTCTCAGGGCTGGCAACAAAATTATCATTTTCTGCCCGCAAGACTACCCCGCCAATCGGATAATTGGCCAGCAGTGCAGCAAATTTTGATTCAGGGTCAATCTCTGCGCCTTCGAAACTTATCAAAAAAAGCTGCCCGACACGCTCTTCAGGTGTCATCCTTTCCAGCAGGGCTAAAACCTGAGTAGGTGGCGTTTCCCCCTGCGCATGAACCTCATATTCAAAGGCAGGGTTAATAAGGGATATACCTAAAACCAGCAGTAAAACCAAAGATAAAAACTTATTATTTCTCATAACGTGAAAGAATTTCAGTATGGATTTCTGGCTGGATATTGCCTCCCGAAACGATAATAACCGTCGGTTGCAATGTCACTTTTCCACTCAAAATCGCAGCCAGTCCCACTGCGCCTGAGCCTTCAATTTTCTCACCATATTCTGACCAGGCAAAGGCCACCGCCTGAGCAACTTCTTCCTCCGAAACAAGAATAATTTCGTCGACATATTTTTTAATTAGGGGGATGGTGATCGAACCTGCCTCAACTGCGCCAGTAAGTCCATCTGCCAAAGTGGGAAGATCCTCTACATTATCCTGGTTTCCGTGATAAAAAAGGGAATGCATAAATGCCGATGCAGCCACCTGAACGCCGATCACGCGCGCCGGGTTAGCTTGCTTGTGCTCGGCAGAGTAATTCCGTAAAACCGCGCTGATGCCTGCCAATAAACCGCCCCCACTCACAGGAACCAACCAGGTCGCTTCGGCAGTTTCCGGGTGTTCCTGCAAAATTTCGCTGGCCACCGTTCCCTGCCCAGCCACAACATGCCCATCATTATAAGGGGAAAGCCATATAGCATCATTTCGTTTTGCAAAAGCCAGGCCTGCTTCTTCAGCATCATGGTAGCCACCCTCGACCAATGCCACTTCCGCACCGAGAGCACGCATCGCGTTTACTTTAACGAAAGGGGCATCTTTGGAAGCAAAGACTTTTACAGAAGCACCCACCAATTTCCCGGCCAGCGCCACACCTTGTCCATGATTTCCCGCTGAGGCTGTCACCAGCCCCATTTCTCGTTCCCAATCTTCAAGGGTAAGGGCCTTATTTAGCGCACCACGTGCTTTGAAGGAGCCTGTCTTTTGGCGATTTTCCCATTTAATATACAAACCGCGCCCCGCATCATAAGTTAGCGGCGTGCGGTGCGTTTGTCCGTCGAGGCGCTTTTCTGCGGCGTGAAGCCATTCTTTGGGAATCATTAAGCCCTCTCAAAAATTTCTACAGCAAGCTGCGGATCGTCAGTAAAGATGCCATCCACATTCCACCTAGCGAGTTGGCGCATCTCATCGGCGGTGTTGACCGTCCAAACGTGGACGCGTTTTCCCAAACGATGGACGCGATCGATCAGCTGGGGTGTGGTGTTTTTATAAACAGGGTGCAGTGCCTGATAATCGCCAAAGCGAAAACCAAAAGTACGCGCCCACCATCCCAATAGACCCGGGAGGGCTAAAAGCCCCCGTGGAGTTTGAGGCAAAAGAGTGGCAGCCTGTTTCAGGTTATTAGAAAAGAATGATGAGAAGAGAATGCTCTTTGAGAGCGCATGTTTTTCAACCACTTCGACAACTTTTGATACAAGTTGGTCGGTGGGGGTTTTGTAGTTGGTCAGCTCAACATTGATGAGAAGCTGCCCACCAATTGAGGCAAATACCTCGTCGAGGGTGGGGATTTGCTGCCCATCCCCAGCATCCAATTTTTGAAGGGTAGCAAGCTCAAGATCCGCGACGCGCCCGCTGCCATTTGTCGTCCGATCTACAGTTGCATCGTGGATGACAACCGGGATTCCATCTGCGCTGAGTTTGACATCCAATTCAATTCCATCTGCTCCCTGTTGATGCGCCAACTCGAAGGCTGCAAGCGTATTTTCAGGGAGATACGCTGAAGCTCCACGATGGGCAAAAATCACGGGGGAGGGAAGTCGAGAAAGCATAAATCTTAAATATCAACAAAGTAGGCTTGCGCAGCGAGATCAATCATCTCGCGGGTCATCACTGGTTCTGAGGATTGATATTGTGAGATGTCGAGAATTTGATCACAAATATCGCGAGGATGCGAGGCACGCAGTTTACGGTTATGTTTGATATACCACTCCTGCAAAAGGTAAGCAAGCCCCTGATCGTTATATTCAACCTTTTTTGACTGTGCGACACGGCGGAAGATTTCCCGGTAGCTTTCGTAGGAGGGATCCCCAATTTCAATCTTATGCCGCAGTCGACGCAAAAAAGCTTCATCCACGAGGTCTTTGGGAGGAAGATTGGTGGAGAAGACAACGAGAACATCAAAGGGAATTTCGATCTTGCGACCCGTATGCAGAGTGAGAAAATCGACGCGATTTTCGAGCGGGACAATCCAGCGGTTGAGGAGATCACGCGGGCGGACTTGTTGGCGTCCAAAATCGTCAATCAATAATATGCCGCCATTGGCTTTGACCTGGAAAGGGGCTTCGTAGAATTTGTGGGTATCATCAAAAACAAGGTCAAGCCCGGCTAAGGTTAACTCACCACCAACAACAATGAAGGGGCGGTGGATCTTTACCCAGCGCGGATCACGACGGATGCCTGTTTTGAGTGATCCTGTGGCGCGCTCATTTCCACTATCTTCTTTGACGAGCTGATGGTTAACTGAATCGTACATTTTAACAACTTGCCCGTCTACAAAAAGGGCAAAGGGGATATACATATTTTGGCTCATCACCAAATTACCAAATGAACGGGCGATGCTGGTTTTTCCGTTACCTGGAGGGCCATAAAGGAAGATGGATGCGCCAGAATTGAGGGCTGGTCCCAGACGCTGGAATGTCTCCTCAGAGAGAACGAGCTGCGACATGAGCTGGCGCATGGAACGGGATGTGACCACAACACGTCCCTGCGCCTGATTACGGACAGCATTATTATATGTTTCAATGGGGACAGGCGCAGCGCCTGCGTATTGGCTGCGCATTAAAGCTTCCTGAGCACGAATATTGCCCTTACCCGTCATTGCGTACAGGTAAGAACTGGAACCAAGCCCCGTTTGTTGGGCAGATTTGACCTCAATTAGTTTTTCTTTTTTCAATTCTGAAAGAATATCATCGGTCACACCTGCAAAGGGGAGTGCAAGTTCTTCCGCAATCCTAAATCCCGTGAGATATCCTTGAGAGTAGATGATTTTCAATGCCAAATCTTGCAACCAAAGTGAGGGAAGACCTGTGTCTTCAATATTAGTGACTGTAGGTGGCAGGAAGCCTGTTCCTCCATGGGATGCTGCTCGTGGTCTGTTGAGACTATCCATAATTGAGACCTTTCAACAAAAAACAACTTGTTCAAAAAATAACGTATAGAATTATAGCACGAGGGAGAGAGATGAAATCTTGCGTTTTCGAATTAATTAATGCCCAATATCAACTCATCAAAAGAGTGTTTTTTCTCCCAGTCCAGGAATTTAGATCCGGTTGGGTATCGTAAGATAAACAACAAAAAGTTCGTCCAAGCATCATGAATACTCTTCTCTTCGTGTACAACGCTGATGGTGGTCTCTTCAATCTCGTCAAAGATTGGGCCCATAAAATTATCTCACCCGAAACCTATCCGTGCAGTCTATGCGCATTGACCTACGATAATCTGGGGATGCGCAGTTCCTGGCGGGAATTCACCAACGAATTGAAATATGAGATCAATTTCTTGCACCGCGATGAATTGGAAGAGCATTATGACATCAGCGATGTGGCGCTACCAGCTATTTTCATTCGTCAAGAGGGAAAGCCGAAACTGTGGATAAATTCTGAGGCAATGGATGCCTGTCAATCACTGGATGAGTTGCAGGCACTGATAGTTCAGCAAATGGCCATAGAGGCATAAAATCCCCCTTTAGCTAAATGAGAAACTGTGAAATTCAGGTTCCAACAGGAAAAAGGTTGAGCTCATCAGGTGAAATTTAGGGCAGTTCTATTCCTGTTGGCTCAAAGTAACCAGCCGCATGATTTTCAACTCATCATAGCTAATCTCGCCATTCAGTTTTTCAAAAACCGGCTTTAGAAATTCTGTGCCCAATTCGTCAAAAGCTCGCGTGGCTCTTCTTTGTTCATCGGGGGAGAGGGAGGTCAGCGACTGCAAATCGGCTCCCTTTTTTAGCGGATTCCCCGCTGCGGCAAATCTCATTAGATGATTCACGATCGTACCTGTTTTGACTTGATACCGTTCCGCGAGGCTTTGGATGCTCTCCCCGGCATTATAGATTTCACCGACGATCATAAAACGACTATTCGCATCGCTTCTCCCGCGATATGATCTTTTCTCTTTTTCCTGAAAGCCCTTTTTTTCACAATAGGCTTTAATTTCTCCTAAAAAGATTTCGCCATATCGACTTAGCTTTGCCTGCCCGACACCGCTCATTTTCAAAACACTGTCTAACGATTGCGGATAATACGCGCTCATCTCCACCAGGGTTTTATCCGAAAAAATGACATAGGGTGGCAAACCGGCTTCATCTGCCAATTCCTTCCGTTTTTGGCGCAGGATGGTAAAAAGGGCTTGATCGTAATCCAGTTTTTCGGGAACTTTGCGGCTTTGGCGTTCATCTTCCTGGATGCGCCCCATGATCTCTGTGCGATTGCGGAGCGCATCCATCCCCTCCTGCGTGACGTGCAAAACCTGATACTCCCCCTCTTTCGCAAGATAACCCATCTGCGTGAGTTGACGGGCGAGGTGTTTCCATTGTTTTCTGCTCAGGTCAGCACCTATCCCATAAGTTGAAAGCTTATTATGTCCATAATTCAATATTTTCTTTCGCGTTGATCCACGCAAAACTCCCGTAATATGTACCGCGCCAAAACGTTCTCCCGTTCGTTTGACGCAGGAGAGAAATTTCTGTGCAGGGATGGTGATGTCGGTCAACTCCCGTGCTTCTGATGTGCAATTATCGCAGTTGCCGCAATTTTCAGTTGGATAGATTTCACCAAAATATGCCAAAAGGGGTTTACGCCGACAATTGATCTCATCTTCAGCATAACGGACAAGCGTGTCTAAATGTTCAGAGGCGACGCGTTTCTCGTTGCCTTCCTTTTGATTGATGAAATAGCGCTGTTTGGACACATCTGAATAATTGTACAGAAGCAGACAATGCGCTGGCAAATCGTCTCGTCCTGCACGACCAATTTCCTGATAATAACCCTCGATGCTTTTCGGCAGATCAAAGTGGATCACAAAACGGACATTGGGTTTATTGATCCCCATCCCAAAAGCGATGGTCGCAACGATTATTTGCACATCATCACGGATAAAGACCTCCTGGTTCGCCTTTCGGGTGCCATCCTCCAGACCAGCGTGATAGGGGCGGACGGAAAATCCTTTCATTTCAAGATAGCCCGCAAGTTCATCCACCTGACGACGCGAGAAGCAGTAAATGATCCCGGATTGATCTTTTCGATCCTCCAAAAACCGGAGGGTTTGCCCGAGGGCATCATTTTTGGGGGCAACTTCGATATAGAGATTCTCACGATTGAAGCTGGCGACAAATTCGTTTGATTGGGCAAAGTTCAGGCTGGATTTTATATCGGAGCGGACGCGTGGAGTGGCGGTCGCGGTTAAGGCGAGGCAGGTCGCCTTGGGGTATCGCTGGCGCACCTCCGTGATTTGTCGGTATTCGGGGCGGAAGTCGTGCCCCCACTCTGAAATGCAGTGCGCTTCGTCTATCGTCAGCAGAGCAAGTTTGGTCTGGGAGAGAAGGGAGAAGATGCGTGGAGTTAGCAAGGTTTCGGGGGCCAGATAAAGCAGCTTAACCGCACCATCCCTCACCAAATCCATATTCTTTTGATATTCAGAAGAGGGGAGCGAGCTATTCAACATTACCGCTGGAACCCCGCTGGCAAGCATCTGCTCGACCTGATCTTTCATCAGCGCAATCAGCGGTGAGACAACCAGGGTGAGCCCATCAAGCAGCAGGGAGGGGATTTGGTAACAAAGCGATTTTCCGCCGCCAGTGGGCATGATCCCAAGTGTGTCGCGTCCGGCAAGCAGATTTTCGATCACTTCACGCTGAAGCGGACGAAAGTTATCGTAGCCAAAAGTATCTTTCAAAATGGACGCAGGAGTGAGCATAGGGCAAGTATACCGCGCGCTGTGTTTTATCAGAAATTTAAATTACGCAAACACATTTCCTTGACAGCCATACCACTATCGGTTAGATTAACTACCTTACTTGTTATATCAGTTCAGCAGTCGTTGCATTTTGTTATTCTTTTGAGTCCCCGCTCGATCCCCTTTTGACATCCGCCTGACTTCTGAAGAAAAGGAAGATTTGTGAACTTCAATCAGTTCAATCTGGATTCTCGTCTACAGACGGGGATCAAACGCGTTGGCTATCAAACGCCAACACCCATTCAAATCCAGGCCATCCCTGCCGCTATGGCGGGACGGGATCTGGTCGGTACCGCCCAAACGGGAACCGGTAAAACGGCTGCCTTTGTTCTCCCCATCCTGCATAAATTGCTCAGTGGCAAGCCCAAAGAAACGCGCGCACTGATCGTCACTCCCACCCGCGAACTTGCCGAACAAATCCACCAGACCATCCGCGATCTGTCAACCGGCACCCATATACGCAGCACAACTGTCTATGGTGGTGTTGGCGCAAATCCGCAAATCCAGGCCCTGAAAAGGGGCGTTGAGATCATCGTCGCTTGCCCTGGCCGATTGCTGGATCTGGTTGCCAAGGGACAAGCCCGCCTTAATAAAATTGAAATCCTGGTGCTCGACGAAGCCGACCGCATGTTTGATATGGGTTTTCTTCCCGATGTGCGGCGGATTATCAAAGCCGTTCCGGCTCAACGTCAGACCATGCTATTTTCGGCCACATTTCCTCCTGAAGTTGAAAAGCTGGCGAATCAGTCACTGACGAAACCACAGCGCATCACGCTTGGGATCAGTCGTCCAGCCTTTACAGTTTCCCACGCACTTTATCCTGTGCCGCAGCATCTGAAACGTGCCCTGCTTTTCGAATTGCTCAAAGAGACGGAAACGGATTCTGTGCTGATCTTCACCCGCACCAAACATCGCGCCCGCCGTTTGGACATACAATTAAAAAAAGCCGACTACAAAGTTACCAGCCTGCACAGTAACCGCACACAGGGTCAGCGCCAGAATGCGCTCAAAGGATTTAAAAGCGGGCTTTTCCAAATTATGGTCGCAACCGATATTGCCGCGCGTGGATTGGATGTGGAAAATATTTCCCATGTGATCAATTTTGATATGCCAGATACCGCCGACGCCTATATCCACCGGATTGGGCGGACCGGACGGGCAAAACGGACCGGCAAAGCCTTCACCTTCATTACCCCAGATGATAGCGATTTGATCCGCAAGCTGGAAAAGATCATGAAACAAAAACTGGAACGACAAACGATCCAGGGATTTGACTATGCGGCTCCCGCCCCGCCTCGGCAGGCTCCCGCGCCACGCCAAGTGAAGCGTTCCCGGGCATCCTCTCCACGCAGCAAAGCCCCTTCACACAGACAGTTTAAGTCACAAAAACAATCTCAATAAAAAGAAAAAGTGCCTGATTAAGGCACTTTTTTAGTTGTGTGACCCTTTCCTTTTTCGTCACTGCCTGCACTGAAGCGGAATCTGCATTGCATCTGGAAGATGCGTTGCAGATTCGAGCAAAATAAACGCCCTCTTAAATCCTGATTTGCAACGCACTTGAAAAGTGCAATGCAAATCTAGTACCCTCTTGTAGGGAATTATAGATTGAACATATTACTCTACCCCATCCCCCGTATTTCTTCGATCGTCTCGGCATTAACCAGCGAGGAGGTATCCCCCAGATCCAATCCGAGGTAGGCCGAGCGGATCATGCGGCGCATGACCTTGGCATTCCGTGTTTTGGGCAGATCGCTGACGAAAAGTATCTCTTTCGGGGCAAGGGGTTTTCCCATCGCTGTTGCGACCATCGCGCGGAGTTCATCACGCAAATTATCGTTCGGATCTGCATCTACCGCCAATACACAAAATACAACTACCGCGCTGCCCTTTACAGGATCCGGAACACCGATCGCCGCTGCTTCGATCACCTGCGGATGCTCGACGAGAATCGACTCCACTTCGGCAGGCCCCAATCGTTTTCCGGCGACCTTGATCGTGTCATCCGAACGACCGAGGATATACCAGAGTCCATCCGAATCTTTGGCCGCGAAATCACCGTGCACCCAGACATCTTTCCACTGCGACCAATAGGTCTCGATATAGCGTTCGGGGTCTTTCCAGAATCCACGCGTCATCCCGATCCAGGGAGTTCGGATGACCAACTCCCCAACCTGATCGGAAACAGAATTCCCTTTTTCGTCGACCACATCGGCAGCGATGCCGGGCGTCGGGGCAGAGAAGGCGCAGGCTTTGAGCGGCAAAATCGGGTTGCCCATCACGATCCCACCCGAGATTTCCGTTCCGCCGGAATAGTTGATGATCGGTGTTTTTCCTTTGCCGACTTTTTCGAAAAGCCACATCCAGGGATCTGGATTCCAGGGTTCGCCCGTTGAGGCAAAAAAGCGCAAGCTGGAAAGATCGTGCTTTTCGAAATGCTGATTCCCTTTGGGAATCAATGCCCTCACCAAAGTCGGAGAAATTCCCAGGGTTGTCACTTTATGCCTTGCGACCATATCCCATAAACGATCTGGGCCGGGAAAATCTGGTGCGCCGTCGTAGATAAAAAATGTTCCCCCCAGGACCAAGGCCCCAAAAACCAGCCAGGGTCCCATCATCCAGCCCATATCGCTCATCCAATAGAGGATTTCTCCTGGATGCAGATCGGTGCCGAAAGCCATATCCTGTGCGGCTTTGATCGGAAATCCGCAATGGGTGTGGACTGCTCCTTTTGGGCGCCCCGTCGTGCCGGAGGTGTAGATGATCATCAGCAGATCTTCGGCATCGGTGATCTCGGTCTCCGCTTTTTCGGATTGGCGGGGGATGATCTCGTGCCACCAATGATCGCGCCCCTCGCGCATGTTGATCTCAAGTCCGGTACGGTTGACGACGATCATATGCGCCAATGTTGGCGTCTGCTCAGCAGCCTGGTCGGCGACGGATTTCATATCCACCGCTTTCCCTCGTCGGAAAACTCCATCCGCTGTGAAGAGGGCTTTGGCATCCGCATCCACGAGCCGTGTAACGACCGCGCTGACGCCGTATCCTGAAAAGAGGGGCAGAATGACCCCGCCGATCTTGGCGATCGCCAGCAGCGCGACCACGATTTCAGGAACCATGGGCATATAGATGCCGATGGCATCGCCCTTACCGAGACCAAGTTCGCGCAGGGCATTGGCAGCCTGATTGACCTGTCGATAAAGCTCACCGTAGCTCATCTCACCACTATTGCCCTCTTCGCTCTCCCAAATAAAGGCAGGCTTCGATTCTTCGGGCGTGCCGATCCGTTTATCGACACAGTTGTGGACGATATTCATCTGCCCATCCACGCACCATTTTGGCCACTGGATGCCACGAGAAAAATCAGCAACCGCCGAATATGGTTTATAAAATTCAATTTTGAGGTATTGGAGAAGGGCGTCGGTAAACCAGCTGACGTCTTCGATGGAGCGTTTCATCAAGGTTTCAAAATCAGGGATATTGTGCTGGCGCATAAAGGCAGTCAGATGCGCTTTCTCGATATGGTCTTGGGTTGGTTCCCAGGCAATTTCGCCCCCGAATTCAAATTTCTCGCTCATCTTTTTTATCCTTTTGGATCACAAATTTGGACGAATATTGCGAATTCCGCGAATATTTTTGGTCTGATGGGGATTATAGTTTATTTTAAACACGGCTTTGAGAGATTGTAATTTACCTGTATATTATAATTATCCAAATAATGTGAAAATCTTACATTATAGGCTGATAGGTGGTTTTAATTATGGATAAATTGTCTGTTAGATTGTCCGAAAAAGACATTGTCCCCTGGCTTCTAGAGGGCGATGTCTCCATTCAATACCAGGTGCATCGTGATCTCCTGGGGGTTGAAAAACCGGAACTGCAAAAACGTATCGCAACCGAAGGATGGGGCGCTCAATTTCTCCGTTTTCGCAAACCGGAAGGGCATTGGGGGCGAGGCTTTTATCAGGTCAAGTGGATCTCGTCGCATTACTCCCTGCTGGATTTGAAACATCTGAATATTTCCCCTAATATCCCTGAAATCAAGGAATCCATCTTAAAAATTGCGCACAATCACAAAAGCGAAGATGGAGGCATCAATCCTCACCGAGATTATCGAGAAAACCCGGATAGCGATTTGTGTATCAACGGTATGTTCCTGAACTACGCCTGCTTTTTTAGGATCGACGAAGGTATGCTAAAGTCAGTGGTCGATTGCATCATCCAGCACCAAATGCCGGACGGGGGCTTCAACTGTCGCATCAATCGCAGCGGGGCTGTGCACTCATCTCTGCACACGACGATCTCCGTCCTTGAAGGGTTGCGGGAGTATAAGAAAAATGGCTACATTTACAGATTGGAGGAATTGGAGAAGATCGCAGCAGAATCACGCGAATTTATCCTGATGCACAGATTCTACAAATCGGACAAAACGGGCGAAGTTATCCACAAGAAGTTCACGATGCTCTCCTACCCCTTTCCGCCGTGTTTTAGCTTCTGACCTTGTTTCTATTGATCACAAAGCCCGCCTGATTTTCCTTTATAATCAACTCAACCCTGTTATTCTTAGAAAGCAGATTGATGATAATGTCGCTATTCTTTGGAAGCTTGTTCGGTAACATTTATTTTTGAGGCAACGTTTACCTCATAGTAACATTTTCTTTTGACGCAACACGTACTCCCAAGTACTAATCGTACAATTCCATCCCCACGCGAAATGAGTATCTCCCTCATGGTAGAAATCAAAATGGAGAGGGATTTCAATAGATCTCTTGCATATGTGCTCCCGGCGGCGTCCCCGCCGCCGAGGACGGCGGCTAGAGCAGTGTCAAAAAGGGACTTTTGCAAGAGGTCTAATCAGTAATTAGCATATCTACAAAGCTGTTATACGGCTAGCTTAAATATAAAAGAAAAGAGTGTTGAAGGTTTTTCTTTGCTCGTCAGGAGACATAAAATTTAGTTTGAAATTCCTGCGAAGACCCCGAGGTCGAGAAAAAGGTCGAGGGCCTATATCTCGCCTAGTGGGAAAAATTAGCCAATCGATTTTCCTTCATTTGGTGACCTCCACCAGATTTTTAACGATTAAACCGAAAACTCTACCGTAGATCAGATAATATTTTCTCCACCTCTCTCCCCAAAGAGGGGCCGATATTTTCAATACTCTGCAGGCCCTTAAATCCCATCGTGCGATAAACCAGCTCAATATCCTGTTCCAGGTCTTCAATCGCCCAGACGGCTTTGCGATAAGCCCAGACACGATGCTTGGGTGCAAGCTCAAGTTCCATTGTGTAAACTTTATTTGCCAAAATCTCAACGATCTTTTTATTCTTTGCACGCTTATCTCCCGGAATAATGGGACGTGGCATCCGGTCGCTGATCCCATATTTGCCACATAGCTCACGGATGCGCAAAGCCGTTTTTCGCCAATTATCGCCAACGGAACCATAACTCCCTTTTGGATAGTGTTTTTTGTAGGCGGGTAAAAGATCAGGGAAGCGTTCGCCGAGAACAGAAAAAAAGTAGTCCCGCTGCTGGTCGGAGAGAGTCAAGCCGCCTGCAAGAACGAAGCTCCCGCCGTGGTCGGCAGTCCAGCGGATGATGGATTCAAGGTTGGCATCATCATCACATAATTCAGGGAGGAGGGGCATCATGGAGGTGCCTGTCAGAATACCCGCCGCGGCAATTTTCTCCATGGCGGCAAAGCGTTTCTCTGGCGGCGGCGCAAGTCTTTCCATCTCGAGAATGTGTGCATAATTGGAAGAATCGGGTGTGGAGATAATGCTAAAAGAAACCACGGCGCGGGCACGTTCCTCGATATCCTTTAAAAGATCAAGATCTCGCAAGACCAACGGCGAACGTTCAAGAATAAAAACAGGGAAGCCCTGCTCAAGACAAACTTCGAGCATTTTGCGTGAGAGCTTGAATTTACGCTCGGCGGGTTGATAGTCACCGGTAAAGATCAAATCCGTTTTGGCGCGGCTGAGCGCTTTTCTCAATTCTTCGGGAGCATTTTCCTTGATTTTGATCAGATAAGCAAAATCGTCCGCATCCTGATAGGGTGAAAATTTCTGCTCACGACAATAACAAAACTCGCAGCCATGTTGACAGCCTAGGTAGGGATAAGCGCTATAGCGCGTCCAGAACCAATGATCGGCACGTTTATGCTTGTTGAGAATGGTCTTGGGCCGGTAGGGAACGAATTCCGTGCGTCGGGACATTTATTGCACCATTAGCTGTATGTACTGCTTGGCTTAAATTAATTTACCAGACAAAGAAATATAGTATCAAAGCCATTACCGCAACCGTCAGCCAGAGCCACAACCAGCCACCGGGATCAGCTGCTCCGCTGCGAAGACCATTTGGCGAAATGCGAATGACGACCATTTCCTCGCCTTTTGATCGCAGATCCTCATCTGAGATGGTGAAAGCGTTGTATCCTGCCAGGAATCCGGCAAATCCGGCATTTTTCAGGATCTGGCGAGTCGCCCGAAGCCACACATCCGCGTCGGTAACGGTGGCAGCCCTCCCCGAGAGCGTGCCAGAGGGCAGGATCATTTCGATCTGCGGCTGGGCGAGAATATTTTTATACCAATGGGCAATCTTCCCAAATCCAGACAGAACGTAGACATGCCCATCCAAAATAGCGTAATTGACTGGTGCATATCGCCTTTTCCCCGTTTTCGATCCGACTGTTCTTAAAACCATGATATAGCCCGTAATGGGATTTCCCACGAGGGGGCCAAGTCCCAATCGAAATATGGGAACCATGAAATATTTGTTGAGTACCCGAAAGAAACGGCGAAGCATATCTTCCATAAAGCCTCCTTGTGATTAATTACATTATAAGGTCTCCGCGGGTAAATGCAATAGTGATTGAGCTCTCCGTAGTACAATAGGCAAGATGGCGTCAGGCCATACTTGCCGTATGCTGGGCGCATGAGCGCCCAGTGAAACAAGATGGCGTCAGGCCATACTTGCCGTATGCTGGGCGCATGAGCGCCCAGTGAAACAAGATGGCGTCAGGCCATACTTGCCGTATGCTGGGCGCATGAGCGCCCAGTGAAACAAGATGGCGTCAGGCCATACTTGCCGTATGCTGGGCGCATGAGCGCCCAGTGAAACAAGATGGCGTCAGGCCATACTTGCCGTATGCTGGGCGCATGAGCGCCCAGTGAAACAAGATGGCGTCAGGCCATACTTGCCGTATGCTGGGTGCATGAGGACCCAGTAAAAATTCCGCAAAAACATCACCTACGAGGACATTATGAGCAACCCTTCATTCGACGGCTGGACTTGCCCGATCCCCCTGAAAAATTATCCCACGATCGTGATGGGACATGGCTCTGGCGGCAAAATGATGAACGACCTGATCGCCCATCTTTTCGCCCCGCTCTTTGATAACGACCTGCTCGGGCAAATGGGCGATTCGACGACCCTTGACATGGCCTCGTTTAAGGGTGGACGCATGGCCTTTTCAACCGATTCATTTGTCGTCAGCCCGATCATCTTCCCTGGCGGCGATATCGGTGATCTGGCGGTCAACGGCACCGTCAACGATATCGCAATGAGCGGCGCCAAACCGCTCTATCTCTCAGCGGGATTTATCCTCGAGGAAGGACTCCCGATGGAAACGCTGGGAGAGATCGCCGCCTCCATGGCGCGGGCTGCAAAAGAAGCTGGCGTACAAGTGGTGACGGGCGATACAAAGGTGGTCAACAAGGGTCACGGTGACGGAATTTTTATCAATACCTCCGGCTTTGGTCTGATTCCCGATGGAATCGACATCGCCGCAAAAAATGCCCGCCCCGGCGATATGATCCTCGTCAGCGGCACGATGGGCGATCACGGCATGGCGATCATGTCCAAACGTGAGGGCCTGGAATTTGAATCAGAAATTATCAGTGACACCGCCCCTCTGCATGGTCTGATCGCGGAAATGCTGGATGTGACCAAAGAGATCCACTGCCTGCGGGATGCCACCCGCGGCGGGCTTTCAGCCGTGCTGAATGAGTTAGCAGATGTTTCGAAGGTAGGGATTGAATTTGAAGAAATGAAAGTGCCGGTTAATCCCGCCGTCAACGCCGCCTGCGAGATGCTGGGGCTGGATCCCTTCTATATCGCCAACGAAGGCAAACTGGTCGCCATCGTTGCCCCCAAAGATGCAGAGGCTGTGTTGGAAAGGATGCGTAAGCATCAATACGGAAAAGAGGCTGTCATCATCGGCACAGTGACGGAAGCTCATCCCAAACGGGTCGTGGCAAAGACGGCTATCGGTGGCTCAAGAGTAGTCGATCTGCCTGCAGGAGAGTTATTGCCGAGGATTTGCTGACAATTCTTGAGCCGCAACAGAAACCAGGCAGTATACTATGTGAAAGAAAATATTCCACTCCAGAAAGGAGGACACGTTGGCAAAGGTCAATTACAAATTCCAAAAACGCCAGAAAGAGATCGCAAAGAAAAAGAAGCGCGACGAGAAATTAAAACGCAAAGAGCAGATTCAACCAAATCCGCCCACAGAAGAAACATCTACAGAAAAAACAACTACAGAAAAACCGTAGAAATATCCAGAGGCGTAGGGGCGGATTTTTGAAGCTTAAACAGATTAGACCCAAAAGGTTTAGCCTTTTAGGATCTTTAGTTTTAATTTTCGCATGGTATATCTACCTGCAAGGGAGTTGCGGCCCAGGATTTGCCAATTGCTTATTTGAAAAGGTAAATAAAAAAATCTGAGCCTTCATTATTGCCTTATAAAATTGTACAAATATTTATCCGACACGCACTTTATTTTTTTGCGGATTGTGGGATAATAAAAAGTAGCATAATTTGATCCTGTGTGCTTTATCAGGAGCCAGTGGATCGATGTTCAGCACCACAGCCTGGCTCATATCATTTCATTTTCAAAAAAGGAGAAACCGACATGGGTGACAAGGGTAGTAAAGATAAAGGAAAGAAGGAAGGTCAGAAAAAAGCCAAGCTTACTCTTAAAGAAAAGAAAAAAAAGAAAAAAGAAAAGAAGAATAATAAATGATCTCAACTCCCGCCGATGGTGGTTGCCAAAACCGCTATCGGCGGCTCACGTCTGGTGATCTGCCAGCCGGAGAGCTGTTGCCGAGGATCTGTTGAGCACGAATTGATCGGATTTGGGGAGAGGAATGAAGTGACAGGAATTTAATGCTGAAAAAGTAGTACTATATGATACGCTCCCCCAAATTCCATGCTCTTGGAAGCGAATCCGGCTTTGGCATTTGGGGGCAGGGGGGCTGTTAGAAAAAAAGAGACCATAAAATCGACGGTATAGAAAAGAAATAACAAAGTGAGATTATGAGGTCGTCCTAACTGCGGGGAGTAAGATTATTGGATAACTCTCACGGCAATTGGAGCGTCTGCGATTCCGTCAGGATATCTGGGACATCCCAACCTTTTTGATCCATCAGTTCAACAACAACACATCCATAATACTTGACAAAAAAGGTCCGTATAGGATACTATGAGCAAACGAACCCTTCGGGCGCCTTTACACTTCACTATCATTTCGTCTCTGATCATAACAACTTTACACCAATCTGTAAAAAATTGGTTGTGCTTTAGTTTTCATATTGATAAGCCTTGAGTTATAAATCAGCCATCATTTTGTTAAGGATTATCGTCCAACTGAATAGTTATTTGGATAATGCCATCTAACCAAATTTGCAAGTTTCAGCATACGTCGGTTGAGTAACGAGCGTAGAGAGTGTATCGAAACCAAAATACGGGCAATACGGGATTCGATACAACCTTCGGCGACCAAAAGAGTCGTCTCAGATCACTGTCAAAGGCACCCACAACGAACCAGCGTTTTGCCAGTTTTCTGAAATATTTGCACATGAGGTTATTTAATTTTTATACGTATATTAAGTTATTGTAGAAGGAGATCTTCATGCCAAGTTCTATTGATTTTGACGCACAAAGCGGTCAATCAGCCAAAATAAATTACTCGGTTCCATTGCCGGGGCAAATCACCGGGAAACGGTTCATGCAGCTAGATCTTGAATTGGAACTGACCGATTTTCATCCAAGTGTGCTGGCCCCTGGGCAAACTTATGCAAAGATGGCTGGGATTACCAAATCCAGCACAGGGGTAAGCGTTGACGCCAATATCGCAGCAAGATTTTTGCGAAAGAAATTATTAAGCATTGGACACGGATCACAAAGCGTAGAAAAAGCTTTGTCTAAATTGCCAGAGTTGTTGTCCCCGACTAGCGATGTCAAAACAGAAAGCATAGCGGGACCCGGCGGGGGTGTTGTGGATAAAAAGGACCCTGATGCCGCACCTGAGGTAGGTAAACCTGTAGAAGTAGATCCAGTTTTAGGTGACCCGTTTGATTTTGTGAAAACCTTTGCGGCTAATGCAATATTTGGTTTTGTGATTGTGCCAACCACAACAGGAGGGGGCAGCGGCAGTACAGAGGAAGTGCCGGAAGAATTAGATGACTCAGAACCTAACCCACAACTCTTTTTGGTCGAGGTTTACGGTGTCAGTTCTTTTCTGGGCGATTATGGCATGGGACGCACAGTGCGCACGTTTACGCTTCTCCCAGGAGAATCAACCACTATCCGATTGAAAACCTGGCAGTCTTCCAAGGAGAGCATCAAACAGTCCTCGAGCATTATTGATAGCCATGAGCAGTCTGCCAAAGACCGCTTTACAAACAAGGTTCAAAATGAGACAACTGATAAAAAAACCCAGGCAGATACGAGTAAATGGTCACTGGAAGCAGAAGCAAAAGCCAAATGGGGTTGGGGATCTGCCAGCGCCAAAGGTTCAATGTCAGGGGAGTATCAATCAGGGAGGGAACAGTTCGCGCGTTCTACGAGTGAAGCTGTGGGTGAGCACGCCAATGAATCCTCGTCAAAACGTGAACTCTCTGTTACTACGAGTACCGAAACTGAAACTGAAATCAGTGAAGAAACTTCGATTGAACGGGTGATTAACAATGTAAACATGCGGCGTGTGCTCAATTTTGTTTTCCGTGAATTGAATCAAACTTATACGACTAAGGTTCATCTGAAGGGGATTTATGTTGGCTTTACCAATGAACAGGTAGGTTCGTGGCGTCAAGTACCGATTTCTGGTTTACGTGGGTTGTTGGAGGAAGTTGGCTCTGATCAAATGGACAAAGATGAAGTTGCCAAACGCATCTTAAAACTTGCCGGGACTGTTTTTAACGCAAATGATATACCCGTTCGGGTAGTAGAAACTATTAATTATGATCCTATTGATGACACTATTGCGATTAGCCCTGTCGTTTTCGATGCTGAAGGGCAATTTTCACCTCCGACAGACACGCAGTATTATCGATTTAAGCAGGGGGCCTTGGCGCAGGATAATGATACAAACCCGGTTGAAGGGGTCCTGCTTTCCGAACAAACGATTGTCATGCGGACGGATAGTGTGATTGTCGAGGCCTTGTTGGGTCAGGCAGACGCTTTGGATAATTATTCTATGGAAATTCAGGAGGCTGCGGCTCGCAAAGAAACGCTTGAGAATGAACGGAATGAACTTCTTTTATCTACGATTAGTGCAATTGCCAATCCCAAAGCGCGTGCCAGGGCAGCCGCGGCCCTTTTTAATACGCCTGCAACAAGCGAGGATGCCTAATGGCAGATATTCCAGCTGAACTCCATCCGGTTCTAGCGAATGCTTCGGTTGTATCCAATGCGGGGGCTGTTACTAGCAATACGCCGGTTGAAAACCGCCAAGAAATACTTGGGACAAATTCACCAGCCGCAACGGCAGCGCGCGTAGCCCAGGCAAATCCCCCATCGGGCAACAAAATGCCTTCAGATCAACAAATCCTGGAGCTTCAGTTCCCGGGAGAGATGAACAACGTTGACATCCTAAAAATTAAAGATGTCCCCAGCGAGTTGGTTGGGCCCGAAGATTATCAGGCGTGGACAAATTCCGATTCTCAGATATTCATAAAAGAAAAACCGGAACTAGATGAGTTCATGCGCATATTTGTTCTATACCATGAGGGAATTCACATCCGCCAATTTAACCAGAATGGGCCACCAAAACTATTTCAAAATATGATCAAATACGAAGTACAGGCATACGGAAAATCAACCGGGTGGCTAGACACGAAACAGGCACAAAGATTAGGTAGCGCAAGAAAAGATTTTCGAAAAACCGTGCAGCTCGCACGACAGGCAGCAGCAAATGTGTTCAGGATTGCGGATGCAGCGCTTGAACAGCACATTATGGTCATAAATGATGGTTTCACAGAGGCCGAAATTGACGAAATATACCTGGAAACCATGATCGAAAATAGTATGTTGCCAGATAAATACGTCAATCTTGAAGAATTCAAGCGCTATCAGATTGGTGATTTATACAAACAAACAGGCAAAACTTTCTTTTCGGAATAGAGTCGCAAGCAGGTAAATTCGGCGCGATGGAGCCAGAATTCAGCGAGTACTACCAGACTTCAGATTTGGACGCTGGACCATTGATGAAGAATATCAAATCATCCATCCCGATACGCCGGACCTGCACTCCTATGTGCAGAAATTACTCAAGCAAGGAAATTTGATCTTCCCCGAAGATGAATTGAAGCCCGAGTTCATGCAAAGCCAGATCGAGGTTGGCAGCCAGGTTTCCGGGTCAAGATCAGGATAAAAAGATTTTATAAAAAACCGCCTGAAATAATTATTTCAGGCGGTTTTCGATTTATCGGTACTCTCGTACTTGGCAGAAAAATATTGTCTCAATATTTACTCGTACGCCAGCGTATCGCGTACCGTCAGGCGGGAGGCCCGTCTGGCGGGTAAGGCGCTCGCCAGGGCCGCCAAACCGAGTGTGATCGCGAGCCAGATCATGATTCCCTGCATGCCGAAAGTGAAGGCCAGGGGAGATTTGAAGATCGCTACGCCAACACCATAGGTCAGGGCGGAGGTGATCGGGACGGAGAAAAGAATGCTCGCGCCCCAGCTCAGCAGCCCAATAAATAATCCCTCCACGAGAACGATCATCTGAATATCCCAGTTGGAGGCACCGATGGCGCGCATCACACCGATCTCACGTGTCCGCTCGAGGGTATTGATGCTCATCGTACCCATCAGCCCCAAACCGCCGACGATCGCCGTCAGGATCGCCATCACCAGCATAAAATAGACCAAAACATCTGTCTGGCTGGTTTGGGCAACGCGCCACTCTGCGGCCAATTGCATATCACTGACCTGGATCTTTTCGTCGTCAAAGAGGGTCTGTAACGCTGAACCAATTGCCGCAACAGTTGCTTCATCGCGCTCATCGGTGATGATCCGCAAGGAATAGACATCTCCGGGAGCGTTCACCAGGCGGCTGAGATATTCATAATTGGCATAAACCAGCGGAGGGATGACATTGCCGGGGATATTATAGATGCCCACGATCTGCCATTCTGATTCCTGATTCTGGATCCGCATCGTCACCCAATCCCCAACTTTCAGATCAGGTCTAACGCTCAAAAGATGATTGCCAACAACAACTGCATTCTCATCGCCGGGCATCAGCCAGCGTCCCTCTGTCAGGATCGGCTCAATCAGGGTCGATTCCGCTGGTGGGGCAATGAAAGCAAGCTCATTAGCGGTCGTCTCGTCTGCAGAAACGATCTCCCCACCCATCGACATCCATCCTTCCACACTCTTTACACCGGGGACAGACTCCGCCAGCGCCGCAACCTTATCATAGCGATAGGCACGATTAAAGGAGATATTGATATCCGCAAGGAAATATTTTTCGACGTCCTGCATGGTCTTATCAAAGGTACCGAAGAGATTCATCACAGCGACGAAGATTGCGCCGCCCAGGATCAACGTGGACAGGGTCAATGCCAAACGTGTCTTCCGACGGAAAGCATTCCGGATCGATATCCGCACCGGGCGTGGGAGGACTCTCGAGTTTTTTGTCTGCTTTATGGATTGCTTTACGCCGCTGTTCCCCAGCCCATAATCGCTGAATGCTTCCCGAACCGTAATCCGGACCGTATTCCACATTGGGAGCAGCGCCGCAAGGGCGGGGAT
>JACKQG010001727.1_pt1 | contig 29592 bp, 29 predicted proteins | sample 8237621 | NCBI WGS metagenome assembly JACKQG01 (sample SAMN15677084, study PRJNA649215) | marine metagenome | biome: marine; feature: Black Sea; material: saline water; isolation source: suspended particulate matter (SPM) from the Black Sea western gyre | collected 2013-06-09/2013-06-10 | depth... | reverse complement strand
TCAGATTCCACAGCTGTACACTTTATCGAACAAACAGCTCGTCTGATCTGCGCCCAGAAGGCAAAAATCACGAAAATAATTAATTTTATTGGGGGCTTGACGTAACATAACTCGATTTTTTATCTATATTGGTGTGTTGTACACCATGTCATTACGATTCAACCCCCCCATCATTGTGATTTAAGCGAAGTACGCAATTTCCTGATGAACCGATATTGTGTTTGCCTATGATGCTAAACGCTCAAGACTGTTAATCATAGTCTGCCGCATCAAACCGGTAGGCGATGGGAATCCATGATAGACATAGTCTGCACCATAGCTCCAATAAATTTTGACTTTCCGGCACTCCAAAAGATTCAATTTAAGTATGTAGTAAGTTGAATGGCCGGTCGATTTTTTGACTCTGTTATTTCTCCAAATTAGGAAAATAAAAAAAATGGATTGCCATTTTAGTTTTCAAGAATTTATCTTTTCAAAATACCGGGTAAGGACTTCGATGATCTTGGATGGGCTAAAGGGTTTTTCCATAAATAGGGTATCCTGCATTTCATTGATCCATTTTTGTTCATTGGGATTGATCCGGCCCGTTATGATAATGGTTAAAAAAGGGTGGTCTTTTTTTAGGGGATTGGTCATTATGCAAAGTTCTTTGCCATCAAGCCTGGGCATGTTTAAATCAGAAATTACGGCATCGGGTTTTTGATTCTGGATAATTTCCAGCCCCTGTTTTCCATTCTTTGCCGTCAGGATATCATACCCGCTATTCCGAATTTTGATCTCAAGTATCCGCCGGATATGTAGATCATCATCTATGATTAGAATGGTTTTGTTCTTATCCAATGAATAAATCTCCCTTTGGTACTTTTATACTGGAATGAAAAGTTTTTACTAAACATTTTATTATATCAGGTAATATTTTTTATAGATATACGTAGTTTTACCTATATTGACTTACCTGTTTTAATAGGCTAAGGCTAATAAAAAATAAAGAGTCAATAATGAATAACTATCCGACAACAAAGCCTATTCTTGTAATAGACGATGAAGCTTCTCTCTTGATGTTATTGAAAAGAATCCTATCAAGAAATGGCTATGCTGTTGATACGGCTATGAATGGCGAAGAGGGTATCCAGAAAATAACAAATAATGAATACAGTTTAATTCTTACGGATATTAAAATGTCTGGTATTTCAGGTGATCAGATTTTTGATTATCTGCGAAATAAAATTAAAAAATCAACTCCAATTGTGGGAATGTCAGGAACTCCCTGGCTTCTTGACCAGATTGGTTTTGATGCAGTTTTACCAAAACCCTATGACATGAAAGAATTGTTGGATTGTATCAGTCAGTTTGCTGAAAAATAAGGGAATTAATGATAATCGCAATACTTGTAGAAGTGTATAATGTATTTTCTTTTACCATAGTACAGATAAAAAGGAAGGAGACCCATGGCATATGAGATTATTTGGGAAACAAAAGGCGCACAGTTTGTCTTCAAAGAGGGGGCCTCGTACGAGGAAGTTTGGCATGCGAATAATGAATTTGTTTTAGATGCCCGGTTTCCAAACACTATGTCCGTACTGTATAACCTAATTGATGCTAAAAAATTCTCAATAAAGCCGAAAGATATAAAAAAGACGGCAGAAATGGATGCAAAGCTATACGAAATCAATCCTGATATAAAAATAGCAATTGTAGGCACTCTGGCAGTAATGAAGGTAATAATATGTATGTACAAAGTCTATCTCAGATTGGCTTTAAATGGTAAAATATGGGAAATCGAAACATTTAACAGTATTGATGATGCCAGAAAGTGGCTTGATACAAAAAAAACAGCTGCGGTAGCGGACAAGCCGAGCAATCAAGCTTACACTATATGAACCAAGACCGTTATAAGAATCCATTTTTTTAAATTCAACTGGTAATATATAAAGAACTTCTCCAACCGACTTCACCCGATCATCTTTATAGGATATCAAATAACAGCAGACTTCTGGCTATAGGGTTTGGTATCCAGGATCAAAAAAAGACCCAAGACTATCTTGTTAGTCCTTTTTTAGTAAAAGTAGTCAACCATTATATGGTGCTGCCATGGGTTGCAGGAAATCGTATTTACTTTTGTTTTTAAATGTGATTGCCCGGTTTAAAAAGGTTCACTTATTGATTTTAATGCTAATATATGAGAATTTGGGCAACAGGAAAGAAATTTAACACAGGAGAGTAATGTTGTTTAAAAAACCGGCTTCATGGAAGGAAAAGACCGTCTCTCCAAGCGATGTATTAAACAAAATTGAGCCGGGAATGAACATCTTCATCGGTACGGGAGCAGCAGAACCCCGAACCCTTGTAAATTGCCTCATGCATGCAAAGGGATACGGTCTGCAGGACCTGACCCTGATCCAGCTTGTCAGTTTCGGGGATGCAATTTCATACAAGGCATTACAATCCAAAAGATATCGTCTTAAAACTTTTTTTTCCGGATGGGTATCTGCCGAAGCAATATCAGCCGGCCAGGTAGATCTGGTCCCCTCAAGATTTTCAGCCATCCCCCTGCTTATGAAGGAGGGGCAAATCCCCATTGATGTTGCCTTTATTCAAATAACACCTCCCAACAAGGCAGGTTACTGCAGTCTGGGCGTGGGTGTTGATGTGGCCAGAAGAGCAATGGAACAGGCTGATCTTGTTGTAGGGGAAATCAACCAGGAAATCCCTTTCACTTTTGGAGATACCTTTGTTCCCTTTGATGCCTTTGACATGGTTATTGAATCCATTGACCCGCCATTTTATTTTCCCAGGTTTCCTGTGGAGCCTGTTTTTGACAAGCTGGCAGCCAATGTTGCCTCGGTCATAGAGGATGGCAGCTGTCTTGCCTTTACCTTTGGCCCGATTTTCGAGGCCCTGCCCAGACATCTTGCCCATAAAAAAGATCTGGGTATACATACCCCTTTTTTTACAGATGCATTAATGGAACTGGTCAAAAGCGGTGCCGTCAGCAACCGGAAAAAAGGCCTTTTCAGGGGAAAGTCTCTAACTGCTTATGCCCTTGGCAGTAAAGAATTAATGCAATTTCTTGACAAAAATCCCATTGTTGAATTTCAAAGCATTGACAAAGTCTTCCATCCCCTGGAAATAGGTCAGAATCATAGGTTTGTATTTATTATCCCTGTAAGACGGGTTGATCTTTCAGGCAGGGTGGTTCTTCATAACAGCAAAGAAAATGTCACTGCAGGCCCGGGACAGATGGCAGATTTTTTTAATGGAGCTGAAATCTCCCTGGGCGGTTACACCATTGTTGCCCTTCCCAGCAGAAACCGCCAGGGAAATCCCAATATCCGCCTTTCCATGGAAAACGCCCCTGATTTACTGAGCCTTCCAGAGTCAATTGATCTTGTAGCAACTGAACAGGGAATTGCCCATTTAAGGGGGAAAACAATCCGGGAAAGGGCCCAGGCCCTTATTGAAATCGCACATCCCGAAGACAGGGCAGAACTTGTTGAAGGAGCCAAAAAAGCCAATCTCCTTTATAAAGACCAGATCTTTCTGGCAGACAGCGCTCATTTTTATCCTGCTGATATTGAAACCCGGCATACATTCAAAGAAAAACTTGACGTTCGTTTCAGGGCAATCAAACCCTCTGATGAAGACCAGATGAGGCAGTTATTTTACAGGTTTTCCGATAAGGCCATCTACTATAGGTATTTCAGTCCCATAAAAACCATGTCCCATGAAAAAACCCAGGAATACGTAAATGTTGACTATAGGGATGCGCTCTCTATTGTTGCCCTTGTGGGAGACCCTGGACAACAAAAAATTATTGCCGAAGCCAGATTTGTAAAACATCAGAACAAGCCCTTTGTGGATGTCGCCTTTGTTGTTGATGAAGCCTATCAAGGATATGGGATTGCAAGCTATCTGTATAAGATGTTGACAAAACTTGCAAAAGACAGAGGGGCACAAGGCATGACCGCTGATGTGCTGGCATCGAACCGGGCCATGCTTAAAGTATTTGAAAAAGGAAGTTTCCCCGTCCAGGCCAAGTTGGAACAAGGCATTTATGAATTGACTATTGATTTATCCGGTGATTTATCCGGCCCAAAAAACTAAAGAAACAAAAATAGATTCGCTGTCTTTTTAAATTTTAGCCAGAGACTTGATTAAATGGCGCAGGCAAACTGATCACGTGTAAGTTCTAAAACTTTCTTCTGGAAAGCAATTTTAAGATCCTTGTTCCGACACGAACGGGCAATGAGGGTTTATCCGTTTTATTCATGGGCATCTCACAATCAGGGCCATACATTTTTTCCATCATTTTTTGAACCTGTTTTTTAATCAACCCCCTGAAAGGAATGTTGGCGATCATACCATACATGGCGGCATTTCCCCTGGATGCAAGCTCTGGATGAGTTTTCACGAATTCAAGAGAGTCATTTAAGTCCTTAAGATACTGGTCTGCTACAGCCTCATGGGCAGGGGAGACCATGGCATGCAGGCCTTCGGGTCTTTGCAGACGATCAATATGCCAGCCTTTATCTTCCATGACATCGCCTATTGCAAAGATATCAATCTCTGGATTTGTCGAGGTGTATGCAAAAACACTCATTTGTGGTTTTCCCATTACCTTTAAGCCTTGAATGGCATCAATCCCCTGGATCAATTTTTGTGTGGTTCCCATGACCTTTTTGGCCATTTCCTGATAGCCCTGGTTTCCCATGGCATTCATGGCCGCCCATGCCGCAGCAATGGGGCCTCCCGGACGGGTTCCAAGAAGGGCAGGAGATGCAAAAACACCTCCGGGCCAGTTCTGGTGGATAAAAAACTGATGCTTTAAAAAACCCATGTTTTTATACAGCAGTATGGATGCGCCCTTTGCCCCGAATCCATATTTATGGACATCCGCTGATATGGATGTAACCCCTTTACATCTAAAATCAAATTCCGGAACCATATACCCGATCTGTTCCAAAAAAGGCAGAAAAAACCCGCCAAGGCAGGAATCCACATGAAAAGGGATCTTTTTTCCCCAGGCGATCTGACCAATGTCAACTATCGGGTCAATGACACCATGGGGGTATGAGGGTGCTGATGCCACTATCATGATGGTATTCTTATTGATTTTCTTTTTCAGGATATCCACATCAACCGTGAAATCATGCTTTAAAGGGATGCTGACCATTTTAACATTAAAATATTTGGCTGCCTTTTCCCAGGCCACATGAATACTTTCAGGGGCGATCATTTCAGGTGCAAATTTACCCTTCCACCGATTTTTAGATCGGGCCAGTTCCCGATACGCCATCACGGGCAACAGGCAGGATTCAGTGCCACCCGATGTCATGGTTCCCACAACATTTTCATCCCCGTTTAATAGGTTGGCCGTCATTTTAACCACCTCATGTTCAAAGCGTTTAAGACTTTGAAATACCATGGGGTTGAGGCCATTTTCACTGAAATAAAGGTTATGGGCTTTTTTTAAAAATTCATCATGCTCAAGGCTTAAATGGTATACCAGGGACCAGGTGCGGCCATCCAGAAAATCAGCATCCTTTTCACGAAAGGATTCCAAAATAACCATAAGGATTTGCCTATACTTTAAAATTTGATAATATTTCTTTTAACTGCTTTGCAATATCTGTCGTAACACCAACAATATCTGTCATAAAATCAATGGAAAAAAATGTCAACACGAATCTCAGGATCATTGTAAGAGGGATCGCTTTTTGCTACCAGTGTGACGAGTTTCCCTGCAACAAAACAAATTTTGTTACGGGGTTGTATAAAGGTTGGGTAATGATCAACGAAAAGATCAAAAAAATCGGCGCTGAAACCTTTTATGAAAAAACACGAACCCGTCCAAGATATTGATCGGAATAAGCTATTAAATTTCCGGCAGGAATATTACCGCTTTTTTAAACAATATAAAGGATGCCATCAGCCTTTTGTTATAAAAACAGGGCAGTCTGATTTATTAAGCACCTGGTGGGCAACACTTCCGAGAAGCAATCCCGTAAAATCAGTAACCCCTCTTGATCCCATTACAATCAATTCTATTTTCTCAATTCTTGCCACTTCCGGTATTTTGTTACCTGGAGCCCCTTCAAGAATACGGACATCAAACTTGACTTCCCCCTTTTCAAGCATTTTTATAAATGGCGCAACAAGCTCTTCAGATCCTTTGCTAATTTCATTAATGGCCTGCTGAAAATAGGGCTCTGCCAAGACAATGGGAAATCTGGCATGGCAATGCATCAGGATAATTTTTGCATTTAAAAGCTTTGCCAGTTCAATGGCATACTGGGTTGAGCGGATTGAATGATCTGAACCATCAACGGGATTCAGTATTTTTTTAATATTCATTACATTCTCCTTTCCAGCCTGTTTTTTTTCAGGCTGACGTTGTATACTGTAATTTATAAAAGCCTCCCCACAATACGCTGCGGGGTTAGTGAACGCATTTCCGGTTCAACAGGAGCGCTAAGCTCATGCATTTATGTCTTTAAAGAAGGAGAAGAAAAGAATATCAATCAGGCCATTATTGTCATGAAATCTGTGAGAAAAGAGAAAATCAGTAATAGGTTCTATAATCTGAATATAGGGTGAGTATACTATTTTTCCAACAGAATGTCACATAATTTATTGTGAAAATTTATTATGAAAAAACAAAGTAAATATTGACAAATATCTACCACAATGTGATAGCTAACTATTCTTAAAATAGTTTTGATAAATTAAGAGGAACGATCATGAGCAAAAAAAACAATTATCATTTTGAAACCAGGGCAATTCATGAAGGGTTAAAAGACACATCCTGGGAAGGCGCAACCCTCCCGCCCATTTTCCAGAGCGCAGCCCACTTTCATGAGAGTGCGGACAACCTGAGCAAAACATTTGCCGGTCAAACCAAAGACCATATTTATATGCGGCTGAGCAATCCGACAAACAGATTCCTTGAACAAAAGCTGGCCTCTCTGGAATCAGGAGCAGGCGCGGTTGTGACCGGCTCCGGTATGGCAGCCATTAACAATGCCTGCATGACACTGCTCCGTGCCGGGGATGAGTTTGTTGCCAGCAAAGCATTGTTCATGTCGACATATACACTTTTTACAAATATTTTCAAAAAATATGGGATCAGTGTAAAACTTGTTGATCCGTTAAACCTTGACAATATTGAACAGGCCATCACCCAAAAGACACGATTTGTTTATGTGGAAACCATCACTAACCCGGGCATGGAAATTGCCGACATCAAAAGCATTGCGCAGATTGCCCACGCAAACGGCATCCCGCTTATGATTGATAATACCCTGGCCTCCCCCTGGCTTTGCAGGCCCATTGAACTTGGGGCAGATATAGTATTGCATTCAACGACCAAGTATCTGTCAGGGCATGGCGGTGCCCTGGGAGGTGTTGTTGTGGATGCCGGGAACTTTGACTGGTCCAGTGAAAAATTTTCTGATTTTGCCCCTTTTGTTGAGCAAAAGGGCAACCTTGCTTTTCTGCACAGGCTGTTCAAAGAGTACCATATTAATTTTGGAACTACCCCTGCGCCCCTTCATTCCTATCTTACCGCAATAGGACTAAACACTTTAGGCCTTCGCATGGAGCGCCATATGGAAAATGCCATAAAGGTTGCCCATTTTCTAAAGGAACAGCCAAAAGTTGAATGGGTCAATTTCCCAGGATTTGAGGACCATAAGTGTCACGTGATTGCAAAAGAACAATTTAATAATAAGGGTTTTGGCGCCATGCTTACCTTTGGTCTAAAGGATCAGGATGCCTGCTTCAGGCTCATCGACCATCTTGAGATGATTTTAAACATAGCCAATCTCGGGGACTGCAAAACCTTGATTATTCACCCCTACTCATCCCAGTACATAAGTTTTCCGGAAAATCTTAAAAATCAACTTGCCAACCCCCAATTGCTGAGATTTTCCCTTGGAGTCGAGCATGTTGAGGATATTTGCAATGATCTGGCACAAGCCTTGGAAGCTGTTTAGGAAAAAGTATAACTGATGAGCGAGTATATTGAGCAGAACCAGACCGGAGTTAGCGTTGGCATTGTTGAAAAGCAATTTTTTACCTTTGCTATGCCTCCTGACAAACTAAAACTTGAAAGTAAGACCAGCATAGGCCCTGTAACCATTGCCTATGAAACCTGCGGAACCTTGAACCCGGAAAAAAGCAATGTTATCCTTGTACTGCACGCCCTTTCAGGAGATTCTCACATGGCCGGGTATTATGATCCCAAAGATGCCAAACCCGGCTGGTGGGATATCATGGTGGGTCCTGGAAAAGGGATAGACACTGACAAATATTTTGTGATCTGCTCTAATATTATCGGTTCCTGTGCCGGATCAACAGGCCCTTCATCAATAGACCCTGAAACCAACAAAGAATATGGAACCCTTTTTCCCCATATAACTATTGGTGATATGGTAGAGGCCCAAAAAGCCCTGATCGATCACCTTAAAATCAACTCTATTTTATCGTTGATAGGTGGCTCAATCGGTGGCATGCAGGTGCTTGAATGGTGCGTCCGGTATCCAGATATGATTAACTCGGCCATTCCCCTTGCAACAACTACCCGGCACTCTGCTTTGGCCATTGCCTTTAATGAAGTTGCAAGACAGGCCATCATGGCTGATCCCAATTGGAATCAGGGACATTATTATTCGGATAAAAAGCCGGACATGGGTCTTGCCATTGCCCGGATGATAGGGCATATCACTTATCTTTCCGATGAGTCCATGCGACTTAAATTCGGGCGAAAGCTTCAAAACAGATCTGCCTTAAGTTTTGAATTCGGCGCTGAATTCCAGGTGGAAAGCTATCTTCAGCACCAGGGCAATAAATTTATCGAACGCTTTGATGCCAATTCCTTTTTATATATCACCAAGGCGGCCGATTATTTTGACCTGGCAGGACAATATGGTTCAGGCTCCCTTGTAAAGGCCTTTTCAAAATGCAAATCAAAATTTCTTGTGGTATCTTACACCTCGGACTGGCTTTATCCCACATATCAGTCAAAAGAGATGGTAAAAGCCATGAAAAAAAACGATCTGGATGTCAGCTTTTGTGAAATCGATGCCCAGTGGGGACATGACGCCTTTTTACTTCCCAGTGACAGGCTTGACGATCTTATAAGAGGATTTTTAAGGAGCGCATCCAATGAAACCTGATAACTTAAGATACGACTTAAAAATCATTGCCTCATGGATCGAGCCCGGATCAAAAGTATTGGGACTGGGTTGTGGCGAAGGAGACCTTCTTGCCTGGCTTAAAAAAGAAAAAAATGTCAAGGAAAGAGGCATAGAGATAGAAGAATCAAAGGTTATAAAATGTATTGAAAAAGGAATCTCGGTTTTACAAGGCGACATTAATGAAGAGATGGAAGATTACCCGGACAATGCCTTTGACTATGCCATTTGTTCCCAGACTCTCCAGCAGGTCTATGAACCGTCAAACCTGATCCATTCCATGATGCGGGTTGCAAAAATGGGGGTGGTCAGCTTCCCGAATTTCGGTCATATTAATGTCCGCATGCATCTGGCATTTACCGGTCGAGCCCCTGTGACCAGGGAGCTTCCCTATTCATGGCACGACACCCCCAATATCAGGGTTCTAAGTCTTAACGACTTTGAAAAATTTTCTGACCAGGTTGGCTTTAAAATTCTGAAAAAAGCTGCTATTAATACAAACAACACACAACGCCATGGCAAAATGGTAAATTTTTTACCAAACCTGTTTGCCACCTATGGCATTTTTTTAATAGGCAAAGAATAAACATGGAAAACACGATGACTGACAAAGACATGATTGATAAAATCATTAAAATTAAACTGGAACTTGGAAACCAACTTGTTATCTTAACCCATCATTATCAACGAAAAGAGATCATTGATCTAGGAGACCACAGGGGAGACTCTTTTGGCCTTTCCCAAAAAGCTGCCCAAGATGAGAATGCAAAATATATCGTTTTTTGCGGGGTTCATTTTATGGCAGAAAGTGCAGCCATTCTTGCCAAAAATCACCAGACGGTTCAAATCCCTGATATGAATGCAGGCTGCTGGATGGCGGATATGGCAGATTCATACCTGGTTGAAAAAGCCTGGAATGATGTCACTGCCATTGTTGGAGAAAATATTGTAACCCCCCTGGTTTACATGAACTCTGACGCTTTTATTAAGGCCCATTGCGGGAAAAACAATGGTGCTGTCTGTACCTCATCCAATGCTTCTAAAGCTTTTGAATGGGCATTTAAACAAAGAGAAAAAGTCTTTTTCTTCCCAGATGAACATCTTGGCAGAAATACAGGCAACCATCTTAACATCCCGGCAAATGAAATGATTGTATGGGACCCTGAAAAACCATTGGGTGGAAATAGCGAACAAGATATTAAAAAGGCAAAAGTCTTTTTATGGAAAGGGTATTGCCTGGTTCATACAAGGTTTACCACGGATGACATTAAAGCCATGAGAAAAAGCTTTCCTGGCGCAAAAATTGTTGTACACCCGGAATGCACCCAGGAAGTTGTCAAGGCTTCGGATGCCGTTGGCTCCACTAGTTTTATCGTCAAATATGTGGCCCAGTCTCAGCCAGGCTCCACAATTATTATTGGTACGGAAATCAACCTGATCAAACGGCTTGCCATGGAATATCCAGACAAAACTATACTCCCGTTAAAGGATTCACTCTGTCCCAATATGTATAAAATCAATTTAAAAAATCTTTTAAATTGCCTTGAAAACATTGGAAAAACAAACATTGTGACTGTTGATGAAACCATAAAAAAAGATGCCTTTATTGCTCTTGAAAATATGTTGAACTTGTAAGCATAACAGCTACCTGTTGCATTAAGCAGATTTTATTTATATGAATTTTTAACCCTTTTCAAGGATATAGTCGTGGTGGTCGGAACGGGTAAAATTAAATTTAAACTCTATGGTGTCAATTCATTAAAGGAAAAGCGCAGCATCGTTAAGGCTATTATCAATCGAATCAAAAACCAGTTCAATATCTCCATTGCGGAAATAGATTACAATGACAGCCATTTATGGGCTCAAATCGGCTTTTCAATCGTTGGCAATGATTCACGGGTGGTGAATTCAAAACTGGACAAGGTTTTTAATCTGGCTGATGATATTAGACTTGCCCAGATTTCGGACACTCAAATGGAAATTATTCATGTATAAAGTATTTTATTTTGCCCCTAAAATCAGTCCAGATCCAGCTTTGCTTTACACTGATTACAGTTTACAACCCCCCGGAAAACCTTGTTGCCGCATTCAGGACAAAAATAGCGGGCCTCTTCATCTTTAATCCATTTTTCAGTGCCAAATTTTCGTCTATATGGAACTGCTCGTAGAATTACTTTTTTCCCGATCGTCATGGGAAAATTTTCAATATGCGGGCAGGGAAATTCATCGCATTCATGACATCCTGTATATCCTTTCTCCATCGTGCAATCTCTGATCTCACACTGATTGCAATGCATAAACAGATCTTCAGATAAGCAGCCCAGGCATTGAATCTCATTCGTTGATAAATTTTCACTATTTGGAAGCGTGCCTTTGCCAAAAACTTCTCCCGAATACAGCCCCACTAACCTTTCTTTAAATTTTTCGTTATGATCACGATGTGCGATATAAATGGCACAGACACCGCAGTAAAGCCCGCACGGTGCCATAAAATCCGGATTTATTTCCATATTTCCAATCCTTTTTATTTTATTTTTTTTATTAATAGCACTGCAAGACCTTTTTAACAATCAAGCCCAAAGTTTAAGCATAAGCCGTTTTAATTTTTTTTTAATTCACTTTACTATTGATGGAAAATTCTCGGCAAAGCGCCAATACCCTTTCTTTGGTCTGATCTATGATGACAGTGTTTGTCAAGTTCATCAGCGCCATATCCATTAATTCAACAATTTCTCGCATCTGGTCGTCTCCCATTCCCCTGGCAGAGACAGCCGAGCTTCCCAGCCTGATTCCACTGACTTTCCCTGAAGCGTTCTCATCTTTAGGTACCACATTCCGATTCAAAATAATCCCGATGGATTCTAAAACAGATTCCGCCGTCCTGCCTGAAATCCCTTTATCCGTCAAATCGATCAGCACCTGGTGGTTATCCGTTCCGCCGCTGATAACATGATATCCTTTTTCCATCAATAGCCGGGCCATAACCCTGGCGTTCTCAAGGGTATTTTTCTGTGCTTGCACAAATTTGTCTTCCATGGCAAGCTTGAAAATCAAGGCTTTTGCCGCTATGAGATTGACGGCACTGGTGCCCTGGCATCCCGGGAATATGGCGCTATCTATTTTTTTCCCAAACCTTTTTTTGCAAAGGATCACACCGCCCCTGCCGCCCATCATGGTTTTATAACAGGTGAATGTGACAAAATCAGAATAAAGCACGGGGCTTGGAATCAAATTTGCAGCCACAAGCCCTGCCAGATGGGCCATATCTGACAGGAAAAATGCAGAGACCTCCCTGGCGATGATGGATATTTTTTCATAATCAATCAGCCTTGGATATGAACTGGCACCGGCAACAATCATTCTGGGTTTCAGGCAATGGGCCATCTGCCTTACCTGATCATAGTCAATCCGTTCAGTTTCAGGATCTACCTTATAATGGCTGAAATCGAAACATTTACTGGTAATGGAGGCTGAGTGTCCATGGGAAAGATGCCCCCCATGAGGAAGGCTCATGGAAAGAATCCGGTCTCCTGTTTTCAGTACGCTGAAATATACGGCCAGGTTGGCGGATGTGCCACTGTGGGGCTGGACATTGACATGTTCTGCCTTAAAAAGCGACCGGCCTCGTTCAATGGCCAGATTTTCAACCTGGTCCGCATTGATGCAACCAGCGTGAAACCGGTTCCCAGGATACCCTTCAATGGTTTTTGTATTAAAGACTGAACCCATGACCTCCAGGACTGAATGAGGGGAATGGTTTTCAGCCGCAATCAGGTTTAATGTGGTTTCAAGCCTATTTTCTTCGTTTTTAACCAGCTCGGCAAGCGCGGGGTCGTCTTTGGCTAAATATAACATGCGTTAAGCATACAATATGTTTTGGCTCATGACAAATCAAATTTAACCGGAAGAATACATTATAGAATCTAACTTTGAGAGCAATTATGCAATCATAAATCATCCCTGTTTTCTCAAAAAACCATCCAGGGCCTCAATCAACACTGCTGCTACATCTGTTCCATTCTTTTTGGCATACCTTTCAACCCGTTCTGCAAGCGGACAAGGTAAATCAATTGTTATGCTTTGGGTAGGGTCTTGGCACTGGTCTTTTATTTCCTCTGTCATGATGTCCCCTTATATTTTTCAGCCAACTTAATACGTTCATCATCGGGTAATGAGGTAATATATCTTTTCCACCTTGGGCACCATCCTGCATGCCATCTCCATACACGGCCTGAAAATGACTTTGGCGCATTGTCATATTTTGCCCGGCTATTTGTTCTTTGCAATCACCCAGATGGCATGGACAATGCCAGGGATATATCCCAAGATGGTCAGCAGGATGTTAAGCCAGAAATGTTTGCCAATACCCACCTGCATGAAAACACCCAGAGGAGGAAGAATAATTGAGATAATAATTTTAATCAATTCCATAGTGATGCTTGCTCCAGATTTGTCTTTTTAGTTGATATTATAAATTTTACTTGCTATTGATACCTCTTTTTTAGATGCCCATCAAGAAAAATCCCTATTTTTTCTTGTTTGAATCCGGGTTGTTCGATATAATTCTTTTGCGCCATTCTTTAAATTTAGCAGAACATAAGCAATATTGTTATTGGCAAACCATTATTTTAAAAGAAAGGAGTCAACATGGAATCATTTGACTGGAATCCGGGAACGCTTCTTGAAATGTCAGGATATTACTGGAAAACCTGCACACTTCATGCGAGCGTAAAACTTGATATTTTCACTGTTATCGGATCAAAGGCTTTATCCTGTGATCAGATCAATAAAACCCTGAAACTGGACAAAAGGGGGCTTTGTCTGCTTTTAAACAGCCTCTCTGCATTAGGACTCCTTGTAAAAAAAGAGGAAACATATTCCAATTCTCCCCCGGCCTTAACCTTTCTTTCAAAAAACTCCCCGCAATATCTCGGATTTATGATCCTGCACCACCATCACCTGATGGAGTCATGGCATAAAATGGATACTGCCATTATTGAAGGAAAGCAAACCAGGCGCAGATCTTCCTTTTCCGATGAAGAACGGCGGGAAAGCTTTTTAATGGGCATGTTCAACATAGGTATGGCCACTGCACCCGGGCTGTCAAAAGAACTGAATCTGTCAGGCTGTAAAAGGCTTCTTGATCTGGGCGGCGGCCCCGGCACATTTGCCATCCATTTTTGCCTGGCAAACCCTGGATTAAAAGCATCTGTCTATGACCTTGAGACCACCCGGCCCTTTGCTGAAAAAACAATCAAAAAATTTAATGTTTCAGACCGGATCGATTTTTTGCCTGGAAATTATGTTGAGGATGAATTTATTGAATCCAATGTGTTTGATGCTGCCTGGCTATCCCACATCCTTCACGGGGAAGGCCCTGAACAGGCCGGCCAGATTATAGGAAAAACAGTTTCTGCGCTAAAGCCCGGAAGCAAAATTTTTATCCATGAATTTATCTTGAATGACACGATGGACGGTCCTTTATTTCCAGCGCTTTTTTCCATAAACATGTATTTAGGAACGCCCGACGGTCAGTCATACAGTGAGACTCAGCTATCTGACATGCTCAAAGCACACGGGGTGAAAAACATTAAACGGCTTTCTTTTGTGGGGCCGACGCAATCCGGTATTTTATGCGGCATCACCTCATAAAAAGGGAAGGGAATACTTTTGGTTAAGCGACTATTTGTCCCTTAATGCGATGGGTTTGGATAAAATTTCAGACCAGACAATGGCATTCTGCAATGGATTGGATTTATAACGACAGATGCCTGATAAATTTCTTTTCCGTTCTTTAACTCGAATTTCTTTTTGCCTGGAGGGAATTCTTTTTGCAGGCCATGCCGCTTTTTCAGGTACCCTTTTTTGGGGGGGAACCATTGTTAAAGGGGCAACGAAATCAGTATCTTCTCCTGCGGTTTCATAATCAGAATACGATTCTTCATCTTCAGCAAGTTCTTTCCATCCCGTATTCTGTTCCGTGATTCCTTGTCTTTGCTGCCGGGCCTGCTCTTCAAGCTCCTTAACAAAATTTTGAATCCGCTCACCTATCCGATCAAATATGGAGGGATTTTTTTTAATGACTTTGGGTGTGCCTGTCTTTTTATTTCTGGCTATAATCTGTTTTAAAAGCGAAGGCAATACAAAAAAAGCAATGACAAAAAGAAGCGGTATGATTGAATCAAAATCCATGGGTCAATCCTTGATAAAAAATGGGGTAGCAGCAGGCCCTAAAACCTGACTTCCGGTTTCAGAACCTGCCTGTTTGATTTATTGTTCTGGTTCCGGCTCAGGTGTGGCGATCTGGTCTCTCATCCGGGTATCTGCAGAAATATTCTGCATTTTATAATAATCCATAATACCTAAATTACCACTTCTGAAAGCCTCTGCCATTGCCAGGGGAACCTGGGCCTCGGCCTCCACCACTTTGGCGCGCATTTCCTGAACACGGGCTTTCATCTCCTGTTCCTGAGCATAGGCCATGGCACGCTTTTCCTCGGCTTTTGCCTGGGCAATTTTCTTGTCTGCCTCTGCCCGGTCCGTTTCAAGTTCGGCTCCGATATTTTTGCCCACATCCACATCAGCGATATCAATGGATAAGATTTCATAGGCAGTTCCTGCATCCAGCCCTTTTTTCAGAACAGTTTTTGATATCATATCCGGATTTTCAAGTACCTCCTTGTGGTTTTTGGCCGATCCGATGGTGGTCACAATGCCTTCGCCTACCCTTGCGAGAATGGTTTCTTCTCCGGCCCCACCCACAAGGCGGTCAATATTGGCCCGGACAGTGACCCTTGAGATGGCCTTCAACTGGATGCCATCCTTTGCCATGGCAGCCACAAGCGGGGTCTCAATAACCTTTGGATTAACGGACATCCTTACCGCCTCAAGCACATCCCGGCCGGCAAGATCAATGGCAACAGCCCGGTTAAAAGGCAGGTCAATATTGGCCTTGTCTGCTGCAATAAGTGCCTGTACAACCCGGCTGACATTACCACCGGCAAGAAAATGGGACTCAAGATCGTCCGTGGGAATTTCAATACCGGCTTTGACTGCCATGATTTTTGATTCAACAATCAGCTTTGCCGGAACCTTTCGAAGCCGCATAAAAATAATATTGAGCAGTCCGACCTTTGCACCAGACACCAAAGCCTGTAACCACAGGCCCAGATATGAAAAAATAAAGTAAAACAGCACCAGGCCGATAACACCGGCAATAATTAACACAATAAACATAAAATCCATTGAATCTATCTCCTATATTAAAGTTTTTTCTACTATAATCTGATTCCCTTTAACACCTGTTACAACAATAGGCGTATCTGCATCAATATATTCCCCATCCGTCACCACATCCAGACGTTGTGAATTAATCACTGCCATCCCGGACGGTCTAAGATCGGTTACGGATATTCCTGTCATGTGCATATAGTCTTCAAGCCCCTGCCTTTGTGAAGCCACCCCATCCTGTTTTGATAATTCCCGCTTCAGGGACAACGGAGATCTGGCCAGTATTTTCATCCCGAAAATAATTAAAACAGGCAGCAGGGCAATGTCCAGACCCGTAAAAATCATCCCGGCTGTTGTGGATATGGTTGTAAACACCAGATACAGGGAATAAAACAACACGCTGAGCGCAATTACCGTCAACAGCCCAAAGGACGGAATAAAAATTTCAGCAATGATGACCAGAATTCCGATCACTTGAAGAAAAAGGGGTAAGATATAAGGTTTCATTCCGCGCCTTTATATTTCAGGATATTTTGGGTTTAACAATTACACGATTCTGTTCTATCTTGTCAATCATAACCAATGTTCCCTGATCAATAAATTCACCCTGGGTGATGGCATCGATTTTTTTATTGTTTATTATTATCTTTCCTGACGGACGAAGAAATGAATGAGCAATCCCTTTATCTCCCGGTTTCAAACCTAAACCGATTGTGACATCTACATGGGAATTTGATAAAGTTGCCTCAAGATAGGGCCCGTTGATTATCTTTGAAAGATGGGGCAAAACAAACCGGATCATGAACAAAGAAATTAAAAATGCAAGCATGAAAGAGCCCAGTACCTGTGCCAGATTTTTCATCAATAAAGCACCTTCCCAGGGAAATGATGGATCAGGCACCACAAACCCCTGAAAAGAAAGAACAAGACCTACCGCAATCACTATCAAACCTGTAATACCTGCCACACCAAATCCGGGAAGGACAAACACCTCCACACCAAGAAGCAGAACACCGACCAGCAGAAGTAACAATTCTGTATAGTCGGCAAGACCCACTAAATATTGACCAAAGAAGACCAAACCAAGGCATATGATACCGATAATCCCGGGGAGGCCAAATCCGGGAGCCTTTATTTCCGTATATATGGCACCGATTCCGATGAGCATAAGGATTGGTAAAAACGGCTGGAAAAACCTTACCAGACTTTCAGACCAGGACTCCTCAATAGTAATAATATCGGGGGCTTCATAGCCTAAAATCAAGAGTGCTTCGTTGATATCTTTTACGCTTTTTTGAGAAAACCCAAGGTCAAAGGCTTCAGCATCATGCATGGTTAAAAGCTCACCCTTGGCAACAATTGTCTTTTTAGATGTGATTGTTTTTTTCTCATCTTCAGTCAGATCATCATAGGCAATTTTATCCATAAAGCTTTTCTTGCCATCCATCACCACCTGATAGACTTCCATATCAATGGTGACCATGGATTCTGCCAGCACAACGGGATAGTTATTTTTCTTTGCCAGGGCACGAAATTTTGCGCGAAGAACAGTCTGAATTTTTTCTCCGGCCATTTCCTGGCCTTTCTGGGTCTGGATGATTGGTGCGCAATCTCCAATGATGGTGTTTTCCTTCATGAACAACAGATTTGAAGACAAAGCAATCAAGGCACCGGCAGAAATGGCTCTTTTTTCCACAAAAGCAATGGTTTTTCCTTTGGGAACATTGGAAATCGTGTCCACAATCTCCAGTGCCGAATCCACCCTGCCGCCAAATGAATCCATTTTAAACACAAAAACAGCATCTGTTTCATCTTTGATCTCTTCCAGGGCTCTTTTAACATAGGCTGCCATACCCGGTTCCACAGTTCCTGTAACAGGGATGATATAGACTTTTTGTTTTTTCTGGGAAGCAAGCGTAATATTTCCTGAAAAGAGCATACAAAAGCTTATCAGAATAAAAATCAAGAAATTTGTTTGTTTCATTTGAGCGTTTCTCTTTGAATAAAAGATTATTTTATTTTACAGGATAAATAATTTTCCACTTAAGGTCAAGAGAGCTGTTTATAGATTCTTGATTTTATCTGTTTCAAAGCCAATAACAAAAACCAGCAGGGAAGGGATAACAAAAAGGGTAAAAACAGTTGACATTGCAAGACCGCCAAGCAGAATCGAACCTAAGCCCCGATACAGCTCACTGCCTGAGCCCGTTGACAAGACCATGGGCAGCATGGCCAGAAGGCTGGTTGCGGCACTCATAAAAATGGGTCTGATGCGGGTTTTCACGGCATCTGCCACGGCTTCTTTGCCAAAGAGTCCATTATAGCGGACATTATTTAATGATTGGTGGACAATTAGGATTGCATTGTTTACCACAGTACCGATTAAAATAATAAACCCCAGCATGCTTAAGACATCAAACCCCTGGGGAGCAATAAAGGTGTTGACCATAAAAAGCCCGACAAAACCGCCAGCCGCAGCCAGGGGTACTGTGAAAAGAATGATAAAGGGGTATATAAAATTTTCAAATAGAGCTGCCATCAAAAGATAGGTAATGATCAAAGCCAGAAGAAGGTTCCACTGAAGGGCCTGCCGCGTCTCTACAAGTTTGTCTGCATTGCCGCCCACGCCTACTTTGACATTTTTGAGTTTTCCTGTCTTTTCCAAAGAGGGGATAATATCATTTTCAATGAGCTCCATGGCCGTCTGCAGGGCCAGGTCACCCGGCGGAGTAACCTGCAAAGTAATGGTGCGGTCACGCTCCAGGTGATTTATCTGGGGCATGCCCTCGCTGTATTCGATCCCTGCCACATCCCTGACCCGGATCAGATCTCCAAAGCTGTTGACAATGGTGGAGTTTAAAATATCTTCAGGTGAGCTGGCAAAAGCGTCCCGGCCTTTGAGTACCAGGTCAACCTGTTTGATTCCCTCGGGTCGGTATTCCTCAATTTTGCGGCCATCCATCAGGATATCGACATATACACCCAAATCTTCTGCTGTTAGCCCATTGGCAGCCAGTTTTTCCTTATTTGGAATAATTTTTACTTCAGGATAACTGGCTTCAAGAGATGGCACGGGACGAACCTGTGTGTTTTCCATTTTTGCCGTTATGTCCCCGAAAAGAGCATATGCAGCCTGGATAATATCATCCATAACTTCTCCTGAAATATTGACATCCACTGTTCTGCCTTTTCCAATACCAGACTCGAAAATTCCTGCCTGAATGCTGACGCCAAAGACCCCGGGGATGGAACCCATTACCCGGCTAAAAAGGGGGATGAGCTCTCTGGCACGGGTTTCATGGGTGCTGATACCTCCAAAAAGTGTGATTCGGTCAGCGCCCACAAAAAACATATGTTTAATCTGGGGAAAACCATCTTTTCCATCTTCCTTAAAATAAGGTTCGGTTTCTTTGTATATATATCTGCCTATGCTTTTTTGTTTGGCAACAGAATAACCGGGCGGCGGAATGAGAATATTTAAAATAAGGTTTCTGTTTCCCTGAGGCAGATATTCAGCACTTGGCAAAAGATAGGAGGTCAAACCAATAGAAAGACTGGTAAACACAATAATGGTTGTCAGCCGGGTAAAGGCATTTTTCATGCACAGGGTACTCGATTTCAATATACTGCCGGCCAAAAATGGGCCGATAAAGCTCTTTTGTATCCTGTTGGTCTTGATATTGTTTTTTTTTCTATAAAACAGATTAAACAGGGTGGGAATCACGGAAATGGAAACAATAAGGCTTAAAAAAATAGAAGAAGTGATGGCAATGGCAATGTCCCGGAATAATTGCCCTGCCTCTTCCTGGATAAAAATGACGGGCAAAAAGACAGCCACTGTAGTTGCAGTGGAGGCAAGAATAGCGCCCCACACCTCTTTTGTTCCTTCATAGGCAGCATCAAAAGCGCTTTTGCCGGTCTTGCGGTGGCGGTCAATATTCTCCAGAACCACAATAGCATTATCCACCAGCATGCCCACTGCAAATGAAATCCCTGCCATACTCACAACATTCAGGTTCCTTCCCAGCAGCCAGAGAAAGACAAAACAGCCAATGGCTGAAATGGGAATGGCAATACCCGTGATCAATGTGGCCCGGATACTTCTTAAAAACAATAGAAGAACACCGATTGCCAGAATGCTGCCGATGAGGATATTGCGTTTAACCAGATTGGTGGCAGTATTAATGTATGGACGCTGATCATAAACCATTTTCAAGATCAGGTTGTTGTCAGCAAGGATGGTTTTATTCAAATCATGGACCGCTTTTTCCACTGCATCCGTCATGCTAAGAACATTGGCTCCCTTTTCCTTTCTGACTGCAACCACAACCACCTGTTCTCCACTGTGCAGTACGGAAGCATCTTCTTTTTTATACCCCTTTTCAACCTGTGCAACATCCCGAAGATAGACCCGGTTTATTCCGTCATCAAAAATAACAACATCAAGGGCATCCTCTGGCGTTTGAAACTGGCTTATGGTTCGGATGCGATAATTTTTCTTAGCCATGCCCAGAATTCCTGCGGAAATATTCTGATTTGCTCTGCGGATGGATGCAATGATCTGGTTGATGGTCACATTATAACGTGCCATTTTCTGGGCATCAATGATCACATCCAGGGTTGTATCCGTACCTCCAAACACCAGAAGGGAGCCTACGCCGCTAACCCGCTCCAGATGCTGCCGGACATTATCTTCAAAAAAAGTCTTGAATTGATTGATAGGCTCTGTGTTGCCTGGCGTTGTCTTGAGCATCATCCAGATGATCGGGGAACTATTAGCCCCGGAAGACTCTATGGTGGGTTTGGTTACATTCTCCGGATAATTGCCCACCTCGGACATTTTATTGGACACCCTGAGCAGGGCATCATCAAGATTAGTTCCGATTTTAAAGGACAGGGTAATGGTCCCCAGACCGTTGTAACTGGAACTCTCCATCTCTGTCAGCCCTTGCAGGCCTTTTAAAACTTTTTCCTGCTTTTCAATGATTTCCTTTTCAATTTCATAGGGTGTGGCACCATACCAGGCCGTGTTAACCGTAATCAAAGGCGTTTCCACATCAGGCGTAAGCTGGACCGGAAGTTTTTGAAACCCGATAAGGCCGAACATGACCATCAGGATTACGCCTACTGCCACAGTTACTGGTTTATGGATAAAAAAACGGATGATATCCATCTATTTTTCTCCAACAATGACAACGCTCTGATCAGGGCGCAACCGTTCGTTCCCTTCAACGATTACTGGCATTCCCTCTGTAAAATGCTCGTTATCAGCTCCGATCATGGTACCCTGATAGGTCACGATATTGACGGGCAGCTGAACCGCTTTTTCTTCTTTGATCGTATAAACAAAATCTGTTCCCTGAGACTTGAATAATGCATCCCTTGGTATCATCGCCAGTTTTTGCCCGCTGCCCGTGGAAATAAACACGGTAGCCGACATATTTTGCGCCACCTTGGTTAACAGGGGAATCCGTATTTTTATGAACACATTTTTGGTTTTTGCATCGGCTATGGGAGACAGATTTTCTATGGTTCCGGTAAGTTCCATGTTGTATGCATTGATGATAACGGGCACTTGATCCCCGGGAGAAACAAATTTCAACAAAGTTTCCGCGATAGGTACTCGTATAAAAAGGTCATTGACAGATCCGATACTGGCCAGCTGTTTTCCCTGCTGGACCCAGTCTCCTGAATCCACATTTTTTTCAAGAATAATGCCATCAAAAGGCGCATTAATCACACTTTTTCGTTTTTGAATCAGCAATTTTTCCAAAATTGTTTCGGCAGACACTTTTTTTAAAAGGGCATCCTTATAAACAAAGGTGGCATCATCATAATCTCTTTCACTGATCCCGCCTTTTTTATACAAAGACTCCATTCGTTGATAATTTATTTTTGAATGGTTTATATGGAGGTCTGCCTGCTCAATAAGATTTTTATGAATTAAAATTTCTTTTTCAAGTATTTCAGTATCCAGACTGACAAAAGATATTCCTTTTTTAACCTGATCTCCGGCCCGGACGTCTATTTTTGTTACAAGGCCTGAGACTTCCGAGGAAACATGGCTGATCCGTTCATAATAAAGCGTACCAATAAAAGACCGGTTCTGTGCCAGTTTTTGAAAAACAATTTTTGAAATGACCACATTAGCAGGTGGCTGGCCAGGCTGTTTATCCCAGGCATAACCACTTGCGCCACTGATGATGAACAGAATCAACAAAGCTTGAATAACACGCATATATCCTCTCATTAAATTTCTTTGTATCCTTTCCAAATTAGATGTGCTGGTTTTGTCCCTACCAACACCTGTCGCCTTGAAAATAAGATATAAAATTAGTTTAAACTAGTTATTTTTTAACAGGATAAAAGTCAAGGTTAAAAAAGATCAGACTATTTTGCTCAAATCTATTTTTTCTCTCTTATCTGTTGTTTTGGAATTGTCTGACAGAAAAACAATATTTGGATAAAAGCAATAGAGATGTGACTTGAATTTTTCTAAAAAAAAGTCTTTATTTTCAATTATCTGGGGACCAAATATCTGTTTTAAAAAACTGAATTTGGTGACATATTTTTTAATAATCGTTAGAGATAAAGCCTTTTTTGATATTTTCTCAAGCTTTCCTGACATCTGGAAACCAAAAATCAATTCCATCTCATCCGCGTCCTGGAAAATAGATGCAGCAACAATTTTTCGGTTTTTTGCCCAGTTTATATGCCTGGATTTTTCATTGGAAAAAAAATAAAACCTGTTGTCATGAAACACAAAATAGACAGGGGTTGACCATGGGATATCCTTATCTGAAACAGCAATGGTCATGACCCTTGTATCATGAATAAGATGTCTTGCTTTATCTTTAATCTCTTTTTCCATGAACTCCTCTTATGAATAAGCTTATCTGCTTTTCAAATTTATATGGACTGATCGTTTTTTTGTCAATCCATATAAAATTAAAAAAAATTGTCTCTTTAATTTTAAAAAAAAGGTACAATTTAATTGACGAACTCAAGCACATGCAATAGCTTTATAGATTCATAATCAAAGGAGTCACAAGATGGCAAAACGATTAATTGTCGGGATAACAGGGGCAAGCGGCGTGATTTATGGCGTCAGGATGCTTGAGGTCCTTAAGAGCCGTGACATTGAAACCCATCTGATTATTTCAGAACCAGGAAAACTCAATATCAGGATTGAGACTGATTATGATGTGGATCAAGTCCTTGCCATGGCAGATTTTACCTATGCAAACAAAGATATTGCAGCATGCGTTGCCAGTGGGTCTTTTCTGAACATGGGCATGGTGGTGGCACCTTGTACTGTAAAAACACTGTCTGGAATTGCAAACTCCTATGCAGATAATCTATTGATCCGGGCAGCCGATGTCCAACTCAAGGAAAAACGAAAACTTGCCCTGCTCTTCAGGGAGACTCCTTTGCATAAAGGGCATTTACGCCTTTTAACCCAGGCAGCAGACATGGGTGCACAAATTATTCCCCCAATACCGGCGTTTTATCATCATCCAAAAACCATTGATGATATTATCAATCAGTCCGTTGGAAAGGTTCTGGATTACTTTGGGATAGACCATGACCTCTTTAACCGATGGGATAATTCAGCATCAAAAAAGCTAAAAAAAAAGGATTTATAGAATTACTGTAACATTAACATAGTTTACTAAAATTTGTCTTTATCTTCAAACTAGGGCAACAATAAAGGAGACTTGGATGAAACAAACAAGGATTCTGGTGGTAGATGATGAGTTGGTTATTCGTGAATCGCTTACGGGCTGGCTGCAAAGAGATGGGTATCATGTGCAAAACGTGTCCAGCGGCGAAAAAGCCATTGACCTTCTCAAAACCAAAAGTTTTGACCTTCTTTTGCTTGACATTCAAATGGATGGCATCAGTGGAATGGATGTCCTCAAGCATGTAAAAGAGCATTATCCTGATATTGATGTGATTATGATCACGGCCTTTGGCTCAATCCCTTCCGCAGTCCAGGCCATGAAATACCATGCTTTTGATTATCTTTTAAAGCCTTTTGATCCAGAGGAACTGGAGGTGCTCATCCAGAAACTTGTCCATCACAGGGCCAAAATACAAGAAAACCTGTTTTTAAAGGAAGACTACGAACAAAGAACCCGGTTTGAAAGTATGATTGGTCAGTCCGGGCCAATGCAGGAAATTTTCAGGCTGATAGAAGATATCAAGGATACTGAAACAACTGTTCTGATCACAGGTGAAACAGGAACGGGAAAAGGGCTTGCTGCAAAAGCCATTCACTCCAACTCCAGGGTTTCCAATGGCCCTTTTGTCAGTGTGAATTGCGGAGCCATTCCAATACATATCATGGAAAGCGAACTTTTCGGCCATCAAAAAGGGGCTTTTACAGATGCAAAAGAAACCCGGAAAGGCCGTCTGGAACTTGCCGGTGGAGGAACATTGTTTCTGGATGAAATCGGTGAAATCAGCATGCGAATGCAGATTGACCTGCTCCAGGTTCTGGAAGATAAAATATTTTACAGGGTTGGGGGTACCCAGCCCATTACAGCCGACTTCAGGGTGATTGCCGCCACCAATGCAAATATTGAACAGGCCATTAAAAATCGAACATTCAGGGAAGACCTGTATTATCGCCTGAATGTCATTACATTTGCCATGCCGCCCTTAAGGGAACGAAAAGAGGATATCCCCCTGCTGGCAAAACATTTTTTAATGAAAACCACCCTGGAGATCAACAGAGGGGTGGAAAGAATCAGCCGGGATGCCATGGATGAACTCATGCTTTATGAATGGCCGGGAAATGTAAGGGAGCTTTCCAATGCCATTGAAAGAGCAGTGGTGGTTTGTAAAACCCGGACCATTACACCCTTTGATCTTCCCATTGTAAAAGAGCTGGAAAACGAATTGAAAAATAAGTATTTCTCTTTAAATGATGTGGAAAAACATCATATTTCAAAAATCTTAAATGAGAATAGTTGGAATATTTCAAAAAGTGCTGCCGTTCTTGGTATTGACAGATCAACTCTGTACAACAAGATAAAACTATATGACTTAAACAATGATCAAGACAAATAAATACGCATACGGTCCCGCCATTGGCAAATGAATAATATTGATACCATTATTGTTTCCCCGGTTGGAGATATTCCGCAATGGATGAGTCAGGCCATTGCAAGGGAAGTAGGGGAATTTTTCATGTTCAGTGCCAGAGTGGAGACTGTTTTATACGATATTTTGTTTGCCTATGATCCAGAGCGTAAACAATATCATTCAACAAAAATCCTTGAGGCGCTGGAAAAAAAGGCACCAGATGATTGTATCAAGATTATTGCAGTGACAATGGAGGATCTTTTTATTCCTATCCTCACCCATGTATATGGTGAGGCCCAGCTTGGTGGAAAAGCCTGTATTATATCCATTGCCAGACTGGTGTCCAGTTTTGAAGTCAAGGGTATTATCAAAGGGCGTAAGAGAATCGTAAAAGAAGCCATCCATGAACTCGGGCATACCTTTGATCTTCGCCACTGTAAAGATGAAAGATGCATTATGCACTATTGCAGAAGCCTTGATGATGTTGACAGAAAATCAAGTCAGTTTTGCCGGTATTGCAATATATTTCTGGCCGACAACATCAGGGATCTTTGTGGATAAAAAGATTTAACAGCCTGTCCCTGGAAATTTCCGGCAGGTTTTTGAAAAGATCTCTAACCAGACTTCCACCATCTGCTGCCGCAAGCTGTGTCTCTTCTTCTAAAAAGGCATATAGTCTGTCCATTTCCCTTTCCATGAACCTTACATTTGAATCCATGAACATCAGTTGTTTCAGTTCTTGTTTCAGGTTCGGGCAATAAAGGCTTAATACCCAACCGTCTGTATAGGGATCATGATTGATCAGACCGGGGGTTTTCTTTACCTTTGAATTGACCTGAGTAATCACACCACTGACGGGGGATAAAAATGATGCCTTATGTTTGTTCCTGGATATATGAATGGCGTGTTTCCCCTGGAAAACCTGTTTGCCCATCAAAGGAGTTTTTATGGTGGTAATTTTTCCCAAAACCCTTGAAGCAAAATCGTCAATGCCAATACGAACATTGCAGTGATCCTCTATTTTCACCCATGTATGCCCTGAATGAAGATAATACCCCACTGGCAGGGACACGCCTCTGATATCATTAAACGCCACTGGTTTTAAGACGGTATAAACCTTGAACTGGTCATGGAAGTATTGATCAAATTCGCAATCAATGCAATTATAGGTTTTGGTACAGGCTTTAAAGTCAATATGGCCTTTCATGTGATGGATACACGGTCTTTTTGCCAGGGGTTGTTTTATAAGTTTTTCTTTCCAAAAAACAAGATTGCCCCTTTTTCCCTTTAGGATCATGCCCTTTTTTTGAAGATCCTCATTTTCATGGCAGGCTTTTCTCAAAGCCCGGTCAAATCTACAGGTCATGCAGGAAAAATCCCTTATACATATTTTTTTCTTTACCACTCCCGCCTGCATCCAGAGACAGGCAGCGGTTTTCTGTTCTATTCTTGTTTCCATTGGCTGCATCCTTTTTTAAAAAGTGAATAAAGACAGCTTTTAAGTTCTAAAAAAGGTGCGGGTCAGGTTATGCCAGCCAAGGGTCGGCAGATTTCCAAATACATCTGCCTTTAACAGACCGCCATCTGCACTCAAAGGACCTGTTACCTTTTCAATCATGTTTTCAAGGGTGGTCACTTCCTGTCCCAGCCATTCCACGCTGTCGTTGTCCGTTTTAAGATCTTGAACTATTCCCTTTATATCAGAATTATGAATTGTAAAAAGCCATCCATCACCATAGGGATCATTTTTTGAAAGATCCGGAGATTTCCTGATATTGTTATTGACCTCCGTGATAACCCCGTTCACAGGAGAGAGAATATCAGCCAGATTTTCTTTTCTTTTCAAGCCCCACCCTACTTTATCCTTGTTCAGTTCCTGGCCCGTCAGGGGAAGGTCAAAGGCATCCGGACAGCCCAGGACCTTGAATGAGAAATCATCAAGGCCGACACGGATAAAGCCTCCGCTGTTGATGCTGGCCCATGTATGACCCTTGTGAAAATAATATCCGTCTGCAATATCAAAGCCTTTGACATCTTTCATATACACCATGGAATGACCCGTCTTCGGGGAAAGGATATCTTCAAAATACTGGTCAAAATCACACCGCTCGCAATTGTAATTCATGGGACAGATTTTGTGTTCAGCCCTGCGGGTCAGCGCATGCCTGCAGGTTCTGTCCTTGCTGTCCCTGTTTCTCAAGGCTTGCTGCCAGGTGATGTGTTTGCCGGCTTTTGCCGTTTTCGCCATGGAATCATCATATTTGCAATTGGTGCAGTCATAAAAATTGTTGCAGTTTTTCTTGTTTGCAATGCCTGCCTGCATCCAGATACATGGATGATCTGTTTTGTCTTTTTTAGCCGCCCAGATATTTGCTGATTTTTCGGTTCTCATTAATTGTTTCATTGTATTTTCTCCTTTTGATGAATTATTATTTTGCTGTTTTACCTGTTTGCCAACTTAATAGAGCAAAAAGAATACCAGCATGACAGAAAAAATAATTTTATTGTTGAAATCCGTGTCTATTGTGGGATTTTAGATCTACCGGTACAATAAGTATAATAAGTACTGCAAACCCTTGAAACCTCAAATTGTAGAATTTTACTACAGTTCATAATGCACTTTGCAAATCAAGGCTATGGATTTCACACATGGGCAGAGCTCTTCAATGCTGTAGGGTTTTGCAACACCGGTTTCTAATATTTCAACACTTTGCTTTTTGTTTTTTTGAACCTTGCATTCATAATTCATCCTATGTTAGAAATTAATAATATTTCCGATTGCTTATAACTTTTTTGCAAGGATATGATTATGAACCTGCCTGAAAAAGAGATACAAACCATTCTCAGTGGTATCAAAGATTTTGTATTAATCATCTCCCCTGAAAAAGAGATCATGGAAACGAATGAGGCTTTCTTAAAACAATTGGGATGTTCCAGGGAAGAGGTCATCGGCCGCAAATGTTTTGAGGTGCTAAAGGAGGATAAAAGGGAACCCAGCAATTGCCACAACATATGCCCTCTTGAAGAAGTCATCAAGAACAAAAGACGTTGCCAGGTTGAGCTGACACGGCTGGACAATAATGGCAAGCCCCGGCACACGGAATTGACGGTATTTCCCATCTGGGAAAAAAATGGAAAGATTTCTAAATTTATTGAAATCAGCCGGGATATTACCCAGCGCAAACTGGACGAAGACATTCTTGTCAAAAAGGTGGAAGAAAGAACCCGACAATTGAAAGAAAGCCATGAAAGGCTTCTTCACCAGGATAAAATGGCCTCGTTGGGTAAATTATCTTCGTCCGTTGTCCATGAAATCAACAATCCTGTTGCCGGCATATTAAATCTTGTGCTGCTCAGCAAACGAATATTAAAAGAAGACTCCATTGATCAAAAAACCATTGATCTTTTTTTAAAATACCTGGGACTCATGGAGACGGAAACACGGAGGATAAGCCGTATTGTAAGCAACCTTCTGGTGTTTGCGCGCCAGTCATCTATTGAACTGGTCAAATTTGATCTCAATGATCTCATTGAACAGACCCTGATGTTAAATGCCAACCTTTTAAAATTAAATCATATCCATGTCTTAGAAGAACTTGAATACAACCTGCCCCTGATCAAAGGATCAGAGGACCAGTTAAACCAGGTGCTCATGAACCTGCTTTCCAATGCAGTGGAAAGCATGGCAACTTCCGGGAAAAAACACCTGACCATAAGGACTTTCAGCAAAAAAAATCAAGCCGCCATTGGGCTTGAAATTAAAGATACGGGGTCTGGCATTCCTAAAAATATTGTATCAAAAATTTTTGAGCCTTTTTTTACCACAAAGACAAAAGGCAAGGGTGTGGGCCTGGGACTTTCTGTGGCATATGGAATTATCAAGGACCACGGGGGCGAAATTTATGTAGATTCTACACCTGGAAAGGGAACCTGTTTTTCCGTCACGCTTTATAAGGATATGACGTCTAAAAAAACAACAGGTACGAACTTATTGCAGGAGAACGAAGACTCAGAGCAATGAGAGATTACACGGATATGACAATGATCCAGGTAAAGACCCCTGGTATTTGACGGTAGG
>JACKQG010001119.1_pt2 | contig 29593 bp, 28 predicted proteins | sample 8237621 | NCBI WGS metagenome assembly JACKQG01 (sample SAMN15677084, study PRJNA649215) | marine metagenome | biome: marine; feature: Black Sea; material: saline water; isolation source: suspended particulate matter (SPM) from the Black Sea western gyre | collected 2013-06-09/2013-06-10 | depth... | reverse complement strand
TAACTAAACATTTAACGGGTAGAAGAAAGGCTACCTTCAAAACTCATTATTTTTGATGGGTTTTGTAAACCAGGAAGATTTGAAAGTTATACTTACCAATTATCATGAAAAGTTAGGAGATGTAGGAGATACGGTAGAGGTAAAATCCGGTTACGCAAATAATTACTTGATACCCAATGGATTAGCAGTGCCTGCGACAAAGGGTAATATAAATCAAATGCAGCTGGTCAAGCAAGCTGCTGTAAAATTAGAAGCCAGAAATATAAAAGAAGCAGAAGAGTTTGCCAAAAACCTGGAAGGTCTCCAGGTTACCTTTATTGTAAAAACTGGCGAAGAAGGAAAACTCTATGGCTCCATAACCAATAAAGATATTGCTGAAAAGATCTCTGAAGAAAGAAAAATAGAAATAGACAGAAAGAAAATTAATATGCAGGAGCATATAAAGGAATTAGGGGAATATGAGATAGAACTAAAGTTATATAAGGAAGTTAAAAGTTCTGTAAAAGTAATAGTTGAGCCAGATGATGAATCAAAAGAATTAATTGAAGCTTATAAGGCAGAGAAAGAAAAAGCTGACAGCTTATCAGAAAAAGAAAAACAGGAAGTGGAAGAAGAAAAAGAAAAAGGTGAAAGGGATAAGAAGAAGGCTAAAAGTAAAGAAAGTTCAAAGGAAGTAGAAAAAGAAGATAAGAAAAAAACCAGGATCAAATCTAAAGATAAAGATAAATAATTTATATGCAAGATCGAATAAAAAAAGAAGGAAAGCTTTATCCACTTGACACCAGTAAATTGGAGCGGATACCTCCATACAATATAGAGGCTGAAGAGTCTTTACTCGGCTCTATGCTAATTTCAAGAGATGCCATAATATCGGTTATTGAAGTTGTAGCTGCTGAAGATTTCTACCGGAAATCCAACCAGGAAGTTTTCAATACAATAAAAGAGCTGTATGTAAAAGGCGAACCTGCAGATCCCATAACTGTAGCAGATCATCTTAAAAAAGAGGGACTGCTGGATGAAGTGGGGGGAAAAACTTTTATTCATTCTCTTATAAGCAATATTCCTCTTGCAGCTAATGCTGAATATTATGCTCAAATTGTTAGAAGTAATTCTATCTTGAGAAAATTAATTTATGCAGCTACTGAAATAGCGACTATGGGCTATGAAGTTCCCGAGGATCTATACTCAACTGTGGACAAGGCACAGCAGCTGATATTTTCCATATATAAAGACCTGAACAGGGGAAGTACCGGGGATAAAGTTTCGATTATGAAAGATATAGTTACCGAGGCTTATGAGCTGGTAGAAGTTTTACATGAGGCTAAGTCTGATATATCTGGTATTCCATCAGGGTACATAGATTTTGATCACATAACTTCAGGCTTTCAAAATTCTGATTTAATTGTTATAGCTTCAAGGCCTGGAATGGGTAAGACTTCATTAGTCATGGGTATGGCCAAGCATATTGCGTTAAGGGAGAAACTTCCAATAGCAATTTTCTCGCTGGAAATGTCAAAACAGCAGGTAGCGCTAAGGCTGATGAGTGCGGAATCAAGAATAAACCTGCAGAAGCTCAGGAATGGAAAAATAAAAGATGATGAGTGGACCCAGCTGGCAAGAGCTGTTGAGAAATTAGCGGAGTGCAAAATATATATTGACGACACTGCATTTTTAACAGTTATGGATTTAAGATCAAGAGCCCGTATGATGGTCAGTACCAATAATGTAAAATTAATAATTGTTGATTATCTCCAGCTAATGCAGTCCACTACTAATTACAGGGGAAATAAGGTTCTGGAAATAACGGAGATATCGCAGAATTTGAAAGGTATTGCAAAGGAATTAAATATTCCGGTAGTGGCAGTATCTCAGCTCTCAAGAGAAGTAGAAAAAAGAGAAAAAAAAAGACCGCTTTTGTCAGATTTAAGGGAATCGGGTTCGATCGAACAGGATGCGGATCTGGTTGCGTTCATATACAGGGATGATTATTATGAGGAAGATGAAAGTAAACACACTGGTGAAGCTGAGATTATGATTGCCAAGCACAGAAATGGGCCTACAGGTAAATTGAATTTACGATTCAATAAGGAGTTTGCATTGTTTTCAAATTTAAGTAAGTCTTACCAGACTGAAGATAGGAGTGAATAAAATGCCCGGTATAGCTATTATTGGTACCCAATGGGGTGATGAAGGAAAGGGAAGGATTGTAGACTTGCTTTCGAGCAGGGTAGATATAGTAGTAAGGTTTCAGGGTGGAAACAATGCTGGTCATACAGTAGTTAAAGGAAATGATCAGTTCAAGCTTCATCTGATTCCATCAGGAATTTTATATCCGGATGTTACTTGCGTTATTGGAAATGGAGTGGTATTAAACCCCGAAGTGCTGATAGAAGAGCTGGATAGCCTGGAAAGCAAGGGGATAAGTACTAATAATTTAAGAATAAGCTGTAATGCGCATCTCGTTATGCCTTACCATATAATTCTGGATAAGGCAGGTGAACACAGATTAGGCAAATCCAAAATTGGCACCACACATAAAGGTATTGGGCCTGTGTATGCTGATAAAGCGCTAAGGTCGGGTATCAGAACACAGGATTTACAGGATTTAAAGATATTTAGAACTAAACTGGAAGAAGCTCTGAAATTAAATAATGCAATTATAGAAAAAATTTACGGACTGGAGCCTCTTGATCCGGATGAGATTTTTAATAAATATAAACAATATGGGAAGAGGATTGAAAAGTATATAGTTGATGCTACATTTCTGATAAGTAAAGCTCTGGATAAGAATAAAAGGGTGCTGTTTGAAGGCGCGCAGGGTACTATGCTGGATATTGATCATGGAACATATCCTTATGTGACCTCGTCTTCTACTATTGCTGGCGGTATTTGTGTTGGAGCCGGGGTAGGTCCAGGCAGATTAGATGAGATAATTGGTGTGGTTAAAGCTTATACCACAAGAGTTGGCTCCGGTCCTTTTCCGGCCGAGGAAGACGGTAGGATTGGCCAGTATCTGCGGGAGAAAGGTTATGAGTATGGAACTACAACAGGAAGGCCAAGGAGATGTGGATGGCTGGATGCAGTTATACTGAAATATTCTATTATGGTAAACACTATTGATAGTGTTGCTATAACCAAGCTGGACGTGCTTAGCGGCCTAAAAGAAATTAAAATTTGTACAGGCTATAAATATGAAGGCAAAGTTTATAGAGATATGCCCTGCCATCAGACTATTTTACATAAATGTCAGCCTATATATGAAGAATATGAAGGCTGGGATGAGGACATAAGCAGGGTAAAGAATTTCGAAGATCTTCCCAAACAGGCTCAGAATTATATAAAAAACATTGAAAAAATTATCAAGGTTCCCATTTCAATGGTCAGTGTAGGTGCTGAAAGAAGCAAGATTATCATAAGGGATAATAATCTTAAGAGTAGGTTATTCAATCAAAGTAGAAGATCAACGCTTATAGTTTAGTAAATAAAACAAAAGGAGCAGGTTGAATATACTGGTGATAGGCAGCGGGGGCAGAGAACATTGCATGGTGTGGAAAATTTTAAAAAGCCCTCTGGTAGAAAAAATATATGCAGCTCCAGGGAATGCAGGAATAGCTGAAATCGCAGAATGTGTTGATATAAACATCTCAAAAAACAATTTTGATAGCCTAATAAAGCTGGTAGAGGATAAAGGAATAGATTTAACTGTGGTTGGTCCGGAAGCGCCGCTGGTGGATGGAATAGTTGATTATTTTGATTTGAAGGGCTATAAGATTTTCGGTCCTAACAGGCAGGCTGCTGCAATGGAAGGAAGTAAGGTTTTTGCTAAAGAATTACTCCAGAAGTATGGTATTCCTACCCCTGATGGAATTATTTTTAAAAAAGAGAATTATGAGGAAGCAAGAGATTACATTGAGAAAAGGAGTAGTTTCCCGGTAGTTATCAAAGCTGATGGTCTTGCAGCAGGAAAAGGTGTAGTTATAGCTGACGATAAAAACCAGGCGATAGAAGCAATAAAGGATTGCTTCATAAGGAATAGGTTTGGCAGCTCAGGAGACAGGATAATAATTGAAGATTTCTTAAGTGGATATGAAGTATCTGTCTTATGCCTTTGCGATGGCAAGAAAATCATTCCAATGGCATCTGCACAGGATTATAAAAGAATATTTGATAATGACAGAGGAAAAAATACTGGCGGTATGGGAAGCTATAGCCCGGTACCTATGGTCGAAAATCAAACTTACAGACAGATTTTAAATGAGATTATTTTTCCCACCGGCGCTGCAATGGTAAGGGAAAATATAAAATATAAAGGGATTCTTTATGCCGGGATACTGATTATTGAAGAGAAACCCTACCTGCTTGAATATAACTGCAGGTTTGGAGACCCTGAAACTCAAGTGGTGCTCCCAAGATTGAAAGATGATCTGGTGCCATTGCTTTTAGACTGTGCGGAAGGGAATCTAACGAGAGAAAAACTAGATTGGATTGAAGACAAGTGTGTTTGTGTCATAGCTGCATCTGAGGGATATCCGGAAAGTTCTTCCAGCGGAGATATGATAAAGGGACTGGATTATTTTGAAGACAGTGATGATATAATTATTTTTCATGCTGGTACAAAAAAAGAAAATGGCAGTGTAGTAACTAACGGGGGGAGAGTTCTGGGAGTTGTTTCTAGGGCCGGCAGTTTTAAGGAAGTAAGAGAGAAAGTATATTCAGCTATGGATAAAATAAAGTTCAGAGGAATTCAATATAGAAAAGATATTGCATTAAAGGCGGAAAGGAGTGACTGATGGTCACCGGAGGTAAAAAAGTTGCTATAGTAATGGGCAGTGTTTCTGACGAGACTGTGATGAAAAAAGCGTCAGATGTTTTGAAGGAATTTGGAGTGGATTATGAGATAAATGTACTTTCAGCGCACAGAATGCCAAATAAAACAAGAGAATTTGCTAAAAGCGTAAAAGATAAAGGAATAGAAGTAATAATTGCCGGGGCAGGAGAAGCGGCACATCTCCCAGGTGTAATTGCTTCTTATACAACTGTTCCAGTGATAGGTGTGCCTATTAAAACTTCCGATTTAGGTGGGCTGGCTTCTCTCCTCTCCATAGTGCAAATGCCTTCAGGAGTTCCTGTTGCCTGCATGTCTATAGATGGTGCAAAAAACGCAGCACTTCTGGCCATTCAAATACTTGCCTTAAAATATGATGATCTGGCAGAAAAGTTGAAAAAATATAAGGCTAAATTAGAATACTAGCAGCCAGGAATTTATTTGATAGATAAAATAATAAAGATTTTTTAAAATTTTTATCCCATAGTTAATTTTTTCTCAAGTTTCTGCTATCATTCCGATTGATTATTGTTTTTATACTTATAAAGCCAGTAAAACATATATTATGTGGAAGGTGAAATAATAGTTGATGGAATTGATATATATAAAGATAATATTGATGTTGTAGACTAGATGTAGATTAGATATTTACTTTACTGTAACAGATTAAATATTTACTTTTGACATCTCATATCTCATACAATATAATACCTCAATTAAATAATTATGTTTTTAATTATTGTAGTATTAGATATTAATATTAAGGTATAACAATAAAGATATAGAAATTAGGAGAAAAAACCTATGAAAGAATATCGTCTCACCAAAGAAGGTTATGAAGAATTGATTAAAGAAAGGGAAGACCTTATAAACAATAAACGGAAAGAGATTGCTGAAAGATTGAAAGACGCAAAAAATTCAGGAGGAGATTTGACCGAAAATTCTGAGTATGGATATGCCAAAAATGAGCAGGCTTTTATAGAGGGAAGAATCGAACAGATAAGCGAAATTTTAAGTAATTATATAATTATAGAGAAGAAAGAGAATAAAGAGCTGGTTGAACTGGGAGCAACTGTAGTAGTCAGGGATGTAGATAAAAAAAGGAACAAGGAATTCAGGATAGTCAGCTCAATAGAATCTAATCCTGAAAAAAATAAGATTTCAGATGAATCTCCGATGGGAAGAGCGCTGCTTAATAAAAAAATCGGAGATGAAGTGTTGGTTAAGACACCTAAAGACACAAAGAGATTAAAGATAATAAAGATTAAATAAAGCTGAATTTAACCGCCAAGTATTATGAAAGACAAGAAAAACGACGAGATTTCAAACATAAGCAATAATAACAGCGAAGAGCTATTGACCGGAAAAAGTGAGTATTTGCTGGAGTCAGAAGAACCTCTGGCTGAAGCATTAAAGATGAGACTTGAAAAAGTAAAGGCTCTCAAGAAAAGCGGTAAAAAGATTTACAAGACCAGGTTTGATAAAAATTCCGATATAATAGACATAAAGACACATTACTCCAAACTTAAAGCCGGCGAAAAGGCTGATGGTGTTTTTAAAATAGCAGGGAGGCTTATGGGTTTCAGGAAACACGGCAAGGCAACTTTTAGCGATATAAAAGATTTTACAGATAAAATCCAATTATATGTCAATCAAAAAGATATTGGGGAAGAGAAGTATGATGAGTTTTTAAATCTGGATATTGGTGACTGGGCAGGTATAGAAGGAAACGTTTTTGTGACACATGCAGGAGAACTTTCAATAAATGTTTCCAAATTTGAGCTTCTAAGTAAAGCCATAAGAATACTTCCTGAAAAATGGCATGGACTGAAAGACAAGGAATTAAGATACCGTCAGAGATATTTAGATTTTACTGTAAATCCTGAGGTAAAAAATGTATTCTTGACCAGAATTAAAATAATAAATGCTTTAAGAAAGTTTTTAAATGATAGCGGTTTTAAAGAAGTTGAAACACCAATGCTCCAGGCAATCCCTGGTGGTGCCATAGCAAAACCATTTATAACCCACCATAATGCTCTGGATATTGATCTTTACCTGAGGATTGCACCGGAATTATATTTGAAAAGACTGATTATTGGAGGATTTGAGAAGGTTTTTGAAGTAAATAGAAACTTCAGAAATGAAGGAATATCCTATAGGCATAATCCGGAATTTACAATGCTGGAATTTTATCAAGCTTATGCTGACTATAATGATATGATGGATTTGACAGAGAATCTGATAAAATTTGTTTCACAAGAATCTATCGGCAAATTAACTACAAGTTACAGGGGAAATAATATTGATCTTGGTAGAGAGTGGGGAAGACTTACGATGCTGGAAGCCATTTATAAGTTTGGTGGAATTAAAATAAATTTTGATAACAGTACAGAAGAGTTATTATCAGTGGCAAAAGATCTGGGTATTGAGATAGAAAAAGACTCCGGGAAAGGAAAAATTATAAATAAAATTTTTGAAGCCATAGCTGAGCCCAGGCTTGTACAACCCACTTTTATAAAAGATTATCCTATAGAAATATCCCCGCTGGCAAAAAGGCATCCGGAGAATGAAAACCTGACCGAAAGATTTGAGCTGTTTATAGGAGGGGAAGAGATTGCAAATGCTTTTTCAGAGTTAATTGACCCCGGAGAACAATTGGATAGATTCAGGAATCAGGTAAGGAGCAAGTGCGAAGAAGAGAGGATTACAGGTAAGATTGATGTAGATTTTCTAAAAGCGCTTGAATATGGAATGCCGCCCACAGGTGGAGAAGGAATTGGGATTGACAGATTGGTTATGGTACTGACCAACAGCAATTCCATTAGAGATATAATTCTTTTTCCTCTCTTAAGGCCTGAATAAAGCCGGGTAATGTACCACTGATTTCAGTTTATTCTTATAAAAAAGATGATATAATTTTGCTGCAATTTAAATAATTGACTCTAGACCGGTGATTAAAATATGAATTGTGATTTTTGTTATAACAATGAAGCTACTATTCATTTAATAAAGATTCAGGGCGCAAGTGTAGGAAGAATAAATATATGCAAGGAATGCGCAAAGGATTTTTCTTTTTTTAGTGAGGAAGATTTTTATAATGATCTTGCCAGGATTCTTTATAAATTTTTCAATATTAGCACTAATGACTATCATACCGGTAGGGATAAAAAAATATTAAGGAGTATAAGTTATGGCAGGAACAGAAAGTGTCCCTTTTGCGGTATAGATTTAAAAACCATTAAAAAAATTGGAAGGGTTGGCTGCAGCAGTTGCTACAGTGAATTTAAAGATGTACTATTTCCAATAATAAAATCTATTCAGGGAAGTCTTGAAAATAAGGGGAAAATTCCCGTAAATACCAGCAGGAAAATTAAACTGGAAAAAAATATAAGAGATCTAAGACATAGACTTAAAAATGAGGTAATAATTGAAAATTTCGAAGAAGCAGCAAGGACAAGAGACAAAATAAAAAAATTGGAGAAAAATAGATATGACCGGTAAAAATTTCTACCTGTTAGAAAATAAAACCAGCAAAAATAAGTCTGAAAGCAATAAAAATAAAATTATTTTAAATACCAGAGTCAGGCTGGCAAGAAATCTTACCGACTACAAATTTACAAGTATCTGCAGCAATCAGGAAAAAAATATTTTACTAAAAAAAATAAAGAGATATGTTGAGGAAATAAAAGAACTTAGAGATTTTAGGTTTTACTCTGTTAAAAGTCTGGGAAAAATACAAAAGGACCTGCTTTTTAAGGATTACCTGATCACTCCAGGAATGGCAAACAGGATGCAGGGCAAAGGACTGTTTGTAAAATATGGACAAGACCGGGGGGAATCTTCGGTGGTATTGATTAATCAGGAGGATCATTTAAGAATTCAGAGTGTGCGTCCGGGTCTTAATATTTCAGAAGCTTACGAGGAGGTCATTAAAATTGAAAAATATTTTGAGAAGAAATTAATTTTTGCTTTTGATAGGAATCTGGGGTATCTTACAGCAAGTCCGATTAACTTAGGAACTGCATTAAGGGTATCCGTCATTGCCCATCTTCCTGTACTGGCAGTAAGTACCAGGATTGCCGATTTTGTAAAAAAATTAAACCAGGTGGGATGTTTAATCAATGGATATTTTATGGGAAATTCTGAAGTAATTGGTAATTTATTTAAGATTTCTAATCTGGTAACACTGGGTAAAGGGGAAGAAGACATAGTTGAAGAAATGAAGGCAATTTGCTTAAATATAATCGATGATGAAGAGAACGCCAGAAAGAAATTAAAGGAGAGCGACCTGCTGGGAATTAAAGATAACATATACCGTTCCTTTGGTTTGCTTAAGTATGCTAAAATACTATCATATGAAGAATCACTGGAACTGTTATCAATAATAAGATTGGGGCTTGATCTGGATATTATAAGCGGGGTTAATGATTTTGATTACTTTGAACTAATAAATAAGATCAGTGATTCACATATTATATTAGATTTAGAGATAAGTAGTAGCGTAACTGATGATGAACTAGATTCGATAAGGGCTGATTTAATACGGAAAAAAATATTAAAAGGAACTGATTAAATGTTTGAAAGATTCACAGAGAGAGCAAGAAAAGTAGTGGTCAGGGCTCAAGACGAGGCTAGATTTTTAAAACAGAACTATATAGGTACCGAGCATATTCTCCTTGGCTTAATTGACGAAAAGGAAGGAATTGCTGCCAGGGTTTTTTATGAATTGAATATTACTTTTGAAGATATCAGGTCGGCAGTAAAAGAAGTGGTTACTGAAGGGACTTCTGAATCTTATGAACATATTCCCTTTACTCCGAGAGCTAAGAAAGTTTTAGAGTTATCTTTAAGGGAAGCTCTTCAAATGGGGCATAATTATATAGGGACAGAGCATATATTGCTGGGGCTCTTAAGAGAAGGGGAAGGAGTGGCAGCAAGAGTTTTAAATGGCATGGGAATCACTCTGGATAATGTAAAAGAAAAAGTAAAGGAACTTCTAAGTAAGCAGTCTTATTATTTAGAACCAGAAAGAGCCCTGTCCGATAAAAGTCAAAAAAAGGTTCTTAAGATGCTGCTGCAGTATGGAAGGGATTTAACTTTACTGGCCCAGGAGGGTAAACTTGATCCTGTGATAGGGAGAAGGAAAGAAATTGACAGAATAATTCAAATACTTTCCAGAAGAACAAAGAATAATCCTATCCTTATAGGAGAATCAGGAGTAGGAAAAACTGCAATTGTTGAAGGACTGGCGCAATTCATCTGTTCAAAAAAGGTTCCTTCAAATCTTTCCAATAAGAAAATATTTACCCTTGATCTGGGGGCTTTAATTGCCGGTTCAAGATATAGGGGAGATTTTGAGGAAAGGTTAAAGAAGGTGCTGGCTGAAATTAAGGATGATGGAGATATCATACTTTTTATTGATGAGGTTCATACTCTAGTGGGTGCTGGCGCTGCCGAAGGTGCTATCGATGCTGCAAGTATCTTGAAGCCTATGATGTCAAGGGGGGAAATTCAAACTATAGGTGCTACAACTGTTAATGAATATCGTAAGTATGTTGAAAAGGATAAAGCCCTGGAAAGAAGATTCCAGCCAATTTTCATAAATGAGCCTACTGTATATGAAACTATTGAAATTTTAAGAGGGCTTAAAGACAGATATGAATCTTTCCATGGCCTCAAGATAACTGAAGATGCTATAGTGTCAGCTGCAAAGTTGTCCCACCGCTATATTAGTGACAGATTTCTGCCCGATAAAGCTATTGACCTGATAGATGAGGCAGCATCCAGGGCCAGGGTAAGAACTCTTACAACTCCTCCTGATTTGAAGGAACTGGAAGCAAATATTGAAAAAATCGCAAGTGAAAAGAAGAAGGCTATAGAATCACAGGATTTTGAGAAAGCAGCACAGATGCGTGATAAAGAGAAACAACTGATTAAGGAAAAAAGGGAAATAGAAGAGATTAAAATTAGAACCAAAAAAGCCGATAAGGAAGTTGTCGGTGAGAATGAGATAACAGAAATATTATCCAGCTGGACTGGTGTCCCGGTATACAAGCTAACTTCAAGTGAATCTTCCAAACTGCTTGGAATGGAAGACGAGCTTCACAGGAGGGTTATTGGTCAGGATGAAGCTATAAAAACAGTATCCAAAGCCATCAGGCGGTCCCGTTCCGGTCTAAAAGACCCAAAAAGACCAATCGGCTCTTTTATGTTTCTCGGACCTTCCGGTGTGGGAAAGACTGAACTTGCTAAAACAATAGCAGAATTCTTATTTGATAAAGAAGAAGCTTTAATACATATTGATATGTCTGAGTATATGGAAAAGCATTCCATATCGAAACTGGTCGGTTCCCCTCCCGGATATGTGGGCTATGATGAAGGCGGACAGCTGACTGAAATGGTAAGAAGAAAACCATATAGTGTAATACTGCTGGATGAAATTGAAAAGGCGCATCCTGATGTTTTTAACATACTATTGCAAATTTTTGAGGAAGGACACCTTACCGACTCTCAGGGTAAGAGAGTGGATTTCAAAAATACTGTGATTGTAATGACTTCTAATCTGGGAGCGAGGGAAATACAAAAAAATACTCCAATGGGATTTAAAAAAATAAATACCGAAGATCTTTCCTATGACGAAATAAAAGAAAAAGTAATGAGTGAACTGAAGCAGGCTTTCAGACCTGAATTCTTGAACAGGGTTGATGAAGTAATAGTATTTCACAAATTACAAAAGCAGCAGGTTTACAATATTATGGATCTGATGATGTCCAGAGTACAGCAACAGCTTGAACTTCAGGGGATTACAATAGAGCTTAAAAAAAACGCAAAGGAATTGTTACTGGAGAAAGGTTACGACTCTTCAATGGGCGCCAGACCTATGAGAAGGTGCATACAAAATCTGATAGAGAATCCTATTTCTGAAAAATTAATAAGCGGGGAGGTAAGATCCGGGCAGAAGATCGAAGTAAGTGCCAAAGATAAGAAAATGCACTTTGATATTAAGAAATTGAACCGGAGCAGTGTATTAAAAGTTTGATTTTACAGGGCGAATGAATAAAAAAAGTGAAGAATTATTACTAGATTGCTTGAAAAAAATAGCTCCCGGAACGGAGCTCAGGCTGGGAATAGAATATATACTTCAGGGGAAAACAGGCGGACTGATTGTTGTGGGAGATTCGGAAGAGGTATTGAAGCTGGTTAATGGAGGATTTTATATAGGATGCAGTTTCTCGCCAGCAAAATTCTATGAGATTGCCAAAATGGATGGAGCTATTATATTGAGTTCTGACGGTAAACGGATCTTATATGCAAACACTCACCTTTTCCCCAATCCAGACATTAAAACTTCTGAAACAGGTACAAGACATAGAACTGCAGAAAGAGTAGCAAAACAAACCAATACCTTGGTAATTTCTATTTCTATGAAAAGGGATGTGGTTACCATATATAAAGGTGATATGAGACATATGCTTGAGGAACCAAGGGTAGTTCTATCCAAAGCAAATCAGGCATTACAAACGCTTGAAAAATACAAAGAAGGACTGGATGAACTTACATTTAATTTAACCGTGAGAGAGCTCGAAGATCTGGTAACACTTTTTGATGTAACCGGTGTACTTCAAAGATCAAGCATCGTACAGAGAACCGAAAAGGAAGTTAAAAAATATATATATGAGCTGGGGGTAGAAGGCAGGCTCTTAAACATGCAGGTTGAAGAATTAATGGCGAATATAGTGAATGATTCTTTAAATATTATAAGTGATTATGCACATCCGGATATTGGCGCTGAGCCGTTTGAAGTGAAAGACAGGATAAATCTGCTAAGTGAAGGAGAGCTACTTGAGTTAGGCAATATTGCGAAAATTTTAGGTTATGATGTTGAAGGCAGCTTAAAGGAATTTGACATACATCCCAGAGGACTCAGGATTGTTTCAGAAGTCAGAAGACTTCCTCAATCAATTGTTACCAATTTAATTGATAAGTTTGGTAATTTAAAGAATATTCTAAATGCAAATGTGGAGGAATTGTCTGAAGTTGCAGGAATGGGAAAAACCAGGGCCAGAACTTTATGTGACAGGCTAAAAAAGTTTTCTGAATATTATTTATATAATGAACCGTATAATAGAAAAGGAGGAGTAATCCCAAGAATTAAAATATAGCAATTATTAGAATTATTTTAATTATTAAACTTATATATTCTACGGTTAACAGGTTTTTCAAAAAAATAATAGTGATGATAATTTATGAATGTAGCGATAATTACAGCAGCCGGAAAGGGTATCAGGCTAAAAGGTAATATCAGCAAGCAGTTTATGAACATTTATGGAAAACCAATATTAGCTCATACTATTACTGCTTTTCAAAGATCTTCAAAAATAAAAGAAATATATGTTTCAGTTCCTAAAGATTATCTGGAATCATGTCAAAAAAGTATAATTGAAAAATATTCATTCGATAAAGTAAAAAAATTAGTTATTGGCGGCAGCAGCAGGCAGGAATCTGTTTATAATGCTCTAATTGAGCTACCTTCCTCCACTAAATTAGTGTCTATTCATGATGGTGTAAGACCACTTATTACCGCGGAAGAGATTGATCTTTTAATTAATACTTTAATAAGAGAAAATGGAAAAGACCCTGGAGTGAAAGGTGTGATAATGGCAGAATCTGCGCGAGAAACTGTAAAAGTAATCGGTAAGGGTACTATTGATAGGACTATTCCCAGGGATACAGTCTGGCATGCCCAAACTCCACAGACTTTCTTTTACAAAAATATTTTAGAAGCTCATAATAAAGCCAGAGAGGATAATTTTATAGGCACAGACGATGCTTCGCTAATGGAAAGAATGAATTGGAAGGTTGGTGTGGTAAGAGGCAGGCATGAGAATATAAAAATTACAACTCCTCTTGACTTATTTCTGGCAGAGCTTATTATGACCAGAAATGGCAGGAGAAAAAATGGCAGGAGATAACTAGTAAAATATAAAAAGTATAATATAGAAAGATAAACCTTTTATGAAAATTGGATTAGGATTTGACGTTCATGCTTTTGGAACTGGTAGGAAATTAATAATAGGAGGTGTAAAAATAGATCATCCTATGGGGCTAGAAGGCCATTCTGACGCTGATGTTTTGGTGCATGCCATAATGAATGCTATTTTAGGAGCATGTGGGCTGGGGGATATAGGAATTCATTTTCCTGACAGTGATATGAAGTATAAGGATATATCCAGCCTGCTGCTGCTGGAAGAAGTTAGAAAAAAGATGGAGGAAAAGGGTTTTGGTATTGTCAATATAGATTCAATTTTAATAATGCAGAAACCGAAAGTCTACAGGTACTTTCCAGAAATGAAAAAGAATATAGCCGGAGCTTTAAAGATAGATGATGATAAGGTAAATATAAAGGCAACAACCACAGAGAGCCTTGGATTTTGCGGAAGAGAGGAAGGAATTGCCGCAGAGTGTGTGGTTCTATTGGAATAAGATTTTATATAGAGAAGAATCACTGGAGTAAAAATGATACCCAGGTTTAGATTTGCGCCATCTCCCACTGGAGGCTTGCACATAGGGACAGCAAGAACTGCTCTGTTTAACTGGCTGGCTGCAAGGAGTGTGGGCGGAAAATTAATTTTAAGAATTGAGGATACTGATATAAAAAGGTCCACTGCCGCCTATGAAAAATCCATAATAGAAGATTTAAAGTGGTTTGGTCTGGACTGGGATGAGTTCTACAGGCAGAGTGAGAGGACCGGGATATATCAGAGATTTGCCCGGGAGCTGCTGGATGAAAATAAAGCTTACAGATGTTTCTGCACCCCGGAGAGGCTGGAAGACCTTAAAAAGAGGCAGTATGCTGAAGGTATGATGTCAAAATATGATAACCGGTGCAGGGAGCTGAGCGGCGGGGAGATTGAAAAGAATTTAAAAGAGGGCAGGGAATTTGCCATAAGGTTTAAAGTAGAAGATGGCAAGGAAATCAAATTTTGCGATTTAATAAGAGGGGAGATAAGCTTCAAATCTGAAGTTATCGGGGACTTTATAATTATTAAATCCGATGGCACTCCTTCCTATAATTTTGCTGTAGTGGTAGATGACGGTGATATGAAAATTACCCATGTGCTGAGAGGTGAGGACCATATAACCAACACCGCAAGACAGATTTTATTGTTTAAAAGCCTGGGGTTTAGCCTGCCTTCTTTTGCACATATATCAATGATTCTTGGAAAAGACGGCTCGAAATTAAGTAAAAGACATGGAGCTACCACTATTTCCCAGTTCAGGGAAGAAGGATACCTGGCTGAAGCTATTGGAAATTATCTTTCAATACTTTCATGGGCTCCGAGGGACGGTGAGGAAATATTTGGTATCAGGGATATTATGGGTAAATTTAAAATACCTGATATATCAAAAAGTCCGGCTATCTTTGATGTGGATAAGTTAAAATGGATAAATGGTATTTATATCAGAAGAAAATCTACTGAAGAGCTGGCCAGGTTATGTACCCCTTATTTAATCGAAGAGAAGATAATAGATAAAAAAGATCTGGGAAATGAAAAAGTCATGAGTAAAATTGTAAAAGGTGCCAGTGCATTCCGGGATAACCTGAAAGTTTTAAATGAATTTCCACAGTACATAAAGGATCTTTTTGGAGAAAAAATTGCAGGTTACAGCAAAGACGCAGTTGAAATTTTAACACTGGATACATCTGCGGTAGTTCTGCAGAGTTTCCTGGGAAGGCTTGAAAGCGAACTGAAATCTTTTGACAATAACCAGGATATAGATTTTAATGAAGAGAAGAGTAAAAACCTCATCAATATGATAGGGGAAAGCTTAAAAGAGTTAAAAATAAAAGGTAAATTTTTATATATGCCTATAAGAGCATCTATTACCGGTAAAACTCATGGTCCGGAACTGCCCAGGGTTATTTCTATACTGGGTTTAAAAAACTGTATACAAAGGGTCAATCAGACATTAGAATATATAAAAAATAATAAATTATAAATTATAACCGATTGGTCGAGTTATGGGACTGGTAGCTGAATTAAAAGACCTTGTAAAATCTGCAAGAGAAAGGGATCCGGCTGCAGTAAGCACCTTAGAAATTTTGTTTACTTATTCCGGGGTGCATGCGGTTATAAATCATAGAATTGCTCACTGGCTTTACAAGCGGAGAGTACCTTTTATTCCTCGCTGGATATCCCAGTTCAGTAAATTCCTTACCGGGATTGAGATTCATCCTGGAGCAAAAATTGGCAAGGGGTTCTTTATAGACCATGGTATGGGAGTAGTAATAGGAGAAACTTCAGAAATTGGTGATGGTGTTACCTTATATCAGGGAGTAACTTTAGGTGGAACCGGAAAAGAAAAGGGCAAGCGCCACCCTACAGTTGGAAATAATGTGGTTATATCAGCAGGAGCAAAAGTACTGGGTTCGATTGAAATTGGAAATGATGTAATTATCGGAGCAGGAGCGGTAGTTATAAATTCTGTCCCTGAGAGGTGTACGGTGGTAGGTGTCCCGGGAAGGATTGTAAAAATTGGAGGGGAAAAGGTACTTTCAGATGAGTTTCACAGAATGAAATTACCCGACCCTGTAAGCGATATTTTAAGTGACTGCTGCGCCAGGATAGATTTTCTGGAAAAGGAATTAAAAAAGATTAAAAAAGAGAAAAAGTAATATCCGCAGCGGGATAATCCCGGCCGCACTGGTCTTAAATAATTAAAATCAATAGTAATCTGGATACTGGAGGATACTGGTGAGTTTGAAGGTTTATAACACTCTGCACCGAAAAAAAGAATTGTTTAAACCCATAGAAGATGGCAAAGTCGGTATGTATGTCTGCGGTCCTACTGTTTATAACTATATATCCATAGGCAATTCCAGACCCATTGTAGTTTTTAACATGGTCAGAAATTACCTTCAGTTTTCAGGTTATAAGGTGGAATACATTCAAAATATCACCGATATCGAAGATAAGATCATAAAAAAAGCAGAGGAGGAGAAAGTAGATTATAAGGTTGTAACCGATAGATATACTAAAGCTTTCCTGGAGGATGTAAAAAATCTGGAAGTGGGGGGATTTAGCAGTATGCCTGTAGCAACAGAGATGATTGCAGAAATAATAGATATTATTAAAAAGATTATCGAAAACGGCTATGGTTATGTGGTAGACGGGAATGTTTATTTTGAAGTCAGTAAATTCCCGGCCTACGGAAAACTCTCAGGGCAAAATATAAACGAGATGAAAGATTCCGGGGATGACGGTTTTGAAAAGAGAAATAAAATTGATTTTGCCCTGTGGAAAAAAGCCAAGGAAGGAGAACCCTCCTGGGAAAGCCCATGGGGTATGGGAAGACCAGGCTGGCATATCGAGTGTTCCGCAATGTCAGCCGCTCTGCTTGATAGAAAAATAGACATCCACGGCGGAGGGATAGATCTGATATTTCCCCATCATGAAAATGAAATTGCACAGTCTGAAGCGGCATTTCCCGGAGAAGGTGATTTTGTAAAATGCTGGATGCATAATGGTATGATTGAGGTAAAAGAAGAAAAGATGTCAAAATCCAGAGGACTTGAGGAAAACTGGATTTTAAGGAATCTTCTTAAAGTTTATTCTCCCGATACCATAAAAATGTATATTCTTTCCACTCATTACAGAAGTCCTCTAGAATTCAGCATGGAAAAGCTGGAAGAGGCAGGAAAAGCGCTGGAAAGAATTACAAATACTTTAAAAAATATTAAATTTTTAATAGAGCAGAAAGAGGGTTTATACAGCGGGGAAACCGGAGGGAAAGCTGACATGCAGGTTATATCCAGGCTGGGTACCTTTACCAGGAAATTTGAAGTTAATTTTAAAGTTTCTATGGATGATGACTTTAATTCTGCCAGGGCAATCGCGGATATCTTTGAACTTATAAAGAATATAAATAACATCATACAGAAGCCTGACTTTGAAATTAAGGAGTCTTTAAAAGTAAGCCTGAAAAATGCCTTTGAAAAAATAATAGAGCAGGGAATGGTTCTTGGGCTGAATTTTACAAAGGAAGTTTCAAGGATATCGGAAAATATAGAGACCAGAACGGAAATAACAAAAGAGGAGATAGAGAAGCTGATAGCAGAAAGGGAGTCTGCCAGAAAGAATAAGGACTATAAGAAAGCCGATGAGATCAGGAATTATCTGCATAGCAAGGGTATTATACTGGAAGACAGAAAAGAAGGTACCATCTGGGAACTTAAAGGATAAATTAAATCTTTTTAGCTTCTTCTATAGCTTTTATATAAATTTCTTCCTTTAATCTAAAACCAGATTCTATAAGCTTATTTAAGATATTTAAAAAATCATCAAAAGTAATCTTTTTTAACTTTAAATTTTTTAGAAGAACATATAAGGTTCCCTTTGGAATCAATCCTACAATTTTAGCAGCAGTGCGGCCCAATGTTTCATCAACTAATACTTCATTTATCCCTAATTCTTTAGCCAGTGATAAAGTTGATAATTCTCCTGGTTCAAGTTCAAGAGTTGTTTCTATTAGTTTACCAACTTTTTTTACTTCAATAAAACCACTCTCTATCTCTTTTTCTATTAATAATGCATCTGGTTTCTTTAATTTTTTTCCTTCATCAACTATTTCTATTTTTACTTCTTGTGAAATAATAATTTTTTTATATAAAGACTGTAAAAGACTGTATTTTTTAATTTTAGCAAGGTAAATAAGTGGGGTTGCATTAGACACTATCTTACTCATTTGCTGCTCTCAAATCATCCTTTAAATCCTCAATAGTATAAGGAAAATAAGTTTTTCTATTTTTAGCTTCTTCTATTACTTCCCAGAGAGAAAGCTTAGAAATTTTTGCAACCTGTCTCAGCGTTAATTTTCCTTCCTGATATTCTTTTAAAGATTTTTTAATAAGCCAATTCTTTGCAGACTGTTCAAGAAATCTTCTCAAGACTGTAGATCTATCCATTCCTTCCTTTTTTGCTATTTCATCTATTAACTTTGCAAGATTATCATTGACTCTTGTGGTTATTGTAACAGGCATTTTATACCTCCATATTAAATTTATTCATTTTAATACAAAATATAACAAATTAAAATCTAAAAAGCAAATTGATACTGCTTATTTAAATTATAGAGTAGAATCACTTTGTTTATAAAACCATAGATTATAAAGGAATATATTATTGTTATTTGTACATAATAGTTGTATTCTAATTTAAAATAAGAATCTAAAGAACTAAGCAGTTTATAATTTTGAAGGAAGTAAAGCATATGAATATAAGAAAGTTACGGCTTTTAACAACTATAGTGAGCTTCTTAATAATTTTAGTTTTTTTAGTAACGGGATGTAAAGGAGAAGTTGCCTCTGAAGGAGTTGCTAAAGAAGAGGCAGCGGTAGAAGAAAAACCAGATAAAGAACTCTTTAATAAATATTTTTCATACGTAAGCTTTGGTGGTTACCATGGCTTATCAGGGGGTGTTGTAGAAAAGACTAATACTTTTTTACCACACCAAGAGGGTATGTTAGATGTTGGATTTAAAAATAAAAAGAATTTTATATTCAGATGCGCAGTTCTTGATATGGAAACTAATGATTTTATTGAAAGATGTGATATGACTATATCATCAGAGGGATCAGATGGTTTAATTATGGAAGTTTTGGAATGGACGTTTCTTCGTCCTGGAAACTATGAATACAGAGTCTATGTGGAAGATAAACTTGTAGCGGCGTTACCGTTTGAAGTTATATCATATGGTGATTATTTTAGAGGACGCTTAGACGAGGTTAAATCATATTTTATTAATTTTTTTGAAAACCTGAGAGAAAAAAGTTTGGAATAACTATGGATAAAAATGTAAATTACGAGTATATATCCGGGATAAACCCTGTTTATTCACTGATTACCAGAAATGCAGGCAATAGAAAAATATACGAAATTATCCTTAACCTGAGTAGAAAAAAAGATTCAAAAATACAGAATATTTTAACGGAAGCCCGGAAGAAAAATATAGAAATAGTGGAGCTTGAGTCAGCCCGGTTTAACAGCATTTCTCCTGAAAATATTAACTCTCAGGGTGTTTGTGCCAGAGTATCCTCTTATAATTATTGCAACCTGGATGAGTATTTAAATAAGAAAACCGATAGTGAAAGCAAGCTTATCGTCCTTGATGGTGTAACTGATATTGGAAATTTTGGTTCAATAATAAGGAATTGTAATGCATTTGATTTTGAAGGAATTATTATACCCAAAAGAAGAAGTGCGGCTTTAAATGAAAGAGTTAGCAGGATTTCCGCCGGCGCCCTTGAGGAGATAAAAATATTCAGAGTAGTAAATATTGTCAGAACTTTAAAGGAATTAAAAAATAAGGGATTCTGGATTTATGGAACAACACTGGATATAACTCCGGAAGTAAAATATTTTAATGAAGTTAATTTTACACTTCCACTCGCACTGGTTCTTGGAAGTGAGGATAAGGGAATGAGTAGATTGGTCAGCGCCAGTTGTGATATTATAATTTCTATTAAACTTAGCGGCAGAATGCAGTCGCTAAATGTTTCAGTTGCAAGTGGAATTATTTTATATAAGGTACAGGAGCAAATTGAGAGAGAAAATTGATATTAGAGATTTGATAATAGTAGATGGACATAATTTTATATTTAATTTTTTCAAAGCTGACAAATTGAGCAATGAAAATTTAATGTATCTAAGGGGAAAACTAATATCGGATCTTACCTGGTATAAAAATCAAAAGAATTGCGGTATAGTTGTTGTTTTTGATGCCAGAAATAGCGATAATCCAAGCAGGAGTATACAGATTGTTGATGATATAAAGGTTATTTATTCAAAAAAAAATGAAACTGCTGATACTGTTATTGAAGAACTGGCAGGTAGGGAAACCGGGTATAGAAGAATATTTGTGGTTACATCTGATTACTTGCAGCAGAAAGTGGTTTTCAGGAAAAATACCTACAGGAAATCCAGCAGGGAATTTAGTCTGGAGATTAAAGATTTAAAGAATAAGATAAGGGAAAAAATAGACCGCTCTAAAAAAAATTCTGATAAAGTGTTTTTTTCTTTTGAAAACAGGCTGAGTGATAAGGCAAGAAAGAGGTTTTTAGAACTGCGCAAAAAGTAAAAATAAATGGCTATCCTAAAAATAACAAATAAGACTTATTTGCTTCCACTTTTAATAATAATTTATACAGCTATTCTTTGCGGCTGCGGCCTGTATTATGATTATGGGAGCAGTAGTGGCAGAAGTGATAATGATGCCAGCGGCAGTAATTTCATAGTAAAGGAAGTAGTAGATGGTGATACCATAATCCTTTCAGATAACAGCAGGGTAAGATTAATTGGAATTAATACTCCTGAGTATGGAATGTATTTTTATGGAGAGGCCAGGGAAGTTTTGGAAGCAATGGTTCTGGGCGAAGAGGTTGTTTTAGAAAAAGATATATCTGAAGTGGATAAATATAGCCGGCTGTTAAGATATGTTTATATGGAGGGTCTATTTGTGAATCTTGAGATGGTAAAAAGGGGATTTGCAAATGCATATACCTATCCTCCTGATGTAAAATATACAGAAAAATTTTTAGAGGCAGAACGCTATGCAAGATCAAATAATCTGGGTTTGTGGGAGAAATCAAAAATAGATATTGTAAAGATTGATATCAATTATGATGCCAGTGGTAATGATAATCTGAATTTAAATGATGAGTATGTGATAATAGAGAATATGGGAGATGATATCGTTAATATTGATGGCTGGACGGTGAAGGACAGCGGAACCAGTATCTATAAGTTTGGAAGGTATATTTTTAAATCCGGCTCTACCATATATCTTTATACAGGAAGCGGTAAAGACAGGGAAGGTAAATTCTACTGGGGCAGTTCAAAACCTATATGGAATAATAATCATGACACTCTTTATCTAAGGGATAGGGAAGGCCTGCTTGTGGAAATTTATAATTATTAATATCATTTTATTTCTTCTTCAATGAAATGGGTGTGAATATTTCCTGATATAAAATTTTTATTTTTTATAATCTTTTTATAGAAGGGTATTGTAGTCTTAATGCCTTCTATCCTAAATTCATCCAGGGCTCTATGTGATTTTTGGATTGCTTCTTCCCTGGTACTATCCCAGACTATAAGCTTGGCTATAAGAGAATCATAAAATGGCGAGACTTCACAATTTGAATGTATAAAGGTATCTACTCTTATACCTGGTCCGCCGGGCAGGAAACACTCTATTATCTTTCCGGGACAGGGCCTGAAATCATTGTCCGGATCCTCAGCATTAATCCTGAATTCTATAGAATGACCCCGCGGTTTATAATCTTCTCTCAGATTATCAATCTTCTGGCCGTAAGCTATTCTTATCTGTTCTTTTACAAGATCGATGCCTGTTACCATTTCGGTTACAGGGTGCTCTACCTGAATCCTGGTGTTTATCTCAATAAAATAAAAGTTATCCTGACCATCCACCAGAAATTCTATAGTTCCCAGATTTTTATAATTCACAGCCCTGGCAGCTCTTACTGCAAATTCCCTCATTAACCTGCTGGTTTTGATTGGCAGGTTTAATGCAGGTGCTTCCTCGATAAGTTTCTGGTGTCTTCTTTGAATAGAACATTCCCTTTCTCCCACACATACGGTATTGCCGTAATTATCTGCAATGATCTGGAATTCAATATGTCTTGGTTTTGAGATGTATTTCTCTATATAAACCTCGCCATTCCCGAAAGAAGACTCTGACTCAGATTTTGCCATCGGAAAATGGGCCACCAGGTCTTTTTTATCATTACAGATCCTCATTCCCTTTCCACCGCCGCCGAAAGATGCCTTTATAATTACCGGATAGCCCAGACGTCTGCTTAACTTCAATGCTGTTTTTATTCTATTTACATTGCCGGATGATCCCGGTATAACCGGTATTTTATTTCTCTTCATAACCTCTATGGCTTTGGACTTGTTTCCTGCAAGTGAAATTACTTCAGCTGGAGGTCCTATGAAGATTAAATTATTCTGGCTGCAGATATCTACAAATCTGGAATTTTCTGCCAGAAATCCATATCCCGGATGAATCGCATCACAGCCTGTGACCTGTGCCGCAGTAATTATATTGTCTATATTAAGATAGCTTTTGGCTGGAGGGGAAGAACCAATACAGATACTTTTATCCGAAAGTTTTGTATGGATTGAGTTCTTATCTGCGGTTGAATATGCTGAAACGCTTTCGATGCCGAGTTCCCTGCAGGCTCTGACTATTCTTACTGCAATTTCTCCTCTGTTTGCTATAAATATCCTTTTAAACATAAAATTACTTTTTATCTCTCTTTATAACCATTAATGTCTGGTCAAATTCTACAGCATCTTCATTGGAAACCAGAATATCTTTTATCTGGCCGTCATACTCCGAGTTAATCTTATTCATAAGCTTCATAGCTTCTATTATGCACAGCGTATCACCTTTTTTAACCCTGTCACCAACATTTACAAATGGTGGGGAGTCCGGGCCAGGTGTGGTATAAAATGTACCTACAATAGGAGATTTGATTTCCGCTAAATCGTCAGATTTCTTTACTGCAGGTTCTGGTTCCTCTTCCTTTCTTGTGCCCTGCTCTGGCAGTCTGAATTTCGGGTTATTTATGGATATTTTCACGCCCTCTACTTCAAGCTTTATTTCTTCTATATTGCTACTTTCAACCAGGCTGGTTATTTCCCTTAATTTTTTGATATCAAGATTCTCTAATTTAGCAATTGAATCAATCCTACTGCCATTGAAGGTAAGTCCTGCTTTGGTAAAATCAAGATCTTTTCCTGCCGGAGTTTTTTCCTGGCTGTACTTTTTTTTCTCAAGAAATTTTTTAGTTTTTTCCGGAAAGAAGCAGTAACTTAAAATGTCCTCATCTTTATCTGAAAGATTTTCCAGCTCACTTTTGCACTGCTCGTAGATATCTTCAACTTCCAGACTGACCTTGCCCTTTTCTTCGCCTGCTGTATCTTCTAATTTTTCAAGAATTTTTTTATCTATCTTTCTGGGAAGCTTTCCAAAATACCCCAATATAAGTTTTTTTATTTCATCGCATAGAATCTCCCATCTAAAGTCAGAAATAACAGTATTCAGTATGGCCTGACTCCCTATAATCTGGCCTATGGGAGTGGAAAGCGAAGGGTTGCCTATTTCGCTTTTTATCTTGAAAACTTCTTCCAGTACAGAATCTATTGCTTTAGTTTCACCAATTTCCTGCAGCTGATTACCGATACTTGAAATTAGCCATTTTGGGAGAAGGTTTTTATTGGTATTATTAAGAATAAACTTTGTGGAAAATAAATCCTGTTTTATATACGGATAGATATATTTTTTTATATTTTCACTTAACTGGACGACTTTTACGCAGTCCAGATTATGTGAGATGTCTGTATCCTTTAAACTTAGAATGTATGAAAAGACTGTTGGGCCGCAGTCATTATATGAAGAGGGCAGAAGGCTCAAGTCTACTCCATCACAACCATTAGCGCATGCTTCAAAATAATTTAATATTTGAAGCCCCCTTAAGTTTGAAGCACAAAAAAATTTGGGAATTTCAATTTCGCTGCTCAAGCTTGCAAAAAGCTCTGCTGCTTTTTTTGGAAGTATTGTCGATTCTGCATCTTTTATACATATGCTTGCGCAGCCATAGCTTCTTAGCTTTTTTGCAGTTCTTATATAGAATCCGGTATCCTGCAGATTATCGTATATTATAGTCCCCTGACACCCTGCGCCATTTTCTATGACTGTAGATATGGTGTATTTTAAATTTTCCAGATCATTTAATGAGTCGTATACCCTGAATATATCAATCCCGTTTCCTGCGCACTGCTTTATAAATCTTTTAATAATACTGTTTGAATAAACTTCCAGTCCCCCGAGATTTCTTGCTCCTATAAGTACCTGTAGTGGAATGGATGGAATCTTTTTTTTAATATAAGAAGCAACCTCAAGCGGTGCCATACTGAGATTGCTTTCAAGTATTTTTTCAAAGCTTGAACCGCCCAGTATCTCAAGGCTGTCATATTTTATACTGTTAAAATGTTCTAGAATGATATCGAGTGTTCGGGTATCTATATACCCCAGGTCCATATTCTGGAATATATCCCTTATGGTGATGTCGTTTATTTTTATATTTCTCATTTTTTAATCTTGTTTAAATTTAGAATAGACAGTGCAACAAGAATTTTTAGGAAATCTATTGCTATAAAAGGCTGTGTACCTAATTTCCAGGTCCTGGACAGTGTATCTGAAATTGATTGAGTGCCTGTCAGGCTAAAGAGGTAGCCAAATAGATAAATGAATCCAAAAAGATGAATCACTACCATTCCGGCAAGACAGGAAATGAAACCGTCAAATAAGTTTCTTAAAGGATTATTATTAATCCTTTTGCCTGAATTTTCATATAAATATCCGGTGACAAATGCAGCAACCATAAATCCGGCAATATACCCGACTGTGGGTCCGGCCAGGGCAATAGCTCCGTTTTTAAACCCGCTGAAAACCGGAAGTCCTATAAGACCCATAAAAACATATATAGTCTGGCTGGCAAGAGCCCACCTGCTGCCAAGGAATATCCCGGACAGCAGCACAGTTAAAACCTGCATGGTAATTGGAACCGGTGTAAAAGGAAGATATACAAATGAATTTGCCGAGATTGCCATAAGGACTGCAAAGATTAAGGAGAATACCAGACTGGTGGTAATTTTATTGTCATAGGATTTAACTCCTACACCTTTATTTTCTATATTAGTTGTATTATTCATAAAACTTCTCATTTAGACCTGGATTATAAAAAAGTATCTGTCCTTAAAAAAGTCATATATTTAAGCTTTAAAGTCTTTTAGGTAAGACGCTCCGGTATGTATAAAGTTTCACCGCAAAAATTTACCTTCGGGCTAGCCAGAGCCCAAAATAGTGAAACTATTGGATTATACCCGCGTCTTTTTATAAAATGGTTTTATAATTAATTATAATCGGGGGATTTATGAGATATCTTTTAACAGAAGAACAAAGGATGATAGTAGACATCTGCCGTCAGATAGTAGAAGAAAGAATTATTCCTGTAAGAGCTGAGCTGGATGAGAAGGAGATATTTTCCTGGGAAATAATAAATGAGATTGCAAGAAGTGATCTTTTCAGGTTATTTGTTCCGGAAGAATATGATGGTATGGGTACTGGTATTTTCGAAATCTGCCTGGCCACTGAGGAGTTGAGCAGAGGTGATTTAGGCATTGCCACATCTTTTGCGGCATCCGGGCTGGGTCTTATACCAATGTTAATAGCTGGAAACGAGGAGCAGAAAAAGAAATATCTACCCCAGCTGGCAAGCGGTAAAAAGCTTGCTGCTTTTGGGTTGACGGAGGCGGAAGCTGGAAGTGATGCCGGCAATATCAAAACTACTGCAAAAAGAGATGGGGACTATTATATTTTAAATGGAACAAAGCAGTGGATATCCAATGGCGGTGAAGCAGATATTTATACTGTATTTGTTATGACCAATCCCCAAAAGGGAATAAGGGGAGCAAGCGCCATTGTTGTGGAAAAAGGAACACCTGGATTTGAATTCGGAAAGAAAGAGAATAAACTTGGTATGCGGTCCTCGGTTACCAGGGAGCTTATATTTACCGACTGCAGGGTGTCAAAAGAGAACATACTGGGCAGTGAGGGAATGGGCTTTATAATTGCCATGAGGACTTTTGACCAGTCCAGGCCGGTAATTGGAGCTCAGGCTGTGGGAATTGCTCAGGGTGCCCTGGAGGAAGCCTTAAATTATTCCAAAGTAAGAAAACAGTTTGGCGCAGCCATATCTTCCTTTCAGGCAATTCAGCATATGCTTGCTGATATGGCTACAAATATTGAAGCTGCCAGAGCGCTTGTTTATCATGCGGCAAAAGTAATTGACAGTGGAGAAAAGAATATCACCCGCCTTTCTTCAATGTCAAAGATATTTGCATCTGATATGGCTATGAAAGTTACTACCGATGCTATTCAGATATTCGGTGGTTATGGTTTTATGAAGGAATATCCTGTAGAGAAGATGATGAGGGATGCAAAGATAACCCAGATCTATGAAGGAACCAACCAGATACTGAGAAATGTAGTTGCCCTTGATATGATAAAAAGGGGAGTGCTCTAAGAGCTGCGAGAAAAAATAATTCCAAATTAATAAATTCTTTATATTAACAAACAGGCAGGTGATTGAAATAAAAATTGCAGTATGCATCAAGCAGGTACCGGGTACAACGGAAATTAAGATTGATCCTGAAACCAATACCCTGGTAAGGGAAGGAATAGAGAATATAATAAATCCCTTTGACGCTTATGCCATTGAAGAAGGAGTAAGGATAAGGGAAAGGATCAACAGTGAGGAGGTAGAGGTAATTGCCCTGACTATGGGACCGCCGCAGTCCATAGAAATACTAAAGGAAGCTATATCAGTGGGGGTAGACAGCGCCGTCCTTCTTTCAGACAGGGCATTTGCCGGAGCCGATACCTGGGCTACTTCCACCACTCTTGCAAAAGCCATAAATAAAATCGGGGACTGCAGGCTAATTATACTCGGCAAGCAGACTTTAGATGGAGACACAGGCCAGGTGGGACCCGAGCTTGCGCAGAGACTGGGCATTCCCTTTATAGGATATGCCAGCAGCATACTTGAAATTAACAGAAATAAGATGAAGGTCAAGAGGCTTATGGAAGACAGGTACGAGACTTTTGAAATAAATCTGCCTGCTGCAATATCAGTGGTAAAGGATATAAATACTCCCAGGGTTCCTTCACTCCGGGGAAAGATGAAGGCAAAAAGTGTGGAAATACCTGTATGGGATGCAAAACAGCTTGAAGCAGATGAAGATGAGGTGGGGCTTTCCGGTTCATATACACAGGTGGTAAAGATATTCACCCCGAAAATAAAGCATGAGATAAAAATGATTGAGGGCAGCACCGGGGAGCAGGTTGAGCAGTTGTATAAAGAGTTAAAAGAATTAAATGTTATCTAGCAGGAGGACTTGCCGTTTATGGAAATTAAAGTAAATGAAAAGACTTGCACCGGCTGCAGCCTTTGCAAAAAAGTCTGCCTGTATGATGCCGTTGAAATAGTTGACGGCAAGGCAGTGATAAACGAAAATTGTGTATTCTGCGGAGCCTGTATTGAAGTCTGTAAGCTTGATTCCATAGAAATTACAGGCCTAAAAGAAGAGGAGAAAGATTTTTCAGATTACAGTGGAGTGTGTGTATATCTTGAAGCTAATGGCGACAGGGTAGCAGATGTGGGGTTCGAGCTTGTAAGTGAAGGCAAAAAGCTTGCAGAGCAACTGGGTGTAAAGCTTTCTGCAGTTGCCATCGGCAGCAGTATTGAAAAGAGCGCGCTGGAGGCTTTCCAGTACGGTCTTGATAAGCTTTATCTTATAGATAGTCCTGTTTTTTCCGATAATCTTGATGATATTTTTGCAAAGGCTCTGGTGCAGGTAATAACGAGGTATAAGCCTGAGATATTTCTAGCAGGAGCAACCTGGTTTGGAAGGACTCTTATTCCAAAGGTTGCTGCTATACTGAAAACGGGACTGACTGCCGACTGTACAGGATTAGAGATAGACAAGGGAAAAAAGATACTTCTTCAGACAAGGCCCACTTTTGGGGGAAATATTCTGGCAACCATCATTACCAGAAACGCAAGACCACAGATGGCAACGGTTAGGCCTCATGTTATGGAAAAGAAGAAGATTGAAGAAGGGAAAGGGGATTATAAGGATAAGATTGAATATATAGATATAGATGAGTCTAAATTTAAGAGCAAGTATAAACTGCTTGGCACAGAGAGAGAGCTTAATGAGAATATAAACATCACCGACTATGATGTGATTGTATCCGGCGGCAGGGGACTTGGCGGAAGTGAGAAGTTTTCAATGCTTAAGGAGCTTGCGGGCTTGCTTAGAGGAGTGGTAGGAGCGTCAAGAGCTGCAGTGGATTCAGGCTGGATATCCCATCCCCATCAGGTCGGTCAGACAGGGAAGACTGTCAATCCCAAGATGTATATTGCCTGCGGCATATCCGGAGCAATTCAGCATCTTGCAGGGATGCAGACCTCTGATATCATTATTGCAATAAACAAAGATCCAGGTGCCCCTATTTTCAAGGTGGCTAATTACGGGATAGTGGGGGATATATTTGAAGTAGTTCCTATGCTGATAAAGAGATTGAGGGATGGGAAACCGTTGGTTTAGATGTGTACCGGTATTTTACTGATTATATAATTTAAAGAGAGTTTATTTGGGGTAAATAAGCGTGCCCTGGTTAATTGTAATTAATATCTAAAAAGGTTCGAGTCCTACTCGGTGAGCCAAACAAAGAAGCCCATCACCGGGCAATTTTTATTTTGGTTTGAGGTTCATATTTTAAATAAAGCTATCTTGAAAGCAGATGGTATAGGAAATAAAAATAATTTCAAAAAAATATTTTTGTCAAAAATGTGGAAGAGAATTAGAAGCCGATCAGAAGCCATGCCAATTTTGTTGTTTTATCAATAGAGATATAAAAGTAGCCAGTACTTCTTAGAATTGCAAGGGAGGCATCTATTGGTAAATCATTTTTATAATATTGGACGATAAATCCAATTTTTAATGAGAGCTGGAAGTAAAATTAATTACTTATATCTATCAGATTAATTTTGGGTTTATTAATATTTATCTTGAATCCCGTTTAAATTTTGTTATACTACAATTGTAGTAATTT